>Ga0154535_117_pt1 | contig 32245 bp, 40 predicted proteins | sample RifGroF1_FD_105678 | JGI IMG/M metagenome (GOLD analysis project Ga0154535, IMG submission 105678) | Burkholderiales bacterium GWF1_66_17 | reverse complement strand
CCCGCGCCCCGCCTGAACACCTTCAAAACGGAGCTTTGAAAATGTCTGATCAAACTGTAACCGAGAGCATTGACACATACGGATACGACGACGCACTGGAAGCCCTTCGACAAACCGCCCAGGCGATGGCCATCATGCAGGCCGTCTCCCTGGCCGTGGCCGCTCAAGAGGACGGGTCGGTGCGCTACGACAACAACAATTTCTCGCGCTGGCAACCTGCGGTTGACGCGGCCTGCGCCCGTGTGCGCGTGGTGCGCGATGCGCTGCTGAACAAGGCGAACATCCCCGACGGTGTGGACTGGGTTACTTCGCTGACGATACTGGAGGCCGCGGGCGCGGCGCTGTGGCACACGGTTGGCGATCTTCACGGGGACACCGCATTGGAGTCGGAACAGTTGCAGTCCCTCGCTGAAGCGGCCATGGATAGCCTGGGTGTGATGTACGAGGAGTTGTCCAATGTGGCCGGTGATCTTTCTCGGGGGGCAGTATGAGCATGTCCACCACCAACCAAGCCGCCGAGCGCGAGTTGATCATCAGAGTGATTGATGACGGCTGGGCAAATTACCAGGGCACCGCCGCGCAGCTTAAGTCCGAAGGACTCATCCCTGATGGTTTCGTGTGGCCGCGCGCCACTGCAAAAAAATGTTGGAAAGTGAACGGCCTCGAATACCGGCTGTGCCGCAATCGCCCTGATGGGCATCGGGGGCCGATGAGTTCATGGATCGAGTTGGACAATTGGTCCCTCTGCACCGTGGTGGCTGGTCGCGGCTGGGAGTGGGTGAAACGCCGCGCCATTGAACGTAAGGCCGAAGAGTTGCGCGACGAAATCTACAGCCTGTCCCCTGCTGGCCAGCGCGAAGAGGAGGCCCACAGAAGCCGATACTGGGCCGTGATCCAGGACAAGGCATTCCAGGACTTCAAGGCCCTGTTTGCTCCCGAACGCAAGAGGCCGGGTCGCAAGCTCAGAACTGGAACGTGAAGGGGTGCCGAGTGTCAAACGAAAAGTTCTACGAAGCCGTCCTGCGCGGCGTACTACCCATATCTCGTGACTTTGCCGACAATGGATGGCCTCTGCTGCTGTATCCGTGGTTTCTTGCAACGGTGCAATTGCCCGAAGGTGACGCGCCCGCGAGAAAAGCCCTCACCTTGCACATGGGCGATTGCATCCGGGCCGGTGTGCTGCCCGCAGTGCAGAAGCGCATACCATGGTTCATAGAGAATGAAATTGTCGAACCGCATGTCTCCGCGCGGGATTTTTCCGCCTGGCTTGCGGCGGAAGGGAAAGAGCCCAGCCCGCTGGTCAGAGAGTGGTTCGAGGCGCAAAGGGTGGGTGGAGTGCCAAAGGCGGAGAGCATCAAAGAACGCAACGCCCGATGGCTTGGCGTGAGAGATGAAGAAATGCGCAAGGGCCCCGCGCGTGGAGCCCAGTCCCGAGCCGTTCGCCTCATCGCGATCAGAGAGGGAGTGACGGAATCCGCGGCCAAGAGTGGTATTCAGAACGCTGAAAATGCCCGCGCCGAGGCTTACCGAGCGGGTCAAGGGCACCCCATCAACGTGCGCAAAATCGACGCCCACAACGTTTTCGGCGCAGCCAATCCCAAGGGCCGCACCGTCCGCTGATTCCCCGACTGGCCCGCCCGCCCTATGGGGTGGGCCGGGGAAATTTCCCCGTTGGACGGGGAACACTCCCAGGCTCGACATTGCACCCGTGTTCAAACGAGGTGCCAAATGCAATCACAGACATCCAGAAGCGGCCGAGAGCATCGGCAAACAGTAGCAGCAGCGGCAGACCCCAGACGCTCGGCTGAGTGCGCAAGACCTACCATAAAAGTAGGCAACTCTGGGGAGCGTGGTTGTACATGCATGCAAGATGCATCTACAACCAACGCCCTAGATATTGATGTCAATAGCTGTGATATTTCCGCATCTCACACGAGGTGCCAAATGCAATCACAGACATCCAGAAGCGGCCGAGAGCATCGGCAAACAGTAGCAGCAGCGCAGATCCCAGACGCTCGGCTGAAAATTCAAACCGTCATTGAGCTGACGGGGCTATCCGCGTCTTCCATTCGACGAAGGGTGTCCGCCGGGCTCTTTCCTGCCCCCATCAAGGATGGCCCGCGATGCACCCGTTGGGTGGCCTCCAGCGTCATGGATCACCTCCGCAAGCGGGGCGCCGCATGACCCCCAAAGAACGTGCTCTCTCTGCTGCGCAGACCGCGCTTCAAACAGGGGCTGCAGCTCTGCGGACCTCCCTGGGTGAAACGCCCCAAGTGCAACTTGACATCCCCCCGCTGGTGGCCGGCGGAAGCCGTTGGAGTTTCAAACTCCTTTGGCCCGGCACTCTGCTGGAGTCCGATGAAGTCGGGGTGAGGGTGGAAACACTGGTCAGTGAGTTGCTGCGGCTCCGCTGGCAGTCAGGGTTGCACCTCATTCTCCACGCGCGCGGCAATCCGTTGCTCAGACAGCAGGTGACGTTGACATCTGGTCGCGCCGTCACGGCGGCATTCATGGCGACGGGCCGCGTGCTGGTGTTCGATGAACAAACGGGCCGCACGCTGGCCCGTAGCGTGCCCTGCAAGCCGTTTGAGCTGGATCCGCAGTTCATCCCGCCGGTATGCGAAGTTGGGGAGGTGTTGCCATGAAACCCATTCAGATCCTGATTGAAACAGGCATCACTGGCGAGCGGGACCTTGAAAAACTCGCCAGCACACTGGACGATCTGGCGAACACGCTGGAAGGTGAACTCAAGGTTCAAGCGCAGCAGGCGGCCCATGCCATTCGCGAACTCGGCTCCAAGCAAGAGGCCATCACCAACTTCGCCCGCCTCAAGACCGAGGCGGGCGGTGCTGCTGAGCGGCTGCGCGAGGCGCAGGCCGCGGCCCAGAAGCTGGGGCAGTCGTTGTCAACTGGCGCGGCATCCACTCGCGCCCAGTCCGGGCAGATGGAAAAGCTTCGCGAGGCGGTCCGCGTTGCCAAGACCGAGTTGCAAGAAAAGACCCGCGCCCTCGACAAGGGGCGCGACACCCTGCGAAGCTACGGCATCGCCAGCACCAACCTGGCAGAGGCCGAGCGCTCAGTCCGCCAGGCCATTGCTGCCACGCGCAGCGAAGTCGCAAAGATGGCGCCGGCCTACAGCGCGGCGGCAGCTGCGGCAGAACAGGCGGGGAATCGCCAGGCCGCTGCGGTCGAAAAAACTGAAGGCCTGCTGGCAGGCCTGAACAAACAGCTGACCACGCTGCGCAACGTCGCCGGTGTGGCCCTGGGTGGCACGCTGGTGGGCTCGCTCGCCAAAGACCTCGGAGAGACAGCCGACCAGTACAGCAACCTGGCCGCCCGTGTGAAGCTGGCCACTGGCGAGGGCGAAGCCTTCGCGCAGGGCATGGCCGATGTGCAGCGCATCGCGGAGTCCACCAACAGCGAGTTGGACGCCACGGCCACGCTGTACACACGCCTGGTGCAATCTGGCCGCGATGCGGGCCTGAGCGCCAAGGATGCGCAGACCGAGGCGGCCAGTCTGACCGAGGTCATCAACCAATCGATCCAGCTGAGCGGTGCCCGCTCGCAAGCGGCGCAAGCGGCCGTCACGCAGCTGATTCAGGGGCTTCAGTCGGGCGTGTTGCGCGGTGAAGAGTTCAACAGCGTGGTGGAACAGTCGCCACGCCTGGCACGCGCCCTGGCCGATGGCCTGGGTGTGACCATCGGCCGGTTGCGTGAGATGGCCCAACAAGGGCAGATCACCACCGAGGTACTGAAGGGCGCCCTTGGCGGCCAGGCACAGAAGATCAAGAGCGAGTTCGAACAGATTCCCCCCACCATCGGGCGGGCCATGCAGAGTCTTAGCAACGCTTGGACCGTGTACGTGGGTGAGACCGACAAGGCCACCAGCTCAAGCCGGGCGGTGGCCGAAGCCATCGCGGCAGTCTCGCGCAACCTGGACACGATCATTGGCCTGTTGATCGATGCGGGGCAGGCCGCTGCAGCGTTCACGGCGCTGCGCCTGGCTCAGAGCTTCCTGGCCATCGGCGCGGCAGGCAACACGGCAGCGGCAGGCATCGGCGCGGCTACGGTTGCGATGAATGCCGCAGGCGCCAGCGCAGCCACGTCCGGGGCCGCTGTGGCCGCCACGGCGGGCCGCATCGCGACCGTGCTCAAGACGTTGCGCACGTTCACCCTGGTGGGCTTGTTGGTCAACATCAAAGACATTGGCGAATGGTTGGGTGTGACGGCCGCCAAGATGATGGGCTACAAGGACGCCACCGACCAGATGGCCGAAGCGGAAAAACGTGCGGCCGTGGTCTCCCAAGAGTCGGCACGAATGAAGGCCGCATTGGCGCAGGAAATGGCGAAGGTTGCCGATGCGGCCCGGGGCCTGACGCCGGCCGCTCGCGACATGGTGACCGAGTTCGACAAGGCCCGCGCCAGCGGCAAGGGCCTGGCCGAAAGCCTGGCCGAAGTCGCGAAGAACGCCGACCTCTCGGAGCCCAAGGGCATCAACGATTTTGCCGTTGCGCTGCGCGACCTGCAGCGCCAGGGCAAGGCCACGGGCGACGAAGTGAAGGCGGCCATGGCCGGGGCACTCAAGGGAGAAGACCTCGAACGCTTCGAAGCCCGCGCACGCGCCGCGTTCTTCGGGGTGGGTGACGGTGCCGAGCTGCTGGCCATCGTCATGGATGCGAAGTTGACGGCGGCCGTTGAACGGTCAGGCCTGAGTTTTGGCCTCCTGACCACGGGTATGTCAGGCGCGGCCCGCAGCGCCCTGGCCGATACGCAGGCCATCATCGATGGTATGGACCGCCTGAGAGATCAAGGCGCCGATGTGGCGCAGGCCCTGACGGCCAGCCTTGGGAAGGGCATCAACACAGCCGACAGTCAAAAGGCCTTCGAAGCGCTGCGCCTGCAGGTCGAGGACGTGCGCAAGGTCCTGGGTGACCAGGTGGCCGATGCCTTCCTGCAGCAGATCGAAACCAAGGCACGCGAGGCCGCCAAAGAGGTGGGCGGCCTGACTGACGCCCTCAAGAAGTTGGGCATCACGAGCGACGTTGACCTGAAACGCGCGGCAGATTCCACGCGCAAGCTGTATGAAGAGGTGCGCAACGCAGGCGGCAGCGCCCGCGAACAGGCGGAGGCCTTCCGCAAGATGGCAGAGGCGGCCATTGCATCGGGCGATGAAGCGGCGCTGTCCTACGCCAAGTCTCAGGCCGCTGTGCAGGGCTTTGAGATTGCCACCGACAGCGCAGGCCGCACGGTGGTGCGCACGATGGCAGAGGCCGAAGCAGCGGCAGAGCGCTACCGCAAAGGCATGAAGGATGCCACCGGGGCAGTTCAGGAACACGTCGGCTGGCTGGAGCGCATGGCGAAGCGCAACGCCGAAGTGAAAAGCTCGATTGAGCGCGACTGGGAGGGCTTCGCGATTGATGAAAAGGGCAATCGCATTGTTCAGTCCATCGAAAACCCGCAGTCCGTCGCTGGCCGTCTGGAAGGCATGGGCGTTGATCCCGAGCAGGCGCGTCGCGTTGCCGCCTCGATGTTCGACGCCAAGGGGAACTACGCGCCGCGCAGCTCCGGCGCCTGGCAGGAAGGCGACACCATGGACGCCACGCTGAGCCGCCTGGCCCAACGCGGTGCCGGAGCCGCGACCGTAGGCCGCCAAGTTACCCACAGAGTCTGGGTCAACAACGAACAGTTTCCTCCTGTCACCACGGCAGACGAACAAAGCTCCGACAACCTTGAGTCCATCATCGCCCGCATTGCACGGGACAAACGGAGGGCAATGTAAGCATGACAACACCGCCCGATCCCCGCGCCGAGCGCCGAGTCACGACTGATGTGGACATACTGCTGGAAATTCCGATTGAGCTCTTGGATGAGGCCTTGCGTGAGTTCTATGTGCCTGGCACCACCAGCGCCGCCTATATGTCCAAGGTCCTGGCGATGCTCGCTGGTGTGCTTATGTATCGCAAGAACGATCCTGGCGGCGTGCGCACGAAGGATGGCTTCCTCACCCACGCTCAGGCCGCGCGTCGCGCAGTGGAGCTTCTCGAAATTGCCGAGTGGCTTGATGGGCTTGGGCCGCACGGACGGGGTGGCGATTGAACTACTACGAACACCACATCGGTGACTATGACCGGGCCACAGCGCACCTGAGTGCGGTGGAGGATGGCATTTACTGCCGTCTGATCCGTTGGTACATGGCCAGCGAGACGCCATTGCCGGCCGACATCAAAACCATACAGCGCAGGGTCCGGGCTCGCACGTCAGGCGAGAGGGCCGCGGTGCAGACCATCCTGGATGAGTTCTTCGAGCTGCATGCAGACGGATACCACCAGCAGCGCTGTGATGAAGAGGTTGCGCGCTACAAAGACAAGCAGAGCAAGGCCAAGCGCAGTGCGAACGCACGCTGGAACCGTCCCAATAGCACATGCTCGGACGATGCGGACGCAATGCGAACGCATGGCGCAAGCATGTGCTCCGGAGATGCGGACGGTATGCACCGCGCGCGCGTCCCCAAACACCAGACACCAGACACCAAACAATCGAGCGCGGTTGTAGGACGCCAACAGGCTGCGGTCCATGTCGGGCCTGACGACCCGGCGCTCGCTGGTTTTGCAGAGCAGGCAGCGAAAGCCATGGAGTCCGCCGGGCTGGTTGACGTGAGCGCGAACCACCCGAAGTTGCGTGCGCTGGTGTCGGCGGGTCTGACGGTGGCGGAGCTGGCCGATGCAGCCCGTGCGGCTGCAGCAGGCGGCAAGGGCTTCCCGTGGGCACTGGCCAAGGCAGAGGGCCAGCGTCGTGATGCCGCGCGGGTAGGCGTACTGCCCGACGCTGCGCCGGCCGTTGACCCCGACAGCCGGGTCGCCATCGAGGCAGACGGGGAGCGCTTCGGCCTGGGCTGTTGGCAGCAGCTGGACGCACAGGGCAACACGGTGCCGTGGGCAGCGTATGCGGAGCGCGTGAAGCGTGAGCGGGCCAGTCGGCAAGGGGTGTCCGCGTGATGCGCCGGCCAGCCAGTGGGTCCCTCCCGGCGCCCCCCGGTGCGGGTAATTCGCGCCCCGCTCGCGGACTGTTGCGCGGTGCTCCTAAGGGGGTTGTATGGTGAGCCAGTCCGATGATCAATCCAAGCCCTCCGGCATTGACCTGGACGAGCCATGCACGCAGGCGCAATTTGGGTGGTTGGTGGGCATCAGCCAACAGGCGGTGAGCAAACTCGCGGCGAGTGGCGTGCTGAAGCCTGGGCAAACTACGCAGCACTGGCTCGACCGGTACTTGTCGCACCTGCGTGCGGTGATCATCGACCGACGCGAGGGGCGGTTGTGAGCGCCTCCCTTCTTCGCAGGTCAACACCGCACGTGGACTCTGCAGCGATGACCAGCTTTGACGCGGTGCTGCGTCTGGCCTCGGGTGAGGCCGTTGCGCAGCAAGTGAACGCTGCAGAAAAAGGGTGAGCGGCGTATGTCTCAAGGACCCAAACTCAGTGACGACCCGATTGACCGGCTCAGGTGGGCCGCCAGCCTGGCGCGCGCGGTGTCCCACATCCATGAGGGAGTTGCCGACCAGGCGGCCAGCTGTGCGGACTGGTTGGAGGCTGCGGTGCGTGCTCACGTGTACGACGGTGTACCCATTGATCGCGCCATGGGGTTGGCGGGTGCACAGGGCCGCCAGCCGCGTTTCTATGCCCTCCTGAGGGAGCGAAATGCCCACCTGACTCGGGCTCTTTGTTCGGTGGACGGCGATGTGCAAGAGCTTCTCAGTGAGATTGACCGCTACGAGAGCCGCGTGTCTGCGCTGCAGCGAGACCGGCGCGCACCAGACCCTCTGTGGAGCGACACGCGCAAACACATTCACGCGGCGGCGCTGCTGGGAACGGAGTTGCCGCGGACCGTGAAAGGGCTGCAAAAAACTTTGAACATCACATCGACAAGGAACTGAAGGGGGTGTTGTCAGTTCCACGCTCGACTCGCATGCTCCATCTATCGAAACCCACTCACGAAAGGAACGCCATGGCCAGCTACAACAAGGGCAAGCTGATCGGTTTGCTGGAACGCAAGCGCGCTGCCTACATCACGTTGCGGGACTACAGCACCCGCGCTTCATCCGCGCAAGATGCGCTCAATCGACACATCAGCCACATGAGATCGAACGCCTCCGAGATGACGGCAGGTGACGCGATTGATCGACTTCTGCTGTTGCCGCTGTCCGAGGCCGCGGCCTTGAAACGGGCCGACGTCGAGGAGTACCAAATTCAACGGGGTTCTCTGACCGATGCGCGGCGCACTGGCGTGCCGTTCGGCATGTGGGAAAAGTACCTCTCCATGCGCGCCAGTGCTGAACGCCTTCGCGCTGATCAGGCCATGGTGCAGGGCCGCATCGACAGCCAGTTTGCTGTGATCACTCATCTGGTGGCTGCGGTGAAAAAATGGGGCTTCGCAGACCCCGAACTGGAGGTCATCTGATCATGAGCACGAACAATCCAATCGCCCAAGTGGACGCGCTTCGAACGGATATCGATCGCGTCCGCGAAGAGCTTCAATGGGTGAATGATTCGCCGCTGCCGAAAGACGATTGGAAGGCCAGCGTGACGCGGTGGTTTGAAGGCATGTCTGCAGCCGGCGGCAACCAGACCACCGCGCTTCGCGACCTCCGAAAACCGAAGCCGAGCAGCGGCGGCGGCTTTGTCAAGGATACATTTCTGGCTGCGAACTCCACCGTGCATCAGAAGGGCGCCGCGCCTGACGTCTTGCCCGTGAATGTGCGCCTGGCCCCCATGCTTTGTTGGCTGCTGGGCGATCAGTTGGAGCAGCGTTTGCACGCCATGATCGATGCCGACGAGTACGTGCCAGGCCCCACCCTGGCCGACAGACCGAAACTCCAGAAGGCGCTGTTGGGTGAGCTGCGCGAACTGGAAACGCGCGAAGAAGCCATCATCACCGCAGCCGAGGGTGAGAGCGTCTTCATTGGGCGGCGTGCTGATGCTGATCCTGCTGTGGTGCTGGGGTATGACCCCGAGGGCGATTTTCTGCTGCCGGAAACCAGGGGTTGGAGCAGTGGCCCGCGTGTGGTAGCCCGAGATCCTGCCTTGGGGTCTTCTGGCTCCTTTGAAGGCTCCATTTAAGTTCGTGCGCGGCTTGCCTGCGGGGGTGGGTGTGGCTGCGCATTTCCGGTTTTGGTTGACGGTCGTATGGCGATCAAAAAGACGGGTGGCCGGACATGGTTTGTTTTCTCCTTGCCATGCCAAGCCCGTCACCTATTCACTCACTCTTTGGAGGTTCCCATGCAAGACGTATCAAGCAGCCTGATCCGGCCTGATCAGGCAAAGCCGGAAGATGAGGCTGTTCTTCAATCCTGGGACCGGGCATTCACCGCAGCCACCCCAACCCCTGCCAGTGCGGACCTGGGCTCCAAGGGTCTCAGCAGCCAAGCGGGCATCGATGCATCCTGGGATCAGGCCTTTGAGGCGGTTCCGAATTCTTGATCATGCTGGCCGTGGACTTCATGCAGGCAGGCAACAACACGCTGGGCGTGAGCATGGAGCGCATCGCCCAGCAGCCAGGTGCCAATGAGACCCTGGCGCGCCGCCTGTGCTGTCGAGTTCGAGAGGCGGCAGGCATATGAGCTCGCGATGTCTCGCGGCCGTGTTCGAGCGCTACCCTCGCGCATCATCAGGCGAGTTTGTGTTGGCCTTGGTACTGGCCGACAACGCGCAACACGACGGGGTGCTGATCTTCTCCAGTGGCGATGCGATGGCTCACAAAAGCCGCCAGTCAGTCCATGACGTTCAGCGGCATCTCCGCAAGATGCAGGCCGCAGGATGGCTGATCAAAGTTTGCAGTGGGGGCGAACGTGGGCGGCACACGAAATACCGAATCGACCCCGACTGGCTCGGTGCAGCAGCACCAGCCGAGCCCGCGCTCAGTGGCCGGCCAGCGGGCCAGCGGGTCCCTCCCGGCGACCTCCATCAAGGGTAATTCGCGCCCTGTCGGCGCTCTAGTCACGCGCCCTCTTAAGGGGGGTTCCGGTTCTAGCCTAGTACCAAAAACACCATGATCCACCTGCTCACCACTGTCAAAACCCGCCTGCAGCCGCTCGCAGCGCTCACCGGCTGGACGCTGTTCACCGCCGCCGAACTGGGTCCCCGCCAAGCCGTTCCCCGCGCTGCCATCGGCTTCAGCTCGGCTGGAGTGGCCACCGTCAAGACCACCGCCGCCCAGGTCGAGCCCAGCCTCGCCATCACCCTCGTTGTCAAACACGGCGACGGTGCTGATGTTGCGCTTGACAGTGCCATGAGCGCCGTCATCGAGCAGCTGCACAACTGGGTCCCAGGCGAGCACGGCGGGCGCGGCTGGGAAACCATGCAGCTGGCCCAGATCACCGCTCCTCCGGACTTCGAGTCCGAAGAAGGCCTTGTCGGCCTGACCATCGCCTTCACCACCCAGACTCTCTACCGCGGCCAGCCATAAGAGTTCACACTTGCCCACAGCCCTTGGGCAGCCCTCCGACTTGGTGCGCCTGCGGCCTGACGGTGGACGCCAGCACCCTGCTGCAGTCCGTGAAGGAATAGAACCAATGGCGATGGGGAAAAGGCGGGGGTAAAAAATAAACCGAACTGCTGAAAACAAGCGTCTATGCGGCTTTCAAGCAACAGTTTCATTCCCTTCACCTCCAAGATACACAAAAGGCCCCTCGGGGCCTTTTGGCTTTTCTGCGGCCGGTGTGCACCGGGCGCCAGTGGCTCAGCGTGCGCCCAGGCCCATGCTGCGCGAGATCACCTCTTTCATGATCTCGTTGGTGCCGCCATAGATGCGCTGCACGCGCGCGTCGGCGTAGGCCCGGGTGATCGGGTACTCCCACATGTAGCCGTAGCCGCCGTGCAGCTGCACGCACTCGTCCATCACCTTGCACTGCAGGTCTGAGCACCAGTACTTGGCCATGCTGGCGGTGGCGGTGTCGAGCTTGTCAACCGCCACCAGCTCGCAGCACTTGTCCACGAACACGCGCGCCACCTGCACCTCGGTCTGCAGTTCGGCCAGCGTGTAGCGCGTGTTCTGGTAGCTCGCGACGGGCTGGCCGAAGACCTTGCGGTCCTTCACGTACTGCACCGTCCAGTCGATCGCGGCCTGCGCCGCGGCCACCGCGCCGATGGCGATCTGCAGGCGCTCCCAGGGCAACTGTTCCATGAGGCAGATGAACCCCCTGCCTTCGCCACCCAGCAGGTTGTCGGCCGGCACCTTGACGTTGTCGAAGAACAGCTCCGACGTGTCCTGCGCCTTCATGCCCAGCTTCTTCAGGCGCTTTCCCTTGCTGAAGCCCGCCATGCCCTGCTCCACCAGCAGCAGGCTGGTGCCCTTGGCGCCAGCAGAAGGATCGGTCTTGGCGACCACGATCACCAGGTCGGCGTGCCAGCCGTTGGTGATGAAGGTCTTGCTGCCGTTGACCAGGTAGCTGCCATCGGCCTGCTGGATGGCGGTGGTCTTCACGCCCTGCAGGTCGCTGCCCGCGGCGGGCTCGCTCATGGCGATGGCGCCCACCAGGTCACCCGTAGCCAGCAGCGGCAGGTATTTCTGCTTCTGTGCCTCGGTGCCATAGTGCAGGAGGTACGGCGCCACGATCTCGCTGTGCAGGCCGAAACCGATGCCGCTCACGCCCGCATGGGCGATCTCTTCCATCTGCGCCACCGAATACAGCTTGTCGGCGCCGGCGCCGCCATAGGCCTCGGGCATGGTCATGCAGAGGAAGCCGTTTTCGCCGGCCTTGCGCCAGACTTCGCGGTCCACATAACCCTGCTCTTCCCAGCCTTCGTGGAAGGGCGTGATTTCCTTGTCCACGAAACGGCGAAAGCTGTCGCGGAAGGCTTCGTGGTCGGCGTTGAAGAGGCTGCGTTCGATCATGGGAGTTCCCCTGGTTTTGGTTTGGAAGGGTTGTTTCAGGCGAGGCCGGTGGCAAGCCAGCGCGCCCAGTCGGCGGCGCCATTGCGAGCGGCCTGCGCGGCAGCGGCTGACCAGTCGTAGGCCACGGCGATCTGCGCCACGCTCCAGCGGCCCTGTGCATCGGATTCGCAGAGGGCGTAGCGCGCGTGTGGGCTGCCGGTCTGGTGCACGTGAAAGGCGATGTGGTCGTCGTCGAAGGCGGGCAGGCCCACGCTGCCAGGGTTCACGCACAGGGTGTGGGGTGCCTCGGGCAGTTGCAGCACCCGCGGCAGGTGGCTGTGGCCGCAGAGCAGCAGGCCCGCGCCTTTCCCCGCTGTGCCGGCCAGGCGCTGCGTGACCTCGGCCGCACTGGCCGCACGCGAGCCCGCGGGCTCGACCGTTTCGAGCAGGTATTCGTGGTCGTTGTCGGGCCGGCCGTGGCAGACGAACACGCCGCCGTCCAGCGCCAGCGTGGCGGGCAAGCTGGCCAGCCAGGCCCGCTGTGCGGCACTGGTCTGCCGAAAGCCGTACACATCGCTCGCGCCGCCGGGGCCGCTGGCGCAGCGCAGCAGCAGGCTCTCATGGTTGCCGGCGATCGTGGGCAGGTCCAGCGCCATCAGGCGTTCGGCGGTTTCGGCGGGCCAGAGCGGGCCGGACAGGATGTCGCCGCAGTTGACGATCAGGTCCGCTCCGCGGCGTGCCACGTCGGCCAGCACGGCGTTCAGTGCGGGCAGGTTGCCGTGGATGTCGGAAAGGGCGACGATGCGCATCGGAATGTTCAGAAAGTGGGTCTGTCGCGGGTTTGACGGTTCGCCCGCATTTTCACAAAGCAAACGCTTGGCAAAAGTCTATACTGATCCGGCTGATTCGGCCACCGGGTCGGCCCGGCGAAGCGAGACACAGGAGACAACATGCAAGCTCGATTTCACATGCGTTGTTTGCCCACGGCGGCAGCGCTGGTTTTTTCAGACCCTTTCTGCGGAGGCCGGCCATGAGCGAAGCCTTCGTTTACGACGCCATCCGCACCCCGCGCGGCAAGGGCAAGAAAGACGGCAGCCTGCATGAGGTCAAGCCGGTCAACCTGCTGGCCGGCCTGCTGCGCGAACTGCAACACCGCAACCACCTCGACACCTCGGCGGTGGACGACGTGGTGATGGGTGTGGTGTCGCCCATCGGCGAGCAGGGCTCGGTGCTGCCCAAGGTGGCCGCGCTCAAGGCCGGCTGGGACTGGCGCTGCTCGGGCGTGCAGCTCAACCGCTTCTGCGCCTCGGGCCTGGAGGCGGTGAACATGGCCGCCATGAAGGTCAAGAGCGGCTGGGAAGACCTGGTCGTGGCCGGCGGCGTGGAGAGCATGAGCCGCGTGCCGATCGGCTCTGACGGCGGCGCCTGGGCACAGGACCCGGAGACCAACAGCGCCACGCTGTTCGTGCCGCAGGGCATCGGCGCTGATTTGATCGCCACGCTCGACGGCTTCACGCGCGAAGACGTGGATGCCTTCGCGCTCGAATCGCAGAAGCGCGCTGCCGCTGCGCGCGCGGCCGGGCATTTCCAGCACTCGGTGGTGCCGGTGAAAGATCCGCTGGGTCAGATCATCCTGGCGGTGGACGAGTTCATCAAACCGCACAGCACGATGGCGGGCCTGGCTGGTCTCAAGCCCGCCTTCGAGCAGCTTGGCGCCATGGGCTTCGACGCGGTGGCGCTGCAGCGCTACCCGCAGGTGGAGCGCATCCACCACGTGCACCACGCGGGCAATTCGTCGGGCATCGTGGACGGCGCGGCCGCCATGCTGATCGGCAGCGAAGCCGCGGGCAAGACCCACGGCTTCACGCCGCGCGCGCGCATCGTGTCGGTCGCGCTCTCGGGCGCGGACCCGACCATCATGCTCACCGGCCCGATGCCGGCCGCGCGCAAGGCGCTGGCCAAGGCGGGCCTCTCCATTCACCAGATCGACCTGTTCGAGGTGAACGAAGCCTTTGCTGCCGTGCCCATGCGCTTCATGCGCGAGATGGGCGTACCGCAGGAGAAGGTGAACGTGAACGGCGGCGCCATCGCGCTGGGTCACCCCTTGGGCGCCACGGGCGCGATGATCCTGAACACGTTGATCGATGAGCTGCACCGGACGAAAAAACGCTACGGCCTCGCCACGCTGTGTGTCGGCGGCGGCATGGGCATTGCGACGATCGTTGAACGCATCTGAACCGAGCGGGGACACCAACATGATCACCAAAACCATCCGCTACGAACTTGCCGACGGCATCGCAACGATCACCTTCGATGAGCAGGATTCCCCCGTCAATACCATGTGCCTGCAATGGCAGGACGACCTGGACGCCGTGACCGCCCAGGTACTCAAGGACCGCGAGCAGATCAAAGGCATCGTGCTGGCCTCGGCCAAGAGCACCTTCTTCGCCGGTGCCGACCTCAAGGGCGTGATGCGCTCGACCGCCGCCGACGGCCATCGCGTGTTCACCGAGATCGAACGCATCAAGCGAAACTTCCGCAGCCTGGAGACGCTGGGCGTGCCGGTGGTGAGCTGCCTCAATGGCGCCGCGCTCGGCGGCGGCTGGGAGGTGGCGCTGGTCGGCCACCACCGCATCGCAGTGAACAACCCCAAGGTCCAGTTCGGCCTGCCCGAGATCACGCTGGGGCTGATCCCCGGCGGCGGCGGCATCACCAAGATGACGCGGCTGCTGGGCCTGGTGGCCGCGCAGCCCTACATCCTGGAGAGCAAGCTCTTCGGGCCCGAGGAGGGCCAGAAGATCGGCGTGGTGCACGAACTGGTGGCCACACCCGAAGAGCTGATGCCGCGCGCGCTGGCCCACATCGAAGCCTCGCAGGGCAAGCCCGAGGCCTGCCAGCACCCGTGGGACCGCAAGGACTACAAGATGCACGGTGGCACGCCAAGCAACCCCAAGATCGCGGCCATGCTGAGTGTGGCGCCAGCGGTGCTCAAGCAGAAGACGCGCGGCCTCTACCCCGCGCCCGAGGCCGCGCTGGCCGCGATGGTGGAAGGCGCCATGGTGGACTTCGACACCGCCATGCGCATCGAGAGCCGCTACCTCGCAGGCTTGATGGTCAGCCCGGTGGCGAAGAACATGATCAACACCTTCTTCTTCAACATGAACGCCATCAAGGCCGGCCAGAGCCGCCCGAAGGATGTGCCGCGCTACAAGCCGCAGAAGGTGGGGCTGCTGGGCGCCGGCATGATGGGCTCGGGCATCGCCTACGCCCAGGCCAGCCGCGGCATCACCACGGTGCTGAAAGACGTGAGCCTGGAAGCGGCCAACAAGGGCAAGGCCAACAGCCTGAAGGTGACGCAACCGCGCGTGGACAAGGGCCGCATGAGCGCGACCGAGCAACAGGCATTGCTGGCGCGCATCACGCCGACCGCGAGCACCGCCGACCTGCAAGGCTGCGATCTGATCATCGAGGCGGTGTTCGAGCACCGCGAGCTCAAGGCCGCGGTCACGCACGAGTCCGAACCGATGTTGGCCGAAGGCGGCTTCTTCGCCAGCAACACCTCCACCCTGCCCATCACCAGTCTGGCCAAGGCGAGCGCGCGGCCGCAGAAGTTCGTCGGCATCCATTTCTTCAGCCCGGTCGACAAGATGAAGCTGGTCGAGATCATCCGTGGCAAGGAGACCGACGACGAAACCATCGCCCGCGCCTACGACTACGTGCAGGCGCTGGGCAAGCTGCCCATCGTGGTGAACGACGCGCGCGGCTTCTACACCAGCCGCACCTTCGGCACCTTCGTGATGGAAGGCGCAGCGATGCTGGGCGAAGGCATTCCGGCGCCGGTGATCGAAAACGCCGCCATGCAGGCCGGCATGCCCGTGGGTCCATTGGCCGTGCTGGACGAAACCGCGCTGTCGCTCTCGGTGCACGTGCTGGAGCAGACCCGCGCCGACTACGCCGAAGAAGGCCGCCACTACGACACCACGCCGGGCGAAGCGCTGGTGGAACAGATGGTGAAGCAGCACCACCGCGGTGGCCGCGCGGCCGGTGGCGGGTTTTACGACTACCCCGCCGGACAGAAGAAGACCCTCTGGCCCCAGCTCAAGACCCTGTTCGAAAAACCTGAGGTGGCTTGGGACCTGCAGGCCGTGAAAGACCGCCTGCTCTACCGCCAGTCGGTGGAGACGGCGCGCTGTCTGGCCGAAGGCGTGCTCACCAGCGTGCACGACGGCAACATCGGCTCGATCTTCGGCATCGGCTTCCCGGCCTGGACCGGCGGCGCGCTGCAGTTCATCTACGGCATGGGCATCGATGCGTTCGAGAAACGCTGCGCCGAACTGGCGGCAAAATTCGGCCCCGGCTTTGCGCTGAACGACGCCACACGCGCTGCGATCCGCCAGCACCAGCCGGTGTACTGAATGCCCGCCTGACCGGTGTCAAAGCGCTGCAAGCCAGCGCGCTTACACTTTTCGCACCAACCGGAAGGCACCCTGCCCGCCGGCTTTTTTTACGACCTCACCACCACCCTGCCCATGAAACGACTCGACGGAAAAATCAGCCTCATCACCGGCGCCGCGCAAGGCATTGGCCTGGCCACCGCGCTCAAGTTCGCGCGCGAAGGCGCGACAGTCATCGTCTGCGACATGAAGCAGGCCGCGGTGGACGAAGCGGTGCAGCAGTGCCAGGCGCTCGGCGCCCAGGCAGCCGGCTTCGTGATGGACGTGACGCAGCGCGAGATGGTCGACGCGGTGGTGGGCCAGGTGCTGACGCGTTTTGGCCGCATCGACGTGCTGGTGAACAACGCCGGCATCACGCAGGACGCTCGGCTGCAGAAGATGACACTGGAGCAGTTCGACCGCGTGATCGACGTCAACCTGCGCGGCGTCTTCCACTGTGCGCAGGCCGTGGCCGACATCATGGTTGAACAGGGCGCCGGCGTGATCCTCAACGCCAGCTCGGTGGTGGGTATCTACGGCAACTTCGGCCAGACCAACTACGCGGCCACCAAGTTCGGCGTGATCGGCTTCACCAAAACCTGGAGCCGCGAGCTTGGCCCCAAGGGCGTGCGCGTCAACGCCGTGGCACCGGGCTTCATCGCCACCCCCATCCTCAGCACCATCCCCGAGAAGGTGATCAAGGAAATGGAGCACCGCGTACCGCTGCGCCGTCTGGGTCAGCCGGAGGAGATCGCCAACGTCTACGCCTTCCTGGCGAGCGACGAAGCGAGCTACATCAACGGCGCGGTGATCGAGGTTTCTGGCGGCATGTCCGTGTAAATGGAGCACCCCCCGCGCCGCTTCGCGTCACCCCCCTCCAGGGGGGCGGAACTGGCCGTCCGGCGAAGCCGGCCCGGCGGTGCCTCTGAGTTGGGCTGTGGCGTTCGATGCGGGTCGCGCTCTGCCCTGAGTTACTGAAATGACCACCCCTTTGCCGCCCGGTGTGACCCTGCGCGACCCGCGACCTGGCGACATGGGCTGGGTGATCCAGCAGCACGGCGAGGTCTACTGGCGCGAGTACGGCTGGAACGCCGAGTTCGAGGCGCTGGTGGCCAGCATCGTGGCCGGCATGATGGCGCGGCACGACCCGGCCTGGGAACGCGGCTGGATCGCCGAGCTCGACGGCGAACGCGTGGGCTCGGCCTTCGTGGTGCGCAAGAGCAAGACCGTGGCCCAGCTGCGCCTGCTGATCCTCACGCCCGCGGCGCGTGGCCTCGGCCTGGGCGGGCGGCTGACCGACGAATGCATCGCCTTCACGCGCGGCCAGGGCTACCGCAGGCTGGTGCTCTGGACCTACCGCAACCTCGACGCCGCACGCGCCATCTACGCGAAGCGAGGCTTCACCCTGGTGAACAGCGAAGCCCAACACGGCTATGGGCACGACCTGGTGAGTGAACACTGGGAACTCGCCCTGTGAACCGGCCATGGACATCCCGGCGCTTAGCCTCGCGCGGCGGGCGCAGCGAGCATAGGCTGGCGCCCCGTGTGACCAAGCTCGGCGTCCGATAATCAGGGCATGCCCGACCGCGCCAACCCGCTCACCCCGGCCCACGAAGCCGCCCCCCAACAGCCCCACTCCAAGACCGATCTTTTCCTGTCCTTCACCTGGCTGGCCCTGCAGGGTTTTGGCGGCGTGCTGGCGGTGGTGCAGCGCGAGCTGGTGGAGAAAAAGCAATGGATGACGCGCGAGCAGTTCTTGGAGGACTGGGCCGTGGCGCAGATCATGCCGGGGCCCAACGTGGTGAACCTTTCGATGATGATCGGCGGGCGCTACTTCGGCCTGCCCGGCGCGCTGGCCGCGCTCACCGGCATGCTGGCCGCGCCGCTGGTGATCGTGCTGCTGCTGGCCGCGCTCTACGGCAGCGTGGCCGACAGCGCCACCGCACAAGGCGCGTTGCGCGGCATGGGCGCGGTGGCCGCCGGGCTCATCACCGCCACCGGCATCAAGCTGATCGCCGCGCTCGGCAAGAACGCCATGGGGATCGGGGTGTGCATCGGCCTGGCGGTGCTCACCTTCGGGGCGATCGCCCTGCTGCGCTGGCCGCTGGCCTGGGTGCTGCTGGGCCTGGGCGGTGCGGCCTGCCTGTGGGCGTATCGGGTGCTGGGGCGGTCGGGCAACGGGAGCGAGGCATGAACATGGCGTCCACACTGGCGAACTGGACCGACCTGTTCCTGCACTTCGCCTCGCTCTCGCTGCTGGCGGTGGGCGGCGCCATCACCACCGCGCCCGACATGCACCGCTACCTGGTGAGCGAACAGGGCTGGCTGAGCGACGCGCAGTTCACCTCGTCGATTGCGCTGTCGCAGGCCGCGCCCGGCCCGAACGTGCTGTTCGTGGCGCTGCTGGGCTGGAACGTGGGACTCAACGCGGGCGGCGGCCCATCGGCCGGCTGGCTGGCCTGGGCGCTCGCGCTGCTGGGCGTGGGCGTGACATTGGTGGCCATCATGCTTCCCTCGTCCATCCTCACCTACACCGCCACGCAATGGGGCCACCGCAACCGCGAACTGCGCGCCGTGCGCGCCTTCAAGGCCGGCATGGCGCCCATCGTGATCGCGCTGCTGATCGCCACCGGCTGGCTGCTGAGCGCGGCCCACGACCAGCCCGCGCGCGACTGGCCACTTTGGATGCTGACCGCGGGCGCCACCGTGCTGGTGTGGCGCACGAAGATCCACCTGCTGTGGCTGATCGGCGCCGGCGCGGTGCTGGGCGCGTTCGGTCTGGTCTGAGGGGCCGAAGCCCCACCGGTCATTTTTCCCGTTTCAGGCCTGCCAGACCCTTGACGTCCAGCGCAGCCAGCGCGCCGCGAAGGCCGTCCATGTCGACGTTGTCACCCGTGAGTTCGACCATCACGCCGTTGGCCAGCATGACCGACATCTCCGCGCTGCTGCCGTCCTTGCGGTATTCCTCCTTGAAAGAAACACCGTCTTTCTGGTAGATGCGCTCGACCTCGTCCTGGGTCTCGCGGTTGACGGTGCTCTGGGCCCAGGCGCCCATGGCCATGCCGAGCGCGGGCACGGCACCGAGGTCCTGCACCTTGACTTCCACGCGGCCGTTGTCCCGGGTGTATTCGGCGGTGACGCTGGAGAAGCTCATGCCCATGGCGCTGTCGGATCGGGCCTCGATCGCGGTGCGCTCCATACCGGCCAGCTTGTCCGGCACATGGGTCTGCAGCAGATCGGGCGCAAAGGGTTTGCCACCCTGCCCGCCCATGGCCGCGCCCATCATGTCGGCCATGGCCTTGCCGGCCGCGGCGGAGTCACCCTTGGCCTGAGCCTCTTCCATGCGCTTGCTCGCCTCCTCGACTTTCTTGCCCGCTTCTTCGATCTTGGCGGTGTCGAGGGTGATCTCGGTCCCCGGCACTTTGATGCTCACCTGGTCGGATGAGGACGCGGCGCCACCCATCATCATGCCCGGGCCGCCGCCGGTGAACAGCGCGCTGACCGCGCCCACCACCAGGCTCGCCACGAAGCCGCACACGATCAGCACCGCGGTGTAGCCCACCGCCTTCTCCTCGGGCGCCTTCATCAGCACCGGAATACCGGTGTAGATCAGGTAGATCGAATACAGCGCGGCGATCACCCCGAGCATGGACAGGGCGGGCAGCAGGCTGAAGATGCCGCCCACGAAACCCGCCGTGGAGCCATAGGCCACCAGCTTGAAGGCGTTGAGCAGGTTCTTTTCGCCCTTGAACGTGGGCGCCAGCGCATTCGCGATCAGGGCCAGCACATAGACCATCACCAGCGACAGCACGAAGCCCACCACCATGTTGACCAGGCCGCTGACGATGGGCACCCGGAACGAGATACCAAAGGCGCCCGCGCCGATCAGGCTGAGCCCGATGAAGGTCGCGATGGCCGGTATGGCGGCCAGATAGATCAGGTAATTGGTGTAAATCGCCTTGGGATCGGTGGCTTCCTGTTCAATGACAGGCCATGTTTCCTTGGGTTTGAGAAGAATGGCTTGTACGCGGTCAACGATCGTCATGATTCCCTCCGGTTGAAAAACCTTGCGCGGCCTGGCGCCGCCTGTGTCCCTGGTCCCGCCACCTCCGGCAAGGCCAGGTTCTGAAATGGGTCAGCGCGGATTCTCGAAGAACACCGCGTTGGTGTAGTCGCTGATCTCGAAATACACCTTCTTCTCGCCCGGGTCCACCTGCATGTTGAGGTTTTCGTCCAGGGTTCCGTAGCCATAGCGGTAGGCACGCGGCTTGCCATCGTCGGTGCCCAGCGCGGTGCTGACCTTGTCGATCTTGAGGAAGCGGCGCACCACCTTGTCGCCCGCGTACACCTCCAGCACGCCGTTGGTGCCGGTCCAGTTCTGGATTTCGCGGCTGAGCTTGTTCTGCTGCTCCTGGGTGCAAGCCGCGGCGAACAAGGCGACGCTCAAGGCAGCGATCAACCCCGCGCGTTGTGCAGATGGGCTCGTCATTCAATCCTCCAGCAGTGTTGGCAGGCATTGTGCCGCAGGTTCGTGCAGGCACAAGTCGGCCACCACGTCCAGTTCGGTCGCCTCGGGGTTGATCACCACCACCCGGGCGCCGCGCCGGTGCGCGGTGTGCGCCAGGCCCGCGGCCGGGTAGACCAGGCCCGAGGTGCCGACGACCAGCATCAGGTCGCAGCCGTTCGCGGCGTTCTGCGCCGCGTCCAGCACGGGCAGCGGCAGCCTCTCTCCAAACCAGACCACGGCCGGGCGCCGCAGGTTGCCACAGGTCGGGCAATGGGGCGGATGACCGGCTTCCACGAAATCGGGGTCGCAACAGTCGCGCGGCATGTCCAGCCAACGGTCTTCGGCCAGGTTGCCGTGCAGGGCGATCGCGTCGGTGCTGCCCGCGCGCTGGTGCAGGCCATCCACGTTTTGCGTGATGAGCATGAGCCGGCCCGGGTGGCGCTGCTGGAAGGCCGCGAGGGCTAGGTGCCCGGCGTTGGGCGCCACCTGGGCGATCATGTCGCGGCGGAACTGGTACCAGTCCCACACGCGGCGCGGGTGGGCGCGAAACGCGTCCTCGGTGGCCAGATCTTCGGGTTTGAACTGCGCCCACAAGCCGGTCTGGGCATCGCGAAACGTGGGCACGCCGGATTCGGCACTCATGCCCGCGCCGGTGAGCACGGCGATGTGGTGCGCGCTCCCGATCCAGTCGCGCACCGTGGACATGTTCAGCTGCGTTGACGCAGCGCTTCGTAGAGGCAGACTCCGCTGGCCACCGACACGTTCAGGCTCTCCACCGCACCGGCCATGGGGATGCTGACCAGCTCGTCGCAGGTCTTGCGCGTGAGCTGGCGCATGCCGTCGCCCTCGGCACCCAGCACCAGCGCCACCGGGCCTTTCAGGTCCACCTGGTACAGCGTTTTCGGTGCGTCGTCGCTGGTGCCAATGATCCAGATGTTGCGCTCCTTCAACTCACCCAGGGTGCGCGCCAGGTTGGTCACCATGAAGTAGGGCATGGTCTCGGCCGCACCGCTGGCCACCTTGGCCACCGTGGCGTTGATGCCGGCCGCGTGGTCCTTGGGCGCGATCACGGCGTGAGCGCCCGCGCCATCGGCCACGCGCAGGCAGGCGCCCAGGTTGTGGGGATCGGTGATGCCATCGAGCACCAGCAGCAGCGGCACGGTGCCGGCGGCTTCGAGGCCTTCCAGCAGCTCATCCAGCGAGTGCACCTGCGGCAGCTCCTGCACCCGCGCAGCCACACCTTGGTGGCCGTGGCTGCCGGCAAGTTTGGCGATGCGCAGGCTGTCGGCCTCGATCAGGCGCACGCCCGACTCTCGGGCACGCTCCAGAAACTGGCGCATGCGCGCGTCGCGGCGCGTGGACTCGAAATAAACCTCGACGACGGATTGCGGCGCGGTTTTCAGGCGCACGCCGACGGCGTGAAAGCCGAAAAGCACTTTGGGGGAAGACATCCCCTGATTATCAGCGCCCTCCGGGCGTCCCGCGTCTCCTTCGGCTCGGGTGATCCCCTCCGGCGCGCAATGACTTCCCCAGGATGCGGCGGAACTGGCTCCGCCAGGCCGCATCGCATCGCCCCCTCGAGGGGGTCGCGCGCAGCGCGGCGGGGGTGTTCACGTCAAGCCGCCACTTCCGCGGTCTCCACCACCTGCCCGGCCTCGATCGTGATGCGGCGCTCGCAGCGCTGGGCGATGGCGCGGTCGTGGGTCACCAGCACCAGCGTCGTGCCCTGCTCGCGGTTGAGCTCGAACATGAGTTCCATCACTTTTTCGCCGGTGGCAAAGTCCAGGCTGCCCGTGGGCTCGTCGGCCAGCAACACGGCAGGCTGCACCACAAACGCCCGCGCCAGCGCCACGCGCTGCTGCTCACCGCCCGAAAGCACCTTGGGGTAGTGGCCCAGTCGTTCGCCCAGGCCCACACGGTGCAGCATGCGCGTGGCGGTCGCCCGCGCATCGCGCCGGCCGGACAGCTCCAGCGGCAGCATCACGTTTTCCAGCGCGTTCAGGTTGCCCAGCAGCTGAAAGCTCTGGAACACGAAGCCGACCTTCTGGGCGCGCAGTGCGGCCCGCTGGTCCTCGTTGATCACAAACAGGTCCACGCCGTCAACCAGCACGGTGCCGCTGGTGGGCGTGTCCAGCCCGGCCACGATCGACAGCAGGGTGCTCTTGCCCGAACCCGAGGCGCCCACGATCGCCGCAGTCTCCCCTTTGTTCAGTGAGAAATCGATATCGCGCAAAATGGTCAGGGTGCCCGTGGAGTCGGTCACCGACTTGAACACATGCTGCACGGCAATCATCACATCGGACATGGAAAGGCCTCAGGTTGAAACGACGTCACTTTAACGCCCTGCTCGTCGGGGCAGCCTGCCTGGGGTCTATCGGTGCGGCGATGGCACAGACCGCCTCGGCGGCCACAGTGCCCACGGTGCTGGTGGTGGGTGACTCGCTGACCGCCGAATACGGCCTCCGGCGCGGCAGCGGCTGGGTGGCGCTGCTGCAGCAGCGGCTGGACAGCGAAAAAGTCCCGGGCCGCATGGTGAACGCTGGCATCAGCGCCGACACCACGTCGGGTGGCCGCTCGCGCCTGCCGGCCCTGCTGCGCCAGCACAAACCCGCCGTGGTGATCATCGAACTCGGCGGCAACGATGCCCTGCGCGGCATGCCGCTCAGCATGACGCGCGACAACCTGGCTTCCATGGCCCGGCTTTCCCGCGAGGCCGGTGCCCGCGTGCTGCTGGTGGGCATGGAGGTGCCGCCCAACTACGGCGCGAAGTACACGCAGGAGTTCCGCCAGGTGTTCAAGACCGTGGCGCAGGCCGAGAAGATCGGTCTGGTGCCCTTTCTGCTGGCGGGTGTGGCCGATCTGCCCGATGCGACCGCCACGCTGTTCCAGAGCGACCGCATCCACCCGAACGAAATGGCACAACCCACGCTGGCCGCCAACGTGTGGCCCGCGCTGCGCGCGCTGCTCGTGAAACGATAATCCTGCATGCCCGTTCACACCCTGCCCGCCAGCGAAGCGCTGAGCCAGATCGACCGTTTTGACGCCATCATCGACGCCCGCACCGAAGACGAACACGCGCTCGACCACGTGCCCGGCGCGCTCAACTGGCCCACGCTCAACAACGCCGAGCGCATCACCATCGGCACGATGTACAAGCAGGTCAACGCGTTCGAGGCCAAGAAACGCGGCGCCGCGCTGTCCGCGCGCAACATCGCGGCCCACATCGAACGAGACGTGCTCGACAAGCCCAGGGACTGGAAGCCGCTGGTGTATTGCTGGCGCGGCGGCAACCGCAGCGGTGCGCTGGCCACCATCCTCGGCGCGATCGGCTTTCAGGTCACGCTGATCGAAGGCGGCTACAAGGCTTGGCGCGCGGCGCTGGTCGAGTCCCTGCCCGGGCTGGCCAACCGCCTGCACTACCGGGTGGTCTGCGGCCCCACCGGCAGCGGCAAGACACGGCTGCTGCAGGCGCTCGCTGACCAGGGCGCGCAGGTGCTGGACCTGGAAGCCCTGGCCAACCACCGCAGTTCGGTGCTGGGCCACATTCCGGGTGTGCCGCAACCGAGTCAGAAACATTTTGACAGCCTGATCTGGGACGCCCTGCGCCGCTTCGACCCGGCGCGGCCGGTCTACATCGAAAGCGAGAGCAAGAAGGTGGGCAATGTGCGCGTGCCCGATGCACTGATCGACGCCATGCGCGCGAGCCCCTGCATCGACCTGCAGCTGTCGGACGGGGAGCGTGTGGCGCTGCTGCTGGAGGACTACGATTTTTTCGTCCAGGACAGCGCTCATTTCTGCCAGCGTCTGCAAGCGCTGTCCGAGTTGCGCGGCAAGGCCGTGGTGGAAGGCTGGATCGCCCAGGTGCAGGCGGGGCAGACGCCAGCGGTGGTGCTGGAGCTGCTGAAGCTGCACTACGACCCGACCTACGCCCAGTCCATCGCACGCAATTTCAGCCAATACGGCCAGGCGCTGCCCTGCGTGCTGCGCGACCGCTCGCCAGCCGCGCTCAACGAAGCGGCAGCGTCATTGATCGCGGGTGAAGCCGCTGCGCCGGCCACCTGAGCCGGTGCGGGTTCAGGCTCCCAACCAGAGCACACCCACGCCCAAGGCCAGAAAGATCACCGCGGCCACCACGTGCACCGCCTTGATAGGCACCCGCCGCGTGAGGGCCTCACCAAAGAACACCACCGGCGCGTTGGCCAGCATCATGCCCAGGGTGGTGCCTGCGACCACGGCCACCAGAGGCGCGTACTGGGCCCCCAGCGCGACGGTGGCGATCTGCGTCTTGTCGCCCATCTCGGCCAGAAAAAACACCCAGGTCGTGGTGGCGAACACGCCGAGCCGCCCCTTGGGTGCGGCGTCGACGTCGTCCAGCTTGTCGGGGATCAGCATCCAGCCCGCCATGGCGATGAACGAGACGCCAAGCACCCAGCGCATCACATCCGGTCCCACGGTGGCCATGACCCAGGCACCCACAGCACCGGCCAGGGCGTGGTTGAGCAGCGTGGCCACCAGGATGCCCCAGATGATCGGCCAGGGTTTGCGGAAACGGGCCGCCAGCACCAGCGAAAGCAGCTGGGTCTTGTCGCCCATTTCGGCGAGGGCAACGATGCCGGTGGAGAGGAGAAAGGCTTCCAAAACTGTGCTCCAGGGGCCGGAAAAAACCAGAAGACCGCACAGCAGCCCCGGCCCTTCCGGCGGCTGTGCGGTCAAAGGTCTTGCCAGGCTTGAAGCTGTCGGCGCCATGGCCATGAGGGCCAAGTGTGTTGACGCGAACCTCTGCGTGGTGCAGAGCGGCTACTCCCCAATGACGGGTGAGGCGCGAGTATAGACGACGGGTGGCGGGTGACCGGGCGCCAGGCAGCGCGCGGCCACCACCCGCGTCAGATCAGGGGCACACCGGTCTTGCTCTGGATGAACTCGCGCGTCACGCCGTCGGCCAGTTCCACCAGTTTCAGGCCCTCGGGTGTCACGTCCATCACGCCCAGGTCGGTGATGATGCGGTCGACCACGCCCTTGCCGGTCAGTGGCAGGGTGCACTGGGGCAGGATCTTCAGGTCTTCGGTGCCGTCTTTTTTCTTCGCGACGTGTTCCATGAGCACGATCACGCGCTTGACGCCAGCCACCAGGTCCATGGCCCCGCCCATGCCCTTGACCATCTTGCCCGGGATCATCCAGTTGGCCAGGTCGCCCTCGGCCGTCACCTGCATGGCGCCGAGGATGGACAGGTTGATCTTGCCGCCGCGGATCATGGCAAAACTCTCGTGGCTGCCGAAGATGGCCGAACCCTTCATGGTGGTCACGGTCTGCTTGCCAGCGTTGATCAGGTCGGCGTCCACCTCGTCTTCGTACGGGAAGGGGCCGATGCCCAGCATGCCGTTTTCGCTCTGCAGCCACACCTCGACGTGGTCGGGCACGTGGTTGGCCACCAGCGTCGGGATGCCGATGCCGAGGTTCACATAAAAGCCGTCTTGCAGTTCCTGGGCCGCGCGCGCGGCCATCTGGTCTTGGGTCCAAGGCATGTTGTGCTCCTTACTTGCGGTCGCGGGTGGTGCGCTTTTCGATGCGCTTTTCCGGGGTGGGGTTGTGCACGATGCGGTGCACGTAGATGCCCGGCAGGTGCACGTCGTCCGGGGCGATCTCGCCGGTGGCGACGATGCGTTCGACTTCGACGATGCAGATCTTGCCGGCCATGGCGGCGGCCGGGTTGAAGTTGCGCGCGGTCAGGTTGAAGCGCAGGTTGCCCGACTTGTCGGCCACGTCGGCCTTGACCAGCGCCACCTCGGGGAACAGCGCGTGCTCCATCACATAGGTCTCGCCGCCGAACTCGCGCAGTTCCTTGCCTTCGGCCACCAGGGTGCCGACACCGGTCTTGGTGAAGAAAGCCGGGATGCCTGCGCCGCCGGCCCGCAGCTTCTCGGCCAGCGTGCCCTGGGGCGTGAATTCGAGTTCGAGTTCACCGGCCAGGTACTGGCGCTCGAACTCCTTGTTTTCGCCCACGTAGGACGAAATCATCTTCTTGATCTGGCGGGTTTCGAGCAGCTTGCCCAGGCCGAAGCCGTCCACGCCGGCGTTGTTGGAGATGGCGGTCAGGTTCTTGACGCCAGAATCACGCAGGGCGTCGATCAGCGCTTCGGGAATGCCGCAGAGGCCAAAACCGCCCACGGCGATGAGCTGGCCGTCAGCGACCACGCCCTTGAGGGCTTCGGCTGCGCTCGGGTAAATCTTGTTCACGTCGGTTGCTCCAGTGGTTGAACAGGGGTGAATGCAACGATACTACGTAACAGAATACGTAGTTTGACCTAATGGCTAACCCGAATACCGATCTCTCCGGCATCGACTACCGGCTCGCGTTCGACCTGGCGCCACTCGGGCTGGCGCTCTCGCGCCAGCGCACGATTGTGGACTGCAACCAGGCCTTGTGCGAGATGTTCGGGGCTGCGCGCGAGCAGCTCGTGGGCCAGAGTTTTCAGGTGCTCTACCCGAGTGCCGATGAGTACGAGCGCACCGGTGCACGCATCACCCCCATCCTCGGGCGCAGCGGCACCTACGCCGACGACCGCGTCATGAAACGCGTGGACGGCCGCTTCAAGGGCGAAACCTTCTGGTGCCACGTGACCGGCCGGGCCCTGCACCGGGAGGCGCCGCACGAGGCCGGCATCTGGAGTTTCGAAGACCTGAGCTCACGCCGCGCCGTCAAGGCCGAGCTGACCGGGCGCGAACGCGAAGTGGCGGCCTTCCTGATGAATGGCCTGACCAGCAAGGAAATCGGCAAGGCGCTGGGCATCAGCCACCGCACGGTCGAGATCTACCGCGCGCGGCTGATGCGCAAGTACCAGGCGCACAGCACGCCGGACCTGGTGCACCGGTTGCTGGCTGGATGATTTACTGTGGCTGGTAACCAGAGTCCTTGATGATCTTCGCCCAGACCTCGCGGTAGGCCACTTCGCGCTTGCCGAGTTCGGCGCCACTCATGAAGCCCACGGTCAGGCCCATGGCGGTCAGCTTGTCCTTCACATCGGGCATGACGATCACCTTCTGCAGGGCCGCACCGAGCTTGTCCAGCGCGGCTTTGGGTGTGCCCGCCGGCGCAAAGAGGCCGTAGTACGGCACCTCTTCGAAGCCCTTGATGCCGAGCTCGGTGAAGGTCGGCACATCGGGCAGCGCGGCCTGGCGTTGTGTGCCCATCACGGCGACCACGCGCAGCTTGCCGGCCTTGTGGTTCTCGATGAAGTCGGGCACCGAGCCCACGCCCGCGGGAATGATGTTGCCCAGCATGTCGCCCATCATGGGCGCGCTGCCGCGGTAGGGCGCGGCCACCAGGTCCAGGCCGAACTGCTTGCCGATCACCTGCACGGCGAACTGCGGCGTGGACGCGGGCGCGGGGATGCCCATGGTGGCCTTGCCGCCGCTGCCCTTGACGCTGTCGATCCAGGCCTTGAAGTCGCGCGCGGGCGTGCCGCCCGACAGCGCCACGGCGTTCACGAAGGTGGCGAACCCGGCCACGGGCACGAAGTCCTTGGCAGGATCGAAGCCCGGGTTTTTCATGGTCAGCGGCAGGATGGACACGCTGTGGTCGTGACTCAGGAACACGGTGTGGCCATCGGCCGGCGCGACCTTGAGCGCATGCGCGGCGAGCTGGCCGCCGGCACCGGGTTTGTTGTCCACCAGCACGTTGTCTCCGAGCTCGGCCTGCAGGCGCTCGGCGAGGATGCGCGCAACGGCATCGGAACCGCCACCGGCGGGGAAGCCGACGAGGATTTTGGTGGGGGTCTGCGCCTGGGCCAGACCGAAGCCGGCCACGGCAGACTAAGCCAGCGCGAGGCGGCCGGCACGGGTGATGAAGGAACGGCGGGGCGATGTCATGGGTTCAACTCCTGAAGGAAAAAACGGGGGTGTTCGGGGTGGCGCTGTCAGGCTTTGGGCGGCTCCACCACCTCGGCCGCGGTGCGGAACGCTTCCACCGAGGTGGGAATGCCGCAGTAGATGGCCGCGTGCAGCAGCACCTCCTGGATCTCCTGCACGCTGGCGCCGTTGTTCAGCGCGCCGCGCACATGGCCTTTGAGTTCGTGCTGCTTGCCCAGTGCGGTCAGCATGGCCACGGTGACCAGGCTGCGCGTCTTGCGGTCCAGGCCGGGCCGCTGCCAGACATCGCCCCAGGCGGCGCGCGAGATGTGGTCCTGGATGGGCTGGGTGAACGGCGTGGTGCCGGCCAGGGCCCGGTCCACGAACGCATCACCCATGACCTCTCGGCGCGTGGCCAGGCCTTTGTCGTACTGCTCGTCCTGCATGCTGTGCTCCATGTGTCTGTTCAACGGTTTCCTCAAGGATAAACTTTCAGACCAAGCAAGAAACTGACCGGAGACAAACCATGAGCGATGCCCGCTACCCCCTGCCCGACCTCAACACCCTGCCTGAGGACCTCAAGGCCAAGATCCTGGAGGTGCAGGAGAAAGCCGGCTTCGTGCCCAACGTGTTCCTGGCACTGGCGCGCCGCCCAGCCGAGTGGCGTGCCTTCTTCGCCTACCACGATGCGTTGATGACGCCCGAAACCGCAGGTCGAGAAAGCGGCCTCACCAAGGGCGACCGCGAGATGATCGTCACCACCACCAGCGCCGCCAACCACTGTCTCTACTGCGTGGTGGCGCACGGCGCGATCCTGCGCATCTATGAGAAAAAGCCCCTGGTGGCCGACCAGGTGGCGGTGAACCACCGCAAGGCCGACATCAGCCCGCGCCAGCGCGCCATGCTCGACTTCGCAATGAAGGTCTGCCTGGCCTCGCACCAGATCGACGACGCCGATTTCGCCGCCCTGCATGCCCACGGTTTCAGCGACGAAGACGCCTGGGACATCGCCGCCATCACCGCGTTCTTCGGCCTGTCCAACCGCATGGCCAGCTTCAGTGGCATGACGCCCAACCCCGAGTTCTACCTGATGGGGCGGGTGCCCAAGGCGAAGTGAACGGCCGTCGGCTGTCGGCTGTCGAGAATCAGCCCGGCAGCCGCGGCAGGCCACCCGCGGTTTCGATCAGCGCGCGGGCATGCGCCGACATCGCCACCGACTTCTGCTTCGGAAAATCGACCCAGACGATGGTCGCACCGCCGTTGGCGTAAACCGTGTCCGGCTCGTCGGTGCGCAGCATCTCGTGGTAGGTGTCGAACGAGGTCCGGCCCATGGCGCCCAGGTAGGTGCGGACCAGCACGTCGCCCGGAAACTCAAGCTGCCGGATGAAGTTGCAGAAAGCATTGACGATCACCGGCCCTTCGCCCTTCGGATCGGCAGGCAGGCCCATGCCGAAGAACCAGTCCAGGCGCGCGATCTCCATGTAGCGGAAGTACAGCGTGTTGTTGACGTGGCCCATGGCGTCCATGTCGCCCCAGCGGATGGGAACGACCACGCTGTGCACCAGCGTCTTGTCTTCGGGAAGGTCCAGTTTCATCGGTGTGCCTTGATGGATGCGAGGATGCCCAGCACGAACAGCACGCAGGCAGCCCATTGCAGGGCGACCGGCCACTGTCCGCTCCAGGCGAAGGTGTAGACCAGTCCGAACACGGTTTCGCTCACGATGAGCTGGCCCGCCAGGCTCGGGCTCAGGCGCCGGCTGGCCATGTTCCACAGCACGGCGGCCACCCAGGCTGAGCCGATGCCGGTGACCGCGCACACGGTCAAAAAACCCCAGAAACCGGGGCGCTCCGCCATCTCGCCCCATGGCGAGCCCCACAGCGCCCACAGCAGCATAGCGCCCACACCGGCGGCCACGCCGAGCCAGTTGGCCCACTCTGTGGAATTCACCTCCGGGTGGCGGCCCAGCCACGCGGCGTTGAGCAGGCCGAAGGCGGTCCAGCTCGCCATCGCCGCCACGGCGTAAAGAATGCCGCGCCACAGGTGCCCGCCGCCGGCCTCGCCCGCGGCCTCGCCGGTGGTCTGCATCATGAGCAGCATGCCCAGAACCGTGAGCAGCAGACCCGGCACCAGCGCCACCCAGCGCATGGCCTGCGGTTTGCCCAGCACCATGACCCACAGGGGAATCGTGCCGATGATGAGCACCGGCAAGGCCGCGCCCGCGTCGGCGATGGCCAGCACGAGCAGCAGGTAATAACCGGTGTAGCCGAGCACGCTCAAACCCAGCGCGGCACCGGCCTGCCGCAGCGTCGGCACACGCGGAACCGGCCCGCCCGCTGCGCGGTGCGCGTGGCCCAGCAACAGCAACAAGGCCGAGAACAGACCACAGGCCACGAACCGGCCCACGGTGTAGTCCACCGAGCTGAACCCCTCGACAATCAGCGGAGCGACGAAGGTCATGCCCCAGAAAGCCCCCGCGCCAAGCCCCGCCAGGATGCCCGTCACCATGCCGGGCGGCCAGGACAGCGGCCGTCCCGCTTCAACCGACATCAAGCGTCACACCCCAAAACCGTCGTCCGCAGCGATCACCGCGCCGTTGATGAAATGGCTCTCGTTGGCGCACAGCATCATCAGCACCGCGTCCAGGTCGGCGGGCTGGCCCACGCGTTTGCGCGGCAACATGTTGATGAGCTTCTGGCCCTGTTCGGTCTGCCAGTGGTGGTGGTTGATCTCGGTGTCGATGTAGCCCGGGCAGATGGCGTTGACGTTGATGCCGAAGCGCCCCCACTCCATCGCCATCGCCTTGGTCATCTGCACCACCGCGGCCTTGCTCATGCAGTACACGCCGATCTGCGGCAGCACCTTGAGCCCGGCCATCGAAGCGATGTTCACGATGCGTCCGCCCACATAGGTGCCTGGCGCCGCGCCCTTGGCCCGCGCCAGCATGCGCTTGGCCACTTCTTGCGCCACGAAGAAGGCCCCCTTGGTGTTGGTGTCGAAGATGAAGTCGTAGTCTTCCTCGCCCACATCCTGCAGGCGCTGCGTGGTGCTCACGCCCGAGTTGTTGATCAGGATGTCGATGGCGCCCACTTCGGTCTCGGCGTGCGCAATCGCGGCCTTGATCGACGCCAGATCGGTCACATCGAGCGCGACCACATGGGCATCGCCGCCTTCGGCTTCGATGTGGGCGCGCAGCGCCATCAGGCGGTCGGTGCGCCGGCTGGCCAGCACCACGGCAGCCCCTGCATTGGCCAGCGTCTTGGCGAACTGCTCACCCAGTCCGCCCGAAGCGCCGGTGATGAGAGCCACGCGGCCCGAAAGATCCAGGGTGTAAGCCATTTGGAATTGCTCCTCGAATGAGACCATCGCGAACACACTCGCGCCGGCCGTGACACCGATTGTGGCGCATCGCCCACTAGAATCCGTCTCCATCACGACAATGACTGCCCCATGTTCCTGACGATGGGCTTGCGCTGTCAGACGAAACATCCACCAGAGACTGCACCCCATGAGCCCCCAAGAAATCCTCAGCACCTACGGCCCGCGCGAAGCGATGGAATACGACGTGGTGATCGTCGGTGGCGGTCCCGCCGGCCTG
>Ga0154535_122_pt2 | contig 114386 bp, 103 predicted proteins | sample RifGroF1_FD_105678 | JGI IMG/M metagenome (GOLD analysis project Ga0154535, IMG submission 105678) | Burkholderiales bacterium GWF1_66_17 | reverse complement strand
GCCGTCCAAGCCTGCGCAGGCAGGCTTGGACGGCCCTCGGCCCCCCTTGAGGGGGGTCGCGCGCTGCGCGGCAGGGGGTGCTTCCCTATCTCATGATCACGCAGCCCTCGGCATCCCACTCCACCTGGGTGATGCCGGGCTCCATGGCTTCGAGCCTGCGCCGTTCCAGCTCTTCGGGGCTGGCCTGTCCCTGGCTGGCGACCCACTGTGTGGCATGGTCCTGGCGGGCGCGCTGCTCGACACTGAAGGCGATGGCCGATGTGATGTGGCGCACCAGCTCATCGGTCTCCCAGGGTTTGGTGAGGTAGCGGTACAGGCCGAACTGGTTCACGGCTTCCTGCGCCGTCGTGAAATCGGCCGTCCCGGTCAGGATCATGCGCACGCACCCGGGCTGGATGTCCGCCGCCAGGGCCAGGAGTTCCATGCCGCCCATGTTGGGCATGCGCAGATCGCTGACGATGACGTCAAAGCGTTGCGCTATCAGTTCCGCGAGCGCCTCCGAACCGCTGTTGCAGGTCACGATCTTCACCCCGTTGCCCAGGGGTGTGCGCAGTGCGCGGTGCAAGGCGCGGACGATGGCGGCCTCGTCATCGACGAGAAGAATGCTGCCTTGAAGTGTTGGGCTCATGGGAGGCTCCGGTCGGGTGTTTCAGGCACAGGACATGATGTCCAGCTCGCCGCTGACGCGTTCGGCCAGATCGCGCAGGTGTTGCTCGCTGATGCCCAGGTCGGACCACAGCGGGTCGGTCAAAAAGGGCTCGCGGGCGTCGGGCGATGCCGCCAGGCCATGCGCCATGTGGTTGGCCAGGCGCACCAGATGGCCGGCGGTCAGTCGTTTCAGCGGCTGAACGACCAGGGGGCGGTGGTGACCGGCAATCGCATCCGGGATGCTGGCCGGGAAATTCCATTGCCTGGCCACCGCCGCGCCGACCTCGGCGTGGGACACGCCAAACACCCGCCGTTCCGCTTCGTGCATGGGCAGCTCTTCTGAGTGGCCCAGTTGCAGCGCCTGCGCCTCCAGCACCGGGCTGGTCATGGCCAGAATCAGTTTGCCCACGTCGTGCAGCAAGCCCAGCAGAAAGGCTTCACCGGTGTCCAGCGCAGCGATCCTGGCCAGTTCTCGCGCTGAAAGGGCGGTGCACAGGCTGTGGCGCCAGTAGCTGTCAAAGCAGAAGCCCTCGCAGTGCAACGCCCCCAGCGTGGCCCGCAGGGAAATGGCCGCCAGCGTGCTCGCGACGGTGCGCAGTCCCAGCATCTGGACGGCGTCGCCGATGCGCGAGACCTGGCCCGGCGCCCCGTAGAACGCGGAGTTGGCCAGGCGCAGCACCCGAACGGTCAGGGCCTGGTCGCGCTCGATCGCCTCGATGCAGGTCGATGCGGGCACCTGATCCTGGCTCAGCACCTCGACCGCCGCGATGAAGGCGCTCGGCAACGAGGGCAGTTCCCGGATGCACCGTGCCCATTCGGCGGGGTTCAGGGGCTCGCCAGCCGCCGTGGTTTCAAGCGGGTTCACGTCGGGCTCTCCGGCTCGGCCGCCGCGGCTTCCTGCAACAGCTGCACGAGCATCAGGTAACCCAGGGGTTGCTGCTGCCCGCTCAGCGGGCGGAGCCAGACCCGGGCGTTTTGACCTTCGATGGCCGTGCGCAGCCCTTCCGCTTCGGCGCGCAGCGATGGCTGCTCCAGCGCCGCCAGCATCTGCTGCATGGCTGGCGCGGGATCGCTGCCCAGGGTCGATGACCACTGGGGCCACTGCCGCACCGCCAGGCGATTGACATACGCCAGCATGCCGTCGTCGCCGATGCCGAAAACCGCCATCGGCAAGCCATCCAGGGCATCCCGGGAAGCGCCGGCCGCGTTCTGCATGGCCAGGCTGCGTTCGCTCTCGTGGCGCAACAGGCTTTCGAGTCGCTGGTTGGCCGTGGCCAGTTCGCGGTTGGCCTGGCGCACCGCTTCGCCGAGGCGGCGGTTCTCGGCCGCCAGTTCGCTCTGTTCAAAGGCCTGCGACACGTGGCTCCGCAAGAGATCGTCGTCCCAGGGCTTGGTGAGGAACTTGTAGACGGCGCCCTCGTTGACCGCCTCGATGATCGACTCCAGATCGGTGTAGCCGGACAAGGTCATGCGCACCGTGTGGGGATGGCGGCGACGGGCCTCGCGCATGAAGTCGATGCCCGTCATGCCGGGCATGCGCTGGTCCGAGAGGATCACGTCCACCGATTGCTGGGCCAGCAGCGCCAGCCCCTGGGCGCCGCTGGTGGCGGTGAGCAGGTGGTAACCGTCGCGGCGGAACAGGCGCCTGAGCGACGAAAGGATCGCTTCCTCGTCGTCCACCAGCAGCAGTGTGCGCGGATGGGGGCGTGTGGTGAGCTCAGGCGGTGTGTTCATGCTCATGCTCCCACGCCGGTGGCTTGGCGTCTTTGGCCAGGGCCTGTGGTCCCGCCACCGGCAGCCAGATGCGGATGGCGGTGCCCTGCCCGACGGCGGAGCGCACCTGGATGGCGCCGCCGTGTTTCTGAATGATGGAAAACGACAGCGACATGCCCAGGCCCGTGCCCTTGCCCACGTCCTTGGTGGTGAAGAAGGGTTCGAAGATCCGCCGCCGGACTTCGGCGCTCATGCCGGAGCCGGTGTCTTCGACCTGCACCCAGACCCAGTCCTGCTCGACGCCGGACAACAGGGAGATCGTGCCCTGGTCGACGATGGCGTGCGCCGCGTTGACGATCAGGTTCATGAACACCTGGTTGAGCTGCGCCGCCAGGCACATGACCGGCGGGAGCGGCGCGAGGTGTTTGATCACCTCGGCCTTGTATTTCACCTCGTGGCGCACGACGTTGAGGGTGGACTCCAGGCCCACGTTCAGATCGGCTTCCTGCCAGTCGGAATGGTCCACGCGCGAGAAGTCCTTGAGGTCCTGGACGATCTTCTTGACGCGCCCGAGGCCGTCCGCGCATTCGTCCAGCAGCAGGGGAAGGTCCTCGCGCAGGTAATCGATCTCGATCTCTTCCCGCTTCTGTGCCAGTGCGCTGGCCAGGCTGGCGTCGGCTGGCGCCGCCAGTGCCGCGTCGCAGGCTTCGCCCAGGCTGAAGAGGCTGTTCACGTACTGGCGCAGGGTGTTGAGGTTGGAGCTCACGAAGCCGATCGGGTTGTTGATCTCGTGGGCCACACCAGCGGCAAGTTGACCGATCGACGCCATCTTGTCCTGCTGCAGCAGCTGGTTCTGCGCTTCTTCGAGCTGGTGGTTCATGGCATCGAGTTCGGTGATCCGCGCCTGCAGCTGTACCTGGGCATCCCGGATGTCGGAACGGTCCTGCATCATCCACCAGGTGCCACGGGCGGTGTCCTTCGTGTCCGCCACGTGGCCGTCGATCTGCACCCAGATCGGGTGGCCATCCGCGTGGCGCATCCACATTTCGCTGTGGATCGGCTCGCCCTGTGAAAGCAGGGGGCCCGCGTAGCGGCCAAAGCTCGCGTGGTCACCGTCCGACAGGTAGACCGACCGAGCCGGCCTGCCGATCAGGTCGGGTCCGGCGTAGCCGAACATCTCGGCCATCGCGGGATTGACCCGCTGAATGACGCCCCCCGAGGTATAAGCCACACCGATCGGCGAGCGGGCGACGAACAGTTTGAGCTCGCGCGCCGTGACCGCCAGCTCGGCCGAGCGTTGTTTGACGATTTCTTCCAGCTCGTTGCGGTGCCGCAGCAGTTCCTCTTCCGAGTTCCGGCGCGCGGTGACGTCCTGCAGGGTTTCGATGGCGCCGATCACCTGGCCATCGGCGTCGTACAGGGGCGCGGCGGTGAAGAACAACCATTTGCCAGAGGCCCCGAAACCCGGGAAAAAGGCCTCAACCTCGACACCCCCGGCGATGGCGGCTGAACGGTCCATGGCCACACCGTAGAACGACTGCATGGTCGCCTCGTCGACCCCGTCCACGATCATGTCCGCGAGCAAGGGACGCTGCTCGCGGTAGAACGCTTTCCAGCCGTCCCGGGTCCCGAGCACCTCGTTGCGCTTGATGCCCGTCATGCGTTCGCAGGCCGTGTTCCAGTGGGTCACCCGGTGGTGCCGGTCGATCACCAGCGAGGGCACCGGGGCGCCGTCGATGATCTGCGACAGCATCTTGGTCATGCCCAGCAGACTGCCCTGGACGTGCATGACGTCGCTGAGGTCGACGCAGGTCACGACCACCTTGGTCAGATCGCCGAGACAGATTCTTCTGGCATGGATCTCCACCGGGCGCTTGCAGCCATCGGGGGTGATGATCGAGCCCGATATCACGGGCGGCGCCTCGCCGTGCTCTGTACAAGCCAGCACCGCCGCCTGCAGGTGGGGGCGCGTGGTCGCGTCCACCAGGTCCAGCAGCGACAGGCCCTGGAGCGCGGAAGCACTGCGCGAGCTCAGCCGGCAGAAGGCGTCGTTGGCCGTCAGGATCAGCCCCTTGCCCAGCAAGGCCGCGGGCACGGCCACGGCCTGGACGACCTCCCTGGCCACGATGGCGTTCGATTTTTTTTTGTCAGGGCACGTCATCAGGCATGGACCCTCGGCGGTGCCATGAGCGGGGTGCCCTCGGGGATGGAGTCGCGTTGCACCCACAGCGTGAGGTGCACACCTTCCTTGGTCGAAAAATTCGTCACCTGCCTGACCACGCGTTCGTCAAAGACGTAGCCCGCTGCCAGCAGGATGGCGCCTTTGGCCGACAACACAGCGCGCGCCAGCACCATGCCGGGGCGCAGGTCGCGCACATCGATCTGTAAGTCGTCCTTGGCGGCAGCGGCCATGTCGACCACCACCTGGAGCAGGGTCTCGACCACCGCCGGGTCGTAGCGCGTGTCCATGCCACCGCGGAGCATGCTGTGTGCGCGCTCCACCGAGTGGTTGATCTCGCCCATGTGGCCATGGGCCAGCTCGTCCAGGTCGCTCGCCGCCGCCACAATGCGTGCGCCCAGCACGATCTCGGCGCCCGCCAGGCCATCGGGAAACCCTTTTCCGTCCACCCGCTCGTGGTGCTGGCGCACGATCCTGGCCACGCCCTGCAGCTGCGACAGGGCCATCAGGGCGGTTTCGCCGTCGATGGTGTGGCGCCGGTAGCGCTGGTGTTCTTCCGCGGTGTAGGTGGACACCGGCTTGCCCAGCATGGTGTCGGGAAACCCGATGGTGCCGACGTCGTGCACCAGCGCGGCCAGGTGCACGTCGCGCACATCGCGGTCCGGCAGGCCCAGGCGCTTGGCGGTCTCACGCGCGAGTTCGGCCACCCGGCGCGAGTGTCCGGGGTGGCCGCCGCGCATCTCCATCAGGCTGGAGAACACATTCACCGCGAGCACGAAAGTGTTGTCCAGGTCCGCGTAGGCCGCGTCGAGCATGCCGTTGATCTGCTCGAGTTCGGCTGTTCGCGCGGCCACCCGGGTTTCCAGGGTCTGGTTGATGTCCCGCAACTGCTCGTTCTGCCGCTTCGTCAGCTCGGTCAACTCGGCGTTCTTTTTTTCCAGGTCGCGCCGGCTCAGGGCCTCGCGCACCACCAGCACCAGGTCCTGGTCGTCCCAGGGCTTGGCGATGTACCGGTGAATGGCGCCCCGGTTGATGGCGGCGATCGTGGACGACATGTCGGCATAGCCCGTCAGCAGCACGCGCACGATGCTTTCGTCGTGGATCTTCACCCGTTCCAGAAAGCGCGCGCCATCCATTTCGGGCATGCGCATGTCCGAAATCACCAGGTCCACCCGGTGGGTTTTCAGCAGCGACAACCCCTCGGCGGCGCTGGTCGCCTGCAGCGTGGCGATGCCTTGCGACCGGAAGACGCGACGCAGGGCGTTGAGGACGGAAGGTTCGTCATCGACGGTCAGCACCGTCGGAACCCCGGATGGACCTTCGACCGCCTCGACGGGCGGCGGCTCCAGAAGTGCAGTGGGGGTCATGGTGTCTCGAATCCTGGTGTGTTCAGGTTGTTTCGACACCCCCGCATCACACTTGAGCATGCCCTTGCCCGGCGTGCGGGCATAGGCGCGCCCCGATCAGCCCGCTGGCACCGCTGGTGGCAGCGTTCCGAGCCACGCCAGCGCGTCCACCCGCCAGTGGTGCAGCGCTTCGTAGAACCCTTCCCACACGCAGCCGTTGCAGCCGCGGCCGCAGCAGGCGGTGGGCTCGGGCGGTGGCGGGCGCAGGGCGGCATCCAGATCGGTGTGTTTTTCGCGCAGCGCGCGGCCGCGCAGGTGGGCGATGAGCGCGTGCGCCGCGGGCAGGTCACCGAGCGGCATGCGTGCCGGGTCCTGCGGCGTGAAGCGGGGCTGTGACTTGCCCTCGAAGCTGCCGTGCTCGGCAAACATCGAGGCCGGACGGACCCAGAGGCCGAAATCGCCATACAGCGCGCGGTACAGCGTCATGCCTTGCAGCGTTTCGCTGCAGCGCACCGTCTCGATCACCTCGTACCAGCCGCCCTTGTAGTGGCGGTACAGGCCGGGCGGTGTGGCGTTCAGCGGGGGCAGGTCGTGGTCGGTGGAGGCGGTCATGGGCGCGGGGAAACGGGGCGGGGCCCCGAGTGTGCCAAACCCGGGCGGGGCTCAGCCGCCGCTGCCGCTGCCGCCCAGCCGGCCCATGCGGTGGGCCAGCTCCACGGCCGACTGCACCTTGAGCTTCTCGAAGATGTTGGCGCGGTGGAATTCCACCGTGCGCTGGGTGATGCCCAGGTGGTCGGCGATGTTCTTGTTGTAGTGGCCCTGCAGCAGCTCGGCCAGCACCTCGCGCTCGCGCGCGCTCAGCGCGGCCAGCGCCTGCTGGAGCTGCAGCCGGTCCTGGGATTCGGTGTGCAGCGTCACCGCGGCCTGGCGCGCGGCCTCCACCTTGTCCACCAGCAGGTTGTTCTGGAACGGTTTTTCCAGGAAGTCCCAGGCGCCGTTCTTCACCGCCGCCACCGCCATGCTGACGTCACCGTGACCGGTGAGGAAGAGCACCGGCCAGGGCCAGGCCAGGGCCTTGAGCTGTTCGAAGGTGGCCAGGCCCGAGAGCGGTTCCATGCGGATGTCGAGCAGCAGCACGCAGCAGGTGTTGGGTACTTCGCCGCTGCGCAGGGCCTGCAGGAAAGCGTCGCCCCCGGTCCAGCTGCGCGTGGGCAGGCCGCGTGAATCGAGCAGCCAGGCCAGGCCTTCGCGGAAGTCCGTGTCGTCGTCGATCAGGTGGACGGTGGGGTTCATGTCGTGGGCAGCCAGAGCGTGAATTGTGCGCCGTGCAGCTCGGCGCTGCACTCCACTTCGATGCGCCCGTGGTGTGCCTCGACGATGGAGCGGCAGATCGCCAGGCCCATGCCCATGCCGCCGGGTTTGTGGCTGGCGAAGGCGTCGAAGATCGTGCCCAGCTGCTGCGGGGGCACACCCGGTCCGCTGTCGGCCACGCGCACGCCGACCTGGCCGTCGCCGCTCACCAGGTCCACCCGCACGCGCGCCGGCGTGCGCCCGCTGCGCGGCGCCCACTCGCCGGCGTTGAGCACCAGGTTGTGCAGCGCGTTTTCGAGCAGCAGCGCGTCGGCCGGCACGGTGGGGCCGTCGCCCGGTGGCAGCTGCAAGTCCAGCGCCACGCCCTCGGGCAGCGGCGCGCCCGCGGCCACGCGCGCCACGAAGGGCCGCAGCGCGAGCGGCAGGCGTGTCATGTCCTGGCGGCGCGCGAAGGCATTGACGCGCTGGATCACGCGGCCGGCCTTTTCGGCCATGCGCTCCATGCGCTCGACCACCGGCACGATTTCCTCGAAGGTGATGCGCTGCTCGCGCACGCGGTTGAGCAGGCCGTTGGCAAAGCTGCTGAGCGCGCCCAGCGGCTGGTTGAGTTCGTGCGCCAGGGTGGACGCCACCTCGCCCATGGCCACCAGCCGGCCCGAGGCTTCGAGCAGCTCCTGCTGGCGCGCGGCCAGGCGCTCGACACGGCGGCGCTCGGTGATGTCCAGCGCCGAGCCGACCCAGCCCACCACCTCGCCGCTGGCCAGCGCCAGCGGGGCGCTGTGCACCAGCACGTCGAGCCGGTGGCCGTCGCGGTGTTGCAGCTGCAGCTCGGTGCCGGCCGGCGCCGCGGTGTCGCCCGCCTGGCTGCGCATCTGTTCGAACTCGTCGCCCTGGCCGGCGGGCCAGTAAGGTGGCGCGCCGTTGTGCGCGATGAGTTCCTGCGGTGTCCAGCCCACCAGGTGGCCGAAAGCGGGGTTGGCGTAGAGCAGGTGGCCGGCCTGGTCCCAGGCGCGCAGGCCCAGTGCCACCGAACGCTCCATCGCAGTGCGCAGCGCGAGCTGGGTCTGCAGGCGCGTCTCGGCGCGCTGGCGGCGCTGGATGTCGCGCCACAGCGCCACCAGCGTCAGCAGCATGCCGGCCAGGCAGACCAGCGCCACCGCGAAGAAGGCGCGCGGGGCCAGCGGCGCCTGGTCGCCCAGCGCTTCCACCCACAGCCCCAGTTGCGCACCGGGCAGGTTGATGGGGGCGAGAAAGCGCGCACCGCCGTCGGCCGGCGCCTGCGGGGTGCTTGCGTCGTCCAGCACCAGGTGGTGGTCCTGCAGGAACCAGGCCGGGATCAGCCCGGCCAGCACCCGGTCGACCGGCACGGCGGCCACGTAGTCGCCGACAAAGCGGCCCTGTTCGAACAGCGGCACCGCCAGCCAGAGCTGTTGCACCGTGCCATCGGCCGCGGCGAGCGGCCCGGCGTAGGCGGCACGTTGCAGGCCACGGGTGGTGTCGAGCATGGTGGCCAGGGCGGCGGCGTTGCCGGGTTCGCGGGCCGCGGCTTCGCGCAGGAAGGCTGGCCACAGTTCGGGGTCGGCCTGGCCGGCCGGCAGCCAGCCGTGCGCGGCCACCAGACCGGCGTCCCGCCACCAGGGGCCGGTGGGCGGCGGCGCACTGACCGGGCCGCTGGCCTGCCGGGCCTGCAGCGCCAGCACGCCCAGGTCGCCTTCAAGGCGGCGGAAGTGGAACCGCAGCGTCTGGTCCAGCCACTCGGCGTCGGCCGTGCGGCGGCGGTCTTGTTCGCGCGCTTCCTCGCTGCGCAGGAACAGCACCATCGCCACCGCCGACGCGGCCACCAGCAGCAGCAGCGCGCCCAGCCAGGCCACGGCGCGGCGCGTGAGCGCCGAGGCCTGGCGCGTGTCCAGGTCGAGCGCGTGGAAATCGAGGGTGGGTTCGGTGGGCATGGCCTCGTTAGCATAGCGAGCATGGTCGCTGCCTGGATCACCGCCTTGCCCCGTTCGCCCCGCGTGCTGCGCCGCACCGCGCTGGGCGCGCTGCTGGGCGCGGCCAGCGGCCTGGCGCGTGCCGCAAAGCCCGCGGTGCTGCTGCGCTTCTCGCACGTGGTGGCGCCCGACACGCCCAAGGGCCAGATGGCGCTGCGCTTCCAGGCGCTGGTGCACGAACGCGCAGAGGGACGCATCCGCGTGGAGGTCTTTCCGGACTCGCAGCTCTGGGGCGACGACGACGAGATGGAGGCGCTGCGCCTGGGCGCGGTGGAGATGCTGGCGCCTTCGCTCTCGAAGTTCGGCAACGCGGGCGTGCCCGAGTTCGAGGTGTTCGATTTGCCCTACCTGTTTGCCGATCTGGCGCAGGTGCGGCGCGTGACGCAGGGCGCCGTGGGGCGCGGGCTGCTGCAGCGCCTGGGCCGCCAGCAGATGCTGGGCCTGGGTTTCCTGGACAACGGCTTCAAGCAGATGAGCGCCACCCGGGCGCTGCGCACGCCGGCCGATTTCAAAGGTCTGCGGGTGCGGGTGCAGGCGTCGCGCGTGCTGGCCGCGCAGATGCGGGCGCTCGGTGCGCGCCCGGTGGTGCTGCCGTTTGGCGAGACGCAGCGCGCGCTGGCCAGCGGCGTGGTGGACGCGGCGGAAAACCCGCTCTCCAACTACCTGACCCAGGGCCTGGCGCCGTGGCAGCCGCACGTGACGCTGACGCAGCACGGCTACCTGGGCTACGCGGTGGTGAGCAACCCGCGTTTCTGGGCCAGCCTCGCGCCGGCCGACCGCGCACTGCTCGGCAGCGCGCTGACCGACGCGCTGGCTCACGGCAACCGGCTCTCCGCTGCGCTGGACAAGCAGGCCCTGGCCACGCTGCGGCGCACGCCGGGCGTGATGTTGCATCAGTCCGGCGCCGCCGAGCGCGCGGTGCTGCGCCGGGCGGTGCAGCCGGCCTGGGACGGTCTGCGGCGCAGCCTGGGCCCCAAGCTGCTGGACGAGGTGCAGGACGCCCTGGCCGCCGGCTGAACACCGCCCGAAACACGGGCATACGTAGTACTACGACTGTTGAACGCCACAGTTGGCGCGCCCCGCCGTGGTGCGTATCGTCCCGCCTGTCCCGAACACGGGATGCCGGCCGGCGCCGCCACACGGTGCTGCACCCCCGACAAGCTCTCCTGGAGACAAACCCATGACACCGAGCACCGCGCGCAAGCCGCTTTACAAATCCCTGTACGTCCAGGTCCTGTTCGCCGTCACCGTTGGCGTGCTGCTGGGCCACTTCCACCCCGAGCTCGGGGCCAAGATGAAGCCGCTGGGCGACGCCTTCATCAAGCTGATCAAGATGATCATCGCGCCCATCATCTTCTGCACCGTCGTGGTGGGCATCGCCGGCATGGAAGACATGAAGAAGGTCGGCAAGACCGGCGGCCTGGCCCTGCTGTACTTCGAGGTCGTGTCCACGGTGGCGCTGCTCATCGGCCTGCTGGTGGTCAACCTGATCCAGCCCGGCTCGGGCATGCACGTGGACGCCGCTTCGCTCGACACCACGGCCATCGCGGCCTACACCGAGCCCGGCAAGATGAAGGGCACGGTCGATTTCCTGCTGGGCGTGATCCCCAGTTCGGTGGTGGACGCCTTCGCCAAAGGCGACATCCTGCAGGTGCTGCTGTTCTCGGTGCTGTTCGGCTTCGCGCTGCACAAGTTCGGCGGCCGCGGCACCATGGTGTTCGACTTCATCGAGAAGAGCTCGCACGTGCTGTTCGACATCGTCGGCATCATCATGAAGGTGGCCCCCATCGGTGCCTTCGGCGCCATGGCCTTCACCATCGGCAAGTACGGCATCGGCTCGCTGTTCTCGCTCGGCAAGCTCATGGGCACCTTCTACCTGACCTGCCTGCTGTTCGTGTTCGTGGTGCTGGGCTTCATCAGCCGACTGCACGGTTTCAGCATCGTGAAGTTCATCCGTTACATCAAGGAAGAGCTGCTGATCGTGCTGGGCACCTCGTCGAGCGAATCGGTGCTGCCGCGCATGATGGAGAAGATGGAAAACCTGGGCGCCAAGAAGTCGGTGGTCGGCCTGGTGATCCCCACCGGTTATTCGTTCAACCTCGACGGCACCTCGATCTACCTGACCATGGCCGCGGTGTTCATCGCCCAGGCGACCGACACGCCCATGACGCTGGTGCAGCAGCTGACCCTGCTGGCCGTGCTGCTGCTCACCTCCAAGGGCGCGGCCGGCATCACCGGCAGCGGTTTCATCGTGCTGGCGGCCACGCTGTCGGCCGTGGGCGGTGTGCCGGTGGCCGGTCTGGCGCTGATCCTCGGCATCGACCGTTTCATGAGCGAAGCCCGCGCCCTGACCAACCTGGTGGGCAACGGCGTGGCGACGCTGGTGGTGGCGAAATGGACGGGGGACCTCGACATGCAGCGCCTGCAGCAGGGCCTGGACCATCCGACCGCGCAGGAAGCGCAGGAACCGGAAGAAATCCTGGACCTGCAGGTGACGCACATGGCCCTGAACGAAGCGCGCAGCTGATCGCTCCGCGGGCTTGCGGAAACAGAAAAGGCGCCCCGCGGGGCGCCTTTTCTGTTTGGGAACGCGGTGCCGGCCGGTCAGATCTTGGCCGCGCCGATGTAGTCGTCGTAGCGCCATTCGGAGAACTTGCTCCACAACACCTGGTCGCGCTGGAAAGCGCGCATGTCGCGGTGGATCTTCTTGAACTCGGGCGACTTGGCCTCGTGTTCGGCGAACACTTCCATGGCGGCCTTGAAGCCGGCGTCCATCACCGCTTTGCTGAAGGGCTTGAGCTTGGTGCCGCTGGCCACGAGGCGACGCAGCGCCATTGGATTCTGCATGTCGTACTTGGCCGTCATGTCGCGCGCGGCCACGGCGCCGGCGGCGCGCACGATGGCCTTGTTCTCGGCCGACAGCGCGTCATAGGCTTTCTTGTTGATGAAGAACTCCAGCTCCGCGCCACCTTCCCACCAGCCGGGGTAGTAGTAGAACGGGGCCACCTTGTGGAAGCCCAGGCGCTCGTCGTCGAACGGGCCGACGAATTCGGTCGCGTCCAGCGTGCCTTTTTCCAGCGCCTGGTAGACCTCGCCGGCCGGCATGTTCTGCGCCACCACACCCAGCTTGTTCATGGTCTCGCCGAACAGACCGCCACCCAGGCGCATCTTCAGACCCTTGAGGTCGGCCACGGTCTTGATCTCCTTGCGGTACCAGCCGCCCATCTGGGTGCCGGTGTTGCCCGCGCTCATGGAGGTGATGTTGTACTTGGCATAGAACTCGTCCATGTACTTGCGGCCGTTACCCTGTTCCATCCAGGCGTCCATGTGGCGCGCGGTCAGGCCGAAGGGCACGGCACAGCCGAAGGCGAAGGTGGCGTCCTTGCCGGTGAAGTAGTAGGAGGCGGTCTGAGCCATTTCGACGGTGCTGTTCTGCAGCGCGTCCACCACGCCGAAGGGGGGCATCAGGTCACCGGCGGCGTGCACCGACACCTCGAACTTGCCGCCCGACAGGGCCTTGACGGTTTCCGAAAACTTCTCGGCCGAACCAAAGATGGTGGGCAGCGACTTGGGGAAGCTCGACGCCATGCGCCAGCGCACCGCGGCCTGGGCATGCACGGCGGGCGCGATGCCAGTGGTCAACACGCCAGCGATGCCAGCGTTCTTGATGAGGGAACGACGATCCACGAAAGTACTCCTGAGGAAGAAAAAATGCCGGTGCCCCGTGGCGGCAGGCGCCCCGATCGCCCGGCGGTGACGAACCCCTCAACGATACTCCAGCCTAGGGTTAACCCTTATGACTTACCGGGTGGTGCGGTCCGCTGGCAGCGTGGGATGGGGCAGGGCCGGCACCGCCGTCCGGTCTTGCCGGGCCAGGCCCGCTTGCCAGGCGCTGAGCCAGGCCGGCAGGGTTTGAGCGGGCTCGTCGCCCAGCCCGCGCACCACGCAGCCCCCGGCCGCACCGGCCGCGGCCACGGCCTGCAGTTGTGCGGGTTCGAGGATGCCGCCGATGCCCACCACCGGCGCGGGCGCCATGTGGGCCCACCAGGCCAGATTGTCCAGGCCCTGCGGCAGCCAGGGCATGTCCTTGGTGGTGGTGGGCCACACCGGGCCGCAGGCGATGCAGTCGGGCAGCAGCGCGGCGGCGCGGCAGAGTTCCCACAGGCTGTGTGAACTGAGACCGAGCTGCACGCCCTGTTCGCGCGCGGCCTGAAGCTGCGCGCGGTCTCTCGGTGACAGGGCGAGCAGGTCTTCCTGCCCCAGGTGCAGCGCCCGGGCGCCGGCCAGCAGCGCGAGCTGCCAGTGATCGTTGACCACCAGCGTGGCGCCGGCCGCGTCGGCGGCGCGCAGGCTGAGTTCGATGTCGCGTTGCAGCCGTTCGGACCAGGCCGCGTTGTCCAGACCGGGCGGCCGCTTCATGCGCAGCTGGATCGTGGGCACGGTGAGGTGCACGCGCAGCACCGCGGCCACCCGCTCGGCGCTGTCGACGATGGCGTAAACCCCCGGTGTGCGGGCCGGCTCGCGCACAGGCCAGCCCGTGGGCGGCTGTTCGTCCAGCGACAGGCGGGGCAGCAGCGCCGGATCGCTGCCGAAACCGGGCCGCGCCACCACCGGCCCGGCCCCCTGGCCCACGGCGCGCGCATGGCGCAACGCGTGCGTGGTGGCCATCTTGGCGAGCACGGCGGCGTCGGCCGCGACGAAGCCCAGTGCCAGCGCGGCGGCCAGCGAGGTGGCGAAGGTGCAGCCGGTGCCGTGGTTGTTGCAGGTGTCCACGCGCGGCAGGCTGAGCCAGCCGCGCGCGTGGGGGGTGTGCAGCCAGTCGAGCGAGAGGCCTGGCGTGCCGGCGTCACCGCCCGTCACCACCACCGCCTGCGCGCCCAGCCGCTGCAGGGCCCCGGCGAGCCCGGGCACGTTGTTCGCCGCGTCGGCGCCGAGCAAGGCCGCGGCTTCGCGCTGGTTGGGTGTGATCACGCTGGCGCGTGGCAGCAGCTCCTGGCGGTAGACCTGCAGCAGCTCATCGCTGGCGAACGCCGCGCCGGTGCTGGCGCGCAGCACCGGGTCGATCACCAGCTGCACCGGCCCGCGCTCGCGCAGGCGGTCCACCCAGCGAGCGACCACGTACGCGTTGGCCGCGCTGCCGAGCAAGCCGGTCTTGATCACGCGCGGCCGCAGGTCGGCGGCCAGGGCTTCGAGCTGCGCCTCCAGCAGCTCGGGCGCCACAGCCTGCACCTGCGTCACGGCGGTGGTGCTCTGCGCGGTGACGGCCGACACCACCGGGCAGAGGTGCACGCCGAAGGCATCGGCCGCGCGCTGGTCGGCCGCCAGGCCCGCGCCGCCACCGCTGTCGGTGCCGGCGATGCTCCAGATCACAGGGGTCATGGTCAGTTGATCAGAAAAGGATGACCGGACACCGGCGTGCTCGCCACCGCCATGTCCTGCGGCGCCATCACACCGGCCTCGTACGCCGCGCGACCGGCTTGAATGGCCAGGCCGAAGCCGCGCGCCATGCGCACCGGGTCCACGGCCTGGGCCACGGCGGAGTTCAGCAGCACGGCGTCGAAGCCCAGTTCCATCGCGGCGGCGGCGTGTGAAGGCGCGCCGATGCCGGCGTCCACGATCAGCGGCACACCGGGCAGCCGTGCGCGCAGGGTGCGCAGCGCAAACGGGTTGATGAGCCCCTGTCCCGAGCCGATGGGCGCACCCCAGGGCATCAACACTTCGCAGCCCACGTCAAGCAAGCGCTGGCAGGTGACGAGGTCGTCGGTGCAGTAGGGGAACACGGCGAAACCGTCCCGGGTGAGCTGCGCCGCGGCGTCCACCGTGCCCCAGGGATCGGGCTGCAGGGTGTGTTCGTCGCCCACCACTTCGAGTTTGATCCAAGGGGTGCCGTAGAGCTCGCGCGCCATGTGCGCCAGCGTGATCGCTTCGCGTGCGGTGCGGCAGCCGGCGGTGTTGGGCAGCAGGTGGGCGCCGTGTTCCTGCATGGCCGTGCGGACGATCTCCACAAAGCCGTTGTCGCCCCCCGCGGCCAGCGTGCGCTTGAGGCCCACGGTGACGATCTGCGTGCCGCTGGCGGCGATGCTGTGGGCCAGCACCTGCGGTGAGGGGTAGCCGGCTGTGCCGAGCAGGAAGCGGCTCGTGAGTTCGGTGCCGTAGGGCGACCAGGTGGATGTTTGTGTGCTCATGGTGTTCATCCGCCCACGATGGCTTGAAAGGTCAACACGGTGTCGCCGGCTGCCAACCATGTTTGCGCGCGCAACGCGCGTGGCACGAACTCGCCGTTCACCGCCGTGGCGATCTGGTTGGCGTCCACCTCTTGTGCTTCCAGCAGCGCGGCCAGCGTCAGGCCTTCGGGGCAGGGCAGAGTGATGTCGTTGAATTGCAGCATGGTGTCAGTGCACCGCACACGGCGCAGGGGGAACGTCAGAGGGCGCAGCCGGCGCAAGGGTGCCGTCCAGGACAGCCGTGGAACGGGCTTGGCCCGACCACAGGCTGTGTCCCCCCTCCGGAACGGGAGGGGGGAAGCCGCGCAGCGGCGCAGGGGGGTGTCCCAGTCTCGCCAGCGCGTCCTGCACCAACGCCGGCGCGAGCAACCAGCCGTGGCGGAACAGACCGTTGATGCGCAGCAGGCCAGGCTCGGTGTGGGTGTGGGGTTCGTTGTCGGGCAGGGCGGGGCGCAGGTTGGCTTCCATGTGCACGATGCGCGCCTCGGCCAGTTCGGGCAGCACGCTCTGCGCCGCGGCCATCAGCTCGACCGCGCTGCGCAGGGTCACCGGTGAGCGGTCCTCACTCTCCACCTCGCTCGCGCCGACCACGAACAGGTCGCCCGGGCGCGGCACGATGTAGACCCGGTGGCGCGGGTGCAGCAGGCGCACCGGGCGCTGCAGCGGTACGCCGGGGGCGTGCAGCCAGATGACTTCGCCACGCACGCCCCGCACGGCCATTTCTCCTCCGAGTGCCAGCGCGGAACCGGCTTCGCCGGGCCGCGGCTGGTGCCCCCTTGAGGGGGTGGCGCCGCAGGCGGCGCGGGGGTGGGCCGAGTTCACACCTCGCACATCGATGGCGAGATCAAACCGCACCGGCCCTTCACCCATCAAGTACAGCACACCCGGCTCCACGCGTTCGACGCGCTCACCCCAGCACCAGTGCACGTTCGGCGCCTGCACGGCCAGCGCGTGGAGCATGTCGCGCGACATCACCTGTGCTTCGCCGGGCAGCAGCCAGGCGTGCAGACCCGGCGCCAGCGCGGGCTCCAGCGCGGCCAGCGCCGCACGGTCCAGCGGCTGGGGTGCGGGCAGCTCGGCGGCCAGCGAAGGCGCGGTGTCCAGCCGGGCCAGCACACGCCGCGCCGCGCCCAGGTCGGCGCCGTGCGCGAGCATCAGGCTGCCGTGTTGTTCGAACAGCGGCGCGCTGCAGCCTTCGGCACGCAGCGTGTCCGCCACCTCGCGCCACAGGGCCAGCGAGCGCCAGCCCAGGCGCGCGATGTCGGGGCCGGCGTTGTCCAGCTCCGCGATGGGGCTGAGCATGCCTGCCGCCGTGAAGCCGGCTGCGCAGGCCGCGTGTTCCGACAGGTAGCCGGTGGCCGGTGCTTCCGGACCCGCCGCCGGATCGAACACCGTGACCGCGTGCCCGGCCCGGGACAGTTGCCATGCGAGCAGCCGGCCAAGCACGCCCGCGCCAGCGATGCCGATGCGTGAACGATGGGCATTCATGGCTCAGCCCTTCCTGCCGATCGCATCGACGGGAACGTAGAACTCGCCGCCCACGGCCTTGAACTCCGCGCTCTTCTGCGCCATGCCTTCGTTGAGTGCCTGTTCCTCGCTCACGCCCTTGGCCGCGGCGTAGTCGCGCACGTCCTGCGTGATCTTCATGGAGCAGAACTTCGGCCCGCACATGGAGCAGAAGTGCGCCTCTTTCGACGAGTCCTTGGGCAGGGTTTCGTCGTGGTAGTCCTCGGCGGTTTGCGGGTCCAGGCCGAGTGCGAACTGGTCGCGCCAGCGGAATTCGAAGCGCGCCTTGCTCATGGCGTCGTCGCGCGCCCGGGCGCCCGGGTGGCCTTTGGCGATGTCGGCCGCGTGGGCGGCGATCTTGTAGGCGATGATGCCCTGCTTCACGTCGTCGCGGTCGGGCAGGCCCAGGTGTTCCTTGGGTGTCACGTAGCAGAGCATGGAGGTGCCCATCCAGCCGATCATGGCCGCGCCCACGGCGGAGGCGATGTGGTCGTAGCCCGGTGCGATGTCGATGGTCAGCGGGCCCAGCGTGTAGAACGGCGCTTCGTGGCAGTGCTTCAGCTGCTCGTCCATGTTGGCCTGGATCAGGTGCATGGGCACGTGGCCGGGGCCTTCGATCATGGTCTGCACGTCGTGTTTCCACGCCACCTGCGTGAGTTCGCCCAGCGTCTTCAATTCGGCGAACTGGGCTTCATCGTTGGCGTCCGAAGCACTGCCGGGACGCAGGCCGTCGCCGAGCGAGAAGCTCACGTCGTAGGCCTTCATGATCTCGCAGATCTCGTCGAAGTGCGTGTAGAGGAAGTTCTCCTTGTGGTGCGTGATGCACCACTTGGCGAGGATCGAGCCGCCGCGCGAGACGATGCCGGTGCGGCGCTGTGCCGTGAGGTGGATGTAGGCCAGGCGCACGCCAGCGTGGATGGTGAAGTAGTCCACGCCCTGTTCGGCCTGCTCGATCAGCGTGTCGCGGTAGATGGCCCAGGTCAGGTCTTCGGCCACGCCGCCCACTTTTTCCAGCGCCTGGTAGATCGGCACCGTGCCGATGGGCACCGGGCTGTTGCGCACGATCCAGTCGCGCGTGGTGTGGATGTTCTTGCCGGTGGACAGGTCCATCACGTTGTCGGCGCCCCAGCGGATCGCCCACACCAGCTTGTCCACTTCTTCCTCGATGCTGGAGGTGACGGCCGAGTTGCCGATGTTGGCGTTGATCTTCACGCCGAAGTTGCGCCCGATGGCCATGGGCTCGACCTCGGGGTGGTTGATGTTGGCCGGGATGATGGCGCGGCCGCGGGCCACCTCGTCGCGCACGAACTCGGGCGTGAACACATCGGGAATGCGCGCGCCCATGGGGTTGCCGCGCAGGCGTGCTTCCCGCACCGGGTCGCCCAGGTACTCGCGCATCCACTCGCGCTTGCCGTTCTCGCGCAGGGCCACGTATTCCATCTCGGGCGTGACGATGCCCTTGCGCGCGTAGTGCATCTGCGAGACGTTCATGCCGCTCTTCGCGCGGCGTGGCGTGCGCTGCAGGCCGGCGGCCTCGGCACGCAGTGCCTCAATGCGTTCGATGGTGGTGCCGTTGTTCTGCGCCTCGTTCTTCACGCCGTCGTCCAGCGCGGCGCGCTGGCGGCCGGTGTAGCGCTCGGTGTCTCCACGCGCTTCGATCCAGGCGCCGCGCACATCGGCCAGACCGGTGCGCACGTCGATGGTGGCGCTCGGGTCGCTGTAGGGGCCGGAGGTGTCGTACACCGTGACCTGCTCGCCGTTGGACAGCAGGATCTCGCGCATGGGCACGCGGATGCTCTCGCTAGAGCCGGGCACGTAGATCTTGCGCGAAGCGGGGAAGGGCTCGCGGCTGAGCGCGAACTGGTCAGCGAAGGGAATCTTGTCGGGGGCGTTCATGGCGGCGGTCTCCTGTTGGGGCTGTGGATGCTCCGGAGACCGCCCGTCAAAACATGCACCCGTGTCCACACGCGGTGTGGACGGACCCGTCGCACGAGGAACGGGTCGGGGATGCAGGCCCTGGGGGCTGCGCTCTTCTTTCGCTGGTACTAGCCAGATCAAGTTCACGGGTTCGGTTCTTCAACCATCTCAGCGCTGGACCTTTCGGTCGGTGCACCCCGGAGCAGGGCGGAGTGTATCCCGGTTTTCTGAATACGCTTTGCGCCGACCCCACGGGGCGCTTGCCTATTGCGTTGCGCCCCGTGTCCGCCACCGCACCGATCTTGTTGCCGCGGTTTGTTACGCTGCTGAATCGTGTTCCGCCGCCAAACCAAGCCATCGAAACCCTCCACGCCCATGACCTGGCTCACCTGGCTGTTCCTCATCCTCGCGGCGCTCGCGCTGATTTTCGTGGGCCTCAACGTCGGCGGCGCCATGCGCTGGACCGGGGCGACGCAGGCGATCCTGGCGCGTCTGGAGGCGAAACGCCTGCCCGCCTCACCCGCGCGCTACGACCCGCGCGAAATCGAAGGCCTGCCCGCGCCCGTGCAGCGCTATTTCAGCACCGTGCTCACGCCGGGTCAGTCCATCGTCACCGCGGCCACGCTGGAGCACACCGGCCACTTCAACCTGTCACCCACCGGAGAACAGTGGAAGCCGTTCACCTCGCGCCAGCGGGTGGTGGTGCAACGCCCGGGTTTTCTGTGGGACGCGCGCATCGCCATGGCGCCCGGCGTGCCGGTGCGTGTGCACGACAGCTATGCGGACGGCGAAGGTCTGCTGCACGCGGCCGTTTTCGGCTTCTTCGACGTGGCCCACCTGCGGGGCGGTGGTGAACTGGCGCGCGGCGAGCTGATGCGCTTCTTTGCCGAAGCCGCCTGGTATCCCACCGCCTTGTTGCCCAGCCAGGGCGTGCGCTGGACCGCGGTGGACGAGCACTCGGCCAAGGCCACGCTGACGGATGGTGCGCTCTCGATCACCCTGCTGTTCCGCTTCGACGACGCGGGCCTGATGGCTTCGGTGCGCGCCGAGGCGCGCAGCCGCATGGTGGGCGGAGAGACCAGCATGGCACCCTGGGAGGGCAGCTGGTCCTACCACCAGCGCGTCGACGGCATGACGGTGCCGCTCACCGGCGAGGTGGCCTGGCTGCTCCCGGAGGGCCGCAAGACCTACTGGCGTGGCACGGTCACGTCACTCAGCCACGAGTGGTCACCGTGAACCGGCGTGGGCTCTTCGGGCCCACTTGATGCCTTCGAACCAGAACACGCTGAACAAGCCCAGCCCGCTGGCGGCGGCCAGCTCGTGCGCCGGCAGTGGCGCAAAGCGCAACACGCCCACCGCCCAGGGCACATAGAGCGCGGCCAGCAGCAGCGCCAACGCCAGACCCACCACCACCCAGAGCGTGGTGTTCGGCGTGCGCAGCGTGGCCCATAGCGGCCTCGTGGCCGAGCGGTTGGAAAGGATCAGCGCCAGGTTGCCGATCACCAGCGTGGCAAAGGCAAAAGCGCGGGCCTCCGCCTCGGGCAGCCGGGGCGCCGCCCAGGCAAACGCGCCCATCACCGCCGCCAGCACGCCCAGCCCCTGCAGCAGCGCCAGCCACAAGGTGACGCCGCCAAACAGCGGTGCGTTGGCGTCGCGGGGCGGGCGTTGCATCACGTCGCTCTCGGCCGGTTCGTTCTCGAAAGCGATCGAGCAGGCCGGGTCGATGATGAGTTCGAGCAGGGCAATGTGCATCGGGAACAGCAGCGCCGGCCAGCCAAACAGCACCGGCAGCAGCGCCATGCCGGCGATGGGCACGTGCACCGCCAGGATGTACGACATGGCTTTGCGCAGGTTGTCAAAGATGCGCCGCCCCAGCCGCACCGCGCGCACGATGGCCGCAAAGTCGTCGTCCACCAGCACCAGCGAGGCCGACTCGCGCGCCACGTCGGTGCCGCGCTGGCCCATGGCCACGCCCACATGGGCCGCGCGCAGGGCTGGCGCGTCGTTCACGCCGTCGCCCGTCATGGCGACGATGTCGCCGCGCGCTTTCAGCGCCTGCACGATGCGCAACTTCTGTTCGGGCGCGATGCGCGCGCACACGCTCACGTTCGCCATGCGCTCGCGCAGGGCGTCGTCGCTCAGCGTCGCCATCTCGTCGCCCGAGAGCACCGCAGCCGCTGACTCCGCCAGGCCCGCCTGCCGCGCGATCGCCTGCGCCGTGGCCGGGTAGTCGCCGGTGATCATCACCACGCGGATGCCGGCCGCGCGGCACTCGGCGATGGCGGCGGGCACCTGCGGGCGCACCGGGTCCGCCAGGCCCAGCAGGCCGACGAACGTGAAGTCGAAATCGTGCTCGTTGGCCGGCCAGTCCTGGCCTTCGAAGCGACCCTGGGCCACGGCGAGCACGCGCAGGCCCTCGGCGGCGAGTTCGTCCACCACGCTGGCAATGTGTGCCTTCTGCGCGTCGTCGAGGTGGCACAGGTCGATCACCGCCTCGGGCGCGCCCTTGGCGGCCACCGTCTGCACACCCTGCTCCGATGCCGCCCACACATGCGACATCGCGCGCAGCGCGGGGCTGAGCGCGTAGGTCTGCACCAGCCGCCAGTCGCGGTGCAGGTGCTCGGTGTCGGTCAGGAAGCGTTCGCCCAGCTGGTGAAACGCCTTCTCCATCGGGTCAAACGGGTCCACCACACTCGCCAGAATCGAAAACTCCACCAGCGTGTGGAAGGCTTCGGGCAGCGATGATTCGGACCCTGCATCCAGCGCCAGGCGGTCGGTGAGCACCACGCCGCCCGCCGCCAGGTGCGTCACCGTCATGCGGTTGCCGGTCAGCGTGCCGGTCTTGTCGCTGCACAGCACGGTGGTGGCGCCCAGTGTTTCGATCGCGTTGATGCGGCGCGTGAGCACGCCTTCGGTGGACAGGCGGCGCGCGCCCAGCGCCGGGAACACGGTCATCACCACCGGGTATTCCTCCGGCAGCATCGCCATGGCCAGCGCGATGCCGGCCAGCAACGCCTGCAGCCAGTTGCCATGCATCAGGCCGTGCACCAGCACCAGCGCCAGACTGAGCGCCAGCGCCAGCAGCGCCAGGTTGCGCACCAGCTGCGCCGTCTGCTTCTGCAGCGGTGAGCGCTCGTTCTCCACTGTGCCCAGCGCCGTGCCGATGCGCCCGATCTCGCTGCGCGCGCCGGTGGCCATCACGCGCGCCAGCGCGTGCCCCTGCACGATCAGCGTGCCCGCGTACACGGTGGGCAGATCGTCACCGCCGGGGCGGGCTCGGGCAGCGTCGTCGGGTTGCGGGTTCGCTGCCAGCTCCGGCGGCAGCGCTGCCCGCTTGCTCACCGGCACCGCCTCGCCGGTCAGCAGCGATTCGTCCGCCTGCACGCCGTCCGCCGACACCAGCAGGGCGTCGGCCGGTACCCGGTCGCCTTCGCTCAGTTGCAGCAGGTCGCCGCGCACCACGTCGCGCCCGGCAATGCGCTGCGGCGCACCGTCGCGGATGACGAGCGCGCGCGGGCTGGTCAGGTCGCGCAGCGCTTCAATGGCGCGCTCGGTTTTTCCTTCCTGGTACAGCGTCAGCCCCAGCGTGATGACCACGAAGCCGAACAGTGTCAGGCCTTCCTGCAGGTCGCCGAACGCCATGTAGAGCGTGCCGGCCGCGAGCAGCAGCAGGAACATCGGCTCGCGCACCGTGTCGAGCGCGATGGACAGCAGGCTGCGCTGCTGTCCGCCGGGCAAGGCGTTGGGTCCGTCCTCGGCAAGGCGCTGCGCAGCGTCTTTCGCGGACAGGCCGGCCCCGGTGTCGGGGGCCGGTGTCGCGGGGGGTGGTTCCGGGGCGGCGGGCTGGGGCGGGGTCAAGGGCATGCGCAAGGTTAGCGCAGCCACGAAGGGCCACGCTGATCAAGTCCCTCGCGGCGCGCCCATCCCGGCAGCGGGCGAGCGCATCCACGGGGACTTCTTCAGCGTTGCCCAAGGCTTGCATTTTGACCCTGACTCCGGCATGGTTCAGCGTCGGTTCGGTGTCGAACAGACGCATCGCTCTGCGGCAGCCATCTTCGGAGCCGAACCCCCACCCTCAAGAAAGGAACCTGCCATGTACGGATTCACCACCACGCTCAGCGGCGTCTCGTTTGACGAAGCGATCGCTCAGACCACGCAGGCGCTCAAGGCCGAAGGCTTTGGCGTGCTGAGCGACATCAACGTGCAAGCCGCGATGAAAGACAAGCTCGGCGAAGACATGCCGCCCTACCGCATCCTCGGTGCGTGCAACCCGCCGCTGGCTTTTCAGGCCTTGCAGGCGGTGCCCGACATCGGGCTGCTGCTGCCGTGCAATGTGATCGTGCGCGAGGTGGTGCCTGGCCAGGTGGTGGTGGGTTTCCTGGACCCGCAGGTCATGTTCACGCTTATCGCCAGTCCCGAGGTGAAAGCGGTGGCCGACGCGGCTGAGGAGCGCCTGCGCCGCGCCTGCGCCAGCCTGGGCGGCCGTACAGGGCCGGCTTGAAGGTTTGGTGGTCGCTCCCCGGTTGATGCACATCAAGGGCGGCGACCGTTGCAACAGCGATAAAGGTTCATGCCTGCGTCCACCAAACCCACCAGGAGCCCGATGCGCTGCCCGGTACACCCACCCTCGCCAGATCCGGAAGCCATGGCTTTGGCGCGTTCCGGGCAACCCGTGGCGATGCACCCGTGACCACGCTGCAGCTTCTGGGATACATCAGTGCGGCACTGCTGTTGCAGATGGCCGTGGGGTTGGGCATCGCCTTCCGGCGCCTGCGGCTGAAGGCGCACGAGCCGGCCGCGCGCGATGCGGTCGCTGCCCCCCCGGCGGCCGCCGGCGCCTGGCCAGGCTGGCGCGAGTTCCGAGTGGTGCGAAGAGCGTTTGAAGACGCGGCCCGAAGTCAATGCTCCTTCTACCTGCAGCCGGTGGACGGCGCGCCGCTCCCGGCGTTCCTGCCTGGCCAGTTCCTCACCTTCGCTGTGCCGGCGCGTGAAGGCGTCGTTCCTTCGACGCTCACACGCTGCTATTCGCTCTCCGACCGCCCCGACCCGGCCGCCTACCGCGTCACCATCAAGCGCGCCGTGCCACCCCCGGGCCGGCCCGAGCTGCCGCCCGGCGCGTCGTCCAGCCACTTTCATGACCGCGTGCACGAAGGCGATGTGCTCCGTGTGAAGGCACCGGCCGGCCGCTTTTTCATTGACACCACCGATGCCAGCGTGCCGGCGGTGTTGGTGGCCGGCGGCATCGGCATCACGCCCATGATGAGCATGCTGCGCTGGTGTGTGAGCGAGCAACCCCAGCGCGCGGTGCACCTGTTCTACGGTGTGCGCAACAGTGCCGACCACGCTTTCAAGGGCGTGCTCGAATCGCTGGCCCGGACACACCCTACCTTTCAACTCCACATGGTCTACAGCGATCCGCAGCCCGGCGATGTGCTGGGCCAGGACCACCAGCACACCGGTCGGGTTGATCTGGAGCTGATCCGCCGTTGCCTGCCTCACGGGCAGCACCAGTTTTATGTGTGCGGACCGCCACCCATGATGCAAAGCCTGGTGCCCGCCCTGCGCGAATGGGGTGTGCGCGAGCAGGACATCCACTTCGAAGCCTTCGGCCCCGCGACCGTGCGCCCCGCAGGCCCGGCGAGCAACGAGCCGCTGCCCGCCACCGCGACCACGCTGGACGTGCACCTGCGCCGGTCCGGCCGCACGCTGGTTTGGGACGGACAAGACGCCAACCTGCTGGACTTTGCCGAGCGCCACCTGGTGGCGGTGGAATCCGGCTGCCGCTCGGGCAGTTGCGGCAGTTGCGAAACCCGGCTCGTCTCGGGCTCGGTGCGCTACGCCGAGCGGCCCGACCACGAGGTGGCGCCAGGTCATTGCCTGCTCTGCGTTGCCACGCCGCAGACGGCCCTGGAGCTGGAGATATGAGCGCAGCGCCGGGCCGCCCCAAGCCAGCTCGCACCGCAGCCCGCAGGGCGGAGGTACTTCTGTGACCTTAAGGGCACGTCTCTTCAGCCGCGAGGTGGTGCCTTTCTACCTCTCGCTGATTGCGCTCGCGGTGACCGCGTTGCTCGCCGACGCCGCGCTCCACCTGCTCAACGCGGTCTGGGTGGGCCGCTGGCTCGGCATCCCCGGGGTCCTGCTCATCCTCGGCTCCATGGGCTATTCGCTGCGCAAGCGCAAGCTCATCCAGCGCGGCAAACCCGTCACGCTGCTGCGTCTGCATGAATACATGGCCTGGGCGGGTTCGCTGCTGGTGCTGGTGCACGCCGGCATCCACTTCAACGCCATCCTCGGATGGCTCGCCGTGGGGGCCATGCTCATCAACGTGGCCAGCGGTCTCACCGGCAAGTTCCTCATGCAACGCGCCCGGCGCCGGCTCGACGAAGCCCGGGAGCAGATGCGCCAGCAAGGCCTGACCGATGAGCAGCTCGCCGAGCGCTCCTACTGGGACAGCCTCACCTTCGACGCCGTCAAACAATGGCGCTCGGTGCACTTTCCCATCACGCTCGCGTTTGCCGTGCTCGCGCTGGCCCACATCGTGGCGGTGTTTCTCTTCTGGGGCTGGAAATGAAGGGCCGCTGGTTGTGGATCGTGATCGCGGCCAATCTGGTGGTGCTGGTGGCACTCGCCTTCGTCCTGCCGCACCTCATGGTCAGCCCGGGTCCGCTCATTCCCGGGCATGCCACGCTCACCACCGATTGCTGGGCCTGCCACGCACCCCTGCGCGGCGCCACCACCGAGCGCTGCATCGCCTGCCACACCGTGGCCGACATCGGACTGCGCACCACCAAGGGCCAGCCCGTCAAATTGGCCAAGACGGGTCGTGCCACACCCATGAAGATGTCGTTCCACCAGGAGCTCACGGAACAGGACTGCATGGCCTGCCACAGCGACCACGCCGGTCCCAAGCTCACCCAGCGCGACCGCAGACCGTTCTCACACGCCTTGTTGCGCGTGGCCACGCGCGAGCGCTGCGCGTCGTGTCATGCCACCCCCACCGATGACCGGCACCGCAAGCTCAACCCGGCCATGGGCTGTGTGACCTGCCACACCGCCGAGGGCTGGAAGCCTGCCCACTTCGACCACGCCGCCCTCACCAAGGTCGAGCTGGACCGCTGCGAGACCTGCCACAAGCCACCCGGCGACAGCCTGCACCGCCCGATCAAGGGCAACTGCGCCCAGTGCCACTCCACCCAGGCCTGGGAGCCCGCCACCTTCGAGCACGACAAACTGTTTGTGCTCGACCGCGACCACAACGCCAGCTGCGAGACCTGCCACAAGAACCCGGCCGACTACCGTCAATACACCTGCTACGGCTGCCACGAACACACGCTCGCCAACGTGCGCCAGGAGCACGAAGAAGAGGGCATTCGCAACTTCGACAACTGCGTGAAATGCCACCGCAGCGCCGACGAGGAGCCGAGGGGCGAAGGCGGGGGCGACCGGAAGGATGGCGAGCGGGACTGACAGGTCCCGGTCCCCGAAGGCGCATCGGCAACCATGGCCAGCGCCTGCTGCATGATGGCCGTGTCACCTGCTTCGACAACCGATGCCATCGGGAGCTGTTCCGCAGGGGACCCCCCTGCACGCAAAACCCCGTCCGTCGTCCTCATGACCCCGTCTGCCCAACGCTCGCCGCCCGCCCGGGCTCATGACCGCATGCCCCCTCTGCCCACGGTGTTCCGCGCCTTGCGCTGCCTGGTTTGGGCGCTGGGCCTGGCCGCGGGTGGTGCCTGGGCGTCCGAGCTGCCGTTGTGGTTCGACGCAGGCCGTCCCCGGCTCCAGGCCTGGCAGGCGGTGGAGCTGCTGGCCGGGGCGCCCGGCCATGGGCTGATCGCCGAAGACTACGGCGTCGATGCGCTGGGGCTGCAGGTGGCCGAGGCGGCCCAGGCGCCGTCGCTGGATGACGCGGCCCAGGAACGGCTGGCGCAAGCGCTCAGCGCCGCCATGCAGCGCTACCTGAGCGATTTGCACCAGGGTCGGCTGGATCCGCGACGCATCAACCACCACTTCAGGCCGCCGGCCAGCGACGGTTTCGACCCGGCGGAACGGCTGCGTGAGGGCCTGCAGACCGGGCAGTTGGCCGATGTGGTGCGCGAGGCCGCACCGCGCCTGTCGCAGTACGAAGCGCTGCGCCAGGCCCTGGCCCGAATGCGGGCGCTGGGCGACCACTCCGCCTGGCGGCAGGAGCTGCCCCCGTTGCCTCGCCCGGCCCGTCCCCAGCCGGGCCGGCCCGGCAAGCTGGAGCCCGGCCAGACCTGGGCAGGCCTGGCCCTGCTCGCCGAACGGCTGCGCCTGCTGGGCGACCTGACGGCCGACGAACCGCTGCCGGTGGTCTACGAGGGTGTGTGGGTGGAGGCGGTCCAGCGCTTCCAGGAGCGCCACGGGCTGGAGGTGGACGGGGTGCTCGGCAAGGACACCTGGGCCGCGCTGCGGGTGACACCGGGCGAGCGCGCGCAGCAGATCGCTCTCAATCTGGAGCGGCTGCGCTGGACGCCGCTGACCGAAGCCCAGCGCATGATCGTGGTCAACATCCCGGAGTTCGTGCTGCGCGCCTACGAGGTCCGCGAGGGCCGCATCGTCGTCCACCAGACCATGAAGATCATCGTGGGCAAGGCCATGGACACGCGCACGCCGGTGTTCGAAGAAGAGATGCGCAGCATCGAGTTCAGCCCCTACTGGAACGTGCCGCCGTCGATCGCGCGAAGCGAGACCGTCCCCAAACTCCAGCGCGATCCCGGTTACCTGGCGCGTGAGGACATGGAATTCGTGTTGCCGGACGGCCTCATCAGCACCGAGGTCACCCCGGACGTGCTGGCCGAGGTGCTGGCCGGGCGCGCCCGCATACGCCAGCGCCCCGGGCCGAAGAACGCGCTCGGCGCGATCAAGTTCTCCTTCCCGAACCGCGACCACATCTACCTGCACCACACGCCCGCGGCCCAGCTCTTTGGCAAGGGCCGGCGCGACTTCAGCCACGGCTGCGTGCGTGTCGAGCAGCCGGTGGAGCTGGCCCTGTTCGTGTTGCAGGACATGCCCCAGTGGAACGAGCAGCGGGTGCGCGAAGCCATGGCCGCGGGGCAGTTGCAGGCCGTGCGGCTCGCCACGCCGGTGCCGGTGCTGATCACCTATGGCACGGCGCTGGTGAAGCAGGGGCGCCTGCATTTTTACCCCGACATCTACGGCCACGACCGTGAGCTGGCCGAGGCCTTGCGCCAACGCTAGGGCGTCAGATCGGATCGGCCAGCAGCTTGGAGAAGGCTGCGATGTTGGCGGCGCTGGGCACCTGCGGTTTCATCTCGTCTTCTTCGGCGGTGGCGTTCTCGTGGGCCTGGACCGCGTTGACCAGGGCGTACTGGTTTTCCCACGAGAGGGTCTTGCCTTCCGGACACATGTCGCGCAAAGTGCCAAACCAGTAATAGCCGTCCTTGCCGCCGAACAGCGTGTCGATGGCGCCGGCATCGCCGGTCTTGATGCCCTGGGCCGAAAGGATGAGCTTGAGTTTGTGGTGGGAGACGGAATAGTGCATGCGCGCTTCGGGTGTGTGTGGCCAGGTCAGGGCGGCCCGCCAATGTGCGGGTCACCAGGGGCAACGATTTTACCGATGGCGCCGCCGACCCGGTGCCGGCGGTTGGCACTGCACTTGCTAACGCCCCTGGGGTGACGGAGCCGACCTTGCGTGGGCTCCGCCGGTTTCGCCAGCGATTGGTCTTTTTCAAGGTGCCCGCTCATGTCCGCAGATGCCCTGTCAGCTGATTCCCCGTCGCCAGAGGGTCCTGTGGCCGTGGCGCCCGCGTCGCCCAACACGCCGCACCCGCGCCACATCCGCCTGACCTCGCATTCCGGCGGGTTTGGGGCGCTGCCCATCGTCTGGGGTGCGGCCAGTGCGCGCGAGCGCGGGCCGGTGGTGGGCACGACGCTCAACGTGTCGAACCGCAACGTGATCGGCACCCACAGCGGCAGCTACAGCGTGTACCGCGCGCTGGCCGTGGCGGCGGGCGCGCTCAAGCGCGAGCACCGCGCCGACCTGACGAACACCGCTCCCACCGACATCATCGGTCCCTACCCGCAGTGGGCCGACCCGGAAAAGATCGTCAGCATGGACCCCTGGGGCGCGGTGATCGCCGACGCCTATTCGAGCGAGCTGGAGGCCGGCTACGACATCCGACCGACCATCGCCGTGACCCAGGCGCACGTGATCCTGCCCGAGGTGATCGACGCGCTGCAAAAAGGCAGGCTCCAACCCGATGGCCGCTTCCTCACCGCGGGCGGCGCCGCCGTGGTGACCAAGGTGGCTGTGGAGCCAGTGTGGTACCTGCCGGGCGTGGCCAAGCGTTTTGGCTGCACCGAGGCCGTGTTGCGCCGCGTGTTGTTTGAAGAGACCGGCGGCATGTACCCCGAGCTGGTCACGCGCTCCGACCTGGAGGTGTTCCTGCCGCCCATCGGCGGGCAGACGGTCTACATCTTCGGCAACCCGCGCGACCTGGCCGACCCCTCGGTGACGCTGACCGCGCGAGTGCACGACGAGTGCAACGGCTCGGACGTGTTCGGCTCCGACATCTGCACCTGCCGGCCCTACCTCACGCACGCCATCGAAGAGTGCATCCAGGGCGCGCAGCGCGGCGGCGTGGGGCTCGTGTCGTACTCGCGCAAGGAGGGCAGGGCGCTCGGCGAAGTGACCAAGTTCCTGGTCTACAACGCGCGCAAGCGCCAGGTGGGCGGCGATACGGCCGACCAGTATTTCGCACGCACCGAGTGTGTGGCCGGCGTTCAGGACATGCGCTTCCAGGAGCTGATGCCCGACGTGCTGCACTGGCTGGGCATCACCAGGATCCACCGCCTGGTGTCGATGAGCAACATGAAGTACGACGCCATCACCGGCTCGGGCATCGAGGTCGGCGAACGCGTGAACATCCCGGACGAACTGATCCCCGCCGACGCGCGCGTGGAGATGGATGCCAAGATGGCGGCGGGCTATTTCACGCCCGGCGTGGTGCCCGACGCCGAGGAACTGAAGATCGCCAAGGGTCGGGGGCTGGGGTCATGAGCTCTGCGCCCGGCCGCTCCAAAGCGAGCTCGCACCGCCGCGCGCCGCGCGGAGGTCGCTGAATGACCGCCGCCGTACCCGACACCCGCACACCGGCCGGCGCGGTGCGCGCCCTGCGCTCCACCACGGCGGTGCGCGAGCGGGCGCAGCAACTGCTGGCCCGCGCCCGCGCCGGCGCTTCGCATGCCTTTGCGGTGGACGATGCCGCACTGAGCGTGGCCGCACGCGCCGTGGCCGAACTCACAAGGCAGCGCTTTCCGGACGGGCACATCCCGTACCACAGCCGCTGGCGCCATTTCGAAGCGGGCGGGGTGGACCGCGCTGGCCAGCTGGACGCGCTGCTCGGTCCGGTGGACGCGGCCACCCGCGCGCGGGCGCAGATCGACCTGGCGCTGGTGAGCGTGTTGCTGGACGCCGGTGCCGGCCCGCAATGGGCCTACCGCGAAGCGGCCAGCGGACAAAGTTTTTCGCGCTCCGAAGGGCTGGGCGTGGCGAGTTTTCACGCCTTCACCGGCGGGCTGTTTTCCAGCGATCCGTTGCAGCCGCTGCGGGTGGACGCGGCCGGCCTTGCGGTGCTCAGTGCTGAGCGTCTGGGCGAGGCCTTTCAGGTGACGGCGGACAACCCGCTCGTGGGTCTGGCCGGTCGCACCCAGTTGCTGCGCCAACTGGGCGAGGCGCTGAAGGCGCAGCCCGACACTTTTGGCCCCGCGGGGCGGCCGGGCGGTTTGTACGACGCGCTGTGCCATGCCGCGGCTGCGGACACCGAACCGGTGCGCACCATCGCGGCGCATCACATCCTGGTCCTGCTGCTGAATACGCTCTCGCCCATCTGGCCGGCGCAGAACACCATCGACGGCCTGGCGCTGGGCGACTGCTGGCAGCACCCCGCCGTGGCGGGCGAGGGCCTCACCGCTGGCTGGATGCCGTTCCACAAGCTCTCGCAGTGGCTCACCTATTCGCTGCTCGAACCGTTTGAATGGTCGGGCCTGCGCGTGACCGGGATCGACGCGCTCACCGGTCTGCCCGAGTACCGCAACGGCGGCCTGCTGATCGACGCCGGTGTGCTGCGCCCGCTGCCGGCCGACTGGGCCACGCGCAGCTGGTCCGCCGGCGATGCCTTCATCGTCGAATGGCGCGCGCTCACCGTGGCCCTGCTCGACGAGCTGGCCCCGCTGGTGCGCGCCGAGCTGGGCCTGAGCGCCGAGCAGATGCCGCTGGCCTGCGTGCTCGAAGGTGGCACCTGGGCCGCGGGGCGGGCATTGGCGCAGCGGCTGCGCAACGGGCTGCCGCCGCTGAACATCGTCAGCGATGGCACGGTTTTCTGACCACAACAACACAAGGCAACACCATGAGCAACGTCCACCTCATCGACCACCCGCTGGTGCAGCACAAGCTCACGCTGATGCGCCGCAAGGACGCCAGCACCAACAGCTTCCGCCGCCTGCTCAACGAGCTGGCGCTGCTCATGACCTACGAGGTCACGCGCGACCTGCCGGTGCAGGACATTCAGATCGAAACGCCGCTGGAGACCATGACCGCCAAGGTGGTTGATGGCAAGAAGCTGGTGTTCGTGTCCATCCTGCGTGCGGGCAACGGCATCCTGGAGGGCATGCTCAACGTCGTTCCCGGCGCGCGCGTGGGCCACATCGGCCTGTACCGCGACCCCAAGACGCTGACCGCGGTCGAGTACTACTTCAAGATGCCGTCGGACATGCACGAGCGCGACGTGATCGTGGTCGATCCGATGCTGGCCACCGGCAACTCGGCCATCGCCGCGATCGACCGTCTGAAGGAAACGCGACCGAAGTCCATCAAGTTCGTCTGCCTGCTGACCTGCCCCGAAGGCCTGGCCGCGCTGCAAAAATCCCACGCCGACGTGCCGATCTACACGGCGGCCATCGACCGCCAGCTCAACGAACACGGCTACATCCTGCCGGGCCTGGGCGACGCCGGCGACCGCATCTTCGGCACCAAATAGCTCACCGCTCCGCGGCGTATCCTCGGGTGCTGATGAAACCCCGCCGCCAAGGTGAACCACGATGCTGGACCTGCTGATCACCCACGCCAACCTGCCCGACGGCCCCACCGACATGTCGGTAGCCGTGCAAGGTGGTCGCATCGTCGAAGTGACGCCCGTCCTGCTGGCGCCTGCGCACGAGACGCTGGACGCTGGCGGTCAGTTGCTCTCGCCGCCGTTCTGCGACCCGCACTTCCACATGGACGCCACGCTCAGCTACGGCTTGCCGCGGATCAACCAGAGCGGCACGTTGCTCGAAGGCATAGCGCTATGGGGCGAGCTCAAGCCGCAGCTGACCGAAGAGGCGCTGGTCGAACGCGCGCTGGCGTATGGCGACTGGGCGGTGGCCAAGGGCCTGCTGGCCATCCGAAGCCACGTGGACACCAGCGACCCCAGCCTGCTGCCGGTGCGCGCGATGCTGGAGGTGAAGCGGCGCATGGCGCCTTACCTGGATGTGCAGCTGGTGGCCTTTCCGCAGGACGGCGTGTTGCGCTCGCCGGGCGGGCTGGAGAACCTGAAGCGCGCGCTCGACCTGGGCGTGGACGTGGTCGGGGGCATCCCGCATTTCGAACGCACCATGGCCGACGGCGCTGCCAGTGTGAGGCTGCTGTGTGAACTCGCCGCCGAGCGCGGCCTGCCGGTGGACATGCACTGCGACGAAAGCGACGACCCGCTTTCGCGCCACATCGAAACGCTGGCCTTCGAGACGCAGCGCCTGGGCTTGCAGGGCCGCGTCAACGGCTCGCACCTCACCTCCATGCACAGCATGGACAACTACTACGTGAGCAAGCTGATCCCGCTGATCGCCGAGGCCGGCGTGAGCGCCGTGGCCAACCCGCTGATCAACATCACCCTGCAGGGCCGGCACGACAGCTACCCCAAGCGCCGCGGCATGACGCGCGTGCCCGAGCTCATGGCGGCCGGTGTCACCGTGGCCTTTGGCCACGACTGCGTGATGGACCCCTGGTATTCGCTGGGCAGCGGCGACATGCTGGAAGTGGCCCACATGGGCCTGCACGTGGCGCAGATGACCAGCCAGGCCGGCATGCGCCAGTGCTTCGAGGCCGTGACCACCAACGCCGCCAAGGTGATGGATCTCGCCGGCTATGGCATCGAAGCGGGTCGGGATGCCAGCTTCGTGCTGCTGCAGGCGCGCGACCCGGTCGAGGCGATCCGCCTGCGGGCGACGCGGTTGAAGGTGTGGCGCCAAGGGCAACTGCTGTCGGACATGGCGCCCGCTGCTGCGCACCTGAACCTGGCGGGGCGGCCCGGTTCAACGACTTTCGCCCGATAACACCCACCGTGCTCTGGGCGCTGGCGCACAGATGACCGGGCGCATATCGTCCAAGCTACCCGATCCCGTCCAGCCCGGGCACGGCGCGATCCAGCGCCTCCCGGCGGATTTTCACGAAAGACGATCCGATGTTTCCAGAGTACCGAGAGCTCATCACGAGCCTCAAGACCACCGATCTCCACTTCACGCGCCTGTTCGACCAGCACAATGAACTCGACCAGAAGATCCAGAACATGGAGGACGGCATCGAGATGGCCACCCCGGTAGAGATCGACACGCTCAAACGCGAGAAGCTGCAGCTCAAGGACGAGCTGTACGTCATTCTCAAGAAGGCCGAGAGCGTCTGAAGTGAAGCACCCCCCCGCAGCGCTTCGCGCTACCCCCTGGGGGGCGGCACTGGCCGTCCGGCAAAGCCGGCCCGGCGGTGCCCTGGGCTGCACCGCTTCATACGCCACCCACTCGATTTTTCAACCGTTCCTGGAGGGCTTATGGCCACCATGATGAAAGCCGCCGTCTTTGTCGAAAAGAACCGCATCGAAGTGGTGGACAAACCCATCCCGGATGTCGGTCCCAACGACGCCCTGATCCGCATCACCACGACCACCATCTGTGGCACCGATGTGCACATCCTCAAGGGGGAGTACCCGGTCGCCAAAGGCCTGACCATCGGCCACGAGCCGGTGGGCGTGATCGAAAAACTGGGCAGCGCCGTGATGGGCTACACCGAAGGCCAGCGTGTCATCGCCGGCGCCATCTGCCCCAACTTCAACTCCTACGCAGCGCAGGACGGCGCGCCCTCGCAAGACGGCAGCTACCTGATTCCCCAGGGCCTGTGCGGTTGCCATGGCTTCAAGGCCACGGCGGGCTGGCGCTTCGGCAACCTGATCGATGGCACCCAGGCCGAGTACGTGCTGGTGCCGGATGCACAGGCCAACCTCGCGCCCATCCCCGACGGGCTGACCGACGAGCAGGTGCTGATGTGCCCCGACATCATGTCCACCGGGTTCAAGGGCGCGGAGAACGCCGGCATCCGCATCGGCGACACCGTGGTGGTGTTTGCGCAAGGCCCCATCGGCCTGTGCGCCACCGCGGGCGCGCGCCTGCTGGGCGCGTCCACCATCATCGCGGTGGACGGCAACGACCACCGCCTGGACATCGCCAAGAAGATGGGCGCCGACCTCACGCTCAACTTCAACCACTGCGACGTGGTCGATGAGATCATGAAGATCACCGGCGGGCGTGGTGTGGATGCGTCCATCGAGGCGCTGGGCACCCAGTCCACCTTCGAGTCGGCGCTGCGCGTGCTCAAACCGGGTGGCACCCTGTCCAGCCTGGGCGTCTATTCCAGCGACCTCACGATCCCCCTCTCGGCCTTCGCCGCCGGCCTGGGCGACCACCGCATCGTCACCGCGCTGTGCCCGGGCGGCAAGGAACGCATGCGCCGGCTGATGAACGTGGTGGCCTCGGGCCGCATCGATCTGGGCGTGATGGTGACGCACCAGTTCAAGCTCGACGACATCGTGGCCGCGTACGAGCTGTTTGCACACCAGCGCGATGGGGTGTTGAAGGTGGCGATCAAGCCCTGAATGTCTTGATCGAAGCGGCGGTGGCGTTGGCGGGTCCTACCCGCTCACCGCCCGCAGCACCTCTTCGGCCGTGGCCGGTGCGTTCACCAGCAAGGGGTCGCCGCCCGCCTGCGCCACCGCGTCGCGCAGCGCCTCGTACACGCTGATGGCCAGCATGAACGGGGGTTCGCCCACGGCCTTGCTGCCGTGCACGTTGTCCTCGCGGTTGGCTTCGGGCCAGAGCTCCACCTTGAAGTGCGCGGGCACGTCGCCGGTGGCGGGGATCTTGTAGGTGCTGGGGGCGTGGGTCTGCAGATAACCCTTGCCGTTCCACACCAGCTGCTCGGTGGTGAGCCAGCCCATGCCCTGGATGAAACCGCCTTCGATCTGGCCGATGTCGATCGCCGGGTTGATGCTGTGGCCCACGTCGTGCAGGATGTCCACCTTCAGCACCCGGTACTCGCCGGTGAGGGTGTCGATGGCGACTTCGCTGACCGCCGCGCCGTAGGCGAAGTAGTAGAACGGCCGGCCGGTGAGGGTGGCCTTGTCGTAGTGGATCTTGGGCGTGCGGTAGAAGCCGTCGCTCCAGAGCTGGATGCGGTTGGCGTAGGCCGCGCCCACCACGTCTTCCCAGCGGCGCGTGGTCTTTTCGGTGATGACCTGGCCGCCCTCGAAGCGCACCGCACCGGCGCCCACGCCGTCCAGCCCGGCCACGAAGGCGGCGAGGTTGTCGCGCACGTGGCGCGCGGCGAACTGCGCGGCGCGGCCGTTCAGGTCGGTGCCGCTGGAGGCCGCTGTGGCGCTGGCGTTGGGCACCTTGCTGGTGTCGCTGGCGGTGGCGAGCACGCGCTCGAACGGCACGCCGAGTTCGTCGGCCACGATCTGCGCCACCTTGGTGTTCAGGCCCTGGCCCATCTCGGTGCCGCCGTGGTTCACCTGAACGCTGCCGTCGGTGTAGACGTGCACCAGCGCACCGGCCTGGTTGAACAGCGTGGCGGTGAAGCTGATGCCAAACTTGACCGGCGTGAGCGCCAGGCCTTTCTTGATGACGGGGCTGCTGGCGTTCCACGCGGCGATCTGTTCCCGCCGCTCGCGGTAGCCGCTGCTCAAGGCCAGCTGCGACATCAGCGGTTCGAGGATGTTGTCTTCCACCTGCATCTGGTAGTGGGTGACGTTCCTGTCTTCAATGCCGTACAGGTTGCGCAGCCGCACGTCCAGCGGGTCCAGATCGAGCGCTCGCGCGATGTCGCTCAGGATGCGCTCGATCACGATCACGCCCTGCGGGCCGCCGAAGCCGCGGAAGGCGGTGTGGCTCTGCGTGTTCGTCTTGCAGCGGTAGCTGGTCACGGCCACGTCTTCGAGGAAATAGGCGTTGTCGGCGTGGAAGATGGCGCGGTCGGCCACCGGGCCGGAAAGGTCGGCGCTGAACCCGCAGTTGACCAGCATCTCCAGCTCCAGCCCGCAAAGCAGGCCGCTGTCATCAAAGCCCACGCGGTAGTGGTACGCAAACGGATGGCGCTTGCCTGTGATCATGAAGTCGTCGTCGCGGTCCAGCCGCAGCTTGACCGGGCACTTCAACTGGTTGGCGGCGATGGCGGCCCACACCGCCAGGTGGCCGGCCTGCGTTTCCTTGCCGCCGAAGCCGCCACCCATGCGCCGGCATTCGACCGTGACCGCGTTGTTGGCGATGCCCAGCGCGTGCGACACCCAGTGCTGCACCTCGCCGGGGTGCTGCGTGCTGGTGTAGACCCACCACTGGTTCTGCTCCAGCGGCAGCACGTAGGCGATCTGGCCTTCGAGGTAGAAGTGTTCCTGGCCGCCGACCTCGAAGCGGCCTTCGAGCTGGTGGGGGGCGCGCTTCAGGGCAGCACCCGCGTCGCCGCGGCTCACCTGCACCGGTGGCAACACATAACTTTCCAGCGCATGGGCTTCGTGCACGTTGAGCACGGCGGGCAGGGGTTCGATGTCCAGCTTCACGAGCCGCGCGGCGCGGCGCGCGGTCATCACGTCGTCGGCCACCACCAGCGCGATCACCTGGCCGGTGAACATCACGGTGTCGAGCGCGAACACCGGCTCGTCGTGCGCAAAGGCGGCCAAAGTGGTGTCGCCGGGGATGTCACCGGCGTCGATCACGGCGCGCACACCGGGCAGGGCCAGCGCGGCGGAGGCGTCCAGCTTGCGCAGGATGCCGTGGGCCACGGGCGAACAGACCGGCGCCGCGTGCAGCGTGCCGCGCACTTCGGGGATGTCGTCGATGTAGGTGGCGGTACCGGCCACCTGGGCGCGGGCGCTTTCGTGGAATCGGGATTGGCCGGCGGCGCGCAATGCCGTTCGCCCTGAGCCCGTCGAAGGATGGGTGGGAGCTTCAATAGTCTCAGCCTGAACGGAAGGGGCTCCTGCATCCGCCCGGGAAGAAATCACCACCGGCGATTCGGTTGAATTTTTGTCGCGTGCGTTCATGCCGTGGCCTCCAGACTGGATGCGGTGAGGCTTTCGAGATTGATGGTCGTCATGCCCTGGCTTTCCAGCCAGAAGCGCCGCAGCAGATTGCCCAGCACGGTCTGGCGGTAGGCGGCGCTGGCGCGCATGTCGCTGATGGGCTGGAACTCGGCGCGCAAGGCGGCGGTGGCCGCCATCACGGTGTCGGCGTTCCAGGGCTGGCCGCGCAGGGCGGCTTCGGTCTGGTGTGCGCGGGCCGGGGTCGCGGCCACGCCGCCGGCGCCGATGGAGACCTGTTGCACGGTGCCGTCTTTCAGGGTCATCTGGATGGCGAGGCAGACGGCGGAGATGTCGTCGTCGAAGCGTTTGCTGATCTTGTAGACGCGCATGAACGCTGTGTTTTCCGGCCGAGGCACCTTGATCCAGCACAGCAGTTCGTCCGCCCGCATCACGTTGGTCCGGTAGCCGGTGTACAGGTCTTCCAGCCGCAACTCGCGGTGGGCGATCTCGCCGCCCGCGGCGGTTTTCTTCCACCGCATCAGCACCACGCTGGCGCCCAGCGCGATCAGCAGCGGCATCGAATCGCCAATCGGCGATCCGTTCGCCACGTTGCCACCCAGCGTGCCGGAGTTGCGCACCGGCAGGCCGGCGAAGCGCTGGCTGAAGGTCTGGAGCTGGGGGCGTTCCTTCACCAGCGCGGCAAAGGCGTCGGTCAGGTTCACGGCCGCGCCGATGGCGATGTGGCGCGGGTAGGTTTCCACGCGCTGCAATTCGCGCGCCGCGGTGACGTCCAGCACGCGCTCGAAGCGCTTGTGAAGCTTGGTGACCCAGAGGCCCACGTCGGTGCACCCGGCCACGACCTGCGCCCCGGGGTGAGCAGAGCGGGCCTGCAGCAGCGCGGCCAGGGTGGTGGGGCGCAGGTAGCTTTCATCGCCGTTCTGGCGCGGCTTCAGCGCCTTGAGGGCGGCGATGGTGGCCACTTCGTCCACGCCACAGCCGGCGGGCAGCGGCAAACTGCCCATTTTTTCAGCAGCATCGAGGATGGGACGGTAGCCGGTGCAGCGGCAGAGGTTGCCCGAGAGATCGACCTGGGCCTGTTCCCGCGTGATGCCTTGTCCGCCACCACTGTTCTGGTACATGCCAAACAGGCTCATGACGAAGCCCGGCGTGCAGAAGCCGCACTGGCTGCCGTGGCACTGCACCATGGCTTCCTGGCAGGGATGCAGGTCGGGGGATGCGCCCGCCTTGAGCGTGGGGGCAGACAGGTCCTCGGCCGTGAACACCGCCATGCCGTCCACCGAGTGGGCCAGCCGGATGCAGCTGTTGATGGCCTGGTATTGCAGCTTTCCGTTGACGGCCTGCGCCAGCACCACGGTGCAGGCGCCGCAGTCGCCTTCGCCGCAGCCCTCCTTGGTGGCGGTGAGCTGCAGGTCTTCGCGCAGCACCTCCAGCAGGGTGCGGTCGGGTGCTACATTGCCGAGCGCCACGGCCTGGCCGCGGCGCACGAATCTCAGGGTTTGTGCGGAGATTTTTGAATTCATGCGCGCCAGCATAGCGCCCACCCCATGGCACAACATATGCTCAGGCATATGGGCAGAATGCCCAAACCACCATCCACACGCATAGCCTCAGGGTATGAAATACGTGTCCATGTTCGACAAGATTGACCTGCACCTGATCCGCGTGCTGTACACCGTGCTCACCGAGCGCAGCGTGTCGCGCGCGGCGTTGCGCCTGGGCATGTACCAGCCGGCGGTCAGCGCGTCGCTCAAACGCCTGCGCGAACTCGCCGGGGATCCGCTTTTGGTGCGTTCCGGGTCCGGCATGGTGCCCACCGTGGCCGGGTTGCGCATGATCGAACCGGCGGCCGACATCCTGCGCAGCGCCGAGGTACTGTTTTCCGACGCCCGCAGCTTCGACCCCGCCACCGCCCACCACACCTTCAGCCTGGCCGCCAGCGACTACCTGGACCCGCTGTTCCTGCCCCAGCTGGTGGCCCAGATCAAGAGCCTGGCGCCGCAGTGCCCGATCGAGATCCACCCGCTCTCGGCCGACTCGGACTACCGCCACCACCTCGCCCAGGGCGACTTCGACGTGGTGATCGGCAACTGGCCGCTGCCGCCCGGCGACCTGCACCTGGGCCGGTTGTTTGGCGACGAGGTGGTGTGCCTGGTGTCGAACCAGCACCCGGCGGTGCGCCGCGGCTGGGACGTGGAAGCCTGGCTCAGCGCCGAACACATCGCGCCCACGCCCACCCACCCCGGCGCGCGCGGCGTGATCGACGACCACCTGGCCGCCAAGGGCCTGGTGCGCAACATCACCGCGCGCTGCCCGCATTTCGGGCTTATCCCGGCCATGGTGGCGGGCAGCCTCCTGGTGCTGACCACCGGACGCCAGTATTGCGAGCGCTACACCGGCGTGCTGCCGGTGCAGGTGCTGCCGTGCCCGGTGGAATTTCCCCGCATGATGTATTACCAGCTCTGGCACGAGCGCACCCACGCCTCCAGCGCCGGGCGCTGGCTGCGCGAACAGATCAAGGGCGTGGCCGCCGCGCTGCGCCGCCCGGACGCCGATGCCGCCGCGGCCTGAACACCACAGAGGAGAACACGTGACCACGCCAAGACTGCAACTCACCGGCATCACCAAGCGCTATCCGGGCGTGGTGGCCAACAGCGGCGTCTCGCTCACCGTGGCGCCGGGTCAGATCCACGCCGTGCTGGGTGAAAACGGCGCCGGCAAATCCACGCTGATGAAGATCATCTACGGCTCGGTCAAGCCCGACGAAGGCGCGGTCATGTTCAACGGCCAGCCGGTGCACGTGCGCAACCCGCAGGAGGCGCGGGCGCTGGGCATCAGCATGGTGTTCCAGCACTTCAGCCTGTTCGACACGCTGACCGTGGCCGAAAACGTCTGGCTCGGGTTGGACAAGTCGCTCACGCTCGCCGAGGTCAGCGCCAGCATCGACGTCACCGCCTCCCAGTACGGCCTGGACATCGACCCCAAGCGCCCGGTGCACACGCTCTCCGTGGGCGAGATGCAGCGGGTGGAAATCATCCGTGCGCTGCTGACCAACCCGCAGTTGCTGATCCTGGACGAACCCACCTCGGTGCTCACGCCGCAGGCGGTGGAGAAGCTGTTTGTGGTGCTCAATAAGCTGGCGTCCGAAGGCTGCAGCATCCTCTACATCAGCCACAAGCTGCACGAGATCCGCGAACTCTGCACCGCCTGCACGGTGCTGCGCGGCGGCAAGGTGACTGGCGTGTGCGACCCGCGCGAAGAAAGCAACGCCTCGCTCTCGCGCCTGATGATCGGCGCCGAACCGCCCGCGCTGGAGGTGCGCGCGCTCAACGCCGGCGCCGCGGTGCTGGAGGTGCATGGCCTGACGCTGGCCAGCGACGACCCCTTCGGGACCGATCTGGCCGACATCGCGCTCACCGTGCGCAGCGGCGAGGTGGTGGGCATCGCGGGCGTGTCGGGCAACGGCCAGAGCGAACTGCTGTTTGCGCTCTCGGGCGAAGACCGCCGCGCGCCGGCGGGCAGCATCCGGGTGACGGGCAAGGACGCTTCGCACCATGGGCCGGGCAAGCGCCGCGCCCTGGGCCTGCATTTCGTGCCCGAAGAACGCCTGGGCCGCGGCGCTGTGCCCACGCTCTCGCTGGCGCACAACCTGTTGCTGACGCGGCGCGACGCGCTGGGCGCCGGCGGCTGGTTGAAGCTGGGCGCGCTGAAGGCCCAGGCGACCGACATCATCCAGCGCTACAACGTCAAGGCCAACGGGCCGGACGCGGCGGCCAAATCGCTCTCGGGCGGCAACCTGCAGAAATTCATCGTCGGCCGCGAGATCGAGGCCAAGCCGAAGTTGCTCATCGTCAGCCAGCCCACCTGGGGCGTGGACGTGGGCGCTGCGGCGCAGATCCGCGGCGAGATCCTGGCGCTGCGCGATGCCGGTTGTGCGGTGCTGGTGGTGAGCGAAGAGCTGGACGAGCTGTTCGAGATCAGCGACCGCCTGCACGTGATCGCCAAGGGGCGGCTCTCGCCCAGCATGGACCGGGCCGACGCCACCATCGAGCGCATCGGCGAATGGATGTCGGGTCTGTGGGATGCACCCTCAGGCGCCGCCTCAGAACACCACAAGAAGGAGACCGCCCATGCTGCGGCTTGAAGTCCGTCCCCAGCCTTCCGCGCGCTGGGGCTACGCCTCGCCACTGCTGGCCCTGGCCATCACGGTGGTGATCGGCGTGATCCTGTTTGCCGTGCTCGGCAAAGACCCGGTGCGTGGTCTGCAGGTGTTTTTCTGGGAGCCGATCAAGAGCACCTACGCGCTGTCGGAGCTGATGGTCAAGGCCACGCCCTTGCTGATCATCGCGCTGGGTCTGGCGGTGTGTTTCCGCTCCAACGTATGGAACATTGGCGCCGAAGGCCAGTACCTGATCGGGGCCATCTTCGCCGCGGGCGTGGCCCTCACCGCCGACAAGACCACCGGGCCCTGGATCATCCCGGCCATCATCGTGGCCGGCATTCTGGGCGGCATGTTCTGGGCCGGCATCACGGCGCTGCTGCGCGACCGCTTCAACGCCAACGAAATCCTGGTCAGCCTGATGCTGGTCTATGTGGCGATCCAGGTGCTGAACTTCCTGGTCTACGGCCCGTGGAAAGACCCGCTGGGCTACAACTTCCCGCAGACCAAGACTTTCGAGTCGGTCACGCAGATCCCCAAGCTGATGCAGGGCTCGCGCGTCAACATCGGTCTGCTGCTGGCGCTGGCCGGGGTGGCCGCGGTCTGGGTCTTCCTGTTCCGCACCTACGCGGGCTACGGCCAACTGGTGGGCGGCCTGGCCCCGGCCGCGGCGCGCTACGCCGGCTTCTCCTCGCGCAAGGCGCTGTGGATCGCGCTGCTCACCTCGGGCGGTGCGGCCGGCCTGGCCGGTGCGCTGGAGGTGGCGGGCCCGATCGGCCAGCTCACGCCTTACGTGCCGGCGGGTTACGGCTTCGCGGCCATCATCGTGGCGTTCGTGGGGCGGCTGCACCCGGTGGGCATCGTTTTTTCGGCCATCCTGATGAGCATGTTCTACATCGGCGGTGAGCTGGCGCAGTCGCGCCTGGGCCTGCCGAAATCGATCACCGGTGTGTTCCAGGGGTTGCTGCTGTTTGCGCTGCTGGCCTGCGACACGCTCATTGCTTATCGCATCAAGTGGAGTAAATGATGACCACCCCCGTCGCTTGCTCGCTGCGCGTAGCCGCATCCCCCCTCAAGGGGGCAACGCCTGTGGCCTGGCAAAGCCAGTTCCACGGCGTTTCTGGGTCAGGGACCTGTGCTCGTTGCGTTTCTCCTCATTGGAGTGCTTGATATGGAATCCATCGCTCTTTTGATCGGCTCGTCGCTCAACGCGGGCACCGTGCTGGCCATCGCCTCGCTGGGCCTGCTGATCAACGAAAAGGCCGGCATCGTCAACCTCGGTGCCGAGGGCATGATGCTCTGCGCCGCGCTGGCCGGGTTCGCCACCGTGGTGCACACCGGCAGCACGGTGGCCGGCTTTGCCGCCGGCATGGCGGCGGGCGCTTTTCTGGCGGCCATCTTTGGCGGCCTGGTGATCTGGCTCAACACCAACCAGTACGCCACCGGTCTGGCGCTGTCGTTGTTCGGCGCGGGGTTCTCCGCCTTCGCGGGCAGCAGTTATGTGCAGGAAAAGCTGCCCGAGCAGGCGCAGTTCGTGGTTCCGGTGCTGGGCGACATACCGCTGGTGGGCCCGGCATTGTTTCGTCACCATCCCATGGTCTACATCTGCATCGGCATCGTGTTCGGCCTGATCTGGTTCCTCTACCGCACACGCGCCGGCCTGGTGCTGCGCAGCGTGGGTGAGAGCCCGGAGTCGGCGCACGCGCTGGGCTACCCGGTGCGCCGCATCCGCCTGATGGCGGTGATGGCCGGGGGCGCGCTCTGTGGTCTGGCGGGCGCCTATGTGTCCACCATCTACACGCCGCTGTGGGTCGAGGGCATGATCGCCGGCAAGGGCTGGATCGCGCTGGCGCTCACCACCTTCGCCACCTGGCGCCCGGCACGCGTGTTGCTTGGTGCTTACCTGTTCGGTGGCGTGACCATGCTGCAGTTCCACCTGCAGGGTGTCGGCGTCAATGTGCCCAGCCAGTTCCTGACCATGATGCCCTACGTGGCCACCATCGTGGTGCTGGTGCTGATCTCGCGCAACCCGACCTGGATCCGCATCAACATGCCGACCAGCATCGGGAAACCGTTTTATCCCGGCGCATAATCTTTTTTGGTTTTTGTCACTGTTTCCGTTACCACCAACTCTCCCAACAAAGAGGTTTCCATGACTGACCTGAGCAAACGTTCCCTGATGAAGCTTGCGGCCCTGACGGCCGTGGCCAGCGCCGCGCTGATCGGCTGCGGCAAGAAGGAAGAAGCCGCGCCTGCGCCGGCTCCGGCACCCGCCGTGGTCGAGGCGCCCAAGGCCGAGCCGCTGAAGATCGCGTTTGCCTATGTGGGCCCGGTGGGGGACGGTGGCTGGACCTTCGCGCACGACAACGGCCGCAAGGCTGTCGAGGCCGAGTTCGGCGACAAGGTCGTCACCAGCTTCGTGGAGAACGTGCCCGAGAGCGCCGACGCCGAGCGCGTGCTGCGCGACCTGGCCAGCCAGGGCAACAAGCTGGTGTTCGGCACCACCTTCGGCTACATGGAGCCCATGCTCAAGGTCGCGCCCGACTTCGCCGACGTGAAGTTCGAACACGCCACCGGCTACAAGACCGCGCCCAACATGCGCACCTACGACAGCCGCACCTACGAAGGCGCCTACATGGCCGGCGTGATCGCGGGTTCCATGACCAAGACCAACACGCTGGGCGTGGTGGCCTCGATCCCAATTCCCGAAGTGATCCGCAACATCAACAGCTTCACGCTGGGTGCGCAGTCGGTCAACCCCAAGGTCAAGACCAAGGTGGTCTGGGTCAACGGCTGGTTCGACCCACCGAAGGAAACCGAAGCCGCGACCTCGCTGATCAACGGCGGCGCCGACGTGCTGATGCAGAACACCGATTCGTCCGCCGTGCTGCAGACCGCCGAAAAACTGGGCAAGCGCGCCTTCGGCTGGGATTCCGACATGACCGCCTACGGCCCCAAGGCCCACCTGGGTTCGGCCGTGATCAACTGGGGTCCGTACTACGTCAAGGCCGTGAAGGATGCGCTGGAAGGCACCTGGAGCACCGGTGGCGTCTGGTGGGGCCACAAAGAAGGCGCGATCGACATGGTGTCCATCGCCGAAGACGTGCCGGCCGAAGCCAAGGCCAAGATCGACGCCGTCAAGGCCGGCCTGAAAGACGGCAGTTTCTCCATCTGGAAGGGCCCGATCATGGGTCAGGACGGCAAGGAAGTGCTGGCCAAGGATGTGGTCGCCGATGACAAGTTCCTCGGCGGTGTGAAGTTCTACGTGAAGGGTGTCGAAGGCAAACTGCCGAACTGAGCCCACCCCTGCCGCGCCATGGGCGCGACCCCCTCAAGGGGGCGATGCGAGTGGCCCGGCGAAGCCGGTTCCACCGCATCCTGGGAAAAGCCACTCGCTTCGGACACATTGCAGATCGACGACCGTCGGACCTGCGGTGCCCTGGCCCAAAGCCGCTGCATCTGCAGCGGCTTTTTCGTTGGAGGATCACATGATCGAGAAACAACTCTGGCATCCGGTGACCGCATCGCACATGGTGCGCGATGCGCCGGTGGCGGTGGAGCTGCTGGGCAAGCCCTTGGTGCTCTGGCGCGAGCCGGGGCATGAGGGTGCGCCGGGTGTGGTGCACGCCTGGGCCGACCGCTGCCCGCACCGCGGGGCGAGTCTCTCGCTCGGTCGCGTGCTGAACCACCTGCACGGCGCGCGGCTGGAGTGCCCGTACCACGGCTGGCAGTTCGGTGGCGACACCGCAGCCCAGCAGGCGGTGGTGCCGGTGGCCGTGGGGCGTTGTGTGCATGTGCCGGCAGCACCGGTGTTTGAGCCGCCCGCGTCCCACTGCGCCACGGTGTTCGAGGCGGTGGAGCGCCACGGGCTGGTGTGGGTCCGCCTGCAGCGACCCGACCGGACCCGCGTGCCCGCGGCCCTGACGGAACCCCCCGCGTTCGAGCCCTGGAGCGATCCGCTCTGGCGCCAGGTGCTGTGCGGGCCTTACGAAGTCAACACCAGCGCGCCGCGCCTGGTCGAGAACTTCCTGGACCTGAGCCATTTCGGTTTTGTGCACGAGGGCTGGCTCGGTGAGCGCAGCCATGCGCAGGTGGAAACAGGGCGGGTGGAGGAGGGCGCCGACGGTCTGGTGGCCCACGACTGCAAGGCCTGGCAGCCGCGGGCTTACGCGGGCGCCAGCGAGGGCAGCTTCATCGCCTACCGCTACACCGTGCCGCACCCGTTTGCCGCGGTGCTGCGCAAGGACGCGGCCGAGGGAGACCCGGTGAGCAACGCGATCGCGCTGTTCATCCGGCCCGACTCGGCGGCGAGTTGCACCGCCTGGTTCGCCATGGCCACGCTGGGCGACTTGTCGGACGATGAGGAACTGCGCGCCTTCCAGGACGCCGTGTTCGCGCAGGACCGCCCCATCGTGGAATCCCAGGTGCCCAAGACCCTGCCGATCGGTCAGGATGGCCCGATTGCCGAGGTGCACAGCCCGGCCGACCGCATGTCCAGCGCCTACCGGCGTTTCCTGGCCCGGCTGGGTGTGTCTTTGGGCGTGTGTTGAGATGAACCACCCCCGCCGCGCTTCGCGCGACCCCCAAGGGGCGGCACTGGCCGTCCGGCAAAGCCGGCCCGGCGGTGCCCTGGGCTGCACCGTTTCTTGCTTCGGGGTGTTGCTCCGGGACCATCGAACGCGGATTTTTTTTTCTTGTCGTAAGGAGTCGAGCCATGAAAAACCTCGCTGTTGAACGCGCCGTGGCCCTGGCGCGTGCCATTCCCAAGGCCGAGTTGCACATCCACATTGAGGGTTCACTGGAGCCCGAGCTCATCTTTGCGCTGGCGCAGCGCAACGGCGTGCAGCTGCCGTACGCCGACGTCGAGGCCCTGCGCGCGGCCTACGCCTTCACCGACCTGCAGAGCTTCCTGGACATCTATTACGCCGGTGCCAGCGTGCTGCTGAAGGAGGCCGATTTTTACGACATGGCCTGGGCCTATTTCGAGCGGGCCAAGGCCGATCACGTGATCCACACCGAGATCTTTTTCGACCCGCAGACGCACACCGCGCGCGGCGTACCCATGGCAACCGTTATCCAGGGGCTGTCTCGCGCCTGCGCCGACGCGCAAGCGAAGCTGGGCATCAGCTCGGCGCTGATCCTGTGTTTCCTGCGCCACCTGAGCGAGGCCGACGCGTTCGCGACGCTGGAAGCCGCACTGCCGTACCGCGAACACTTCATCGGCGTGGGGCTGGATTCCAGCGAGGTGGACCACCCGCCCGAAAAGTTTGTGCGCGTGTTCGCGCGCTGCCGTGAACTGGGTTTGCGCATCGTCGCGCACGCAGGCGAAGAAGGTCCGCCCGAGTACATCTGGGAAGCGCTTGAGCTGCTGCAGGCCGAACGCATCGACCACGGTGTGCGTTGCCTGGAGGACCCGGTGCTGGTGGCCGAACTGGCGAAACGCCGCACGCCGCTGACCGTGTGTCCGCTGTCCAACCTGAAGCTCTGCGTGGTGAACGACCTGGCCGACCACCCGATGAAACAGCTGCTCGACGCGGGCCTGTGCGCCACCGTCAATTCGGACGATCCGGCCTATTTCGGTGGCTACCTCAACACGAACTTCGAACAGACCGTGCGGGCCCTGGCGTTGACGGAGGCCGACGTGATCACGCTGGCGAAAAACAGCTTCGAGGCGAGCTTTGTGAGCGCTACCAAGCGTGCTGCCTTGCTTGATGCGCTGGACCGTTCCGTGGGACAAGCGGCGCTGGCCTGAACCGGGGTTTCAAAGCCGCACGGTACAATTCGACCGCTGCGAGCCGGTGCTTCCCCGGCTCGCTTTTTTTGTCCTTCGGAAGCCATGTAGAGGAACACCATGTACAAAAACCTCGTGGCCCGGCGCGCCTGCGCCTTGGCGGTCACCAGCTTTTTCTTTTCTTTTCCCTTCTCCGCACAAGCCCAGATGGCGCCCGTCGCGCCACCGGTCAAGGCCGCGTTCGTCTACGTCGCGCCGCTGACCGACGCCGGCTGGGTGCGCCAGCACGACCAGGGCCGCAAGGCCGTGGAGGCGGCGCTGCCTGGCAAGGTGCAGACCACGTTTGTCGAAAACGTGGCCGAGGGCCCGGACGCCGAACGCGTGATCCGCGATCTGGCCCAGCAGGGGCACCAGATCATCTTCACGCCCAGCTTCGGCTACATGGAGCCCACGCTCAAGGTGGCGCGTGAATTTCCGAACGTGAAGTTCGAGTCGGTCACGGGTTACAAGACCGCGCCCAATGTGGCCACGTCCAATGCGCGTTACTACGAAGGCCGTTACCTGGCCGGTGTGGCGGCCGGGCGCATGGCCACGCAGGCCGGCTACGTGGCGGGTTTCCCGATTCCCGAGGTGGTGCAGGGCATCAACGCCTTCATGCTCGGCATGCGTTCGGTGAACCCGGCGGCCACGGTGCGCGTGGTGTTCCTGGGCGAGTGGTTCAACCCACCGCGCGAGCGCGAGGCGGCCATGACGCTGATGAACCAGGGCGCTGAGGTGCTGGCTTTCCACACCGGCTCCACCGCAGTGATGACGGCGGCGCAGGAGCGCGGCAGGCTCGCCGTGGCTTACCACTCGGACATGCGCAAGGTCGCGCCCGACGCGCAGGTGGTGGCGGTGACCCACCTCTGGGGCGACTACTACACCCGCCGCGTCAAGGCCGTGCTCGACGGCAGCTGGCACAGTGGCAGCGTCTGGGGTGGCGTGAAGGACGGCATGATCCGCGTCGATGGGTTTGGCAGCAAGGTTCCTGCCGCCGTGCAGGCGGAGGTGTTGGCGCGGCAGGCCGACATGGCCGCGGGCCGGCTGCAACCGTTTGCCGCGAAGGCCGACGTGCGGAACAACGAAGGCCAGGTGGTGATGGCCGCCGGCCAGTCGCTCAGCGACGCTGAAATCCTCAATATGAACTGGCTGGTCGACGGCGTGGTGGGCAAGCTGGCGCGCTGAAGGCGGGGTGCGCCCGGCGGGCCGCGTGACTTTCGTCATGGTGTTATCTGCCCCGCCGTATGCCGCAGGCGGGCGGTGCCGGTAAGCTTGGGACTGCATGAAAGCCTACCGCGCAGCCCTTCTCCGTTTCGATAACGACCACAACCCCCTCTACGAATCCGACGGCCTGCTCGTGGTCGGTCCCGACGCGAACGGTCGCCGGGTGGTGCGGGCTGTGGGTGCCTACAACGCGCTGGCGGACCGCTTTCCCGGTTTGGCCGTGGAACACCTGCGGGGCCGCCTGATCGCACCGGGGTTCGTGGACATGCACGTCCACTACCCGCAGACCGACGTGATCGGTGCACCCGCCGCGGGCCTCCTGCCCTGGCTGGAAAACTACACCTTCCCGCACGAATCGCGTTTCCATGACGAAGACCATGCGCGCGAGGTGGCGGGTTTCTTCTTCGACGAACTGCAGCGCCATGGTGTCACCACGGCCCTGACCTTTGCTACCTCACACCCGCAGTCGGTGGACGCGGCGTTCAAGGAAGCCCAGGCGCGCGGCCTGCGTTTCATCACCGGCAAGGTGTTGCAGGACCGCCACAGCCCCGATGGTGTGCGCGACGACACCGAACAGGGCCTGATCGACACCGAGACCCTGATCCAGCGCTGGCACGGTGTGGACCGCCTGGGCTACGCGATCACGCCGCGATTCGCGCCCACCAGCACACCCGCCCAGCTGCGCGGCGCGGGTGAGCTGGCGGCGAAGTACGCCGATGTGTGGATCCAGTCGCACGTGGCCGAAAACCTGGACGAAGTGAAATGGGCGGCCGAGCTGTTCCCGGACGCACGCAGCTACCTCGGCGTGTACGGTGATTTCGGCCTGCTGCGCGAGCGCGCGGTGTACGCACACTGCATCCACCTCGATACGGACGACCGGGCGCTCATGCGCGAAACCGGCGCCGCAGCGGCCGTGAGCCCCACCAGCAACCTGTTCCTGGGCAGTGGGTTCTTCGACTACGCCGCCGCCGATGCCGCCGGCATGCGCTACGGCCTGGCCAGCGACGTGGGCGGCGGCACCAGCTTCTCGCCGTTCCACACCATGCTCGCCGCGTATTACGTGGGCCGCGAAGGCCAGAGCAAGACAGGCCTGAGCCTCACGCCCGGCCAGCTCTGGTGGCAACACACGGCGGGTGCGGCGCAGGCGCTGGGTCTGGCCGGCGTGGTGGGCAACCTGCAGCCCGGCAATGAAGCGGACTTTGTGGTGCTCAACCTCCAGGCCACGCCGCTGCTGGCGCGCAAGACGGCTCAGGCGAACAGCCTGGACGAGCTGCTGTTCGCACTCATCGTGCTGGGCGACGACCGGGTGGTGGAACGCAGCGTGGTGGCTGGCGGCTGATTTTTTCGTTGCTCTTGCGGACGGGCGGAGGGCTGGCTTTTTCGTTTGTCCCTTTTGTGGCGGGGCGGGCGGGCCGGGTGCGCGTTCTCCGGTCCAGCTCGCGGGCGTCTTCCCGTGTGCGCCACTCTCGTTGCGTCAACATCATGATTGGCACGCTATCTCGGTGGCAACCGCGAATCGTCCCTGCGCCCGCGCACCCAGCCCACCCACCCTGGTGAAGCGCCGGTTCGCGGAGCAACATGAACACCGCATCGCTTCCTGAGTGAAATGTCTTTTTCAAGGGCACCCGTGGAACCGGCTTTGCCGGGCCACAGGGCGCGTCCCCCCTCCAAGCGCCGAAGGCGCGCAAGAGAGGGGGGAAGCCGCGTCAGCGGCGCAGGGGGGAGTTCCTAGTTATAGGAAAGCGCGCGCGCTTTCCCCCAGAACACCCGGTACATGTAGATCGTGTAGACGATGATCATGGGCAGCGTGATCGCCACACCGATGAACACCACCGTGAGCGACCCGGTGCCGATGGCCGCTTCCCACACCGTCATGCGACCGATCACGATGTCCGGAAAGATGCTGTAGGCCAGCCCGAAGAAGGCGAGCACGAAGATCAGCACGGTGGCGGCGAACACCACCCAGCCATGGCCGGCCTTCACTGCGCCCGGGTGCGTCACCACCCAGCGCACCGCGAAGAAGGCGAGCGCGCAGCTCAGCGGAATCGGCATCAGCGCAAACACCTCGGGCACGCCGAACCACTTGTCCACCACCGCCGGATTCACCAGCGGCGTGGCGGCCGAGATCGCCACCAGAGCCGCACCCATGGGCCACAGCACGCGCCGCGCCCAGTGCACCGCGCGCTCCTGCAAAACGCCCCCGGTCTTCATGATCAGCCAGCCCGCGCCCAGCAGCACGTAGGCCGCGGGCAGCGTGAGCGCGATGCCCAGGCTGAAACCCAGCCCGAGCGGCCCGTTGTCGAAGCCCGTGATGTAGCTGCCCAGCATCCAGCCCTGGGCCGTGCTGGCCAGCAGCGAACCACCGAAAAAGGCCCGGTTCCAGAACGGCTTCCAGACCGGCGGCGCCTTCACGCGGAAGTCGAACGCCACGCCGCGCAGGATCAGCCCGATCAGCATGAGGGCCACTGGCAGGTACAGCGCCTGCAGCACCAGGCCATGGGCGAACGGAAACGCCACCAGCAACACGCCCACGCCCAGCACCAGCCAGGTCTCGTTGGCGTCCCAGAACGGGCCGATGCTGGCGATCATGGTGTCCTTCTGCGCGTCGTCGGCCAGGGGCAGCAGCAGGCCCACGCCGAGGTCGTAGCCATCGAGCACCACGTAGGCCAGCAGGGCCAGGCCCATCACGGCCAGAAAGATCAGCGGCAGCAGGTGCGCCCAGCTTGTGTCCATGGGGTTCTCCGAGGGGGTGTCAGACGCCGGCCTTGCCGAGTTCGGCGCCGTGGTTGGGGGCGGGCGCGTGCTGGACGGGGTGCTCCGCCATGTACTTGAGCACGCCCACGTAGGTGACCAGCAGCAGGCCGTAGACCACCAGGTAGGCGGCGAGGGTGAGCGCGATCATGGGCGGCGCCGTGTGGGTCGCCAGCTCGCTGGTGCGCAGCAGGCCGTAGACCATGAAGGGCTGGCGACCGATCTCGGTGACGTACCAGCCCGAGAGCGTGGCCAGCCAGCCCGAGAACGTCATGCCCGCCAGCACCCAAAGCCAGGGCCGGGGCCACGGGGCGTGGCCTTCCGCCGCGCCCCGGCGGCGCTGGCGCCAGAGGCGCCAGACGCTGAACCAGGCCACCACCAGCATCAGGCTGCCCACGCCCACCATCACGCGAAAACCCCAGAACACCGGTGCCACCGGTGGGTGCGCGTCCTTGAAATCGTGGATGCCCTGGACTTCACCATTCAGGTCGTGCGTGAGCACCAGGCTGGCCAGCCGGGGGATCTTGAGCGCGTAGTGGGTGGTGCCCGCGGCTTCGTCGGGAATGCCGAAAAGCGTGAGCGGCGCGCCCTTCTCGGTGTCCCAGATGCCTTCCATGGCGGCGATCTTGGCCGGCTGGTGTTTGAGGGTGTTGAGTCCGTGCAGGTCACCGGCCAGGAACTGCAGCGGCATGGCCACCGCGGCCGCCACGATGGCCGCGCGCAGGGCCTTGTGGGTGCCGGCCGTGGCGCTGCCCTTGAGGAGCTGCCAGGCGCACAGGCCCGCGATCAGGAACGAGGCGGTCAGCGCCGAGGCCAGCAGCTTGTGCGCGAAGCGGTAGGGGAACGAGGGGTTGAACACCACCGCCCACCAGTCGGTGGGGACGAACTGGCCGTTGACGATCTCGAAGCCCGCGGGCGTCTGCAGCCAGGAGTTGAGGCTGAGGATCCAGAACGCCGACAGCGTGGTGCCGAGCGCCACCAGCGCGGTGGCGAGCAGGTGCACACGTTCGGACACGCGGCCCCGGCCAAACAGCATGATGCCCAGGAAGCTGGCCTCCAGGAAAAACGCGGTCAGCACCTCGTAGCCCAGCAGCGGGCCCGAGATGTTGCCGGTCTTCTCCATGAAGCCCGGCCAGTTGGTGCCGAACTGGAAGCTCATCACGATGCCCGAGACAACGCCCAGTGCGAAGCTGAGCGCGAACACCTTGGTCCAGAAGTAATACGCCTCTTCCCAGGCCGGCTCGCGGGTCTGGATGAAACGCAGGCGGAAGAACAGCAGGAACCAGCACAGCGCGATGGTGATGGAGGGGAACAGGATGTGGAAACTGATGTTGGCCGCGAACTGCATGCGCGACAGGATCAAGGCGTCCATGGGGTTTCCAGGTGGTTGGGGGCGTGGCGAAAAGGGCCGTCAGGCGGCGTCGGGCTGCTTGTCGGCGCGGGCCGGGCGGGCACCGCCCTTGCCGGTGAGCCGGTCCTTGAGTTCGAGCACCCGGGTCACGGTGGCCCCCATGCCCATGAGCTGCATTGCGGTTTCGGGCGCGAGTTTCTGCACGTCATCGAACCAGGTCATGAGGCGGTCGATCAGGTCGTGCATGTCGCGCATGCGGGCTTGGGCGTGGCGCTCGGCGTCGGTCGAGGGCGTTTCCAGCAGGGCCGTGCGCAGCATCGACAGCGTGGGCTCGATTTCGCGGCGGCGGCGCTCTTCGGCCAGCACGCGGAAGATCTCCCACACATCGGCCGGCGCGTCGAAATACTCGCGCCGGTCGCCGGGCTGGTGGCGCAGCCGCACCAGGCGCCAGGACTGCAGCTCCTTGAGGCCCATGCTGACGTTGGAACGTGAGAACTCCAGCTGCTCGGCGATCTCGTCGGCGTTGAGCGCCCGCGGCGAGATGAAGATCAGCGCGTAGATCTGGCCCACGGTGCGGTTGATACCCCATTTGCTGCCCATCTCGCCAAAGTGGGCAACGAATTCGCGGTTCAGCGGGGGAAGGTGGTCTTGCAGCGGCATGGGCTGGAGTCTAGGCAGCTGAGTCTGAACTTTCAGGAAGTTCTGAAATTACATGAACAACCGTAGGGGCATTCCGTTGGCGCACCGGGTCTTTGTGCGGCGCGCGGCACAGGCGGGTGCCTACAATCGGACGCAACAACACCGCCCGGAGCACGCACGCATGAGCATCAAAAGCGACAAATGGATCCGCCGCATGGCCAAGGAGCACGGCATGATCGAGCCCTTCGAGCCCGGTCAGATCCGGCAAAACGCCGCCGGCGAGAAGATCGTCAGCTACGGCACCAGCAGCTACGGCTACGACATCCGCTGCGCGCCCGAATTCAAGGTCTTCACCAACATCCACAGCACGGTGGTGGACCCGAAGAATTTCGACGAAAACAGCTTCGTGGACATCAACAAGGATGTCTGCGTGATCCCGCCCAACAGCTTCGCGCTGGCGCGCACTATGGAGTACTTCCGCATCCCGCGCAACGTGCTGACCATCTGCCTGGGCAAGAGCACCTACGCGCGCTGCGGCATCATCGTCAACGTCACGCCCTTCGAGCCCGAGTGGGAAGGCTACGTGACGCTGGAGTTCAGCAACACCACACCGCTGCCGGCCAAGATCTACGCCGGTGAAGGCTGTGCCCAGGTGCTGTTCTTCGAGAGCGACAAGGACGACGTCTGCGAGACCAGCTACAAGGACCGCGGCGGCAAATACCAGGGCCAGGTGGGCGTGACGCTGCCCAAGACCTGAAATCGCCACACCGATCGCAACGGAAGCGCTGCCCCAGGCAGCGCTTTTTGTTTGGAGCTTTGCATAATGGGTCTGGCTGTGTCGCCAGACCCGAGGAGAACGCACCATGAAATGGGGAAACAACCGCCAGTCGGACCAGGTTGAAGACCGTCGCTCCTCATCGGGGGGCGGCATGTTCGGCGGTGGGGGTCGGCGCACCGGCGGACGCAACATCGGCTTGGGCACCATCGTGATCGCGCTGATCGGCGGCTGGATCTTCGGCATCAACCCGATGACCATCCTGAGCTTCCTGGGCGGTGCGGGCGACCTCGCACCGTCGCAGACGCAGAATGCGCCGGCATCGGCCCCGGCGGGCAAACCGACCGATGAAATGGGCCAGTTCGTAGCCGCCGTGCTGGGTGGTACCGAAGATGTGTGGATGGCGGTTTTCCAGCAGAGCGGCTCGCAGTACCAGAAGCCGCGCCTGGTGCTGTTCCGCGGCGCTGTGCCCACAGCCTGCGGCACCGGCCAGTCGGCCATGGGCCCGTTTTATTGCCCGGGTGACCAGAAGGTCTACATCGACCTGAGCTTCTACGAGACGCTGCGCAGCCAGCTCGGCGCACCCGGCGACTTTGCCCAGGCCTACGTGATCGCGCACGAGGTGGGCCACCATGTGCAGAACCTGATGGGCCTGACCCAGCAGATGGAACAGTCCCGGCAACGTGTGAGCGAACGCGAGTACAACGCGCTGTCCGTGCGGCTGGAGCTGCAGGCCGACTGCTTTGCCGGCATCTGGGCGCACCACAACCACAAGACCAACGCCATCCTGGAGCCGGGCGACGTGGAAGAGGCGCTGAACGCGGCCGCCGCCATCGGTGACGACGCCATCCAGCGCAAGAGCCAGGGGCAGGTGGTGCCCGACAGCTTCACCCACGGCACCAGCGAGCAGCGCCAGCGCTGGTTCCACAAAGGGCTCGAAACCGGCAGCGTCAAGGCCTGCGACACCTTCAACGCGCGCCAGATCTGAGATTCCCTGGCGTTTGGCGGCGGGCGGGTGCCTGCCGGGGCTTCCCCGCCCGGGCTGGGTGAAAAACGCCCAAAGTGCGACAATAGTGGGCTAAAGCCCTCCCAGCGCGCATGAATACGCAACGCGCATTGAAATGACCCTATCCTTCTCCCAACTCTCTCTCTCTCCTTCGCTGGAGCGCGCCGTGGCCGAAATGGGCTACGAGAACATGACGCCGATCCAGGCGCAGGCCATCCCCGTGGTGCTGCAGGGACGTGACGTGATGGGCGCCGCCCAGACGGGCACCGGCAAGACCGCAGCCTTCACGCTGCCGCTGCTGCAGCGCATGATGAAGCACGACAACACGTCCACTTCGCCCGCGCGCCACCCGGTGCGCGCGCTGGTGCTGTTGCCCACGCGCGAGCTGGCCGACCAGGTGGCCGAACAGGTCAAGCTCTACGCCAAGTACACCAACCTGCGCAGCACCGTGGTGTTCGGCGGCATGGACATGAAGCCTCAGACCGCCGAGCTGAAGAAGGGTGTTGAAGTGCTGGTGGCCACGCCGGGGCGTCTGCTCGACCACATCGAAGCCAAGAACTGCGTGTTGAACCAGGTCGAATACGTCGTTCTCGACGAGGCCGACCGCATGCTCGACATCGGTTTCCTGCCCGACCTGCAGCGCATCCTCTCGTTCCTGCCCAAGCAGCGGACCACGCTGCTGTTTTCGGCCACCTTCTCGTCAGAGATCAAGCGCCTGGCCAACAGCTACCTGCAGGACCCGGTAACCATCGAGGTCGCCCGCTCCAACGCCACCGCGTCCACCGTCGAGCAGCATTTCTACCGCGTGGAAGACGACGACAAGCGCGGCGTGCTCAAGCAGATCCTGCGCGAGCGCGGCCTCAAGCAGGCCTTCGTGTTCGTCAACAGCAAGCTCGGCTGTGCGCGTCTGGCGCGTTCGCTGGAGCGCGAGGGCCTCAACACCACGGCCCTGCACGGCGACAAGAGCCAGGACGAACGCCTGAAGGCGCTCGAAGCCTTCAAGAGCGGCGCGGTCGACCTGCTGGTGTGTACCGATGTGGCCGCCCGCGGCCTGGACATCAAGGACGTGCCCGCGGTGTTCAACTTCGACATCCCGTTCAACGCCGAAGACTATGTGCACCGCATCGGCCGCACCGGCCGCGCGGGCGCGTTGGGTCTGGCGGTGTCGTTTGTCAGCGGGCGCGATACGCGCCTGATGGGCGATCTGGAAAAACTGCTGGGCAAGAAGCTGGAGCTCGAAGCGCTGGAACTCGAAGCGGACAAGCGCCCGGCCGGTCACTTCAACGACGGCCAGCGCGCCTGGCAGCAGCCCGAAACGGCGCGCGAAGAGCGCGACATCCGTGAGAGCCGCGGCAGCCGTCCCGAGCGTGAGGCGCGTGCGCCGTCGAGCCGCCCGGTGCGCGCACCCCGTGCGCCCGCCGATCCCCTGTTCGACAAGCCTTACGAGCCCAGCCTGGCCGCCGAGGCCACGCCGTCCTGGGAAGCCGCGCAGAAGCCGGCCAGCCGCCTGTCGCCCAACATCAAGACCCGCAAGAAGGTGCCGGCGCTGTTCAAGAGCGCGCCGGTGGCCCCTGTGACCCCTGTGACCGACAACAGCTGAATCAATCAGCCCTTGCCCGGTTTGCGGGTTTGCGGGCAGCGCACGGCGATGCGCTCAACGTCGCCCGGTTGCGCCCCCAGCCGCGCCGCCGTCAGGCAGCCCCCCCACACACAACCCGTGTCCAGGGCCAGTACGCCCGGGCGCTGCACACCGGCGTCCAGCGTGGACCAGTGGCCGAACGCCACCGGCGTGCCTTCGGTGCGCCGCCCCGGCACCTCGAACCACGGCATGAAGCCCGCCGGCGCGCTGTCCGCGCTGTCCTTGGTGTCGAACTCCATCACGCCCTGTGGTGAACAGAAGCGCAGCCGCGTGAGCGCGTTGACGATCACGCGCAGACGCGCCGCGCCGTGCAGGCCGTCGCTCCAGAAGTCGGGCTGGTTGCCGTACATGCCGTGCAGGAACACGCCCCAGTCCGCGCTGCGCAGCGCCGCCTCCAGCTCGCCCGCCAGCGCCAGGGTCTGCGCCGCGTCCCACTGGGGCAGCACGCCCGCGTGCACCATCAGCCAGCCGTGCGCCTGCAGCGCCATGGAGCGTGTGCGCAGCCAGTCCAGCAGTTGTTTGCGATCGGGCGCGTTCAGGATGTCGGCCACGGTGTCGCTGCGGTGCGGCTTGCGCACGCCGTGCGCCACGGCGAGCAGGTGCAGGTCGTGGTTGCCCAGCAGGCAATGCGCCGCACCTTCAAGCGCCATCAGCCGGCGCAACACCGCCAGCGAATCCGGACCGCGGTTGACCAGGTCGCCCAGCAGGTACAGCGTGTCGCGGCTGGGTGAAAAACCGATTTCGTCCATCAGACGTCCGAGGGCCTCGTCGCAGCCCTGCACGTCGCCAATCATGTAAAGTGCCATGCGCCCATTATGGATACCCTCTTAATCATCTTTCTCACCCTGCTCAATGGTGCCTTTGCCATGTCGGAACTGGCGCTGGCCTCCAGCCGCAAGGCCCGCCTGTCGGCCATGGCAGAGTCCGGTGACAAGGGCGCACAGACCGCGCTCAAGCTGCTCGAAAACCCGACACAGTTCCTCTCCTCGGTGCAGGTGGGCATCACCTCGATCGGCATGCTCAACGGCATCGTCGGTGAAGCCGCCTTCAGCGATGACCTGGCGGCGTGGCTGCAAGGCCTGGGGCTGACCGCGGCCACGGCCAGCGTGAGCGCCACCGCGGTGGTGGTGGTGGTGATCACCTTCATCACCATCGTGTTCGGCGAACTGGTGCCCAAGCGCATCGGCCAGCTGTACCCGGAAACGGTGTCGCGCTGGGTCTCGCGGCCCATGGCCTGGGTGGCGAAAATCGCGCGCCCCTTCGTGCTGCTGCTGTCGGTGACGACGCAGGGCACACTCAAGCTGCTGCGCGTCGACACCAACGCCGTGCAGCACGTGACCGAGGAAGAAATCAACGCCAGCCTGGAAGAGGGTGTCGACGCCGGCCTGATCGAGGAGCACGAACACCAGATGGTGCGCAACGTGTTCCAGCTCGATGACCGCCAGCTCACCTCCATCATGGTGCCGCACGCCGACATCGAATGGCTGGATGCGGAAAGCGCCATCGACGACGCGGTGCAGCGGGCCTGGACCACCGGTCATTCCTGGTACCCGGTCTGTCGTGGCGGGCTGGCCGATGTGGTCGGTGTGATCCACCTGCCGCGCATGCTGGCGCTGCAGGCCGAGGGCAACAACGAGCCGATCATGCGGCACGTGCAGCCGGCGGTGTTCGTGCCCGAGACGCTCTCGGGCATGGAGCTGCTGGAGCAGTTCCGCGAGCGCTCCACGCGCATGGTGCTGGTGGTGGACGAATACGGCGTGGTGCAGGGGCTGCTCACGCCGCTGGACATGCTCGAAGCCATCACCGGCGAACTCTCGCCCCACGAGGCGCTGGACGCCTGGGCCACGCAGCGCGAGGACGGTGCCTGGCTGGTGGACGGGGCCATGCCGGTGGCCGAACTCAAGGCACGGCTGGACATCGAGGAACTGCCCGACGAGGACAAGGGTCGCTACAACACCGTGGCCGGTCTGATGCAGACCGTGGAAGGCGATCTGCTGGAGCAGCACCAGCACGTGGATTGCGCGGGCTGGCGCTTCGAGGTGCTGGTGCTCGACGGCCGGCGCATCGATCAGGTTTTGATATCGCGCCTGCCTGAAGACGAAGAAGCGTTGGCCTAAGGCGCCCGCTGAGCGGGGACGCCCGCGGTCCGCTCCAGCCTTATGAGGCTGGGGGTTGGGCGGGGCTTACCGGCCGGTGTTCGAACAACCATTCCTTGAACGCCAGCGCCGCAGCCGACAGCCGCTTGCCGCGCGGGTACACCACGTGCCATCGACGGATCAGCGGAAAGCCCACCACGTCCAGCAGCACCAGCTCGCCCAGCGCCAGCTCTGACACCACCGTGGTGGCCGACAGCACGGCCAGGCCCAGGCCACCGGCCACGGTCTGCTTGATGGCTTCGTTGCTGCCGACCTCCAGCCGGTTCTTCAGCGTCACGCCCTGGCTGGCAAAAAACTTCTCGGCCGTGAGCCGCGTGCCCGAACCCGGCTCGCGCAGGATGAAGGGCTCGTTCTTCAACCGGTTGGGCGCGATCTTCTTTTTGCCCACCAGCGGGTGGTCGGGTGGCGCCACCAGCACCAGCGGGTTGTCGGCAAAGTTTTCGCTGACCACGTCCATGCTCTCGGGCGGCTGGCCCATGATGTAGAGGTCGTCCTGGTTGGCGGCCAGGCGCTGCAGCAGGTTCTCGCGGTTGCCCACCAGCATGGCCACCTCGATGCCCGGGTGCGCCGCGCAGAAGCCGCCCAGCAACTTGGGCACGGTGTATTTCACCGTCGTCAGGATCGCGAGCTTCAGGCTGCCGCGCTCCACGCCCTGCAGCGCCGCGAGGTCTTGCGACAGGCGCTCCATGCGGGTTTCGATGTCTGCGCAGGCGTCGGCCAGGGTCTGGCCGGTGGCGGTGAGAAAGATCTTCTTGCCCAGCTGCTCGAACAGGGGCTGGCCCACCGTTTCAGAGAGCTGCTTGACCTGCAGCGACAGCGTGGGCGGCGAGAGGTGCAGTTCTTCGGCCGCACGCGCGAAGCTGTTGTGGCGCGCCACGGCCAGGAAGATGCGCAGCTGGTGCAGGGTGGCGTGGCGCAGGTTCATTCGGGTCTTCGGAATTGATAGATAAAAATCTAACATAACAGTAAAAACATTTTACTTTTATTTATTGTTGTGGTGGCCAACAATCTGCACCAGTTCAGAGCAATCACGCCCCATTCAAGTACATCGGGGGCGCTTTGAGCACCACAGTGAGACGTTCGACCACCCGAGAAGGAGCAACACGCAATGGCTACGAAAACCTACAGCGCCGGTGTCAAGGAATACCGCAGCACGTACTGGGAACCCCACTACACCCCCAAAGACACCGACATCCTCGCGTGTTTCAAGATCACGCCGCAGGCCGGCGTGGATCGTGAAGAAGTGGCCGCCGCCGTGGCCGCCGAATCGTCCACCGGCACCTGGACCACGGTCTGGACCGACCTGCTGACCGACCTCGATTACTACAAGGGCCGCGCCTACCGCATTGAAGACGTGCCCGGCGACGACACCTGCTTCTACGCTTTCGTGGCCTACCCGATCGACCTGTTCGAAGAAGGCTCTGTGGTCAACGTGCTGACCTCGCTGGTGGGCAACGTGTTCGGCTTCAAGGCCCTGCGCGCCCTGCGCCTTGAAGACATCCGCTTCCCGATCGCGTATGTGAAGACCTGCGGCGGCCCGCCCCACGGCATCCAGGTCGAGCGCGACATCATGAACAAGTACGGCCGTCCGCTGCTGGGCTGCACCATCAAGCCCAAGCTGGGTCTGTCGGGCAAGAACTACGGCCGCGCGGTGTACGAGTGCCTGCGCGGTGGCCTGGACTTCACGAAGGATGACGAGAACGTCAACAGCCAGCCCTTCATGCGCTGGCGCCAGCGTTTCGACTTCGTGCAGGAAGCCATCGAGAAGGCCGAGCGCGAGACCGGCGAGCGCAAGGGCCATTACCTGAACGTGACCGCGCCCACGCCCGAAGAGATGTACAAGCGCGCCGAGTACGCGAAAGAGCTCGGCTCGCCGATCATCATGCACGACTACCTGACCGGCGGCCTCACGGCCAACACGGGTCTGGCCAACTGGTGCCGCGACAACGGCATGTTGCTGCACATCCACCGCGCCATGCACGCCGTGCTCGACCGCAACCCGCACCACGGCATCCACTTTCGCGTGCTGACCAAGGTGTTGCGCCTCTCCGGCGGCGACCACCTGCACTCCGGCACCGTGGTGGGCAAGCTCGAAGGCGACCGTGCCTCCACGCTGGGCTGGATCGACATCATGCGCGACGAGTTCATCAAGGAAGACCGCAGCCGCGGCATCTTCTTCGACCAGGACTTCGGCTCCATGCCCGGTGTGCTGCCGGTCGCCTCTGGTGGTATCCACGTCTGGCACATGCCTGCGCTGGTCAACATCTTCGGTGACGACTCGGTGCTGCAGTTCGGTGGCGGCACGCTCGGACACCCCTGGGGCAACGCCGCTGGCGCCGCGGCCAACCGCGTCGCGCTGGAAGCCTGCGTCAAGGCACGCAACGAAGGCGTGGCGGTGGAGAAGGAAGGCAAGGCGGTGTTGTCCGACGCGGCCAAGCACTCGCCCGAGCTCAAGATCGCCATGGAAACCTGGAAAGAGATCAAGTTCGAATTCGACACGGTGGACAAGCTCGACATTGCCCACAAGTGATCACAGCAACAGCATTGAAAGGACACACACCATGAGCATGCAGGACTACAACAGCCGCCTCTCCGATCCCGCCAGCCGCAAGTTCGAGACCTTCTCCTACCTGCCGGCCATGACCACCGAAGAAATCCGCAAGCAGGTGGAATACCTGGTGAAGAAGGGTTTGAACCCGGCGATCGAACACACCGAACCCAAGTACCTGATGGACTCCTACTGGTACATGTGGAAGCTGCCCATGTTCGGCGAAACCGACGTGGACAAGGTGCTGGCCGAGTGCGAAGCCTGCCGCCAGGCCAACCCGGAGAACCACATCCGTCTGATCGGCTATGACAACTTCAAGCAGTCGCAAGGCGCAAGCATGGTCATCTTCCGAGGCAAGACGGTCTGATGTTTGACCCCATCGCGCTGCGTTCAGGCGAGCGTGGCGCGGTGCGGCTGACGCAGTGAGGTAAAGGGGAAGACGGCCGCAGGCCGTCGGAGGACACGAACGGAGTTGGCCACGCCGCACCACGCGGTGCAGGGCAACGCAACAATGCAACGAGTGCAAGGTCTGTGGAGACGAACATGAGCGACAAACTCGACGCCTACCGCGTCGTCCAGCAACCCTATTACCGCCCGGTGGCCGACGAGGTCGAGCTGTATGAGGCTGCGTATTCGGTGCGCATGCCCATGATGCTCAAGGGCCCCACCGGTTGCGGCAAGACCCGCTTCGTCGAGTACATGGCGTGGAAGCTCGACAAGCCGCTGATTACCGTGGCCTGCAACGAAGACATGACCGCCAGTGACCTGGTCGGCCGCTTCCTGCTGGATGCCCAAGGCACCCGCTGGCAGGACGGTCCGCTGGCCATGGCCGCCCGTTATGGGGCCATCTGCTACCTCGACGAAGTTGTCGAAGCCCGGCAGGACACCACCGTGGTCATCCATCCGCTGACCGACAACCGCCGCGTGCTGCCGCTGGAGAAAAAAGGCGAACTGGTCAGGGCCCACCCGGACTTCCAGATCGTCATCTCCTACAACCCGGGCTACCAGAGCCTGATGAAGGACCTGAAGCAGTCCACCAAACAGCGCTTCGGTGCGCTGGATTTCAACTACCCCGAACACGACGTCGAGGCCGAGATCGTCGCGCACGAAACCGGCGTGAGCCTCGACATCGCGGGCAAGCTCGTCGGCATCGCCGAGCGTGCGCGCAACCTCAAGGGCCATGGCCTGGACGAAGGCATCTCCACCCGCATGCTGATCTACGCCGGCAGCCTGATCGCCAAAGGCGTGTCCGCCCAGGCCGCCTGCCGCGTGGCCCTGGTGCGCCCGATCACGGACGACCCGGACATGCGCGACGCGCTGGATGCTGCGGTAGCCACTTTTTTCTAACGAACCATGAGCGTCCACCTCCACGACCACGCCGAGTGGACCGACCAGCTGGAGCCCGCATCGCGCGAACTGCTGGAGCACAGCTGGCCGGATGCGACCAAGGTGTTTTCGGCGCGTGGGCTGGACAACTACGTCAAAGGCGCCGCAGCGTTGCGCGGTCTGGGCCGCGGCCATGAACTGGTGGACGCGTGGATCGACGGCGCGCCGCAGGTGGCGCAGGAGATCGGCGAGGACGTGGTCGGTGAACTGGCCACCACCGCACTCATGCTCGCGTCCAAGACCTCGGGCTCGGTGATCGAACTGGTACTGGCCACAGCGCCCACCGCCGCGCGTCGCCTGGCCGATGGCGCACTGTTCATGCAGTACCTGCAGTTCCTCAACACCCTGGTGGCGCAGGCGCCGCGCGGGCTGCGTCCCATGCTGGGTCAGCTCGATGCGCTGTTCGGCCAGCTCACGCTGGGCGGTCTGCGGCGCTGGGCCACCTGGGGGGCGCAGGCGCACCGCACGAACTATGAAGAGCAGGTCGCCTACTTCGGCCTGCAGTCCAAAGAGTCGCTGGCCATGTTGCAGAAGGAGCGCAAGGGCACGCTGCTGGTGGACGTGCAGCGGCGCATCAACATGTACCTGCGCGCACTCTGGGGGCGCGACTTCTTCATGCGGCCCACGGCCGGCGACTACGAATCGCGCGAGGGCTACCGCCCTTTCATCGAGGACTACTTCATCCACTTGCCCGACGCCTACGACGCGGTGGATGGCAACGCAGGTCCGGTGGACGCCATTCAGCTCTACCGCGCCGCCGCCACGCACGCCGCCGCGCATGTGGTGTTCACGCGCCAGCCGATCTCTGCCGAGTCGCTGAGCCCGTGGCAGATGGCGCTGATCGGTCTGGTGGAAGACGCGCGGGTCGAGGCGCTCACGCTCGCGCGCTTTCCCGGCATGCGCCTGCTCTGGGCGCAGTTGCACACCGTGCAGGCCACCCAGCAAGCCACGGCCGGTGACTGGCTCAACCGCCTGGCGCGCGCGCTGCTCGATCCAGGCTTCGAAGACGCACACCCCTGGATCGCCCAAGGCCGCGCCTTGCTGGCCGAGGCGTTGCCCCGCATGCAAACCGGGCCCCACGACAACTCCGTGTCGTGGGAGATTGGCGTGCAGCTGGCGCACAGCTACCGCGAACTCACGCAGGGCCCGAGTTACCAGCCGCGCACGGACTTGCAGACGGCGGCCTACCGCGACGACAACCGCTACTTCTGGGCCTTCGACGGTTTCGACTTTGAGCGATCAATGGCCGCCGGCTACGAGCCGCCGCAGCAACTGCGCAAGCAGGTCAACCTGATGGAGTTCGTCAACGAGCTGGAGGTGGAAGGCGCGGGCGATGACGCGCAGGAAATCTGGGTGCTGGGCACCGAGCTCTTCCCCTACGAAGACCTGGGCGTGTCCTTCAATGAAAGCGAAGGGCGCGAACCGGTGCTGCCGCCGGTGCACTACGGCGAGTGGGACCACATGATCCAGCTCGAGCGACCGGCCTGGGCCACGGTGCAGGAGCGCCGCCCCAAGGCCGGCGACGCGGCGGTGATCGACGGAATCCTCACCGAACACCGGCGCCTGATCGGCCGCATGAAATACATCCTGGACGCCATGCAGCCACAGGGCGTGCAGCGCATCCGTAAGCTCGAGGACGGCGACGACATCGACCTCAACGCCGCGCTGGCCTCGGTGATCGAGATGCGCATGGGCCGCCAGCCCGATCCGCGCATCATGATGCGCAGCGTGCGCAAGGTGCGCGACATCTCGGTGCTGGTGCTGCTCGACCTGTCCCAATCGACGAACGACAAGGTGGCCGGCCAGGACCACACGGTGCTGGAACTCACGCGCTCCGCCTGCGCGCTGCTGGCCGACGCGATCCAGAAAGTGGGCGATCCGTTCGCCATCCACGGCTTCTGCTCCGACGGCCGGCACGACGTGAACTACTGGCGCTTCAAGGACTTTGACCAGCCCTACGACGACACCGCCAAGGCACGGCTGGCCGGCATGGAAGGGCAACTCTCCACCCGCATGGGCGCGGCGATCCGCCACGCCGCGGCGGCGCTGAAAGCTCAGCGCAGCAGCAAGAAGCTGCTGCTCGTCATCACCGACGGCGAGCCGGCCGACGTGGACGTGCGCGACCCGCAGTACCTGCGCCACGACACCAAGAAAGCGGTGGAAGAAGCGGGTCGCAACGGGGTGATGACCTACTGCATGAGCCTGGACCCGCGCGCCGACCAGTACGTGCGCCGCATCTTCGGCGAACGCAACTACCTGGTGGTGGACAAGGTGGAAAAACTGCCCGAGAAGCTGCCGGTGCTCTATGCTGGTCTGACCCGATAACCTGGAAACCCAACATGAGCATGATTCACAGCCGCACCCAGACCTACGCCGGCATCGACCACGAAGACCACCATGGCATGACCATGACCGGGCGCATCATCCGCGATGCTTGGGTGTTTGGATTGCTGCCCGAAGGCGATGGCTTCGGCGGCAAGAACGCGGGCGACCTGTCAAACCTCTTCGAGGCGGTGCACAAAGCCTGGGAGCCTTACGGCCAGTTGCCCAGCCGCCTGCCAACCGAGCTGGCCGAGCGCCACGCACGCATCCACGCCACAGCGGTGGAGCGCGCCAAGGCCATGGGCTGGAATGCCGAGCTGGACGACGACGACTGAGACCTGATCAGGCGCGCGCGCTCGCGGCGATCTGCACCAGCTGTTCGGCCACAGAAGCCGGCGCAGCCAGCAGTCCAAACAGATTCTTCGGATCGGCCAGCTGCGGGATCAGCGCGATGCGCTCGCCCATGCCCAGCCGGACCGCGCTGTCCATCATGAAGCGCAGGGCGGAGAAGTCTTCGAGCGCGAAGCCCACCGAATCGAACACGGTGACCTGATCCGCACTGTCGCGGCCTGCGCGCTCGCCGCGCAGCACCTGCCAGAGTTCGGTGACGGCGAAGTCCGCGGGCTGGTGCTGGATCTCGCCTTCGATGCGTGATTGCGGCTCGTATTCCACGAACACCTTGGCCGCGTCGAGGATGTCGCCGTGCAGCTCGGTCTTGCCCGGGCAGTCGCCGCCCACGGCGTTGAGGTGCATGCCGGGCTCCATCATCTCGGGCGTGAGGATCAGGGCCATGGCCTTGTCGGCGGTGACCGTGGTCACGATGTCGGCGCCTTTCACGGCTTCGGCCGTGCTCTGGCAGACCGTGATGTGCAGGCCGCTGCCCTGCAGGTTGGCCACCAGCTTGGCGCTGGCGGCGGGGTCCACGTCGTACACGCGCAGGCTGGTAATGCCCACCAGGTGCTGGAAGGCCAGGGCCTGGAATTCGCTCTGCGCGCCGTTGCCGATCAGCGCCATCACGCGGCTGTCGGGGCGGGCCAGGGTCTGGGCGGCCAGGGCCGACATGGCGGCGGTGCGCAGCGCGGTGGTGAGTGTGAGCTCACTCAGGAAGAGCGGGGCGCCGGTGTCCACGTCGGCCAGCACGCCGAAGGCCATCACGGTGGACATGCCGAAACGCGTGTTGCCCGGGTGGCCGTTGACGTATTTGAAGCTGTAGCGGTGGTCATCGGCCACGGGCATGAGTTCGATCACGCCGTCTTTCGAGTGCGCGGCCACGCGGGCGGTCTTGTCGAAATCGGCCCAGCGCAGGAAGTCGGCGCGGATGTGTTGTGCCATGTGCTGCAGGCAGTGCGGCAGGCCGAGGCGGCGGACCAGCTCGGCGGCTTCGGGTGCGCTCAGGTACAGGGTGCCCGTGTCGCGGAATTGGGTGAGTGCGGTGTTCTTCATGGTCGTCTCTTGTGGTGCGGAAAACGGTGCGAACAGAGGTCCGCCAACCGGTCCCAAGAGTTTGCCGGTGCGGCGCAACAATGAAAATCGGCAACAAAGTAAAGAAATGGCAGAAAATCAGCCAATTCGGTAACCTTGATTGGCGTTTTGACCATGGACCAGCTCGACCAGCAACTCATCGCCCTGCTGCGGCAGGACGCGCGCCTCTCCGTGGCCGACCTCGCCCACAAGCTCCAGGTGTCGCGCGGCACCGTCACCAACCGGCTGCGCAAGCTGGAAGACACGCAGGTGATCGTGGGCTACACCGTGCGCCTGCGGCCCGAGTCGCAACCCGAGCGCATCCGCGCCTGGATGAGCGTGCAGGTGGAGGGAAACCAGACCCGGCTGGTGATCGCCAGCCTGCTGGGTGAGCCGGGCGTGGCGGCGCTGCACGACACCAATGGCCGCTGGGACCTGCTGGCCGAGCTGGAGGTGGGTTCGATGAAAGAGCTGTCCGACGTGCTGGAGCGCGTGCGCCTGATCAGCGGCATCCGCTCGACCGAGACCAGCATCCACCTCGCCAGCTACCGCTGAGCGGGGGGCGCGCCGCATCCCGGGGTTCCGGCAGCGATCTTGAGCGCGCCAACAAAAAGACCCGGCCTGGCCGGGTCTTCGAGCGGGGTGACGCCGCGTGGATCAGTTCTGGAAGACGTCGTCCATGCCACCGCGGCGGCCCACGCGGCCGTCGCTGTCGTCCGGTGCATCGTTCACGTCGTCGGCGCCACGGCCGCGGCGACCCACGCGACCATCGCTGTCGTCCGGTGCGTCCACGCCGTTGTCTTCCACGCCACGGGGCCGGTCGCGGCCGCTGATGTGGCCGTCGGCGTGGTGGTTCGGGCCGTCATCCGCGCCGCGACCGCGGCGTCCGCTGCCCGAGTTGCTGGAAGACGAGGAACCGCTGGACGAGGAACTGCCGGCGTTGCCACCATCATCGCCGCCGCGCCCACGGCCGCGCCCGCGGCCGCTGTCGCCGGACGAACCGTTCGAGGACGAGGACGACGAGCTGCCGCCATCGTCACCACCCCGACCACGGCCGCGGCCACTGCTGTCGCCCGAGGAATTGCTGGAGCTGCTCGATGAAGAACCGCCGCGGTTCTTGCCGCTGCCGGAGTCCCCGTCCTTGGCCAGGACGGCACTGGACGCGAGACCCAGTGCCATGGCGGCAATCAGGGTGGCGAGGGTGGACTTGTTGAAAGTGCGCATGGTTTTCTCCTGAAGGGTGGTGGTTGAGTACGTGTGAAAGTTTCCCACGCACGACCGCAGTATGTGTGTGAAAATTTCCCACGTCAATCTTTTTGTGTGATTTTTTCCCACGCAAGTGTTAAAGTTCGTTTCGCCCCCCACCCTCCGGACCGTCACCGCCCATGCCCACCCACTCCACACCGCCTCCGGTTGCCGAACAGGACACCGCGCCCGGGATCGCGGGGGCACCCTCGCCCGCGGTGGTGCGCGCCCTGCGCAAGGTGTTGCGGCCGCTGGTGCACCTGATGCTCTCGCGCGGCATCACCTACCCCTACCTGTCGGACATGCTCAAGGGGCTGTTCGTCGAGGTGGCCGACCGGGACTTCCGGCTCGATGACAAGCCGCCCACCGACAGCCGCATCAGCCTGATCAGCGGCGTTCACCGCAAGGATGTGAGCCGCCTGCGCCAGCTGCTACACAGCGAGCTGGCGATCGAACCTTCGGTGGTGCCGCGCGGCGCGCAGCTGGTGGCGCACTGGATGAGCGATCCGCGTTACCTGCAGGCCGACGGACAACCCCGGCCGCTGGCGCGTCTGATCAGCGAGGGCGGCGAGCAGTCGTTCGAGGCGCTGGTGACCGGTGTCAACAGCGACATCCGCTCGCGCGTGGTGCTTGACGAATGGCTGCGCCTGGGCGTGGTGCACCTGGACGACGACGGCCTGGTCTGCCTGAACGCCGGGGCCTTTGTGCCCACGCGCGGAGCCGATGAAAAGGCCTTCTATTTCGGCCACAACCTGCACGACCACGCCGCCGCTTCGGTGCACAACCTGCTGGGCGGACAGCCGGCGCTGATGGAGCGCAGCGTGCATTACAACGCGCTGTCACCGGCCTCGGTCGAGAAGCTGGCGAAGCTCTCCGAGCAGTGGAGCATGAAGGCGCTGCTGGCCGTGAACAAGGCCGCGATGCAGGCGGAAACGCAGGACCAGGCGCTCGCGCCGGACCAGGCCAACCAGCGCTTCACGCTGGGCGCGTATTTCTACACCGAACCCGACACCGGGCCGGAGCAACCAGGGGAGCGGCCATGAAGGAACAACTCCGCCCGCCCGCGGCATGGGCCGCGGTCCTGACGCTGTGCCTGTGCCTGGCCGCGGGCTGCAGTCACCGGCTTCCAGACGCTCCACCCAGCGGTGCCGCGGCCTGCCGCGTGGCGTCGCTCACCAACCCCGCCGCGAAGGCGCCGGGGCTGGGTGGCACGGGCGCACCGGCGGTGGTGGCCGACCCCGGCGGCATCGGCGGCACCGGTCGGGTCGCGCAGCGGCCCGGTGTGGGTGGCACGGGGCAGGTGGCCGGCAGTCCGGGCATCGGGGGCACCGGCGCGGTGGCCGGCGCCGCAGGGCTGTCGCACGAAGGCGGTCTGGGGGGCACCGGTATCGTGGGCGTGGTCACCGGCTTTGCCAGCATCTGCGTCAACGGGGTGGAGGTGGAATACCAGCCCGAAACCCCGGTGCAGCGCGACGGCGCGCAGGCGCCGCTCAGCGATCTGGCGGTGGGGCAGTGGGTGGCGCTCCAGGCCAGCGGTCAGGGGGAGCAGTTGCAGGCCCGGCGCATCGTGGTGCTGGACGCGGCCGTCGGGCCCTTGTCCAGTGTCGACGCCGCCGGCGGGCGTTTCGTGGTGATGGGACAGCGCGCGGTGGCGCTCGAAGCGGCCGATCTCGCGGGGCTCCAGGCGGGTGACTGGGTGCGCGTGAGCGGGCAGCGGTTCGCCAGTGGCGAGATCCGCGCCAGCCGGGTGCAGGCCTGGAGGGCCGGTCAAGCACAGGTCACCGGTCCGCTGCGGCGGGCACCCGACGGCACGCAGCGGGTGGGCGAAACGCCCGTGGTGTCGCGCGACCCGGCTTTGCTGGTGGGCGCGGACGATGGGGCGGAGGTGGCGGTGCGCGGTGAATGGTCGGACGGCCGTCTGATCGCGAGCGAACTGCAGCGCCAGCCCACGCGGTCTGCCGTCGGTGCGGTGCGCGAGGTGCTGCTGCAAGGTTACGTGCACGCGCTCAACGGGCAGGAGCTGGAACTGGGCTACGGAGCGCTCACCCTGAGCGATGCCACCCGCGTGCGGGGCGGCGAGCTGGAGGCCTTGAGCGTGGGGCAGGCGGTGCGGGTGCGGGGCCGCGTCGATGCGCAGCAGCGGGTCATGGTGGAGCTGCTGGAGTTCCAGCGCGAAAGCCGCCGTGGCAATTCGCGCCGGGCCTCGGTCCGTTCGAACGATGACGCTGACGATTCGGATGATTCCGGCAGCAGCGGCAAGAGCAGCAGCGGCTCGGACGACAGCAGCGGTCGGGGCCGCGGCCGCGGACGGGGTGGTGACGGCGATTCCTCGGGCAGCGGCAGCTCCGGCAGCGGCAGTTCGGGCAGTGGATCGTCCGGTGGTGATTCGTCCGGCAGCGGCAGCTCCGGCAGCGGCTCGTCAGGGAGCAGCGGGTCGTCCGGCAGTGGTTCGGGCAAAGGCCGGGGGCGTGGCCGCGGCGGCAAGGACTGAGACGCCGCCCGCCCCGCCGGCAGCCAACTCGGCACCCCGGCACGCACGAAGCGGCCCCGCCCGGCGGAGGTCCTGTCATATAGTCGGCGCTCACCGCACGCCACCACCATGACACCCACTCCTCAGTCCGCCGCCAGCCCACTGCCCGACAGCGTCATTGCCCTGCAGGCGGAGCCCGGCCACCTGATCCGCCGCGCGCACCAGCTGGCGGTGTCCACCTTCCACGAAACGCACGGCCGCCAGATCACGCCCGTGCAGTACGCCCTGTTGCGCGCCCTGCAGGACGCACCGGGCATCGACCAGGTGACGCTGGCCGACAAGGTGGCACTGGACACCTCCACCACCTCCACCACCGCCGACATCGCCACCCGGCTGGAGGCCAAGGGCTGGATCGTGCGCGAGCTGCTGCCGCGGCGCCAGCGCGCCCTGCGCCTCACCCCCGAAGGCGAGGCCGTGCTGGCCGACATGCTGCCGCGCGTGGTGCCCATGTACCGCCAGCTGCTGCAGCCGCTGGAGCCCGCCGAGCAGGCCGAATTCCTGCGCCTGCTGCGCAAGTTCGTGCACCTCAACACGCCATCGCCCGGCGATCCGGATTCGGGAAAACCCGAGGTCTGAACCCCTGTTCGCCAACCGTCTGCGTCCGTACAATCTACTTCATTCAGCATGCTGAATGAAGTAGGCGCAACACCTCCGGAGACGCAACATGTTCCCCCTCAACACCTGGTACGTCGCTGCCCGCAGCGAAGAAATCCCCGCCGACCGGCCGCTCGGCCGGCGCATCTGCAAGCAGCCCATGGCCCTGTTCCGCAACAGCGCCGGCCTGGTGGCCGCGGTGCTCGATTTCTGCCCCCACCGCGGCGCGCCGCTGTCGCTGGGCAAGGTGGAGGGCGACACCCTGGTCTGCGGTTACCACGGCCTGGCCATGGGCTGCGACGGCAAGACCGTGTCGATGCCCTGCCAGCGCGTGCGGGCGTTTCCCGCCATTCAAAGCTTCCCGGTGCACGAAGCACATGGTTTCGTGTGGGTCTGGCCGGGCGATGCCGCGCTCGCCGACACCGCGCTGGTGCCGAAGTTCGAGTGGCAGGACAACCCCGCCTTTGCCTACGGCGGCGGCCTGTACCACATCGCCTGCGACTACCGGCTCATGATCGACAACCTGATGGACCTGACGCACGAGACCTACGTGCACTCGACCAGCATCGGCCAGAAGGAGATCGACGAAGTGCCGTGCCAGACGCGCGTGGACGGCGAGCACGTGATCACCGAGCGCTACATGGCCGGCATCGAGGCGCCGCCGTTCTGGAAGATGGCGCTGCGCATGAACGGCCTGCCCGACGACCAGCCGGTGGACCGCTGGCAGATCTGCCACTTCACGCCGCCCAGCCACATCATGATCGAGGTCGGCGTGGCGCTGGCCGGGCAGGGCGGCCACGCCGCGCCCGACGCGGTGAAAGCGGCCAGCTGGGTGGTGGACTTCATCACGCCCGAGACCGACACCTCGATGCACTACTTCTGGGGCATGGCGCGCAAGTTCAAGCCGCAGGATGCGTCGCTCACCGAACAGATTCGCGAAGGCCAGGGCAAGATTTTTGCGGAAGACCTGGAGATGCTGGAGCGTCAGCAGAAAAACCTGATCGCCTTCCCCGATCGCAAGCTGCTCATGCTCAACATTGACACCGGCGGCGTGCAGTCGCGCAAGCTGATCGACCGCGTGCTCGCGGCCGAGCAGGGCGCCACCGCCTGAACCACCATGAGCGACCCCCAGACCCCTCTGCTGGTGCGCGTGGTGCGCAAGCACACCGAAGCGCTGGGCATCTGCAGCCTGGACCTGGTGGCCGAACCCGGCCACAGCCTGCCCGCCTTCAGCGCCGGCGCGCACATCGACGTGCACCTCCCCAACGGCCTGGTGCGCCAGTACTCACTGTGCAACCCGCCGAGCGAGACGGGCCGCTACCAGATCGCGGTGCTGCGCGACGCCGCTTCGCGCGGCGGCTCGTTGGCGGTGCACGAAGCCGTGGCCGAGGGCGCGACCCTGCACATCAGCGCGCCGAAGAACCACTTCCCGCTCGCCACCGATGCGGCGCACCACCTGCTGCTGGCCGGTGGCATCGGCATCACGCCGCTGCTGGCGATGGCCGAGCGCCTGACCAGCCAGGGCGAGTGTTTCGAGCTGCACCACTGCACGCGTTCGCGCGACCGCACGCCGTTCCTGGAACGGGTCGCGGCATCGGCGTTTGCCCGACACACCCACCACCACTTCGACGATGGCGATGCGGTGCAGAAGCTGGACATCGCCGCCACGCTGCAGCGCGCGCCCGAAGGCGCGCACCTCTACGTGTGCGGACCACAAGGTTTCATGGACGCGGTGCTCAACGCCGGGCGCGCCGCCGGCTGGTCCGAAGAGCGCCTGCACCGCGAGTACTTCGCGGCCGCGCCGGTGGACCACGCCCACGACGGGGGCTTCGAACTGGAGATCGCCAGCAGCGGCCGCGTGATCCCGGTGCGCGCCGACCAGAGCGCGCTGGCCGCCTTGCTGGCGGCCGGGCTGGACATCCCCATGTCGTGTGAGCAGGGCGTGTGCGGCACCTGCCTGACGCGCGTGAAAGCGGGCACGCCCGACCACCGCGACCAGTACCTCACGCCCGAAGAACAGGCCGCGAACGACCAGTTCCTGCCCTGCTGCTCGCGGGCTACCAGCGCACGCCTGGTATTGGATCTCTGAACACTCCCTGCGCCGCTGACGCGGCTCGGTGCCCTTTCCGGCGCGAAATGACCCAGCCCAGAGATACCGTCGGGCCGGCTTTGCCGGACGACTGGTATCGCCCCCTTGAGGGGGTCGCGCGAAGCGCGGCGGGGGTGTTTCCTATACCGGCAGCACCGTGGTCTCGAAGACTTCCTTCAGACAAACGAAGGTGCGCACCTGGCGCACGCCCGGCAGGGCGATCAGCTGGGCGCTGTGCATGTCGTTGAACGAGTCGATGCCCTGGATGCGCAGCTTGACGAAGTAGTCGAATTCGCCGGTCACCAGCTGCACTTCCAGGCAGCCAGTGAGTTTCGCTGCGGCCTTCTCGAACGCGGCGAACGAGTCCGGTGTGGACCGGTCCAGCACCACACCGATGATTACCAGCCCCGTGTAGCCCAGCGCGCGCGGGTCGGCCAGCGCCACCGTCTTGCGAATCACCCCCGACGCCCTCAGACGCGCCACCCGGCGCGAACAGGCCGGCGGGCTGAGGTGGGTGCGCTCGGCCAGCTCCAAGTTGGGCAGGGAGGCGTCCTGCTGCAGCAGCTCCAGCAATTTGCGGTCGATGCGGTCGAGCGGATTTTCCATAGATGAAACTTTCATTTATTGCGCTTGATCGCCATTTCACACCATCTATTTGATGAATGCCATCAGATCGGCATTCATGGGTGTTTTGAGAAGGCCAGTTTGCAATTCGTAGCACCGCCGCAGTCCTACGATGAACGTGTTTTCCACCCTCCGACGTTCCACCCCATGCCCTCGTGTTTTGCCGCCATGACGCTGTACGCACCCGGGCTGCAACCGCTGCTCTCAACCTGGACCCACGCCATGAACACCCCACAAGCTCACCCCCTGAACCTGCAGAAATTCCCCCGCCACCCGCTCACCTTCGGCCCCAGCCCCATCCAGCCGCTCAAGCGACTGAGCGCCCATCTCGGCGGCAAGGTGCACCTGTATGCCAAGCGCGAAGACTGCAACAGCGGCCTGGCCTTCGGCGGCAACAAGACCCGCAAGCTCGAATACCTGATCCCGGAAGCCATCGCCGGCGGCTACGACACGCTGGTGTCCATCGGCGGCATCCAGTCCAACCAGACCCGCCAGGTCGCCGCCGTGGCCGCGCACCTCGGCATGAAGTGCGTGCTGGTGCAGGAAAACTGGGTCAACTACTCCGACGCCGTGTACGACCGCGTGGGCAACATCGAGATGTCGCGCATCATGGGTGCCGACGTGCGACTGGACGCGGCCGGCTTCGACATCGGCATCCGCCCCAGCTGGCAGCAGGCGATGGACGACGTGCGCGCGGCGGGCGGCAAGCCCTTCCCCGTGCCCGCCGGCTGTTCCGAGCACCCTTACGGCGGCCTCGGCTTCGTGGGCTTTGCCGAAGAGGTGCGCCAGCAGGAAGCCGAGCTGGGTTTCCGGTTCGACTACATCGTGGTGTGCTCGGTGACGGGCAGCACGCAGGCCGGCATGGTGGTGGGCTTCGCGGCGGACGGCCGCGCCCGGAAGGTGATCGGCATCGACGCCTCAGCCAAGCCAGAAAAGACCCACGCGCAGATCCTGCGCATCGCGCAGAACACGGCCCAACTTGTGGAACTGAATCAGGACCTCACCGACGACGACGTGGTGCTGGACACGCGCTACGGCGGCCCCGAATACGGCCTGCCCAACCAAGGCACGCTCGAAGCCATCCGACTGTGTGCACGGCAGGAAGGCATGCTCACCGACCCGGTGTACGAGGGCAAGTCCATGCACGGCATGATCGACATGGTGCGCCGCGGCGAATTCCCCGAAGGCTCGCGCGTGCTCTACGCCCACCTGGGCGGCGTGCCGGCGCTCAATGCTTACAGCTTCCTGTTCAGGAACGGCTGAACGGATCAGGGAGCGGCGAGCGGTTCAAGGGCCCCACGCTTGGTCTGCAATCTGAGAGGCGGCCGGGTTTGGTGATTTACTTGTACCTGTAAAAAAAACGAGGTCCTGGCGCATAACTCATTGATTTGTTTGTTTTTTGGAGTCGAATAGACCAGACTATCTTGCACCGTCAAGGCATGCCCATGATGAACGCGGTTCCGCCACTCCAGAGCTACCTGCCAAGTCAGGATGCACGTACCTATCAGGCTGTCGGGCATTGCATCTACTGCGGATCAACCGACAAACTTTCAGACGAGCACATCATTCCTCTTGGGCTTGGGGGGCGCTTGGTCCTGCCGAAGGCGAGTTGCGCAACTTGCAGCGAGAAGACAAGCAGACTTGAGCGCACTTGCTTGCGAACGATGTATGGCCCTCTTCGAATGCTGTACGGGCTTCCAACGCGCCGAAAGAAGGGTCGGCCTGAAACCCTTCAGTTAAAGGTGAAGCGAACTGAGTCGTCCGAATGGGAGTACGTCCCGGTCGCCCAGGAGCGGTATCCGTTTCTAATCACATTTCCATATTTCGAGGCGCCTGGGGCGCTAACCTCTTTGCCGGAATCCGTTGCTGGGGGGCCAGCAACCCGGCGTCTTTGGATTCGAGGGGCATCGCCTCATCACGACTTCCACGAGTTACTTCAATCGCTGGCAGAAGAGCTTCGCGTTCACTCGCTAATGCCAGAGTCGAAAGCTGAGGTTTCCGCGTTCTGCAGCCTCCTGGCGAAGATTGCAGTTTCATATGCGGTGGCAGAAAAAGGCGTCACGCTGCAGCAGTCAAAGCTAGCAAATATCGCTCTAGGAGAAGACATGGAGAACTGTCTGCAATACATCGGGAGCGTTGAGAAAGACGAGCCACAGTCCATGTCACTTCACGAGCTCTCGCTTGGTCACCATGCTCGCGCAAGCTCCATGCTTGTTCGTATTCGCTTGCTTGCGAAGCTTGCAACGCCAACGTACTTCGTTGTGCTTCCTCTGCAACTCAAGGAAGGCCAGCCAAAGTGAAGTCACGGCATCCTCGAGCGCGGCCTAACAAACGGTAGCCGTCGCAAGCCGTGCCCGAATATCTTCAACGCATGCTCGATCTGGCACTCCGCAAGGAGTTGCAGGGCATCCACTTCTGGGCAACCCTGTATGTGCTCATCGTTTTGGTGGGCTCTCTGTGGCATGCCCTGCGGGTTCGCAGTTGGCCTCACGTGGAAGGCCAACTGCTCAGCCTTGGCACTCGCCCGCTGGGAACCCCAGACCTCGGCACCAGTGACCAAGACCATGTTCCTTCGGCGCTCTACCTGTATCAGGTGAACGGGCAGACGTATGAGGGCCGGGAGATCTCGATATGGAAGATGTCTGCCTCGGGCATGCTCAAGAGCGCCGCGAAACTCTTGCCTGGTCAAGTCAGACCGAGCGAAACAGGCAAGGTGCGCATCTACTACAACCCCAGGCGCCCAAAGAAGAGCCTTCTCTTGCGTCCTGGGTGGTTAAGCATCACCTTTTTGTCGGCGTTCATTTTCTTCACCGCGGCCTTCTATCTCTGGCACTGGTGAGTGCCATGAAGCAGGCCATTGGTGGCCACTCGCCCTGAGCAACGACGCTGACTCACCTGCGTCGTTGTTGCTCAAGCAGCATGCAGCGGCAACGCCGTCTTGTACCGCACCTGCTTGAGCGCAAAACTGGAACGGATCTTCTCCACCTGCGCAATCGGTGAGATCTGTTCCAGGATGAAGCGCTCCAGCGCCGGCATGTCGGGCACGGCCACACGCAGCAGGTAGTCGGCGTCGCCGGTCATGAGGTAACACTCCATCACCTCGTCGCGCAGGGTGATGCGCTCTTCAAAGGCCTGCAGCGTTTCGCGGCTCTGCTGCTTGAGGCTGATGGAGATGAACACGTTGAGGTGCAGGCCCAGTTGCTGGGCGTCGAGCAACGCCACGTACTGCCGGATCAGCCCCCGCGCCTCCAGCGCACGCACCCGCGCCAGGCAGGGCGAGGGCGAGAGGTGCACGCGCCGGGCGAGCTCCACGTTGGACAGGCTGGCGTCGGTCTGGAGCTCTTCCAGAATTCTCAGATCGGCCGCATCGAGGTGGTTTGTGCTTTGACTGTTCATTTCAGCGGCATTTTATGGGTCGAACGAACAAAATCACCCCACAAATCCATAGCAACTGCCAAGCCCTTGTACCTACAGTCACGTCATCAGGAGACTCTAGCCATGAACGACATGACCCCCGCCTGGCACCTCGCCGCCAACGCCGACACCAACCCCGACGAAACCCAGGAGTGGCGCGACGCCCTGCTGTCGCTGGCCGCCACCGAAGGCCCGGCGCGCGTGCGCCAGATCCTCGACGAGCTGGCCCGCCTGGCGCGCAGCCAGCGCATCGGCTGGCAGCCCGAGCTGAACACGCCCTATATCAACACCATCGGGGTCGAAGACCAGCCCGCCTTCCCCGGCGACCTCGCGGTGGAAGAGCGTCTGGCCTCGCTGATGCGCTGGAACGCGCTGGCCATGGTGGTGCGGGCCAACCAGGCCTATGGCGAACTGGGCGGGCACATCGCCAGCTACGCTAGCGCGGCCGACCTGTTCGAGACCGGGTTCAACCATTTCTTCCGCGCCGGGCGCCAGGGGGATCTGGTGTTCTTCCAGCCACACAGCGCACCCGGCGTCTACGCCCGCGCCTTCCTCGAAGGCCGCCTGAGCGAGGCCGATCTGCTGCACTACCGCCAGGAAATCACCGCGCCGGCCAGTGGCGCGCGTGGCCTCTCCAGCTACCCGCACCCCTGGCTGATGCCCGACTTCTGGCAGTTCCCCACCGGCTCCATGGGCATCGGCCCCATCAGCTCGATCTACCACGCGCGCTTCATGCGCTACCTCACGCACCGGCAGTTGCTGAACTGTGAAGGCAGAAAGGTGTGGGGCGTGTTTGGTGACGGCGAGATGGACGAGCCCGAGAGCATGAGCGCGCTCACGCTGGCCGCGCGCGAAAAGCTGGACAACCTGGTCTGGGTGGTCAACTGCAACCTGCAGCGGCTGGACGGCCCGGTGCGCGGCAACGGCCGCATCATCGACGAGCTGGAAAAACTCTTCGCCGGCGCGGGCTGGAACGTGATCAAGCTGGTGTGGGGCAGCGACTGGGACGGCCTGTTCGCCCGCGACACCACCGGCGCCCTGGTGCGCGCCTTTGCCAACACGGTGGACGGCCAGATGCAGACCTTCGCCGCCAAGGACGGCCGCTTCAACCGCGACAACTTCTTCGGCCAGAACACCGAGCTGGCGGCGCTGGCCCAGGGCATGACCGACGAGCAGATCGACCGCCTGAAGCGCGGTGGCCACGACCTGGTGAAGATACACGCCGCCTACGCCGCCGCTGCGGCCCACACCGGCCAGCCCACGGTGATCCTGGCGCAGACCAAGAAGGGCTACGGCATGGGCGCGGCCGGCCAGGGCAAGATGACCACGCACAGCCAGAAGAAATTCGACGAAACCGACCTGATTCAATTCCGCAACCGCTTTAACCTGCCGCTGACCGACGAGCAGACCAAGGGCCTGGCCTTCTTCAAGCCCGCCGACGACAGCGCCGAGATGCGCTACCTGCGCGAGCACCGCGCGGCGCTCGGCGGCGCCATGCCACGGCGCGAGACCACCTGCGCCGTGGTGCCGGTGCCCGCCATCGACGCCTACGCCAGCTTTGCGCTGAAGGCCGACGGCAAGGAGATGAGCACCACCATGGCCTTCGTGCGCATGCTCGGCACCCTGCTGAAAGATCCGGCGCTTGGGCCCCGCATCGTGCCCATCGTGGCCGACGAGGCGCGCACCTTCGGCATGGCCAACCTGTTCAAACAGGTTGGCATTTACAGCAGTGTCGGCCAGCGCTACGCGCCGGAAGACATCGGCTCGGTGCTCTCGTACCGCGAAGCGCTCGAAGGCCAGATTCTGGAAGAGGGCATCAGCGAAGCCGGCGCGCTGGCGAGCTGGACGGCCGCGGCCACCAGCTACAGCGTGCACGGTCTCGCCATGCTGCCGTTCTACATCTACTACTCCATGTTCGGTTTCCAGCGCGTGGGCGACGCCATCTGGGCCGCGGCCGACCAGCGCTCGCGCGGCTTCCTGCTGGGCGCCACCTCGGGCCGCACCACACTCGGCGGCGAAGGCCTGCAACACCAGGATGGCAGCAGCCACCTGGTGGCCGCGACCATTCCCAACTGCAAGGCCTACGACCCGGCGTTCGCCGGCGAGCTGGCCGTGATCATTGATGCGGGCATGCGCGAGATGCTGGTGGAGCAGAAGGACGTGTTCTATTACGTCACGCTCATGAACGAGAACTACGCCAACCCCGACCTGCCCGAGGGCGTGGCCGAGGGTGTGCTGAAGGGCGGCTACCACTTCGGCCGCCTCGGGCCAGCGGACGCCGCACAACGCGTCACCCTGCTGGGCTCGGGCGCGATCTTCACCGAGGTCGTCAAAGCCGCGCAGCAACTGGCCGCGCAGGGCATCGGTGTAGACGTGTTCAGCGTCACCAGCTGGAGCGAGCTGGCGCGCGACGGGATGGCGCAGGAAGCCAAAGAGGCCACCCGGGCCAATCGGGGCGGTGCCTACCTGACACAACTGCTGGCCGATAGCGCCGGCCCCATCGTGGCCGCCACCGACTATGTGCGCGCCGTACCGGAGAGCGTGCGCGCTTTCATGCCAGCGGGCCGGCGCTTTCACACGCTGGGCACCGACGGCTTTGGCCGCAGCGACACGCGTGCGGCCTTGCGCGCGTACTTTCAGGTCGATGCGGCGAGCATTGTGAAGGCGGCGCTGGCCGCCTGAGCGAAACCACCACAGCGTGCGTTCAAGGCAGCGGTCCGAACTTCTTCGCCCAGCAGGACGCGGCCGCGAGCTTGCCCCGCTGCACGACGAAGGTTCTGCGCTGGCTCACCCCAGGGGTCGACGGTCGATCACCCACCACGCCGGCAGCAGCCGCCGCACCTCGGCGCGGGCGTAGCGGTCGTCGAGCAGCCAGACCGTGCCGTGGTCCTGCTCGCTGCGGATCACGCGGCCTGCAGCCTGCACCACCTTCTGCACGCCGGGGAACAGGTAGGTGTAGTCGTAGCCGCGGCCAAACTTCGCCTGCAGCCGGGCCTTGAGCTGTTCGTTCACCGGGTTCACCTGCGGCAGGCCCAGCGTGGCGATGAAGGCGCCGATAAGCCGGCGCCCGGGCAGGTCGATGCCCTCGCCGAACGCGCCGCCGAGCACCGCAAAACCGATGCCCTGGCCGCTGTCGGTGAAGCGGGCGATGAAAGCCTCGCGCTCGGGCTCGCCCATGCCGCGCGACTGTGCCCAGACCGGAATGGACGGGTGGCGCTGCTGCAGCCGGTCGAGCGCCTGCGCCAGGTAGTCGAAGCTGCTGAAAAACGCGAGGTAGTTGCCGGGCTCGGCCGCGAACTGCGCCGCCATGGTGTCGGCCATGGGCGTGAGCGAAGCCAGCCGGTCGGTCCAGCGGGTGGAGATGTGTGGCGCCACGCGCACCGCGAGCTGTTCGCCGGCAAACGGTGAGGGCACGTCCACGCGCAGGGTGTCGGCCGGCAGGCCCAGCAGGTCGGCCACGTAGTCCATGGGCGCGAGCGTGGCCGAGAACAGCGTGGCGCTGCGCACGGCGCTCCAGCGGTCCTGCAGCAGCGGGCCGGGCACGAGGTTGCGCAGGCTGATCAGCGGCTGTGCCACGCGCGTGCCCGGGGCAGGGTGGGGCGTGCGGGTGAGGTCGCAGAGGCTGTGGTCGCCGTGCAGCTCGGCCACGCGCTGGAAATGCAGCGCATCGAAGAACCAGGTCTGCAGCGGGCCACCCGCGGCGTCTTGCGGGTGCAACGCCAGGTGGTCGCCGATCTCGCCGCAGAGCTGCTGCAGTGCGGCGTTGAATGCGCCTGGGGGTTCAGGCAGCACGGTGTGGTCGCCCGTCTGTTCCCGCGCCAGCGCGTTCCACTGGCGGTGCAGCCGGTCGAGGCCCGTTTTCAGCGCGGCCGGCGCGCTGCGGCGCAGCGCCTGGAAGGGGGCAGGGTCGAGCTGGGCGCTGTACATGGCGCGGGCGCGTTCGATCAGGTTGTGCGCCTCGTCCACCAGCAGCGCGCTCTGCCAGCCGTGTTCGAGCGTGAGGCCGTGCCAGTGGGCGCCGATGTCGAAGAAGTGGTTCACGTCGCCCACCGCCACATCGCTCCAGCGCAGCATCTCCTGCCCCAGGTAGTAGGGGCACACGCTGTGTTCGAGGGCGAGTTCGCGCAGCGCGGCTTTGTCCAGCCAGCCGGCCTGCGCCGCGGCGGCGCGGGCCGCGGGCAGGCGGTCGTAGAAGCCGCGCGCGAGCGGGCAGGACTCGCCGTGGCAGGCCTTGTCCGGGTGCTCGCAGGCCTTGTCGCGCGCCACGCGTTCGAGCACGCGCAGCGGCAGCACCGGGCGCGCGGGCGGGTGGCCGGCGGCGCCGAGCCGCGCCAGCGCGTCCAGCGCGAGCTGGCGGCCGGTGGTGCGCGCGGTCAGGTAGAAGAGCTTGTCCAGCCCTTGCGCAGGCGCGGCCTTGAGCGCGGCGAACAGCGTGGCCGCCGTCTTGCCGATGCCGGTGGGCGCCTGCGCCATGAGCACACGCCACGCCGCGTGGGCGCGGTAGACGGCCTCGGCCAGCACCCGCTGGCCGGCGCGGAATTCGGGGAAGGGGAAGGCCAAGACGCGCAGTGCGGTGTCGCGCGCGGCGCGGTGAGCGCGCTCCTGCCGGGCCCAACCGCTGTAGCGTTCGCACAGGTCTTCGAAATGCGCGCGCAGGGCGCTGGCGCTCTGGGTTTCCGACAGCGGCGTTTCCTGGCCGGTGTCGATGTTGAAGTACACCAGCACCAGCTCGATGCGCTCCAGCCCGAGCTGTTCGCACAACATCCAGCCGTAGACCCAGGCCTGCGCCCAGTGCAGGGCGCGCGCGTTGTCCGCGATCAGCGCGGCGTCGCCGCGGTGGGTCTTGATCTCTTCCAGGCGCATCACGCTGGCGTCCCAGCCGTCCGCCCGGCCCTGCACACGCAGGCCGCGCCACTGGCTGGCCAGCGGCACCTCGCGCTGGTAACCCGCGCCGCGCCGCGCCGTCACCTCGCCATGGCCGGCCACGCCTTCGCTGCCGGAAGGCGAGGGCGTGAAGCGCAGATCCAGGTCGCCGCGGCGCGCCGCGAAATCGCACAGCGTGCGCACCGCCACGGCGCCCAGCGGGGCGTCGGCGGCGGCTTCGTCAACCAGTCGGGGCGTGGCGGTGTTCTCGGTCGGGCTCATCTTGTGAGGGGCATGGTACTGGATATATAGTCAGTTCATGGAGTCCGCCTTTTCCCCCGAACCGCCCCCGCTCAACCGCCAGCACCACCGGCGCCTGCGCGACATCTACCGCTCGGCCGGCTGGCCCTGCGCCGACATGGTCGAGGTCGAGTTGCTGGCGGCCGGCCTGCTGGAGCGCCGGGTGTCCGCCGACGGCCATGAAACCCTGCGCGTGACCGATGCCGGCATCCAGACGCTGGCGCGCGTGTTCGCCAGCAACAAGGCCGCGCGCACGCCCCATGAGGCCCTGGTCGAGCAGGTCGCGGTGGCCATGACGCGCGCGGGCCGCCTGGCCTGGCGCGGATTGATGCTGCGCGTGCCGCTGCCGCGCGCGCTGCTGCTGGGCGAAGTCGCAGCGCCCATGGCGGCGGAGCCCGCGCCCGGCTGGGCGGCGCAGCTGGCGGTTTTTGAATCCGAAGCAACCACCCACCCCAACGAGCCACAACACGCCTGGTGCATGGCCAGCCCCGACGTGTTTTCCATCCGCCGCAGCTCCGTCGAGGCCTACCTGGAGCCGGTGGTGCACGAGATCAAGGTCAGCCGCGCCGACCTGCTGGGCGACCTGAAGAAGCCCGCCAAGCGCGCCGCGTACCTGGGCATGGCCAGCGCCTGCTGGTACGTGCTCGGGCACGACGCCAGGGGCCGGCCCATTGCACAGCCCGAAGAGGTGCCGCCCGAATGCGGTGTGATGTACGCGCGCGACGGCGAGCTCAGCATTGCCCGCGAAGCCCCGCGCCGCGCCATCGAGCGCCTGCCGTTTCATGTGTGGATGACGCTGGCGCAGACAGAGCCTGCCGTGCGGCTGGAGGAATCGGGCCAGGCCCGGTTTTGAGTCATCGTATGCACTGGAGGGTGTGAGTCCGTCCTCGGAATGCGCTTCGTCGGCAGTTGCTCAGGTTCAGGGCCGCTCACACCGTTCGGCCGGAAAACACAACCGGGCTTCCATGCCCGCAACCGCGCGCGGCGCCAGGTGCAACTCGCCGCCATAGCGCGTCGCGATGGCGTCGACGATGGAAAGGCCCAGGCCGCTGCCGGTATTGCCATCCGCACCGCCGATGCCGCGTCGCCAGAACCGCTGCGCCGCTTGTGCCAGTTCGGCAGCGGTCATGCCCGGTCCTTCGTCGAGCACGCAGAACGCCACCTGACCTGGTAGCCCCTCGATCCGCAGCGCGACCGAGCCGGGCCTGGGTGAATGGCGCAGGGCGTTGTCGAGCAGGTTGCGCAAAGCAGAGACCAGCAAGGCCTCGGGCACCGCGAGCGATGCGGCCGATGATGCTGCCTGCAACTCGACGCGCGGTCCGCTGGATGCAACGCCCTGCGCGACGCCGGCCGACGCATCGTCGATCGCCTGCCGCGCTGCATGCATCACATCGACCCGCTGTGGCGACTCGGGGATTGCCGCGCCTTCGAGCCGGGCCAGCAACAACAGCTGTTCGAGCGTGCGGTGCAGCCGCGCGACACCCTCCTGCGCGTTCGCCAGCGCCTCGCCCGCGTCGCCATGCAGACCCGATTCGCCGCACGCCAGGCGCAACACCTGCAGATGCGTCTTGATGGCGGTCAGCGGTGTTCGCAGCTCGTGCGCGGCGTCGTCGGTGAAGCGCCGCTCGCGTTCGATCGCGTCCTGCACGCGCACCAGCAGGTGGGCGATGGTGTCGATCAGTGGCTGCAGTTCGGGCGGCGCATCGATGGCGGGCAACGGCGCTTCGGCATCCGCGCGCCGGTCCAGCAGCACCCTGCGCACCCGTTCGATCGGTGCGAGGCCCCGCCCGACACCGATCCACAGCAGCACCAGGCTGCCCGCCATCGCCACGGCGAACGGTACCGCTGCGGAGAGCGCAATCTCGCGCAGCAGGTCTTCGCGCGCATCCGTGCGGTCGGCGGTGGCAATGCGCACCTCGCCGACTTGCAGCACGTAGGTGCGCCAGGGTTTGCCGCCGTAGACAGAGGTGCTGTAGCCCAGCGACGCACCTTCAAGGCCGGGGCTGGTGGCGGTGCGCGCGATCGGCTGGACCGCCACCTCGCCGCGAACCAGGCTGACCTCGCACGCCAGGCCGTCGCGCGCGATCACATCGAGCGGCAACACCGGGGGGCCGCTGACCTGCAGGCGCTCCGCTGGGAGGCGCGCGACCAGGCCGGCCACCATGCGCGCCGAGGCCGCCAGCCGCTCGTCCAGGGCGCTGCGCAGCTGCTCACGCACATCCATGAACATCCACACCGCGACGACGCTCCACAGCAGCGTCAGTGACAAGCCGATGATGGCGACCAGGCGCAGGCGCAGCGTCACCGCGGGGCCTCGCCAGCGGCCGCCTCGCCCAGCCGGTAGCCCAGGCCGCGCACCGTTTCGACAATGGTGGGACCGAGCTTGCGGCGCAGGTGGTGGATGTGCACGTTCACGGCGTTGCTCTCCACGTCGGTATCGAAGCCGTAGAGGCTGGCCTGGAGTTGCTCCAGGCTCAGGATGCGGCCAGGGTTCTGCAGCAGCGCGCGCAACAACGCCAGCTCGCGCCGCGACAGCTCGACCCGCACACCATGCAGCCGAACCTCGGCGCTGGAAGCGCTGAAAGAGAGGCTGCCGTGTTCGACGAGGTCGCTGCTGCGGCCGATGGCGCGGCGCACCAGCGCGTGCAGCCGGGCCACCAGTTCGTCGAGCTCGAAGGGCTTGAGCAGGTAGTCGTCGGCACCGGCCCGCAGGCCCGCGACGCGGTGTTCGAGCGCATCGCGCGCCGTCAGCACGAGCACCGGGATCGCCTGCCCCTGGGCGCGCCAGCGCGCGAGCACCGCCATGCCGTCTTCGTCGGGCAGGCCCAGGTCGAGCACACAGACATCGAAGTGCGACGTGCCGAGCGCCGCACGCGCCTTCGCGGCGGTGTCGACGTGATCCACGGTCACGCCGAGCAGGCGCAGCCCGGCGACGATGCCACTGGCAACGAGACGGTCGTCTTCAATCAGCAAGACGTGCACGGCTGTTTCCGCAGGGGCCGATGAAATCCATGGCGCGATTATGGTGGCTGGGGGTGCGAAGAGCGGGTGGTGACAGACCAGGAGGGTCGTTAACGCCGCCTTAATCGCGGTATTCAAGGATGGCCCTCCGGTGACACCCCGTCACGCTCCGACCCCAGCCCATGCCCGACCTCCCCGATCGCTTTCGAAACAGCCTGCGCGCTGCGCTCGCCGCCCTGGTGTTGCTGTGGGGCGTGGCCGCGCCGGCTCACGCCGCCGAAGAGTTCCTGCAGCCCGAGCAGGCCTTTCGACTGGCGGCCACGAAGTCCGACGCTGGCGGGCTGCAGCTGACCTGGTCCATTGCGCCGGGCTACTACCTGTACCGCGACCGCATGGCGGTCACGGCATCCCCGTCCGGGAGCGCCGTGGAAACCGAACGCCCGCCAGGTGTCCGCAAGGACGACCCCAACTTCGGCGAGATGGAGGTCTACCACGACGCAGTCACGGTGAAGGTGGCGCATGCCGGTGCCCCCGCACTCGACGTGACCTGGCAAGGCTGCGCCGACGCGGGTCTGTGTTATCCGCCGCAGACGGAGACGATCCAGGTCGCCAGCCTGTCGTTGGTCACCACCCCACCACCCGCTGATCCGTCGGCACGGCCGCAAGAGCCAGGCGCCACCAGCCTGTGGAACAGCGTTTCTGGCAGCGACACCCAGATCACGCAGTGGCTCGGCGAACGCTCGCTCGGCTGGACCTTGCCGCTCTTCTTCCTGCTCGGCATCGCGCTCGCGTTCACGCCCTGTGTGCTGCCGATGTTGCCCATCGTCTCCGGCATCGTGGTGGGCAGCCAGGCGCCCCCGCGGCGCGCGTTCGCGCTGTCGATGGCGTTCGTGCTGCCGATGGCGGCGACCTATTCGACCCTGGGCGTGGCGGCTGCGCTCGCGGGTGCGAACCTGCAGGCGATGCTGCAGAACCGCTGGACGGTGCTCGTTCTGGGCGGCGTCTACGTGGTGCTCGCCCTCGGCATGTTCGGCGTCTTCACCTTGCAGTTGCCGGCCCGTCTGCGCGACAGGCTCGATGGCGCGAGCCGCTGCCTGCGAGGCGGATCGCTGACCGGCGCGGCGGCCATGGGCGTGCTGTCGGCACTGCTCGTCGGGCCTTGCATGACTGCGCCGCTGGCGGGTGCGCTGCTCTACATCGCCCAGAGCGGCAACGTGGTCCAGGGCGCGTTGTTGCTGGCGGCATTGGGCCTGGGGATGGGCGCGCCGCTGGTGATCGCGGGTACGCTGGGTTCGCGCTTCCTGCCGAAGCCGGGGCCCTGGATGGACCGCGTGAAGGGCGCGCTGGGCTTCCTGCTGCTGGGCACGGCGGTGTGGATGTTCGAACGCGTGGTGCCGGAACCGGCCGCCTTGCTGATGTGGGGTGCGCTGCTGCTGGCGGTCGCGGTGACACTGGTTCATGCGGCTTCGCGCAGCGCCTCGACCGTCGCTGCCAGCGGGTCGCCGCTGCGACTCGCGACCCGCACGCTCGCGGTTCTGGCCGGCCTCTGGGGCAGCGCGATGGTGCTTGGCGCGGCAGGCGGCGCCGGGGATCCCTGGCGGCCGCTGACGTTCGCCGCAGCGTCGGCCAAAGGCATTGAGCAAGCGACGACGGGCTTGCGGTTCGAAGCGATCGCCAGCGAATCCGAACTCCAGGACCGGCTCGCGGCCGCGCGGGCCGCGGGGCAACCCACCCTCGTGGACTTCTATGCCGACTGGTGCGTTTCCTGCAAGGCCATCGAGAAGGATGTCTTCGGCGATCCCCGCGTGCAGCGCTCGCTGGCCGGCGTGCTGCTGCTGCGTGCCGACGTGACCGCCAACGACGCGCGCCAGCGGGAACTGATGCGCGCCCACCAGGTGATCGGCCCGCCGACCGTGATGCTGTTCGATGACGCCGGGCGCGAGCGGCGCGACGCCCGCCTGGTCGGTGAGTTCACCGTCGAACAGTTCCTGCAGCGACAGCCGCCTTCAAGAACGCCCGGCATGGAGGAACCGACATGAACCAGGCCCTGCAGATCGGTCCGCTGTCGTTGCCATATTCGCTGCTGCTGACCTTGCTTGCCATCACCCTCGGCGGATTCGTCGCGCGGCGGCTGGCGCGGTCCGCGGGCACCGAGGTCGAGCCGACGCTGACGCACATGCTGCTCGTCGGCCTGGTCGCGGCGCGACTCGCCTTCGTCTGGCAATGGCGCGAACAGTATCTGGAGCTCCCGCTGAGCATCCTCGACGTCCGCGACGGTGGCTGGGAGCCGGCAGCGGGCCTTGTGGTGGCCTTGCTGTTCGGACTGCAACGGGCGTTCCGACAGACCGACCTGCGAAAACCCGTGATCGCCGCTGTTTTGACCACTGGCATGGTGCTGTTGCTTGGTGGCGTCGTAACGTTCCTGATGGCGTCCTCGGCAGCGCCCTTGCCGCCACTGACCCTGCGTTCGCTGGACGGCCGGCCCGTGGCGCTCGCCAGCTTCGCTGGCAAGCCCACCGTGGTCAACCTGTGGGCCACCTGGTGCCCGCCTTGCCAGCGCGAGATGCCGGTGATGCAGCAAGCACAGGCGTCCAACCCGGACGTGAACATCGTCTTCGTCAACCAGGGCGAAGAGCCCCGCACGATTGCCGCCTTCCTGGACCGACACAGCCTGGTGCTGCGCCATGTGCTGGTCGATCCGCAGCATCAAACCGGCGCGGCGCTGGGCCACCGCGCCTTGCCGACCACCCTGTTCTTCGATGCGCAAGGAAGGCTGGCCGATACCCGCATCGGAGAGTTGTCACAAGCCACGCTCACCCAGCGCCTGACCAGTCTTCGCGCCGCCTCACTCCCGTAACAACAACCCGCCACGCCATGAACCATCTGGACACCCCTTCCGCCGTGCAACGCCGGCCATCCGTCATCGTGACCCCGACCGTGGTCGTGCTGATAGCCCTCGCATCGGCTGCTGCCTCACAGGCCCTCGCAGCCACGCCGCTTCCCGCACCCCTCCAGGCCCTGCAGAAACAGGGGCTGAGCATCGTCGGAACCTTCCCGAGCCCGGGCGGGATGACCGCCTACGCCGCCCACGCGGGCACCGAGCCGATCGCCCTGTACCTGACGCCCGACGGCAAGCACGTGATCGCGGGATCGCTGTTTGACGCCACCGGCAGGAATCTCACCACGACCGCTCTGGACAAGGTGGTTGCCCAGCCGATGGCCGAGTCGATCTGGGGCCAGCTCGCCAAGAGCCACTGGATCGCCGACGGCCGCGAAGATGCGCCGAAAACGGTGTATGTCTTCACCGATCCCAACTGCCCCTACTGCAACAAGCTGTGGGCCGACGCACGACCGTGGGTCGATGCGGGCAAGGTGCAGTTGCGTCACGTCATGGTCGGCATCCTGACGCCGACCAGCGCCGGCAAGGCGGCCGCTTTGCTGGGGGCCAGGCAGCCGGCTGCCGCGCTGGATGCACATGAACGTGCGCACGTCGCATCGAATGCGAAGACCCTGGCCAGCGGGCGACCCAAGCCCCTCGGTGACGACAGCCTGAAACCGCTGGCGGTCATTCCTGCCGCTTTGGCTTCTCAGCTGGATGCGAACGCGGCCCTGATGTCAACCTACGGCCTGCAAGCGACCCCGGCGCTGGCGTGGAAGGACAGCAAGGGCAGCGTGCAGATGCGCCAGGGCGCGCCGGAGTCCGACCTGGCCGGCATCTTCGGGCCGCGCTGAGCACCGGGCCACCGGCTGGTTCTCCGCGCTTCACGGGGTTCGCCACCGCACAGATGTCGGCGGCCATTTGACCCATGCTGCGGTGAAGCCACCGTGCCCTTCGAAAGACTTCCATGAGCCAGCGCCACCTGAGCATCCTGCAGATCAACGACCTGCACGGTTACCTGGAACCCCACCCCGAGGTCTTTCGCGGCCGGGGCCAATTCAACTACCGCACCTGCGGTGGCCTGGCGCGCATCGCCAGCATCTTCAAGCAGGTTCGCACTGAGTGCCCGGGTGCCGTGCTGGCGCTGGACAACGGCGACACCTTCCACGGCACCTTCGTCGCCGGTCAGTCCCGGGGCGAGGCCATGCTGCCGCTGATGAACGCGCTCGAATTCGACGCGATGACACTGCACTGGGAGTTCGCCTACGGGCCTGCGCAGGTGCGAAAGCTCGCTGCCGGGCTGACCTATCCGGCGCTGGCGATCAACATCTACGACAAGGTGTCTGGCCAGCCCGTCTTCGATCCGAGCTGCGTGATCGAGCGCGCTGGCTTGCGCATCGGCATCATCGGTATCGCGTCGAACATCGTCGACAAGGGCATGCCGCCGAGCTTCTCCGAAGGGGTGCGCTTCACGCTGGGCAACACCGAGCTCCCGGGCCACATCGACAGGCTGCGCAGCGTCGACAAGGTGGATCTGGTGGTGGTGCTGTCGCACCTCGGCTTCGCACAGGACGCCCAGCTCGCCGCCGAGGTGCCAGGCATCGACGCACTGATCAGCGGCCACACCCACAACCGGCTCTACCGCCCGGTCTGGGTGGGCCGCACGCCGATCATCCAGTCGGGCTGCCACGGTTCGTTCGTCGGCCGGCTGGACCTCACGGTGGAGGGTGGCCAGGTCATCGATGTGCGACATCAACTGATCTGCGTCGATGAACAGATCGAACCCGACGCCGAGATGACCCATCGGGTGGCGGAGATCGTCGCCCCACACCGCGATTTCCTCGACCAGGTGGTCGGGCGGGTGCACAGACCGCTCGACCGTGCGACCTCGCTCGAAGCGTCGATGGACAATGTGCTGCTCGACGCCATCGCTGCCGCGGCGGGCACGCGACTGGCGTTCTCCAACGGCTGGCGCTACGGTGCACCGATCCTGCCCGGCGATGTGACGATGGAGCACCTGTGGAACATCGTGCCCACCCATCCGCCGATCTCCACCGTCGAACTCAGCGGCGACGAGTTGCGCGCGATGCTCGAAGCCAACCTGGAGCGCACCTACTCGCCCGACCCGTATCGCCAGATGGGCGGCTTCGTCAAACGCTGCCGCGGGCTGAACATGTACTTCAAGATGGAGAACCCGAAAGGCCATCGCATTGAAGACCTGCTGGTCGACGGTGTGCCGGTCCAGCCGGGCCGCATCTACCGCGCCAGCGATGCTGGGCGAGCAGGGCGTACCCATGAAGTACGGCAGCAACCGGCAGAAGATCGAGGTCGATGCGATCCAGTCCTTGCAGCAGCTGTTCGCGCGCGGCACCCAGGTGCGCGGCAGCCGGCGCGGCAGCGTGGTGGCGGTCTGACCGGGCGGACCCTTCAGGGCGCCAGCTGTGCCGCGACGAACCGGCCCCCTCGCCATGCCCATGACAACCACGGTTGTGTGCGCCACCCCACAGACTCGCCTTCCTCGGGACACTACCGTTCAGTGCGCTGCCCATGCGATGGGCATGGCACTTCCCGACCCACACCCATGAAATCCGCACTGTCGCAACGGTCGATGCATCACGCCAAGCGGGCGAAAGTTGCCCAAGGAGTCCGAACATGAACGCAGGTAGGTGGATTCTCGGACTCGGCCTGGGCCTGATGCTGAGCGTCAGCTGTCATGCCGACGGCGCGGCGATCGCCAAAACGGGCCTTGGGGCCGCACCGGCCTGCCAGACCTGCCATGGCGCTGCCGGCGAGGGCGTTGCGCAAGCCGGTTTTCCCCGCCTGGCGGGTCTGGGCGCGACCTACCTGCAACGCCAGCTCGCCGCCTTCGCGGACGGCACGCGCGTCAACGACGTGATGATGCCGATCGCCAAGGCCCTGTCGCTTGCCGATGGGGCTGAGGTGTCTGCGTATTACGCCGCGTTGCCCGCCCCCGCTGCACCGGCCGGAGCCCCGCCCACTGCTTCCCCGCAAGCCACTGCGGCAGCGCCGACGCCTGCTTCGGTCGGCGCCACCCTGGCCATCCGCGGCCGCTGGGCCGACAAATTGCCCGCTTGCGAGCAATGCCACGGCCCGGGGGGGCGCGGCGTGGGCCCGGACTTCCCGGCCTTGGTGGGGCAGAGCGCGACCTATCTCGCCAACCAGTTGACGGCATGGAAAACCGGCGCACGACCGCCCGGCCCGATGGGCCTGATGGCCGACGTCGCCAGGAAGCTGTCCGAGGCCGAAGTGCGCGCCGTGGCCGATCACTATGCTTCGCTGCCATCGAGGGCCGCGCGATGATCACGGCGCGTCAACGGCTCTACGTCGGCGGCGCACTGGCGGTGCTGCTGATCGGCGTCGGCCTCTATGCGGGCGGGGTGTTTCACTACTTCGGCATGCAGGCCTACAGCGAACGATGGGCCACCAAGCGGGAAAGCGCCCGGCCCGGCGTGGCCGCACCCGCGCCGCGAGCATCGAATGACCTGGTGGGGGATCCACCGCGAGCCGAACTCACGGCGCCGGCAGCCACGGCCGGCGCGGACGTGGTGTTCCAGCCGCCGCTGGAGTCCGAGATACCGGCGGGCGAGTTCGGTGACGTGATCCGTCGCGGCCGCGAAATCTTCATCGATACGCCCCGCGCCGCGCGTGCGTATGTCGGCAACAGCCTGCGCTGCGTCAGTTGCCACCTCGACGCCGGGCGTCTGGCGGATTCGTCACCGCTGTGGGCCGCGTTCGTGAGCTACCCCGCCTACCGCAGCAAGACCAAAAGCGTCACCACGTTCCAGCAACGGTTGCAAGGCTGTTTCGAGTACAGCATGAACGGACGGGCACCGCCGCTCGGCGCGCCCGAGCTGGTGGCGCTGGAGAGCTACGCGTACTGGCTCGCCTCAGGCGCAACCATCGACCCGAAGATTGCGGGCCGCGGCTACCCGGCGCTCGCCCCGCCGGCACAAAAGGCCGACTTCGCCCGCGGCGAAAAGGTCTACGCCGGGAACTGCGTGCTCTGCCACGGCGCCGATGGCGCAGGGCAGCGCACACAGGACGGCTACGCGGTGTTCCCGGCGCTCTGGGGGCCGGACTCGTTCAACTGGGGTGCCGGCATGGGGCGCATCAGCAACGCGGCCGCTTTCGTCAAAGCCAACATGCCGCTGGGCCTGCCCGGCACGCTGACCGAGCAACAGGCGTGGGACGTGGCGCTGTACATGAACAGTCACGAGCGCCCGCAGGACCCGCGCTACACCGGCAGCGTGCAGGGCACACAGCAGGCGTTCCACGCCACCGGGGATTCGATGTACGGTCGCGAGGTGGCGGGCAAAGTGCTCGGCGCCAGCGGCCCGCCCAAGCCTTTCAAGCCGTTGAAGGAAAGCCGACCATGATCTTCAGGCAACTCTTCGAACCCGTGTCGAGCACCTACACCTACCTGCTGGCCTGCGAGACCACCGGGCAGGCGATGCTGATCGACCCGGTGGTCAACGCCATCGACCGCGACTTGCAGGTGTTGCAGTCGCTGCGGCTCACGCTGGCGCTGACGCTCGACACCCACATCCACGCCGATCACATCACCGCGGCGCTGCAGCTGAAGCAGCGCGTCGGCAGCCGGATCGCCGCGCCCGCGATGGACGGTCTGCCCTGTGTCGACGTGGGCATCGAGGAGGGCACACCGCTGCAACTCGGTGGCATCACCGTGAACCCGCTGCACACCCCCGGCCACACCGACAGCCACTTCGCCTACCGGTGCATCGACCATGGCAGCGACCGCCTGTTCAGCGGCGACGCCTTGCTGATCGACGGCTGCGGCCGCACCGACTTCCAGAACGGCGACGCCACAGCCCTCTACAAGAGCGTGACCGGGAAGCTGTTCGCCCTGCCCGATGACGTGCTGGTCTATCCGGCGCACGACTACGAGCAACGTCGCGTTTCAACGATCGGCCAGGAGAAGAGCCGCAATCCGCGCCTGGGGCAGGGCCGGACGCTGGAAGAGTTCAGGACTCTCATGTCCGGGCTCGACCTGCCGTACCCCAAGTTCATCGACCATGCAGTGCCCGGCAACCGCCACTGCGGCCTGTGCCCGGACGATCTGCCTGAGCAGATGCGCGAATACTGCGAGCGCATGACCCAGAGCCACCAAGGCTGAAGGGCTCCCCGTGCCCAGGTTCTGTGTGCCATCGCACCGACGCCAACAAGACTGCCATTCAACAATTTGCACTCGCGGCCTCCGCGTGACTCCGAATGGAGGAGCAAAATTTCATGAGTGACCAACGAACCTGTTTCACCAGCTTGGACTGTTGAGCACCTGCTGCCCCGGTCCGACGTTCAATCCAGACAGGAAGCCAGCCATGCAACAAGTCAAAGACGTGATGACTCGAGACGTGCGGTCCATGTCGCCGCAGGACACGGTGTTGCTCGCTGCCAAGACCATGGAGGCACTGAACGTCGGCGCATTGCCGATCGTTGAAGGCGCGCGCGTGATGGGCGTGATCACCGACCGCGACATCGTGGTGCGCGGCGTCGCGCTGGAGATGCCGATGGCCACCACCCTGCTCAGTCAGTTGATGACGGAACAGGTGGAATGTGTTTTTGAACATGAGGGGCTTGAGGAGGTGATCGCGAAGATGCAGGCGTCACAGATCCGTCGGCTGCCGGTGCTGGACGGTGCACAGCGGCTCGTGGGCATGCTCTCGCTGGGCGACCTGGCGGCCAGGTCGGACCCTGAAATGGCGGGATTCACCCTGGCCGAGATCTCGGAGCCTGCGCGACCTGCGCGCGCGGGTGTTTCTTGACGCAAGCGCACTGCACTGATCTGTAACCCGGATGATCTGGCGGCTGCTCAGCTCGACGGTGAACGCGTGGCTCGACGATTACGCGCCCAGCATGGGTGCGGCACTCGCTTTCTACACGCTCTTCTCGATCGCGCCGTTGCTGCTGATCGTCATTTCGGTCGCCGGGTTTTTCTTTGGCGAAGCGGCTGCCCGGGCGGAGATCTTTGCGCAGATCTCCCTGATGGTGGGCGAGGACAGCGCCACCACCCTGGACCTGGTGCTCGAGAGCCTGGACAAGCCCGCCGCCAGTCTGGTGGGCATGCTGGTGGGCTTGGGCACGCTGCTGGTCGGTGCCACCACCGTGTTTGTCGAACTGCAGAACGCCATGGACCGCATCTGGCAGGTGCCGCCCCGTCCCGACTTCAATGGTGTGCGGGACTTCTTCCGGGTGCGCCTGCTCTCGCTCGGGCTGGTCCTGGGCATCGGCTTCCTGCTCCTGGTTTCGCTGGTGCTCAGCGCCTTGATGGCCGCGCTGGGCAAATGGTGGGCGCCCTGGTTCGGCGAATTCGCGGTCGTGGCCGATGCCGTCAACTTTGTGTTGACGCTGGCGTTCATCACCGCGGTGTTTGCGATGATCTACAAGTGGATGCCCAGGACCCATGTCGCCTGGCGCGACGTGTGGATCGGCGCCCTCATCACCGCCCTGTTGTTCACGGTCGGCAAGACGCTGATCGGCCTGTACATCGGCCGCAGCGCGGTGGCCTCGGTGTTCGGCGCCGCATCGTCGCTGGTGGTGCTGCTGCTGTGGGTGTACTACTCGGCGCAGGTCTTCCTGCTCGGTGCGGAGTTCACCTGGGTGTTTGCGCAACGTGGACAGCCCAAGCCCGTCGCCCCGGCCATTCCGCAGCGGCCGGGCTGACCGCCTGCACCGCGCAGCCGCAGGTCACGGTCAATACCGATCGACCCTCCGCCCGGTGTCGATGGCGTCATCGGTGCCGACCTTCGGCAAGGCGATCAACCGGGAGGTCTTGTGCGCCTTGCGCACTTCGAGGCGCCTGAGCCCGATCAGCACCAGCAGGATGAACGCGGTGGCCAGCAGCGCGGTGCCTTCGCGCCCCAGGCCGGCCGACATGCCCACCGCCGCCGTGGCCCAGATGGTGGCCGCCGTGGTCAGGCCGTGGATGCGGCCTTCGTTGCCCATCTTCAGCACGGCGCCAGCGCCAAGAAATCCGATGCCGGAGACGATGCCCTGGACGACGCGGCTCAGTGCGTCGGCACCCATGCCCGCCTCTGCGGGAACCAGCACGAAGAGCGCGGCCCCCAGCGAAACCAGCATGTGGGTGCGAAGACCGGCATCGGCATCGCGGCGCTCGCGGTCCCAGCCGATCACCGCCCCCAGCAACAGGGCCACGGCCAGACGCGCGGTCACGCGCGTGACCTGCTCAACCTGCAGCAGATCGGAGAACTCGGCACGCAAGGTGGCCGTGACGATGTCGAACACAGACATGAAAACACCTGGAGTCTGGGCACGTGTCAGCCGGATCGGCCGACCGTGCCCGTGCCCCTGGCCGGGGGCCTAGGGCTGCGAGATGCCGACCAGGGCGTCAGCGGTGGGCTGGATGTCGTCGGCTGCGACGGCAAAGTCGCCGAGCGACACGATGCCCACCAGGCGCTTTTCGCGGTTCACCACCGGCAGGCGCCGGACCTGGCGTCGGCACATCATGTCAGCGCCTTTCTCCACGGTGTCGTCGTCGTAGCACCAGATCACGTCTTCCGACATCACGTCGCGAACCAGCGTGTCGCTGCCCTTGCCTTCGGCGACGGCACGCATGGCAATGTCGCGGTCGGTCACCGCGCCGATCATGCGGTCGTGCTCGCCCACGGGCAGCATCCCGAAGCCCTGGTCCCGCATCCGGGCTGCGGCCTCCCGGATCGTTGCATCGGGGCTGATCACCTGCACGTCGTAGCTCATCACGTCTTTGAGTCGTTGCATGTTCATCTCCAGGTTGGTGTTTGTCGTAACAGTTGTCACCGGTTCCCCCGCGCGGACCGCAGTCGCTTGCGCTTGATCGACCGCGCTCGAAGCCTCCGGGGTCACCATGGAGCCGGCCGCGGCGCCACCCAGGGCGCCCGCAACGGCCCCCACCGTGCCACCCACCACCGCACCCACGGGGCCACCTACCACGCTGCCGATGGCCACACCGGCGGCCGCACCGGCCACCACGCCGCCGCCCGTCAGCACCGAGTTGGCCTCGCGCTGGGCTTCCTCGGGTTCCAGCAACGACTGGGCTGCGGGGTTCAGGTCCTGCGACGGAATGCCGTGGCCGGGACGTGCCTGCTCGGCGAGGTCGCCGTCAAGCGGTGCCGGCTTTTCCAGGGGAGAAGTGGATGGATTCATGATTGGCTCCTGTGCGTCAGTGACGCGTTGGGGGTGAAAGGCCCGGGTCGGTGTTGAGGGGGAGGTGTTCGCCGGGCTGGTGCGGCTCGCGGATCTCGGGTGGGATCTGAGGCGGTATGTCCAGCGGCTCCAGGGGCAGCGGCACGCCGTCGGGTGACGGCGCTTGCCCCGGCGGCAGAGACGGTTCAGGTTCGGGCCAGGGCCCGGGCACGGGCGACTGGACCGGGAGCGACGCCAGGGCGGGCGGTTGGTGGGGAACGGGCAGGTCAGCGAGGCGGTTCATGGAACAGGCCTTTCATGGTGGGCGAGGGCGCCTGGTGGGTGGTATCCGAGGCTGGAAAGGGCATCATTCACCCGCCGTTGCCCCCGGTCTGTGCGCTTGCGCACACCCCAGGGCCCGGGGTGGGTGTGGTGTCGCACAGACGCTGACTGGTGTGCGCGCCACAGTGAAGGCAACGGTCCGTCACGCAAGGGGTGCACGCCGCCAACCCGCTTCACCACCCGCATCGGGTGTTGGCCCCGGCTGGCGTGCGCATCGCATCCGGAGCGCCGGGCGGTGATCATGGTCAATAGGTACGACTGCGTATGGGGCTATCGGCGGCGTATACCTACACTCCGGCGTTTTCTGTGTAGCCTGCGTGGCCTGCAACGCTGACCGCTGAATCCCAGATGCCCGGCCAGACCGACACGTTCGATTCCCTGCAAACCATCCCATGACCGCTCCGCTCTCTCCAGCCACCACCGCCGGCCATGCCGCGAACCCGGCGCGTGCCCTGAGCCTGCCACGTCGCGTCCTGTGATGCCGGTGTTGCCCTCCGACGCCAACCCCAGCCGCGAGGCGCGCATCGCGGCGCTCATCGACACCCTGCACGACGTGGAGCAGCAGCTGCAGGCGTTGACAGCGGATGAGATCGACACCGTGGCCAGCCGGGCTGGCAGCAAGCGGCTGCTCGCAGCCCGGAACCCGTCGGTGGCCGCCGCGCTGCGGGCCGAGCAGGCCTCCATTCGCAGTGCGGAACTGCTGCAAGCGGTGGCCGAGCAGGCGCTGCGCGACAGCAAGGCGATGCTCGACATGGCGGGCCGCAGCGCCAAGGTCGGCGGCTGGACCTTCGACGTCGCCCAGCGGCGCCTGCACTGGTCCGACATGGTTGCCGGCCTGCACGACGAACCGGCCGGCTATTCGCCCTCGATGGAGCAGGGCCTGGCCGCCTTCGTCCCCGAGCACCGCGCCGCTGTCCAGGCAGCCGTTCAGCGCTGCATCGCGTCCGGCACGCCCTACGATCTGGAAGCCGAGAAGGTATCGGCCACCGGACGCCGTTTCTGGGTGCGCACCATCGGCGAAGCGGTGCGCGACGCCGAGGGCCGCATCGTGCGCATCCAGGGCGCGCTGCAGGACATCACCGAGCGCAAGCTGGCGGCACTGGAAACGCAGAAGCTGGCACAACGGCTGAGCAACACGCTCGAAAGCATCAGCGACGCTTTTTTCACCGTCGACCGCGACTGGCGCTTCACCTACATCAACCGCGAGGCCGAGCGCCTGTGGGGGCGCGCGCGCGACACCATGCTCGGGCGCGTGCTGTGGGAGATTTACACCGAGGGGGTGGGCACGGTCTTCGAACGCTGTTACCAGCGTGCGATGGACGGTGAAACGGGGGTCACCTTCGAGGCCTTTTACCCGGCGTTGCAGGCCTGGTTCGGCGTCGACTGCCACCCTACGGACGACGGGCTGTCGGTGTACTTCCGCGACGTCACCGCCACCCGCGCAGCGCGTCAGCAGCTGAATCTGCTCGAAGCCAGCGTGGCGCAGTTGAACGACGTCGTCATCATCACCGAGCCGGCACCCGAACTGCAGCACGGCCGGCGCATCGTGTTCGTCAACGATGCCTTCGTGCGCCTGACCGGCTACGCGCGGGAGGAGGTGATCGGCCGGTCCCCCGGCTTGCTCGACGGCCCCTCGACGGACGCGGTCGAGCTGGCGCGTATCCGCGACGCGGTCGACCGTTTCGCGCCGGTGCACGTCGAGCTGATGCGGACCACCAAGGATGGCCGGGAGTACGCCGTCGAGATCGACATCACACCGGTGGCCACGGCCGGCGAGGGCTTCACGCACTTCGTCTCCGTCATACGCGACATCAGCGAACGCCGCCGCAGCGAACAGGCGCTGCTTGAGCTGAACGCCGGGCTCGAAGAACGGGTGCGCCACCGCACCCTGGAACTGGAGCAGGCGCGCGAATTGGCCGAACAGGCCAACCGCGCCAAGTCCGCTTTCCTCGCGACGATGAGTCACGAGATCCGCACGCCGATGAACGGCGTTGTCGGCATGATTGACGTGCTGGAAGAGAGCCGGCTGGACCCGGAACAGCGCGAACTGGTGAAGACCGCGCGCGAATCGGCCTACGCGCTGATGGCCATCGTTGACGACGTGCTGGACTTTTCGAAAATCGAAGCCGGCCAGTTCGACATCGATCACGAGCCGATGGACGTGACGGCGGTTGCCGAGGGGGTGAGCAATGCCCTGTATCCGCTGGCCGTGAACCAGGGTGTCGGCCTTCACCTGTACACCGACCCGCGCCTGCCCCCAGGCATGCTGGGCGACGCCGCGCGGCTGCGCCAGGTGCTGATGAACCTGGTCGGCAACGCGATCAAGTTCAGCCGCGGGCTGTCGCGCCCCGGCTCGGTGTCCTTGCGCGCCCTGCGCGTGGCCGGCCTGGCCGGTGAAGACACGCTGGCGCTGGAGGTGTCCGACAACGGCATCGGCATGGACCCCGACACCCAGGCACGCCTGTTCTCGCCGTTCACCCAGGCCGACGCCAGCACCACCCGGCGTTTCGGCGGCACCGGGCTGGGGCTCAGCATTTCGCACCGCCTGTTGACGCTGATGGGGGGCGAAGTGACGGTGCGCAGTGCGGCGGGTGAGGGGTCGACCTTCACGGTGCGCCTGCCCATCGTGCGGGTGCCGGCCGACAACGGCACGAAGCCCGCCCCGATGCCGCAGCCGCTGGAGGGGCTGCCCTGCCTGGTGGTCGGCGCTGCCGCCGGACCGGCCGCCGACCTGGCCGACTACCTGATCCATGCGGGAGCCGCCACGACCTGCCTGCAGACCGTGGCGCAGGCCCAGGCGTGGTTGCGCCGTGTCGACCCGGGCCGGTGCGTCGTCGTCCTCGCCGACGCCAAAGACGCCACCGAAGGCCGCGACCCGATGCTCGCGGCCTGTCGTGCCGTCGGGGCGGAGCGCCCCGAGCTGGTGCTGGCTTTGGTGGTCATCGAGCGGGGCAGCCAGCGCCGGCCACGCCGGCAAACGTCGGACCCGGTGTGGCTGTACGGTGAATGCCTGCACCGCGCCAGATTCGTGCACAGCGTGGCCCTGGCGGCCCGGCTCCAGCCGGCGGAAGCCCCGGTCGAGTCGCTCGCCGAGGTGGACGCCGCCCCGGTCGCGCGGCATCCGGCGCCGCAGCCTGATGCGAGCCGCCACGAAGCGAAACCGCTGATCCTGGTGGCCGAAGACAACGAGATCAACCAGCGGGTGCTGACCCAGCAGCTTTCGCTGCTCGGTTACCGCTCCGAGATGGTGGCCAACGGCGCCGAGGCCCTGGCCTGCTGGCGCCAGGGGGGCCATGCCCTGCTGCTGACCGACCTGCACATGCCGATCATGGACGGCTACACGCTGGCCGCCGCGGTGCGGGCCGAGGAGGGCGCTGGTCCGCGCCTGCCCATCATCGCCCTGACCGCGAACGCCCTGCGCGAGGAAGAACTGCGCTGCCACCAGGCCGGCATGGACGTCTACCTGAGCAAGCCGGTTCGCCTGGCCCAGCTGAAGTCGACCATCGATGCCTGGCTGCAGCCCACGTCAACGCGGCCGAGTGGGGCCGTGGCCGACGAAGTGACATCCACCGCATTGCCACCGGTCGACCTCGGCGTGCTGGCCGATCTGCTCGGTGATGATCCGCAGGGGGTGCAGGACGTGCTGGCGGCCTTTCGAACGGGCACGGCGGGCTCGGCGCTGGCGATGGCCCAGGCCCACGCCCGCGGTGAGGTGCAGACCATGTCGGATCTCGCCCACAAGCTGAAGTCGACCGCCCGGGCCATTGGCGCGGTGCGCCTCGGGCAGATCTGCGCCGACATCGAAGCCACCGCCGTCACACGCCCCGCGCCACACATCTCGGTGCTCGATCCGCTGATGGCCGATTTTGAAATCGAGCTGCGAGCGGTCCACGCTTTTCTCGATCAACGATAGGCCCCCGTGACGGCAACAGCCGTTGCTTCGCTCAGGGCGCCAGCGCGCCGGCTTCGCGTTCGGGATGGCGGTGTCTGCCCAGCGCGGTGATGAAGTCCGCCACCGCAGGGGCTGCCTTGGCGGCGGCACCGATCACGATGCCCGGATCGGCTTCGCCGCTCGCCAGCGTCGGTGAGACGCCAGCCTGTTCGATCAGCGCCTTCGAGGCCCCGAGCGCGAGCAGGGTCTTGCCATGCCGGTGCTGGTTCGAGATGAAGTCCATCACTTCGATGAGCGCAGCGAGCGCCTTCACACCGGCGGCACCGTCGGGCAGCACGACGCCATCGAACAGCACGGGTGGCGAATTCTCCAGCGTGCCGGTGGCTTCGAGCGGCTCGCCGCTGGCGGGTTTCACCGGCCCCAGGCGCGGTGCGATCAGGTGCACCTGCGCACCGGCGGCCCGCAGCGCCGCTTGCGCGGTGGCCACCGACTTGCCGTCCACGCCATCGGCCACCAGGATGGCGACGCTGCGCGTGCGGATGCCGCCGTCGCCCGGCAGGGCCATCAACGACAGCGCGGCCGACGTGGTGACCTCGGGTGCCGTGGGATGTGCCAGTGCCTTCGGCATGGCCTTGGGCACGGCGATGCCCAGCCCCGCGGCAACAGTGGCGGCGAGTTCTTCGGACACGTTGACCAGCGACGACACCATGCGCTCGCGGATCGCCGGCACCGTGAGCTTGCTCAGCTCGAAGCGGAAGCCGCCCGCGATGTGCGCCTTCTCGACGGTGGTCTGGCTCTCGTAGAACAGGCTGGCCTGGGTGTAGTGGTCGGCGAACTTCTCTGGCTTGCCGCGCAGCTTGTCGCCTTCCAGCGGCTGCGGGAACGAGACGAAGCCCGCAGCGCCGGCCTGGAACGGGCAACCGCCGCCGAGCGAGTTGGGCTCGTAGGCGACACGGCCGCGCGGGATGGCCTGGCGGTGCAGTCCGTCGCGCTGGTGGTTGTGGGGGGCGGCGAGCGGTGCGTTGATCGGAATCTCGTGGAAGTTGGCGCCGCCCAGCCGCGTGATCTGGGTGTCGATGTAGGAGTGGATGCGCCCGGCGAGCAGGGGATCGTTGCTGAAATCGATGCCCGGCACCACGTGCGCGGTGCAGAACGCCACCTGCTCGGTCTCGGCGAAGAAGTTGTCCGGGTTGCGGTTGAGCACCATGCGGCCCACCGGCGTCACGGGCACCAGCTCTTCGGGGATCAGCTTGGTGGCGTCGAGCACGTCGAAGCTGAAGGCCTCGGCCTGCGCCTCGGTGAAGATCTGCAGGCCGAGTTCCCACTCGGGGTACTCCCCTGCTTCGATCGCTTCCCAGAGGTCGCGGCGGTGGAAGTCGGAGTCGGCGCCGGAGATCTTGACCGCCTCGTCCCACACCAGCGAGTGGGTGCCGAGTTTGGGGGTCCAGTGGAACTTGACGAAGTGCGACTCACCCGCCGCGTTGACCAGGCGGTAGGTGTGCACGCCGAAGCCCTGCATCATGCGCAGGCTGCGCGGAATGCCGCGGTCCGACATCACCCACATCAGCGTGTGTGTGGTCTCGGGGCTGAGCGAGGCGAAGTCCCAGAAGGTGTCGTGCGCCGAGGCGGCTTGCGGCATGCCGTGGTGCGGCTCGGGCTTCACCGCGTGCACGAGGTCGGGGAACTTCATCGCGTCCTGGATGAAGAACACCGGGATGTTGTTGCCCACCAGGTCCCAGTTGCCTTCATCGGTGTAGAACTTGACGGCGAAGCCGCGGATGTCGCGTGCGGTGTCGGTCGAGCCGCGTTCGCCGGCGACCGTCGAGAAGCGCGTGAACACCGGCGTGATCTTGCCGGCGGCCTGGAACGGCGCGGCGCGCGTGAACGCCGTCATCGGCTCGTAGGCCTCGAAGAAGCCATGCGCCGCGGAGCCGCGCGCGTGCACGATGCGCTCGGGGATGCGCTCGTGGTCGAAGTGCGTGATCTTCTCGCGCAGGATGAAGTCTTCGAGCAGCGTCGGGCCGCGCAGCCCGGCCTTGAGCGAGTTCTGGTTGTCGCCGATGGCCACGCCCTGGTTCGTGGTCAGCACCTGGCCCGAGGCGTCCGAGCGTGCGCGATCCAGGTGGCTGCTCTTGGCCGACACGTTGACCTCGCTCAGTGTGCTGGCCGACGCCGTGGGCGAGTCGCTGGACACGGTGGCGCCGGGCGGCGGCGTGACGGCGTTCTCGCGGCCGAAATCCAGAGCCTTGTTGGCGTTGTGGGGCATCGCTGCGGCGAGCGCCTGTGCGGCGGCACGCTGTTCCGCCTGCGGGGGGCTCTTTGGCCGCGGGTCGCCTGCGCCTTTGATCTTGGGTGTGGACTTCATGGGAAACCTCGTGACGTGAAAGGTAAAAAAATGCGCAGGCGTCTTCGCCTGCAGGGGAATCAGCCGCCCGATGGTGGCGGCTTGCCACCCGGGCCGGGCACCAGGCGGGCGCGGCGCTTCGCGTCCAGGCCGGGGGTGGCACGCATGTCGGTGTCGACCAGGCCGGCGTCGATGTCGCGCTGGGCCTGGACCATCTGGGGGTCGGGTGCCTTGGCCGTGGCGTCGATCGACTGGTCGCGTTCGTGAGGCAGCGGCAGATCGGGGTTCAACGTGGGTGGTTTCGCGCCACGCGGCGGTGTGGCCACCTGGCGGCCGACGGGATGCCGGGCTCTGGCGTTCAGGGACATGGGGTTACCTCAATGGGGTGATGGGTGAGCCGACTCACTTGACCGCCGGGCTGAGCGGTGCCGAGTGGTCGTTGTTCTGACCGGGCAACAGCTTCTGTTCGGACTCCTGCTTCGGCTTTCTCGTGCCGTCCGTTTCCCCCAGTGCCGGGTCCGCTGGGCCAGCGCTCACGGGGGGCAAGACCGTCCCGGCAGAAGGCACCGACGGCTGGACGACAGCGTCTGTTGTTGCACTGGGTGTGGCCTCCACCGGCTGGGTGAGCATGGGCGTCGGAGGGGTGGGCGTGGTCTTGTCGCAGGCGACCAGAAACATCACAGATGCGCAGAGCGCGATCAAGGTCAATGGTGTGTTCATGCGGTTCCTCGGTTGGTGGGCTCGTTGAAAGGGTGGGTGGTTGTGGCATCGGCTCATGGCGCGCGCACATACCGGCGCCATGCCCCCGGTGGCTGATGGAGGCGGTCGGCGACCGCCGCCAGCACATCCCGGTTCCAGCCCATGCCGATATGGCTGCCGTCGACCTCGATCTCATGCACGAGGCTCGACCGTTTGTCGTGCCGACAGGTCTGCCACGCCACCACGCCATCCGACCGGCTGTAGATCGAGGTGGTGCGCAGTGGGGGCGGGGTGCGCAGGCGCCGGCTCAGCGCCGGGTCCATCGCCGGCGAACTGCCTCCCAGCAAGCGCAGGAGCCAGTCGACGTCGTTGTGGTCGGCTCCAGCGTTGAAGGGCGTTGCGATGGTGATCACCTGCCGGGCGTGCGGTGTCATCAGCTTGCCGATTTCGCGCGCGTAGATGCCGCCCAGGCTCCAGCCGATGAGCGTGGCCGGCTGGGTGTGGCCGGCGAGCCGATTCACCAGCTTCGACTTCAAGCCTTGCAGCCAGACGTCGAGATCGCCCTGCGGGCCGGTGTTGAGCCCCTGGCCCCAGTCGAACGCGTCGTAGCCGAGCGAACGGCAGTGCGCACGCAAGGTGGCCACCGAAGTCCCGTCCGCGCCCAGGCCCGGGAAGATCACGACCGGATGCCCGTCACCGGGCTTCGCACCGTCCGACTTGGTGAATGTGTGCCAGGCGAACTCCATCGCAGCACGAAAGGGCTCCACGCCCAGCATGGCGAGTGAAGGGTATTGAACGGCATCGGTGGCCAGTTGTTTCATGGGCTTGAGCGCGCGGTGCCACGCTGGAAATGGTTCACGAAGGGGGCCATGCTCTGCGCCGGCATGGTTCGCGTCTGTGCGGAACCGAACGTTTCCGCGACCGCCAGGACCCAGCGCGTGCTGATCGACACGGCTCATAACTGCGTGCCCAGCAAGGAAGCCAGCGTTTCACCCAGGCGCTCGCGCATGGGGCGCGCCAGCCACGCCGCGTGGGTCACCCGGTGGGACTTCGCGAGGTCGTCTTCGAAGGTGGCGGTCTGCGCGCCCGCGAAGGCCTTGTCGACGACGTTCAGCGTCGCTTCGTCGTTGAGCCGGAAGGAGCGGTTGTCGAAGTTTGTCGAACCCACCGAGACCAGCATGCCGTCGACGATCATCACCTTGCAGTGGTACATGGTGGGCGTGTATTCCGCGATGACGGCGCCGGCCGCGAGCAGCGGCCCCCAGGTGGCCCGCGAGGCCTTGCGAACGGTCTCGCTGTCGATGTGTTGGCCCGGCACGATGATGCGCAGCCTGACGCCGCGCTGCATCGCGGCCACGAGGGCCTGCAGCGTCAGCGCGTCGGGCACGAAGTACGACGCCGAGAGGTCGATCGACCGCGACGCCGCGGTCACCGACAGCAGGTACATCAGCTGCATGCTCTCGCTGCCGCCGCTCGGTGAACTGCTGAACATCTGCGCCCGACCGGGGCCGGCCGGTGCCAGGGCGGGGAAGTAGTCCGGGCCATGCAACACGTCGCCCGTCACCTTGATCCAGTTGTCGATGAACACCGACTGCATCTGCGCGACGACCGGGCCTTCCACCGCGAAGTGGGTGTCGCGCCAGTGCTCGGGGTCCTGCGCGCGGCCCGTCCATTGCGGGGCCACGCCGACGCCACCCGTGAACCCGACACGGCCGTCCACGATCAGCAGCTTGCGGTGCGTTCGGTTGTTCATGCGCCCGAGGTGTGACCAGTGCGGCGGATGAAAGCGCTGGACCTGGACACCGGCTTGCGCCATGGTGGCCACCAGGCTGTCGTCCATCTTCACGCTGCCCACCCAGTCGAGCAGCACGTGGACCTTCACGCCCTGGCGGGCGCGCTCTGCCAGGGCCTCGGCGAACTGGCGGCCGATGTCACCCGACCAGTAGATGTAGGTTTCGAAGGTGATCGACCGCTCTGCGGCTTGAATGGCCGCCAGCATCGGCGGGAAGATCTGTTCACCGTTCAACAGGGCTTGCACGCGCGTTCCGGCCAGGAACGGCGGCCCCAGGAGAACGCCCAGCTCATCCATGAAACGCGGGTCGTCGAGCGTGTAGAGACGCGTGATGTGACGCTGAATCTTCTTCTCGCCACCGATGAAGTTCGACGCGACCACGGCGCCAACCAGGGCCAGGCCGGTTGCGGCACCGGCGACCACGATCCATCGGGGCCAGCGTGCCATCGGCGTCACCTGCTATCGGGACGGTGCGGCGTTACCCTGCCTGCAGGGGTGTGGCGAGAAGTGCTCATCGTGTCCGCTTGGTTCGAGCCGCGGGTTTGGCGGCGGCGGGCTTGACGGCGGCGTTCCAGACCTTCAGGTTCTCGCGGGTCGCCTCGGCGATGGCGGCGTTCACCTGCCGCTTCGCCTCTGCGGTGGCCTGGCCACGCATCGAACCGGCCACGCTGTTCGCCGTGCTCAGCCACATGCTCATGAACGGGTTTTTCTTCAGCCAGGGATTGGACATGGTGCGCTTTCGATGTTTGACGGGGAAGGACTCAGCGAGCGCCGGCAGTTCCGGCGGTCCGTGCCCTGTGCAAGGTGTGTGTTTTCATCGGTGAACCTCGTGTTGGCATAGGGGGCGGTCCCGCTCCATGGCCGCCTCTTGGCGGCCATGGTTTTCAAGGAGCGCAGCCTGGGGCGAGCGTCAGCGCCTGACGCGCACGATCAGCGCGCCCAGCGCCATCGCGGCGGCCACCGCAGACAGCGGATGGCGCCTGACCTTGCCGCGCAAGGCTTCGGCCCATTCGTCGCGGGTGGTGCCCATCTGGTGAGCGGTCTCGCGCAAGCTCGCTTCAGCGCCTGACAGGCTTTCGCCCAGTTGCCTGACCTTGGGCGCCGCGCTGCCGGCGAGGCGATCAACGGCATCGTGCGCCGCGTGCACAACCCGGTTCAAAGAGGCAACGGCCGCTGGTGGGGCTTTCTCAGACCCCGGCAACATCGAGGTGTCGGGCACACGCTCGTGGTGTTCACTGGTGACCCAGGGGACGGGCGGTGCGGCATGGGGTTGCAAGGGTTCATTCATGTCGGGCTCCTGAGGTCGTTCAAGCGGCCTGGGCCAGCAGTTCGTCCTTGCGGGCGGCCATTTGAGCACCCAGATCGACCATGTCCAGCGACGTGGACTTGGCCTTGGGGAACATCTCGTTCTGCTCTTCCTTGACGTGGTGCTTCACGTATTCCGACAGCACCTTGACCTTGGCGTCGTACATCTCGCCGTCGGGCTCGAGGCCTTCGATCTGTGCGATCAAGTCCTTCACGCTGGTGTGCTCGACCGTGGCTTCGGGCACCAGCAACTTATCCTTCAGCGCCGCCTTCACGGCGGGATAGAAGATTTCTTCTTCGATTTGTGCATGCACGCTGAGCGCCGTGCAGATCTCGGCGACCAGGGCCTTCTTCTTCGGGATCGAACGGCTCTTTTCGTATTCGGCAAACATCTCGCTCACGGCCGCGTGGTCGGCTTTGAGCATGGCGATGGCGTCCTTCGGTGCGGGGGCAGTGGTCTTGGTGGTGGTCATGGGTAGTCCTTTGACAGGTTGGGGGGAATGAGGGACGGTGACTACGTGAACAGGGCGATCAAAATGATGATCGGGATGGGAATGCCGAGAAACAGCAAGAGCAGGGATCGCATGGTGGCCTCCTTGGGCTTGTGGGAAAACAGGATTCAGGCGTCGCGGCGCCGACCACCGAACGTGGCGGCCAGGCTGGCGACGAATGCGCCGACAAGCAGCGAAACGAACAGCCAGAGCGCGCTGTAGGCTGAGGCCTTGCGAGCCTTGTCGGCCGCCTCACGCGCAGCCACTTCCGCGTCGTTCAACCTGGCCTGCGCCTTGGCGTAGACCTCAGAGACCCGCCTCTGGGCCTCGGGCTGCGACAGCCCGGTGCGCTGGGCCACGATCTGGCCCACGTGGCGGATGTCTTCGGGTGGCAGAGGGTCCGAGCGGCTGACGTTCATGAAGATCCGGCTGACCTCGGCCGTGTCCCTGCCAGAGGCGCGTTCACTGGCAGCCGTGTCGACTTGCATGCCTTCGGTTCCCATGACGGGTGCAGCGGTGGCGGCATCACGCCGGAACAGCGAGTCGACAAAGTAGCCCATCGGACCGCCTTCGTCGTCATGCGCCATGCCTGCCGAGGCCGCGGCGCTCCCGACGGCGGAGCTGGCCGTGCTGGCAACGCCACCGACCACCTGGGCGCCAGCCTGCACACCACCGCCAATGATCGAGCCGATGACCGAGGTCAGCAGCGCGGCGGTGGCCAGCGTTGCCACGGCCCAGGCCAGAAAGCCGTGGGCGGTGTCGCGGAAGTACACCTCGTCGGTGCGCGCATCGGTCCACTTGGTGCGCAGGCGGCCGGCGAGGTAGCCGCCCATCCCCGACGCCAGCAGTTGCGTGAGCGTCAGCCACACGATGGTCGACACACCGAGGGTCGCTGCGCTCACACCATCCTGGGCCCAGGGCGACACGGAAGACAGGCCGAGCCCGACACCGAGGATCAGCAGGATCAGGGACAGCGATGCAGCAGCGGCCCCGCCTGCGGCGATGGCGCCCCACGAGACGGCGCTGCTGAGCGGCCTCGTGTTGTCGGCGATGCTGCCACGGAGCCCGCGGGCGCGGGCCAGGTCTTCAGTGTTTGCTGTGGAGGCAATGGCCATCGGAACTCCTTTCGGCGAAGAGCGGGTCGGGTACCGGGACTTCCGACACCTCGTGCTTTGCGCAAGGCGGACCGTAAGGACACGAGCCAGGGAGGTCTGTTCGCTTTCGCACACTGCTTCGCGTCAACCGAAGCGCCGAAAGGCCGTGACGCCCGTGGCGGGCAATCCAGAAAAACTTGATGTCCCTGGCCGCGAAGTGGGCTGGGTTTTGCATACCCCTACGGATCGCTTCTGGGACCAGCGTGCAACGCGCAGCGGATGCGAAGGGCCATGCAGAATGACCCGAATGAAAAAACGATCACGCCCGTCCGCTTGGGCCAAAAGCTTCGAGCGGAGCCTCAAGGCGATGACACGCCTGGCCACCGCTTCCAGTACCCGGGCGCTCAAAAAAACCCTCAAGCCCGCGGCGGCCAAGCGCGCGCCGCCGCCCGGTGCCGGCGCGTGGATGCCCGGTGTCGTCATGGGCGCGGCCGGCGCCCGGCGCTTCAGGGTCTACCGCCCGCCGGGTGTCGAGTTTGGCGAGAAGCTGCCGCTGGTGGTGATGCTGCACGGCTGCGGTCAGGACGCCAACAGCTTCGCCGCGAGCACGCGCATGAACCGCATCGCGATGCGCGAACGTTTTCTGGTGCTCTACCCGGAGCAGGACCGGCTCGCCAACGGGCAGGGCTGCTGGAACTGGTTCGACACCAAGACCGGCCGTGCCTATGGCGAAGCCGCCTTGATCATGCAGGCGGTCGACCAGGTCTGCCTGCTGCACCCGGTGGACAAGACCCGCGTGGCCATCGCTGGCCTGTCGGCCGGTGCGAGCATGGCCGCCTTGCTGGTCACCCGGCACCCGGGGCGCTTCAAGGCCGTCGTCATGCATTCGGGCATTCCTCCCGGCACCGCGCACTCCACCCTGTCGGCGCTGGGCGCCATGCACGGCCACCGCGTCACGACCCCGTTGATGACCACTCCGAACGCGATGGAGGCCCACTGGCCGCCCCTGCTGGTGATCCACGGTGACGCGGACGCCGTGGTCTCGCCCAAGAACGGCCAGGCCGCGGCGCAGGTCTGGGCCCACGCGGCGGGGGCGAAGGCGAGCGAGGCGCGCAGCGTGCAACGGGGCAAGCGCTACCCGATGTCGGTCACCGATTTCAAACGCAAGGGCAGCACCGTGGCCACGCTGGTCGCCGTGAGCAGATTGGCCCACGCCTGGAGCGGAGGCCTCGCGAGCAAGGCCTTCAGTGACGGCCAGGGGCCCGATGCATCGCGCATGGTCTGGGCTTTTGCGGCCAAACAGTTTCGGGCCGCGGCCTGAGCGCTGGCCAGGGCAGATGAACGGGCTGTTCGTCAGGCCGCACAGGGCAGCAGCAGGGGCTCATGGTGGTCTGGTCCCGAAGGAGCGGTCTGCACCGTGGGGCACGAATAGTCACGACCGACCATGGCGCGCGCGCCCAGGTAGGTGTTGCGCAAGTGCTCGGTCAGGGCGTTCATGTCAACGTTGCCGGCTTCGTCGCAGGGCACGGTGACATCTTGACCACGGCCATCGTGCGACAGGAATCGCAGCAGATAGGCGCAGGCTGCCGGGTCGCAGGCAGCGCGCGGCAGGACAGATGGGGTGTTCATGAGGTTTCCTTTCTCACGCTGGACGCTGAGCGTCAGGTGTTCCAGGAACCCAGCGCCTACCCTGTTCGTCGAACCGTCGCGTGAGGACACGAGCCGGCAAACAGTGGCGCCAGTACGCGCCAAAAAAAGCCGCTTGACTGTGCGGGCGCGTACACAGCCTTTAGAACGGTACCTCATGCCCTGAGCTCAAGGCCTCCAGCTGCCGACGCAGCGCCGCGTTTTCCGCCTGCAACGCGCTGACCTGGGCGCGCAAGCGCTGCAGTTCATCGCCCGCTTCGTCGGCCGGCTGCTCGGCTGACTGCTCGGGCGCCGCTTCCGACGGCTTGCGCTTCGCTTCGCGCACCCGCTTGGCCGCCAGCTTGAGCTCGTCCTTGCCGGCCAGCGCGGCGGCCTTCTGCTCCTCGGCCGGCAGGCTGGCCACCGCGGCGGCTGCGTTGAGCGAGATCGCCCCGGACTTCAGCGCCGCCACCAGCTCGGGCTCGGCCTGCTTCTGGATCTTTTCGATCATCACCACCTGGCTGCTGCTGAGCCGCGCCGCTTTGGCAATGTCTTCGCGGCTGTTCAGCGGCCGGGGCTCGGGCACGGGCGTTGCGACCGCCGGGTTGGCTGAAGGTGCCTCCTGCGCGGCCGGCTCGGGCGGTGTTTCCTCGCGCGGCGCAGCCAGGAACCGGGCGCGCCGCCCGGCGATGATTTCGCGCTTGCGCAGCGCCAGCACACCGCGCTGGAAGTCCGACACGCTGCGCCGCCCCAGGTGCTGGTCAATCATCCACAGGTGCACGTCCTCCATGGACTGGAAGCGCGGGTTCTGCACCGTCTCGAAAGGCAGGCCGTGTTTCTGGCAGATGCCGTAGCGGTTGTGCCCGTCCACCAGCACATCGCCCCAGAGCACCAGCGCATCGCGGCAGCCCTCGGCCAGGATGCTGCGCTCCAGCGCCTCGTGTTCCTCCGGGGTCAAGGGGTCGATATAGGCTTTGAGATCCGGGTTGACAGTGATGTTCATGAAGTCGGGGTTCGGGGAAATGGCTTGGGGGCGCGAATTGTAGAGGGGCGGAGCGGACCCCAGAACCCGGCAGAATGATCCGGGTCAGACGGACCGGGATGTGCCCGGTTCGAACACTCGGTGACCTTGAAGGAAGAGGGTGCTCATGAGACTCGTGGTTCTGTTGTTGGCTCTGCTGGTGGTGGGCCTTCTGATTGCCCGCCAACTGGGCGGCGACGCGCCAGCCCAGGTTGAGAAGCCGGATGCCATTTCGGATGTGGCTGTTCCCGCTGTGCCTGTGAGGCCGCAGGATGTGCCCGGTTTCGAACGGCAGGTGGAGGGCTACGTCAACGATCTGGCCGCAGAGCGGGCCAAACAGTTGGAGCAGGCAGAATCGGGGAAATGACTGGGCCTTGATGCGCCGCCGTCACACGCAGACCATGAGATCTGTTGGCTTTCGATCGACTAGACTCATTTCGCTGCACGTACTGGGATGAGTACTTGAATCCAAATTCACAGCATTCCATCAAAAACTCAGAGAACTCAAATGAAATCACGCCGTTCGATCTTGCTCAGTATGGGCGCTTTAGCCGTCCTCGCTGGTTGCGCTACCGAAAGTTCGCACTCCGTTAAAGTTGAAAAGGTAGCAGCGGCTGCTACACCGTTCGCAGGTGTTCGCACCACCGTTTCGTTGGGCAAGTTTGACAACCGTTCGAACTACATGAATGGTGTGTTTTCCGATGGTGTGGATCGTCTCGGAACCCAGGCAAAAACCACCCTGACCTCCCACCTTCAACAGTCTCAAAGATTTGCTGTTCTTGATCGGGAGAATCTGACCGAGACCGGTCAGGAAGCCAAACTTCAAGGAACTGCCCAGAAGCTGAAAGGGGCCGAATTCGTCGTCACCGGCGCGATCTCGGAGTTTGGGCGCAAAGAGGTTGGCGATCACCAATTCTTCGGTGTGCTTGGCCGAGGCAAGACCCAGATTGCCTACGCAAAAATCACACTGAACATCGTCAACAGCTTGACGTCCGAAGTGGTTTTCTCTGCACGCGGTGCGGGTCAATATGAACTGTCCAACCGCGAAGTCCTCGGCTTCGGCGGAACTGCGGGCTATGACGCCACACTGAATGGCAAAGTGCTGGACCTGGCGATGCGTGAAGCGGTCGATGGACTTGTTGCAGGACGCGATTCCGGACAGTGGGGCCAGAAATGAAGGGCTCTCGGGTCGCAAGTGCTCTGGGTGGGTTGACGGTGCTGCTGGTGTTTGCGGGATGTGCCCAGCGCACCCCGCCGTTGTACATGTGGGAGGCATTTCCACGCCACCAATACGAAGTTCTGGTTCGAGCGGGAGGGAGCGTCGACGAGCAGATCCTGAAGCTCGAAGCGCATGCGGAAAAAGCGAAAGCGGCCAATGCTGCATTGCCTCCTGGCTTCCTTGCCCATCTTGGGATGCTGTATCTGAATGCCGGCAATGCTGACAAGGCTCACGAGTTCTGGCTCGCGGAAAAGCAGTCGTTTCCTGAATCGTCGCCGTATATGGACCAACTTCTCAAGCGACTGAATCCTCCCGCCACCACCGCTAAGACGGAGTCGCCAGCATGAAAAGCCGATACCTGTTTGCTTTCCTTGCTTCAGCTCTCGCGACAACACTTGCCGGATGCGTAACCAAACCACCGCCCTACGACTATTCCGCCTTCATGCAGGCAAAGCCCGCCACTCTGCTGGTGCTGCCTCCAATCAGTGAATCTCCCGACATTAAGGCAACGCCGGGCACATGGGCCCAAGCTACCAAGCCACTTGCAGAGGCCGGGTACTACGTCCTTCCTGTTGCATTGGTGGATGAAACCTTCAAACAGAACGGTGTGAACACAGCCGACGAAGCACAAGGCATTCCTTTCAAAAAGCTGCACGAGTTTTTTGGTGCCGATGCAGCTGTGTATCTCAAGGTCGTCAAGTACGGAACCACTTACAAATTCGTGATGAGCGAGACACGCGTCGAGGTTGAGGCACGTGTTGTCGACTTGCGTAGTGGGCAGTTGCTTTGGGAAGGGAAGGCATTTGCATCCTCAGCCGAACAACAGCAACAGGCGCAGGGTGGCTTGGTTGGTTTGCTCGTCACTGCGCTGGTTCAGCAAATAGCTGGAACTGCCACCGACGCGGCGTTCAGTTATGCCGCTATTGCTAACGAGCGCATGCTTGGATCACCGCTCTACAACGGTATCTTGGCCGGGCCAAGGTCGCCACTGCACGGTCAGATCCCGACAGACAAGGCTCGGTAATCGGGGCCAAGGGTGATGTACCCCGGACTAGTACTTTTCTTTTGATTGGTAGATGCAGTTCAATACGACCTCAGTTTGATCAGTCTGGCCCTCAGCTTCAATCCCGAGGGCAAACTTTTGGACTTCGGCGCAGGTGGGCTATGTCAGTTGCCATCAAAATTGGCCCCGCTACCGAGTAGTGCTTCACACCATACTTTCGGCACAAACATGAAGAGATTCTCTCAGCGCATCGGTGCGGTAGAAGCACCCACAATCATTCAACTTGAGTCGATTTCCACCCCTTTGCGGAACTCGATCTGGAACTTTCTCGTATCACTCTTCGAGGAAGGGGAGTCCGGCTGGTGGCACATTTCCGAACTGAGTTCCCAGTTCTTCTTCAAGTTGCCAGTAGACGAGCTGCCGTCATACAACCACCGGCGCCAAGAGTGGCTGAAGAAACAGCTTTACGCTGCATCTTGGTACGCGGTCTACGACTACATCGAATTCGTTGTGGAGTGGTACGAACGATCCAAGGTACGCCAGCGGTACCGCAAGGACCAGTTGTGTCTTGTGTTCAATCGAATCTTTGAGGAAGAACTATCCGGCTATCGGTTCGTTGGCGGTGAGCTCGTGCCAATCTCTAGCCAAGCGGAGGTCAGCGCAATTGAGTCGGCGCTCTCCACTACATCGGCTACCGGTCTAGCCGGCGCTCATGCTCATATCGTCGGGGCGCTTCAACTGCTGGCGAAGAGGCCCGATCCGGATTTTCGCAATTCTATAAAAGAATCGATTTGTGCCGTCGAAGCGCTCGCCAAGCAGCTTGGCACGTCGGACTCCCAAGGTCTCGCTGGCGCTTTGACAGAACTGGCCAAGAAGGTCCCGCTACATGGCGCGTTGCGCGCCGGCTTGTTAAGCCTGTATGGCTACACGAGCGACGAGGGTGGAATTCGCCATGCAATGCTTGAAGAACCAAACGTGGGTTACGACGAAGCAAAGTACATGGCGGTGGCCTGCTCTGCTTTTGTCAATTTCCTTGCTGCGAAGGCACAGGCCGGAGGCATTCTCGCAGCGGCCAAGTGAAGCCCAACCAATCATTGCTGCGGACCGTCTACTGGCTGCCACTGAACGCAAACTGAATGTCTGTTTCCGCCACTGACGATTGACCACACATGGCCGATCACCGCCTCGCACAGCCAGCAGCCATCCAGTCCGCCCAAGAAAAAAGCCCTCGCACCCAAAGGCCGTTCCTTCAGCCCATGCCTCAGTTGCCCTGACCCTTGGTAATATACGAACCAGCTACAAACCGTATACAAGGGATCGCCATGGGCATCATCAAAATTTCAGAGCAGATGCATGAAAACCTGCGTCTGACCAGTGGGGCGCTGAGCCGCTCCATGAACGCGCAGGCCGAACACTGGCTGCGTGTGGGCATGTTGTCGGAGCTGAACCCGACGCTGTGCCACGGCGAGATCTGCCAGCTGCTGATCGAAACGGAGCGGCAGGCGCC
>Ga0154535_122_pt4 | contig 171425 bp, 167 predicted proteins | sample RifGroF1_FD_105678 | JGI IMG/M metagenome (GOLD analysis project Ga0154535, IMG submission 105678) | Burkholderiales bacterium GWF1_66_17 | reverse complement strand
GCATCGGGGTGGGGCAGGGCATTGCCTTGATCATCGAGCGCGTCTGACCACCGGCATCCGACATGTACTACGAACCCGGCGTCACCGCCCACGGCCTGCCGCACGATCCCTTCAAGTCCTGCGTGGTGCCCCGGCCGATCGGCTGGATTTCCACCGTGGACGGTCAGGGGCGTCACAACCTGGCGCCCTACAGCCAGTTCCAGAACGTGACCTTCAACCCGCCGATCGTGATGTTCTCGGCCAACCAGGACACCGGTGGGCAACGCAAGGACTCGGTTCGCAACGCGGAAGAAACCGGTGAGTTTGTCTGGAACATGGCCACCTACGCGCTGCGCGATGCGGTCAACATCAGCGCCGAGGAACTGCCGCACGGTGTGGACGAATTCGAACGCGCGGGGCTCACCAAGCTGCCCTCGCGCAAGGTAAGGCCGGCGCGCGTGGCGGGCTCGCCGATCCAGTTCGAGTGCGTGTACCTCAACACCTTGCGCTTTCCCGGCGTGCCGCCCATGGGCACGGCCGACGTGGTGTTCGGGCGCGTCGTGGCGGTGCACATCGCCGATGAAGTGATCACGCCCGAGGGGCTGGTGGATGTGCTGAAGATCCAGCCGCTGGCGCGCATGGGTTACTTCGACTACACCTTCGTGGACAACAAGTTCCAGATGGTGATCCCGGGCAACAGCCGAGCCTTGCTGGCCGGGCTGGAGGGGTCGCCCGACAAGGCGGGTGCTGCGCGGGAACCCTGATCGGTGGCACGCTCAGGTGCGCCAGGCCGGCAGCTGCCAGTTGCGCCACAGCGCCAGCGCCCGCAGCCCGGCCGTGACGGCCACGCAGGCGACCAGCGCCAGCCAGCCGGGCGCGTCCATCTGCCACAGGCCCACATACACCCAGCCGCCCACGAAGGCGCACACCGCGTAGGGGCGGTGGTCGTGGAAAGCGGTCGGGATTTCATTGCACACCACATCGCGCAGCACGCCGCCGAAAACGCCTGTGATCAGGCCCATGAGCACGGCCACCAGCGCGGGCAGTTCCAGTTGCAGCGCCTGGTGAACGCCGGTGGCGGCGAACAGGCCCAGGCCCAGCGCGTCGGGCCACTGGATGGCCTTTTCGGTCAGGGCAAAATGGCGCACCCGCAAGAACAGCATGGCCAGCACGCACAGGGCCAGCACCCCCCACAACATCTCCACATGGCGCACCCAGAAGAACGGCCGCTGGTCCAGCAGCAGGTCGCGCAGCGTGCCGCCGCCGAACGCGGTGAGAAAACCGACCACGCACACGCCGACCGCATCCAGCCGCTTGCGGGCACCCTCCATGATGCCGGCCAGTGCGAAAGCGGCCGTGCCGGTCAGCTCCACCAGCAGGCGCAGGGTCTCGCCCCAGAATTGAACGTTTTGCATCGCCGGATTGTCGCCTCATGCCCCTGATCACCGACCCCTATTTCTACGCCGTGGCGATCCCTGCGGTACTGCTGCTGGGGGTGAGCAAGAGCGGCTTTGGCGCCGGCTTCGGTTCACTCGCCGTGCCCATGATGGCGCTGGCGGTCACGGTGCCGCAGGCGGCGGCGATCCTGATGCCCGTGCTGCTGGTGATGGACCTGCTGGGCATGGCGGCATTCCGAAAGAACGTGGACCGGCAGCTGCTGCGTTTCCTGCTGCCCTTTGGCCTGCTAGGCATCGTGATCGGGGCGCTGCTGTTCAAGGCGCTCGATGCGAAGGTGGTCGCGGGCATCGTGGGCGGTTTCACCCTGCTGTTTCTGGCGCAGCGCCTGCTGTTCACGCCCAAGGCCGACAGCCCGCCGCCACCGAAATGGGTGGGCGCCCTCCTGACGGCCACCTCCGGTTTCACCAGCTTCATTGCTCACGCGGGCGGACCCCCGATCAACGCCTATGTGATCCCGCTGCGGCTCTCGCCGGTGCTGTTCACCGGCACCATGGCCTTCTTCTTTTTCTTCATCAACCTGTCGAAGTGGATTCCCTACGCCTGGCTGGGCCTGCTGGACCTGCGCAACATGCTGACCTCCCTGGCGCTGCTGCCGTTTGCACCGATCGGCGTGTGGGTGGGTGTGCGCATTGCGCACCGCATCAAGCCGCTGCTGTTCTACCGGCTGGTCTACACAGGCATGTTCCTCACCGGTGTCAAGCTGGTGTGGGACGCCTGGCGCTGAAGGCGTGGCGATAACATAGACCCAGTTTTCAGACAACGAGGAGGTCGGTATGCCGGTCGTGGTGGTTGCGAATCCCAAGGGTGGCGTGGGCAAGTCCACGTTGTCCACCAATGTGGCCGGTTATTTCGCCAGCCAGGGGCACAGCGTCATGCTCGGCGATGCGGACCGCCAGCAGTCCTCCGCGCTCTGGCTCAAGCTGCGGCCCGAGGCCGCCCGCCCGATCGCCACCTGGAACATCTCGCACGACCTGATCGCCCGCCCGCCGCGCGATACCTCGCACGTGGTGCTCGACACCCCGGCCGGCCTGCACGGCTGGCGCTTCAAGGACGTGCTCAAGCTGGCCGACAAGGTGCTGGTGCCGCTGCAGCCCAGCATTTTTGACATCTACGCGACCCGGGCGTTTCTCGACGAGCTGGCCGAGACGCGCCACGCCGACCAGCTCGACATCGGTATCGTCGGCATGCGGGTCGATGCGCGCACAATCGCCGCCGACAAGCTGCACGAGTTTGTGGACAGCCTCGGCCTGCCGGTGCTGGGCTACCTGCGCGACACGCAGAACTACATCCACCTCGCCGCGCGCGGGCTCACGGTGTTCGATGTCTCGCCGAGCCGGGTCGAGAAGGACCTGCAGCAGTGGCAGGGCATCTGCGACTGGCTGGACAGTTGAAACACCCCTGCCGCGCTGCGCGCGACCCCCTCAAGGGGGCGGCACTGGCCGTCCGGCAAAGCCGGCCCGGCGGTGCCCTGGGCTGGACTGTTTCGTTCGTCGCGGTTCGCGCGCCGGCGCTTTTGAAATCAGATATCCACGGTGGAGACACTTGTCGCGAGGCCGACACCCCCCGTTGGGATGCCGGGCTAGAGTCGCGGCCATGAAAACCTTTGAAACCCTGGCCGATCTGGCCGCGTGTGTGGGCCAGGAAGTGGCCGTGAGCGACTGGGTCACCATCACCCAGGAGCAGGTCAACCGGTTCGCCGAAGCCACCGGGGACCACCAGTGGATCCACGTGGATGTGGAGCGGGCCCGCGCCGGTCCTTTTGGTGCGCCGATTGCACACGGCTTTCTCACGCTGTCGCTGCTGCCAGTGTTTTTCGACTCGTCCTTCGAGATACGGCAGGCGGGCGTGGGCGTGAACTACGGGCTCAACAAGGTGCGTTTCACGGCGCCCGTGCCGGTGGGCAGCCGCCTGCGCGGGCACCTGACGCTGCTCAGCGCGGAGCCGATCGAGCGCGACGGTCTGCAGATGCTGTGGTCGGTGGCGGTCGAACGCGAGGGCTCGGACAAGCCGGTGTGTGTGGCCGAGTCGCTGGTGCGGCGCTATCCCTGATACCGATTGGCCTTCAAAGCGATAACGGCGTTGCGCAGCCTTGCCGTGCCAAAGCACTGTCTGCGGCTTCGCACCTTGTTCTCACTTTGAATGCAAACGGTGTGCGCCACGAGCGCGCGGCTATTTGATGCGCACCAGCTGGCTCGGTTCGAGCCAGCCTTCGAAAGCCGAGATGAGGTCGTTGATGCGCGCTGCCGCCGCGCTCTGGCTGTGTTGTTGCGAAATCAGCTGGTAGGCGTCGTTGCGCAACATCCAGAGTTCCTTGGCGGTCTGGGTGGCGGCGATTTTGTGGCGCAGGCGTTGCGCGGGCGCGCTGTCGCAATCCTCCACGCTTTGAAGCAGGGCGTTGCGAATGACTTGAATGTCTTTCAGGCTGGGCGTCTTGCGCGCGGTCGAGCGCGGGCTGAGCGTCCCCCTGATGATGCGGGCGATGGTGGGAATCAAGCGGGCCTCCGGGCGACCTGGTGGGGCGCAGGGACAGGTGGTGCGGCGGCGGGTCTCGCTCGGCGCGGGCAAAGGAAGCTCGTTATTGTGTCGGAACCTTGGGTGCGGGTGTGGGGTCGGCCCCCCAGTGCCACAGTGACGGTTTTCACAGACGTGTGGTCCCGAAGTCCTGCTGACGCCAGGCTTCGTAAACAACCACCGCCACCGAGTTGGACAGGTTCAGGCTGCGCTGGCCTTCGATCATGGGCAGGCGCAAACGCTGGCTGTCGGGAAACTGCGAGCGCACCGCTTCGGGCAGGCCCTGCGTTTCCGAGCCGAACACCAGCCAGTCGCCGGGCTGGAAGCGGTTGTCGTACACGCTGCGGCAGCTGCGGGTGGTGCAGGCAAACAGGCGCTGCGGGTCGGGTTGTTCGGATTCGAGAAAGGTGGCCCAGTCGGAATGCCGGCGGACCTGTGCGTACTCGTGGTAGTCGAGTCCCGCGCGCCGCATCTGCTTGTCGTCCATCGAAAAGCCCAGGGGCTCGATCAGGTGCAGTGTGCAACCCGTGTTGGCGCTGAGCCGAATGACATTCCCCGTGTTGGGTGGAATTTCGGGCGCAACGAGAACGATGTGGAACATGTATGCAGGTCAAGGTGCTATGGCGCGCGCAAGGTGTCGGGCCGTTGGCCTGACCTTGTGTGCTCCCTGCTAGGCCGCGATGATAAGCGCAATTCAGCGTGTTCCCGGTGCACCGCGCCGTCCCTTGTTGTCCTTCGCATCAGTCCCTGCTTTTGATCAGAAATGGGTGAGATTCAGTGGCTGCTGGTGCGGGCCAGCACCAGTGCACTGACACGACCGGTGCCCGCCTTCAGCAACGCCTGCGCGGCGCTGTTGAGCGTGGTGCCGGTGGTGCTGACGTCGTCCACCAGCAGCACGTGGGTTTTCTGCAGGCGGGCCACATGGTGCGGATGGGCGACAAAGCTGCCCTGCAGGTTGCGCAGCCGCTGTTCACGGGGCAGCGGGTGCTGGTCGGGCGCGTTGCCGATGCGCACCAGGGCGTCGGACAGCGCCAGCGCCCGGGTATCGGCCGCCTGTCGGCTCAAGGCCTTGATCAGTTCCCACGCCTGGTTGTAACCACGCTCGGCGAGTCGAGCCGCGGTGACCGGGACGGGCACCACCACGTCGCACGCGCTCAGCAGCTCGCCCACCCCCGGCTGGCGCAGCATGAGGGCCGCGAGTGGACCCGCCCAGCCGGGCTCGCCCCGGAACTTGAAGCGGGCGATCAGCCCGTCCCACGGGTAGGCGTAGTCCACCGCGGCCACCAGGGTCTGCAGGCTGCGCGCGTGCGCGCCTGCGCTCTGTGAGAGGCAGGCGCCGCAGTGCGTGGAGCCTGGCGGCAGGCGCCGGGCGCAGTTCGGGCAGCGGGGATCGGGCGGCGCGTGGCGTGTTTCGCAGGCCGGGCACACCGGCAATGAAGGCCAGCGCCCGCACACCTGACAGGTGCCGGGCAGGCGCTGCATGAGCTGGTACAGAGGGTGGCTGCCGGACATGGGACCAATATACTGGTGCCGACGCCGCATACGCGCGCCCGAGCGAGCACCACGACCCTTGAAAACCACACCTGAAACCGCTTCTGCCGTGCCCGGACTGGATCCGCGCGCGGCCTCGCGCTGGCTCGATCAGCCGCGGACACAGAGCCCGTGGCTGCACGAAGAGGTGGCCGCGCGCATGGCGGAGCGGCTGAAGTGGTTCCGGAATGCCCCCGAGAGCTGGCTGCATTGGGAGCCGGTCGACGGTGGCCTGACGGCGCACCAGCGCCTGCGCGAGCAGTTGCCCCTGGCCGAATGCCATGTCGAGTCGCGGCACATTCAGCGGGCCCTGCAGGCCACGCTGGAGCCGGCGAAACGTTCCTGGAAACCGACCCACTGGCGCCGCGCCTTCAACCCGCAACCGGCGACCGACGACACGCGCGTGGCGATGCTCTGGGCCAACATGGCCCTGCACCATGAACCCCAGCCCCTGGATCTGCTGAAACGTTGGCACAGCCGTATCCAGACTGATGGTTTTCTGATGTTTTCCTGTCTCGGCCCGGACACGCTGCGCGAGCTTCGCGCGGTGTACGCGCGGGCGGGCTGGCCCGATCCGGCGCATGCCTTCACCGACATGCACGACTGGGGCGACATGCTGGTGCACAGCGGGTTTGCCGAGCCGGTGATGGACATGGAACGCATCAACCTGTCGTACAGCGGCGCGGAGCCCCTGCTGCGCGATCTGCGCGAACTCGGGCGCAACCTCAGCGCTGGGCGTTTCCGGGGCCTGCGTTCCCGCGGCTGGCATGCCGAACTTTGCCGGGCCATCGAGGACGGGTTGCCACGATCCGATGATGGGCGCCTGTTGCTCACTTTCGAGGTGATTTACGGGCACGCTTTCAAGCCCGCGCCCCGTGTGCCGCTGGGCCCCACCCAGTCGGTTTCGGTCGAGGACATGCGCGCCATGCTGCGCGCCGGCCGCAGCTGAGAGGCATTCCCGGATCGTCTGCCGGGTCGCTGCAAGGTCCTGAAAACCAGGTCCGGATGGGCGGAATTTGGCCGCGGCGCCAGAAAAACCGGGGTGTCCGGCCGCTACAATTGACATAAATCAAACCTTTCGGGGCGTTTTCCCCGCAAGGCTGATCCGGTCTGCGGGCCGCGCAAGGCCCGGTCTGACGAGGCAATGATGAGTCCGTCCCACCCACCATTCCGCTGGGCCACTGTGTCTGCCGAGGGCACGCTCTGGCTGTTGCGGCGCAATTGTTCGGTCTCGCCGAAGCAGGTGGGCTGGTTTTTTGCGGGCTTGTGCGGGGTGTCGCTCGGTGTGGCCGGATTTTTCTGGTCGCAGGGCGCCACGCTGGTGCTGCCGTTCACGGCGGTGGAGCTGATGGCGGTGGGCACGGCCTTTCTGGTGTATGCCCGCCACGCCACCGACCGGGAGCGCATCAGCCTGCGGGACGGTCGCCTGGTGGTCGAGCTGGAGACGGCGGGTGAGATGCGGCGGTGTGAGTTCTTGAGCCAGGGGGTGCGGATCGACACCGGGCATGGCCGAGAGGGGTTGATCGAGCTTCGAGGGGGCGGTCATGCGGTTCACGTGGGCCGCTACCTGCGGCCAGACCTCAGGCCCGAGCTGGCCAGGGAAATCGCCCTGGCGTTGAGAGAAGGTTGACAGGTGTGGGTCGCGCGTTTGGGTATTCCCTGAGTGGGGCGGTGCACGGAATTTGTTCTAATTGGCATTGATATAAATCAATACTTATATTTGAGGCGGAAAAAGTGAGAATGACCAATCAAGCAGGAAAGCTCCTCGGCAACGCACTGTCCCGGTTCCGGTCGGTGACCGCGACCATGGCCCTTGGCTCGGCCGTCTGGGTGACGGAGGCGGCCCATGCGGTCAACGACCTGCCGGGTGGCCCGGCGGTCAACCAGCTCAACTTTGCCCCGCCCGCGACCAAGATTGCCGAAGAACAGCATTGGCTGCACTGGTTCATGATGGCCATCTGTGCCGTCATCTTTGTGGTCGTCTTCGGTGTGATGTTCTATTCCATCGTCAAACACCGCAAGTCGGTGGGCCACAAGTCACAGGCACTGGCCGAGCCGATCTGGGTGGAGCTGGGCTGGACCATCGTTCCGCTGCTGATCGTGATCGGCATGGCGCTGCCCGCGACCAAGGTGCTGGTGGCGCAGAAAGACACCACCAACAGCGACCTGACCATCAAGGCCACGGGCATGCAGTGGAAGTGGGGTTACGACTACATCAAGGGCGAAGGCGAAGGCATCTCTTTCCTGTCCACGCTGGACAACAGCCACCGCGAAATGTCCAACAGCGGCAACCCGCCTGCGACGGACGACTACCTGCTCAAGGTGGACAACCCGCTTGTCGTGCCCGTTGGCAAGAAAATCCGCATCATCACCACCGCCAACGACGTGATCCACGCCTTCATGGTGCCGGCCTTCGGCATCAAGCAGGACGCCATCCCCGGCTTCGTGCGCGACACCTGGTTCCGCGCCGAAAAGACCGGTGACTTCTACGGCCAGTGTGCCGAGCTGTGTGGCAAGGAACACGCCTACATGCCGATCCACGTGAAAGTGCTGAGCGCCGAGGCGTACACCGCCTGGGTCACCGAGCAACAGAAGGCCGTGGTCGCTGCGAAGTGAGCAGTGGACTGAAGAATTCAAAGTATCCAAGGAATCAACGATGAGTGCAGTTCTCGACCACCACGACGCGCACGGCCATGACCACGACCACCACGCCCCGTCGGGCTGGCGCCGCTGGGTCTACGCCACCAACCACAAAGACATCGGCACGCTGTACCTGCTGTTCGCCTTCACCATGCTCATGGTGGGTGGTGTGCTCGCGCTGCTGATCCGCGCCGAGCTGTTCCAGCCCGGCCTGCAGCTGGTCAACCCCGGGCTGTTCAACCAGCTCACCACCATGCACGGCCTGATCATGGTGTTCGGTGCCATCATGCCGGCCTTCGTGGGCTTCGCGAACTGGATGATCCCGCTGCAGATTGGCGCCGGTGACATGGCCTTCGCGCGCATGAACAACTTCAGCTTCTGGCTGATGATTCCTGCGGCCATCATGCTCGTGGCCTCGTTCTTCATGCCCGGTGGTGCCCCCGCCGCCGGCTGGACGCTGTACGCACCGCTGACGCTGCAGATGGGCCCCTCGATGGACGCCGGCATTTTTGCCATGCACATCCTGGGCGCTTCGTCGATCATGGGATCGATCAACATCATCGTGACCATCCTGAACATGCGCGCTCCCGGCATGACGCTGATGAAGATGCCCATGTTCTGCTGGACCTGGCTGATCACCGCCTACCTGCTGATCGCCGTGATGCCCGTGCTGGCCGGCGCCATCACCATGACGCTGACCGACCGCCACTTCGGCACCAGCTTCTTCAACCCCGCCGGCGGCGGCGACCCAGTGATGTACCAGCACATCTTCTGGTTCTTCGGCCACCCCGAGGTCTACATCATGATCTTGCCGGCTTTCGGCATCGTGAGCCAGGTCGTGCCCGCGTTCTCGCGCAAGAAGCTCTTCGGCTACGCCTCCATGGTGTACGCCACCGGCTCCATCGCCATCCTGTCCTTCGTCGTGTGGGCGCACCACATGTTCACAACCGGCATGCCGGTGACGGGGCAGCTGTTCTTCATGTACTCGACCATGCTGATCGCCGTGCCCACGGGCGTGAAGATCTTCAACTGGATTGCGACCATGTGGAAGGGCTCCATGACCTTCGAGACCCCGATGATGTGGGCCGTCGGCTTCATCTTCGTGTTCACCATCGGTGGCTTCACCGGTCTGATCCTGTCGGTCGCCCCGATCGACATCCAGATGCAGGACACCTATTACGTGGTGGCGCACTTCCACTACGTGCTGGTGGCCGGTTCGCTGTTCGCCATGTTCGCCGGCATCTACTACTGGCTGCCCAAGTGGACCGGCGTGATGTACAGCGAAACCCGCGGCCAGATCCATTTCTGGTGGTCGATGATTTCCTTCAACGTCACCTTCTTCCCGATGCACTTCCTGGGTCTGGCCGGCATGCCGCGCCGCTACGCCGACTACCCGATGCAGTTCGCCGACTTCAACGCCATCGCCTCGGTGGGTGGTTTTGCCTTCGGTATTGCCCAGGTCTATTTCTTCCTGGCGGTTGCGCTGCCCGCCATGCGCGGTAAGGGTGCCAAGGCCCCGCAGAAGCCTTGGGAAGGTGCTGAAGGCCTGGAGTGGGAAGTGCCGTCGCCGGCTCCGTTCCACACCTTCGAGAACCCACCCAAGCTGGACGCCAGCGCCACCCGTATCGTTGGCTGAAACACTGGCCCGCGTAGGAAAAAATGACCTCTGACCAAAAAAAGAACAACCTGCGCCTGGGCCTGATCCTGGGATCGGTGGCGCTGGTGTTTTTCCTCGGCTTCGTGGGCAAACTGGTGTTGTTCGGCGGCTGATCGCTGCCCGACACCCGTTACTTCGGAACACCCATGGGACTGCGTCGCGAAAACTTCAAGATGGTGGGCAAGCTCGCCGTGATCACGCTGGGCATGTTCGGCTTCGGCTATGCGCTGGTGCCGATCTACAACGCCATCTGTGAAATGACGGGCATCAACGTGCTGGCGCTGGCCGAGCGCGAAGTGCCCGGCCAGCGCGCGGCGCTGCCGGCCAACACCCAGGTGGACCGCACGCGCAGCATCACGGTCGAGTTCGACGTCAACACCCGCGGGCCGTGGCATTTCAAGCCGGCGGTGCGCTCGCTGCAGGTGCACCCGGGCGAGCTCACCACCGTGGTCTACGAGTTCCAGAACATCCAGGACCGCACCATGGCCGCACAGGCCATTCCGAGTTACGCGCCCAAGCAGTCGGCCGCCCATTTCAACAAGCTGGAGTGTTTCTGCTTCACCCAGTACACGTTGAAGGCGGGCGAAAAGAAGGAATGGCCGGTGGCCTTCGTGATCGATCCGCGCCTGCCCAAGGACGTCACCACCATCACGTTGTCCTACACCTTCTTCGAGGTGGGCGGCAAGGTGCCGGCGGCGCCCCAGGACGTGGCGGTGCACACGCTGCCCGTCGCCCAACCGGCGGATCCGGTATGACCCAGGTTCCTCTGCACCGGCGCAAAGGTTCGATCGTCGCCACCGTGAAAGCCGTGCTGTGGGGCTTTCTCGGTGTGCGCCGCAATGCCGATTACCAAAGTGACATTGCCAAGCTCAACCCCATCCACATTCTGGTGGTGGGCGTGGTCATGGCCGTGCTTTTTGTCGTTGGCCTGATTTTGTTGGTGAACTGGGTGGTGCCCTGAGCCCCGGTTCCCGAACCCACTTTTCATTCTTCCAGCTATTCATACAAGCGTTCAGCACATAGGAGAGAGCATGTCAGCAGCAGCACACGGCACAACGCCTTATTACTTCGTCCCGGGGCCATCGCGTCATCCGGTGATGGCGGCCATCGGCCTGTTTTTCGTCATCCTGGGCGCGGGTCAGTGGGTCAACGGCGCCGAGTGGGGCATGTACTCGCTGGCGTTCGGCATGGCCTTCTGGCTCATCGTGCTGTTCCAGTGGTTTTCCCAGGCGATCGGCGAGAGCCAGAGCGGCATGTACGGGCGCAAGATCGACCTGTCGTTCCGCTGGAGCATGAGCTGGTTCATCTTCTCCGAAGTGATGTTCTTCGGCGCCTTCTTCACCGCGCTGTGGTGGGCCCGCACCCACTCGGTGCCGGCGCTGGGCAACATTGAAAATTCGCTGATCTGGCCCGACTTCACCTCGGTGTGGCCCAGCCTGCAGGCCGGTGCCACCGCTTCGCCGGCCGGCATCGTCGAGCCGTTCCAGACCATGGGCCCGTTCTGGCTGCCCACCATCAACACGGCCTTGCTGCTGACTTCGGGCGTGACACTGACCATCGCCCACCATGCGCTGCAAGTGGGCAACCGCGGCAAGACCATCGCCTTCATGTGGATGACGGTGCTGCTGGGTATCGTGTTCCTGTTTGTTCAGGGTTACGAATACGCCCACGCCTACAGCGACCTGAACCTCAAGCTGTCTTCGGGCATCTTCGGCTCGACGTTCTTCATGCTCACGGGCTTCCACGGTTTTCACGTGTTCGTCGGCATGCTGATGCTGCTGTTCATCACGCTGCGCCTGCAGAAAGGTCACTTCAATGCCGAGCGCCACTTTGGCTTTGAAGGCGCCGCCTGGTACTGGCACTTTGTGGACGTGGTCTGGTTGGGTCTCTACATCCTTGTTTACTGGATGTGAGTCCGGGTACGGGGCGCGAAAGCGCTCCGGACGGACAAGAAAAAAGCGCCAGCAGGCGCTTTTTTCTTGTCCGTCGTGGCCCGGCCTCAGCGCTGCAAGGGCAGGCCGGTGGGTTGTATCCAGCCCATCAGGTAGCTGATGAGCACCGCAACAAACAGCAGGATGGAGAATCCCACCCGGAAGGCCAGTGCCCGCGCCATGTGGTTCTTGCGCGGGGCGGCCGTTTTGCCATCTTCTCCGGTTTCGCTGGCGCCGCCGCGCATCATGAAGACCAGCGCAGCCGCCAGGCTGCCGATGATGGCGACGAAGGCCGCGATGACAAGGTATTTCATGTGATCAATTATCGGTTTGTTTGTGATCTCCGCGGGTGCTGTTGCATGAGCGTCGCTCGGCCGCCCCGAAGACGCTCAGCCCCGCGGTGCGCAGCACGGAGGGTAGTCCAGTGAGCACCCGGCCCGCGCGTTTCTGGGTCGTGACGCTGGCCACCGTCATCACGATGGCGGTCACCGCCGCGCTGGGTTTCTGGCAGCTGGACCGCGCCGGGCAGAAGCGCGCGCTGCAGGCGCAGATCGAACAGCGGGGCCAGCTGGCGCCCTGGTCGACCCCTGAGCTCTTGCAGGCTGCCGACCCCCTGGCCGGCCTGCACCGCCCCGTGCAATTGAGCGGTCGCTGGGTGCAGGGCGCCAGCCTGTTTCTCGACAACCGGCAGATGAACGCCCGGGTGGGCTTTTTTGTGATCACACCGCTGCGACTGGCCGGCAGCGACCGCGCGATCCTGGTTCAGCGGGGCTGGGTGGCGCGCGACTTCAACGACCGCAGCCGCGTGCCGGTTGTGGACACACCGGAAGGCGATGTCCGTCTCGAAGGGCGCCTGGCACCACCGCCGGGCAGGCTTTTCCAGCTGGGTGAGTCGGGCTCGGGGCCGATCCGGCAAAATGTCGACATCCCCGGTCTGGCCCTGGAGTTCGGCGTGTCTCTGCTGGACGTCTCGGTCCTGCAGACCGGCAACGCAGACGACGGTCTGCAGCGCGACTGGCCGCGTATCGCGGCCGGTGTCGAAAAACACCACGGTTACGCCTTCCAGTGGTTTGGCCTGTGCACCCTCGCGGGTGGCCTCTATGTCTGGTTCCAATTCATTTCCCCCCGCCGAAAGCGCAATCCCCATGGCCCAGAAGCCCGATGAACCGTTGATGCTGACCGTGCACAGCCTGCCCCAGCTGGACCAGGCGAGCGCCCAGGCAGCCGCCAGCACGCGCGCGGGTCGCTGGAAGATGCTGCTCCTGCTGCTCGTGAGCGCAGCGCCCGTGGTCGCCTCGTATGTCACCTATTACGTGATCCGTCCGGAAGGTCGCCGCAACTACGGCGAGCTGATCCAGCCGCAGCGTCCCTTGCCGGCGTTCACCGGCGTCAATGCGCAGGGGCAGGCGGTACCGCTGACGGCGCTCAAGGACCAGTGGCTGCTCATCAGTGTGGCCGACAGCGCCTGCAACGAGACCTGCCAGCAACACCTCTATCTGCAACGCCAGCTGCGCGAGACCCTGGGCAAGGAGAAAGACAGGCTGGACTGGGTCTGGCTGCGCACGGGCGGTGCCGATCTGGGCGAACCCTTGCGCCAGGCCACGGCCGCGGCACAGGTGTTGCAGGTGGACGCGCAGCAGCTGGCCGAATGGCTGCAGCCAGCGCCTGGCCAGCGCCTGGAAGACCACCTGTATCTGGTGGATCCGCTGGGCAACTGGATGATGCGTTTCCCCGCGCCGCTGGACCCCAAACGGGCCAAGAGCGATCTGGACCGCCTGCTGCGCGCCTCCGCGTTCTGGGACAAGGCCGGAAGACCGTGAAGCACCCCCCGCGCCGCTTCGCGTCACCCCCCTCTCTCGCCTTCGGCGGGAGGGGGGCAACACCTGCGCCCCGGCAAAGCCGGTTGCGCGGTGTTTCTGGATGGCTTCCCTGCGCTGGCGTGTCTCTTGTATCCGTGCCGTTCAGGAACCAGTGACATGGACGCGCAACCGTTGTACGACTTAGCCCCCATCGCACGCATCATGCTGCTGGGCGTGGTGCTTGCGCTCGGACCGCTGGCCTGGGTGTGGCTGCGCAACCGCGATGCCGCGCCCGCGCAGCGCCTGCGCGTGCTGACCCTCATCACCCTGTTTCTCACCTTCGACCTGGTGCTCTTTGGTGCCTTCACGCGCCTGACCGATTCGGGCCTGGGCTGCCCCGACTGGCCCGGCTGCTACGGCAGCGTGAGTCCGGTGGGCGCGAATGCGGCCATCGCGGCCGCGCAGGAAGCCATGCCGACGGGACCGGTCACGCTATCCAAGGCCTGGATCGAGATGATCCACCGCTACCTGGCCACCGCCGTCGGGGTGCTGATCCTGGTGCTGGCCAGCGTGAGCTGGGTCGAGCGCCGGCGGCTGACGGTGTCGTTCTGGTGGCCGCTGCTCACGCTGGCCTGGGTCTGCCTGCAGGGCGCCTTCGGTGCGCTCACCGTCACCATGAAACTGTTCCCGGCCATCGTCACCATGCACCTGCTGGGCGGGCTGGTGTTGCTGGCCTTGCTGCGCGCGCAGGCCGTGGGCTACGCGCTGGCCGATCCGGCCCACCCCGGGCCGGTGGCCCTGTCCAACAGCACGCGGGTCGCGCTGGGTCTGGTGTTCGCGCTGTTGTGGCTGCAGATCGCGCTCGGCGGCTGGGTGAGCACCAACTACGCCGTGCTGGCCTGCAGCGAGTTCCCCACCTGTCAGGGCAGCTGGTGGCCCAGCATGGATCTGCGCGAAGGTTTTTCGATTTGGCGCGAGCTCGGGTTGAGCCGCTCGGGCGAAGCCATTCCGTTCGCTGCGCTGACCGCCATCCACTACGTGCACCGCCTCACCGCCTACGCGGTGCTGGCGGCCCTGGGCTGGCTCGCGTGGCGGCTCTGGGCGATGCCGGCCCTGCGTGGCACGGCGCGATCCCTGCTGGCGCTGGCGGGCCTTCAGTTGCTCAGCGGGTTGGCCAACGTGGTGCTCGACTGGCCGCTGCTGGCGGCGGTCGGCCACACCGGCGGAGCCGCAGCCCTCGTGATCGTCATGACCGGTGCCCTCTCTGGCACCCGCAACGCGGTGCACACCGTGAGCGCTTCCCCATTCAACGTTTCCCGACCGACCTGATGAGCACCGCGCCCACTTCTCCCGCCACCGCCCTGCCGACCCCGGTCTGGCGCCAGTTCCACGCGCTGACCAAGCCGCGCGTGATCCAGCTCATTGTCTTCTGCGCCTTGATCGGCATGGTGCTGGCCGTGCCCGGTGTGCCGTCCTGGCAGCAGGTGCAGCTGGCCGCCATCGCCTCGTTCGGCATCTGGCTCGTGGCCGGCGCGGCCGCGGCTTTCAACTGCGTGGTCGAACAGCAGATCGACGCCAAGATGCGGCGCACCGCCTGGCGGCCCACCGCCAAGGGCGAGCTCTCCAACGTGCAGACGCTCTCGTTTTCGGCGGTGCTGTGTGCGCTGGGCTCGGCCATCCTGTACTTCCTCGTGAACCCGCTCACCATGTGGCTGACCTTCGCCACCTTTGTCGGCTACGCGGTGATCTACACCGTGATCCTCAAGCCGCTGACGCCGCAGAACATCGTGATTGGTGGCGCCTCGGGCGCCATGCCGCCGGTGCTGGGCTGGGCCGCCATGACGGGCGTGGTCTCGCCCGAGGCCCTCATCCTTTTCCTCATCATCTTTCTCTGGACGCCGCCGCATTTCTGGGCGCTGGCGCTCTACCGCGTCGAGGACTACCGCAAGTCCGGCCTGCCGATGCTGCCCGTGACCCACGGATCGGACTTCACCCGGCTGCAGATCCTGCTCTACACGTTTGTGCTGTTTGCCGCCTGCCTCATGCCCTTCGTGATGCGCATGAGCGGCTGGTTCTATCTGGCCGTGGCCGTCGTGCTGAGCATCGGGTTCTCCGGCTACGCGTTTGCGCTCTGGCGGGAGTATTCGGACGCCCTGGCGCGCAAGACCTTCCGCTTCTCGCTGATCCACCTGTCGCTGCTGTTTGCAGCACTTCTCATAGATCACTACCTGCCATGAATTCCGTTCGCCGTTTCTTTCTGCTGGCTGGCCTGTCCGTGGCCATGTTGGCTGGTTGCTCCGACAAACCCGCCGACGCCACTGCCACGGGCTTCTCGGGCATCGACATCACCGGTGCCGACTACGCCACCGGTTTCTCGCTCACCGACCACAACGGACAGGCCCGCACGCTGGCCGACTTCAAGGGCAAGGCGGTGGTGGTCTTTTTTGGGTTCACGCAGTGCCCCGACGTGTGCCCCACATCGCTCGGCGAGCTGGCGCAAGCCCGACAGCTGCTCGGTGCCGATGGCGAACGGCTTCAGGGGCTGTTCATCAGCGTCGACCCCGAGCGCGACACGCCCGAAGTGATGAAGGCCTACATGGCCAGCTTCGACCCCAGCTTCCTCGCGCTCTACGCCGCGCCCGAGGCGCTGCCCGATCTGGCCAAGAGCTACAAGGTCTATTACAAGAAGGTCGACGGCAAGACCCCGACCAGCTACACCATGGACCACTCAGCGGGCAGCTACGTGTACGACCCGCAGGGGCGCATCCGTCTCTACCACCGCTACGGCAGCGGTGCACAGGCGCTGGCCGATGATGTGAAGAAGCTGCTGGCTGAGGCGGGCAACTGAGCACGCAGGACCGAATCACCAACAAAAACGGCACCCTCGGGTGCCGTTTTTGTTGGTCGCGCTGCAGCGAAGCTCAGTCCACCTTGGCGCCACTGAGCTTGACGACCCGCTCGTACTTGGTGCGCTCGGCGTTCATGAACTGGCCAAACTGTTCCGGGCTGCTGGGTGCCGGCTCGGCCATCAGCAACGCAAACCGGGACTTCACTTCCGGGCTCTGCAGGGCCTGGGTGAACGCGGCGTTGAGCTTGCGCACCGTGTCGGCGGGCGTGGCCGCCGGCACCACCAGGCCCCACCAGGTGTCGATGCTGAAGCCGGGCAGGGTTTCGGCCACGGTGGGCACGTCGGGCATGGTGGCCGTGCGCTGAGCCGTGGTGACGGCCAGCGCCTTGAGCTTGCCCCCACGGATGTTGGCGGATGCCGTGGCCAGGTTGTCGAAGTTGAAATCGACCTGGCCCGAGAGCAGGCCGAGCTGGGCCGGGTTGCCGCCGTTGTAGGGGATGTGCACCGCGAACACGCCCGCCTGGTTCTTGAACATCTCGCCCGCCAGGTGGCCGGCGCTGCCGTTGCCTCCCGAGCCGTAGTTCAGCTTGGCGGGGTTGGCCTTGGCGTAGCGGATCAGGTCGGCCAGGGTGTTGATGTTCAGCCGCTGGGCGGTTTCTGCGTTCATCACCAGCACGTTGGGCACGCGCAGCATCTGCGTGACCGGTGCGAAATCCTTCACCGGGTCGTAGGGCAGCTTGCTGAACAGCCACGGATTGATGCCGTGCGATGCCGTCGTGGCGATGCCGATGGTCAGACCATCGGGCGCCGCCTTGGCCACGGCGCTCACGCCGATGTTGCCGCCCGCGCCCGGCCGGTTCTCCACGATCACGGTGCCCAGCGAGCCTTTCACGGCTTCGGCAAGCACGCGCGCGGTCTGGTCGATCGGGCCACCGGCGCCGAACGGCACGATGATGCGCGTGGTGGTCTGGGCTTGCGCCAGCGCAGGCAGCACCAGCGCGGATGTGGCCAGGGAAATGGCGGTGACGAGGTGGCGGCGGTTCAGCATGGGACGGTCTCCTGGGGTTGTTGTTGGAACAGTTCGAATGCGATGGTCACAGCTTGTCTGCAGCGCTGGTGAAAGAGTCTGCGTAGAACTCTTCCGGCGGCAGGCCGGCCTGCGCGCTGTACTGCGCGCGCGCCGACTCCACGACGATGGGCGCGCCGCAGGCATAGACCTGGTGGTCCGACAGGTCGGGGAAATCCTGCAGCACCGCGAGGTGCACAAAGCCCGTGCGACCGCTCCAGCCGTCTTCGGGCAGTGCATCGGAGATCACCGGCACATAGTGCAGGTTGGGCATGGCGGCGGCCTGGGCCAGCAGCCAGTCGTGGTGGTACAGATCGGCCGGCCGCCGGCCGCCCCAGTACACGGTGGTCGGGCGCTGGATGCCCTTGAAATGCATGTGCTGGAGGATGGCCTTGATGGGCGCAAAACCGGTGCCCGACGCCAGCAGGATCACCGGCTTGTCGCTGTCTTCACGCAGGTAGAAGCTGCCGTAAGGCCCTTCGATGCGCAGGATGTCTTTCTCCTTCATGGCGCCGAACACGTGGTCGGTGAACTTGCCGCCGGGCATGTGGCGCAGGTGCAGTTCCATCGCCGGCTGGCCCGCTTGCGTGTGCGGCGCGTTGGCCATGGAATAGCTGCGGCGGTCGCCGTCGCGCAGCAGGAACTCGATGTACTGGCCCGCGTGGTACTGGAAGGTGTCGGACGCGGGCAACTGCAGGTGCATCACGATCACATCGTGCGAAGCGCGATCGAGCCGGTTCACGCGCACCGGCATCTTCTTGATCGGGAAGGCACCGGCTTCGGTGACCTGGCGCGATTCCAGCACCACGTCGCTTTGGGCCACGCCGCAGCAGGTCAGCGCATAGCCGGCGGCTTCTTCCTCGGCGCTCAGGGCCTTGGCCTGGTGCGGGCCGTGGGTGATCTGGCCGCTGACCACTTTGCATTTGCACGATCCGCAGGCGCCGTCCTTGCAGCCATACGGCAGACCGATGCCTTGTCGGATGCCCGCGGCCAGGATGGCCTCGGTGGGCTCTGCCGTGAAGCTGCGCCCGCTGGGTTCGATGGTGATGGTGAATGTCATACTGGCGGCGAGTGGTGGTTGGGGCGCCTTGGTGTGTCTCGACACAAAAGCAATCGAACATTGTCGCAAATCTGTAAATCGCATGAGCCTTCTGGGCGCTTTGCCCGCACGCTTCCGGCGTGAGCGGGTGCTGATCATTGGCTGTGGTGACGTGGGTCAGCGCGCGGCCCGCGTGCTGGGTGGCGGCCGCCGTGTGCGGCTGCTCGCCCTCACATCGACACCCGGGAGCGCGGCTGCGCTGCGCGCGCAGGGCATCACCCCCTTGCCGGGCAACCTGGACGACGCCCGCAGCCTGGGCCGACTGGCCGGACTGGCCACCCGTGTGCTGCACCTCGCGCCACCACCCGCGGGTGAATCGCCCGACTGGCGGCTGGACACCCGCACCCGGTCACTGGTGCGGGCCTTGGCGCAGCGCTCGTTGCCCGTATCGCTGGTGTACGGCTCCACCAGCGGCGTCTACGGGGACCGGCAAGGGCAATGGGTGAGCGAAGCCACCCCGGCCCAGCCGCTCACGCCGCGCGCCTGGCGGCGGGTGGATGCCGAGGCGGCGGTGCACTGGCTGGGGCGCGCCACCGGCGTGCGCACCAGCGTGCTGCGCATCCCTGGCATCTACGCGCCCGACCGTGAGGGCGGCACGCCGCGCGAGCGCCTGCTGCGTGGCACACCGGTGCTGCGCGCCGAAGACGACGTGTTCACGAACCATATCCACGCCGACGACCTGGCGTGCGCCTGTGTGCTGGCGCTGTGGCGCGGGCGGCCGCAGCGCAACGTCAACGTGAGTGACGACACCGATCTGAAAATGGGCGACTACTTCGATCTCGCGGCCGATCTGTATGGCCTGCCCCGTCCGCCGCGCATCGCGCGCAATGCCGCGGGGGACCAGCTGCCGCTGATGCTGCTGAGCTTCATGAGCGAGTCGCGCCGGTTGCACAACCAGCGCATGAAAACCGAACTCGGGCTTCGCCTGCGCTACCCCACGGTGGCCGAAGGCCTTCGGGCCTGATCAGGCGCTGGGCGTCATGGAGGCCAGCAGCCAGCCGGTGTACCCCACATACAGGGCCAGCAGCACCAGCGCCTCCAGCCGGTTGATGCGCCCGGGGCCGCGAAAGCCCCAGCCCATGGCGAAGAGCAGCACGGTCAGGCCGGCCATCATCGGCAGGTCGCGCGTGAGCACGTCGGTGCCGATGTCCATCGGCGCGATCACACCCGCCAGCCCCACCACCGCCAGCGTGTTGAAGAGGCCCGACCCCAGCACGTTGCCCAGCGCGATGTCGTGCTCGCCCTTGCGCGCCGCCGCCACGCACGACGCCAGCTCGGGCAACGAGGTGCCTATCGCCACCACCGTCAGGCCGATGATCAGGTCGCTCACGCCCAGTGATTGTGCGATCGACACCGCGCCCCAGACCAGCAAGCGCGAACTGCCCACGAGCAGCAGCAGGCCCATACCCAGCCACAGCAGCGCGCGTCGCAACGGCATCGCATGCGCCTGCAGCTCGGTGGCCGTCTCGGTGGCCAGCGTGTCCCCGCCTCCGGCACGGGCCTCGACGATGGACCAGGTCACCAAGGTGCCAAACACCAGCAGCAACACCGCGGCGTCGAGCCGCGACAGCACGCCGTCCCAGACCAGCAGTGCCGACAACGCGGTCACCGCCATCAGGATCGGCAACTCCTTGCGCAGGATGACCGAGCGCACCAGGATCGGTGCGATCAGCGCCGTGATGCCCAGGATCAGCGCCATGTTGACGATGTTGGAACCCCAGGCGTTGCCCAGCGCGAGCCCGGGGTTGCCCTGCGAAGCCGCCAGCACCGACACCACCATCTCGGGTGCCGAGGTACCGAAGCCGACGATCAGCATGCCGACCAGCAGCGGGGGCACAGAAAAGTGCTGGGCGGTGGCCGAAGCACCGGCCACGAAGCGGTCGGCGCTCCACACGAGCAGCAACAGTCCGGAAAGGATGGCAAGCGATGGCAGCAGCATGGCAAGTCGGGTCGGCGTTGTTGGACAATGCCCTGGATTGTGTCAGCTGACTCCCGATCCCCCTTCCTGTCGGACATGACGTCCCGCGGGTTCATCCAGCGCCGCCACGTTGTGTTTGCACCATGAGTTCATTGCCACCGGATCGGTCAGACGCCTCTGCTGACGTCCCGCCATCGGGGTTCTGGGACTCGCCCCTGCGCTCGCGCCTGGCCCTCACGGCGGGCGCCGTGGTGCTCATGCTGCTGCTGCTCTGGTGGTGGCGGCCCCTGCTGCTGATCCCGGGCACGCAGCCCCTGGTCATGTCCGGCGGTGACCCCTACCTGCGCGCGCTGATGCGCACCATCTCGGCGAGCGAGTCCAACGTGCTGCGGCCCTACCACGTGATGTACGGTCACGACTATGTGTGGACGCTGGACGTGCACCCGAACCGCTGCGAATCCATCGGGCAAGGCCCCAACCGGGGCAACTGCTCCACCGCCGCCGGGCGTTACCAGCTGCTCTACAGCACCTGGCTCGAACTGGCCGCCCGCTACCACCCGCAGCGCACCGACGATCCGCTGGATGCCACCGGACTGAGTTTCGCTCCCGAATACCAGGACCTGGTGGTGCACGCCTGGCTGTCCGAAGGGCGCTGGGGCAACCTGTCGACCCAGTTGCGCCAGGGCCGCGTGCAGCCGGTGTTGCGCCGGCTCTCCGGCACCTGGACCAGCCTGGGGTACGGCATCGAAACCAACAGCATGAGCCGCCAGCTGCCGCGCATCTACCAGCAGGTGCTGAAGGAAGAGCTGGCCCGTGCAGGGAAGGATGCGGCGGAGCCGGGCACCGAAAAACAAAAAGGCCGCACAGCGGAAACTGTGCGGCCTTGAGTGTGGTGCCGGGGCCGCACACGAACTCCCCTATGAAAGCGAGGCAAAATCCGTAAAAATGCCCCCAAATGTGCCCCCAGACTGAGAAGGATGCCCCTCATGAAGCTGACCGATGCCAAGCTGCGAACCCTGACCGACCCCGGCAAGCACTTCGACGGCGGGGGTCTGTACCTTGAGGTGACGAAGGCGGGCGGGCGGTACTGGCGCATGAAGTACCGGCACGGGGGCAAGGAAAAGCGCCTGGCCTTTGGGGTGTATCCGGCTGTCACCCTGCGCGATGCACGCGACCGGGCAGCGGCGGCCCATGCCCTGCTGAAAGCGGGCGACGATCCCGGGGCGCTGCGCAAGGCCGCGAAAGTCCGCGCCCTGTACGAACAAGAGAACACCCTTGAGGCCGTGGCGCTGGACTGGATTCGGCACCAGGCGGCCCGCTGGGAGCCTGTCACCTTGCAGCGCATCCGGGCATCGCTGGAGGCGGACATTTTCCCCACGCTCGGGGGCCGCCCGCTGGCCAGCATCAAGCCCGGCGAACTCATGGCCGCGGTGAAGGCCATCGAAGCCCGGGGCGCTGGCGAGCTGGCAAACCGCGTGCTGCAGCGGGTGAAGTCGATCTACCGATGGGCCGTCACGCATGAGCGCATCGAATCGAATCCCATGCTTGACCTGGTGCCCTCAGAGATCCTGAAACCCCGCGAGGTGAACCACCGGGCCGCCCTGGCGGACAAGGACATACCCGAGTTCCTGGGCAAGCTGGCCACGTACGAAGGCGAGCCCAGCACCGTGCAAGCCCTGCGCCTGCTGATGCTGACCGCGGCCCGCCCCGGCGAAGTGCGCGGCGCACGCTGGGCAGAGTTCGACCTTGACGGGGCGCTGTGGGTCATTCCAGCCGAGCGCATGAAGATGCGCACCGAACACCGCGTGCCCCTGTCCCGCCAAGCCCTTGAGGTCCTGCGCACCATGGAGCCCTTGAGCGGTGACAGCGACCTGGTGTTCCCCAGCCCGAACTACCGCAGCAAGCCCCTGAGTGAGAACACGTTCAACAGCGCCATGACGCGCATGGGTTTCAAGGGCAGCGCGACCGCCCACGGTTTCCGGGCGCTGTTCAGCACCACAGCCAACGAGTGCGGCTGGAATGCTGACGTGATCGAGCGCCAGCTGGCACACAAGGAACGCAACAAGGTGCGGGCCGCCTACCACCGATCAAGCTACATGCCCGACCGCGCCAGCCTCCTGCAGTGGTGGGCGGACTACCTGGACGGCCGCAAGTCGGGGACCGTGGTTCAGTTGCCCAAGCGGGCCGCTTGACGTGGCAACAGGAACCGAACCGAGTGCGGCAGGTGGAACCGCACCCATTCCCGCGGGCGGACAGATGCACACGCTTGCACTCTCACCCCCGACCATTCCCAGCCAAACACCGGGGACACCGGGGACAAACCGGCGAAACCCAGCGTTTATGCGGCCTGCAGGCCGATGGTGTACCGGGGACAGACCGGGGACATATAGGGGACAGACAGGGGACACTCACTCACCTATATCCATTTCCCGCCCATATCCCCACCCACGGCCCGGCCGCACCGCCCCGGCCGCACCGCCCCGGCCGCTTGCGCACTTTGCCGGAATGCGGCGCAAGGGCACTTCCCCTGGCGCCAGTCCATCGCGCCCCGTGCCCCTGTGGATAACTTTCAAGACGACGACGCACACACGTATGCACAAAAAACAGGCAATGTGCACAAGTCTGCAACCCGTTGATTTGTTTATGTATTTCCCGAAAATGTGCAATACTTGTTCAATAACGCATATTCGACAACGGGCGTTATGTATAGTTAATGTGTTGAAATATACGTATTCAGCACACTATCGGGAAAATCTAGTATCATGACCGCAAGCCAAAAAAGGTGCAACACATGACCATTGAAGAATTTGACGCGGCGCTGTCCGCCTTGGGCTGGAAGATCGCCGACTTTTGCCGGATGACCGGCCTTCACCGCAACACACCCAGCCGCTGGCGTGCCGAGGGCGTGACGATCCCCGAATGGGTGCCCAAGCACCTGGGGCTGCTGCAAGACCTGCAGCGCCTGCACACCGCCTACCTGGTGCCACCGAGCCCAAAGGCGGGGGAGGTACCTGGATCATGATCGGGCACCAACCCACAGGCGCTATCGAGGGCGTGGTTATTTCCGCGGTGGCCCATGAAGGATTGACCGTCACTGTCAACGGCAAGCCGGCCAAGCTTGCCGTGGTGACTGAGGATGGAACCGTGGTGGCTGCTGGGGTAGATGTGGCCCGCGAAGTTCAGGCCGTGGCCGTCAACCTCTACCGGGGATTCTTGATAGGGAACGGACACCTTCGAGTATTGAGCCCAAGCATCCCTATCAAGGCGCTTTGAACCGCCATGCCCAGCGGCGGTGTTTGCTGGGCACAAAAGGCGGCGGGGCCTGGTGTTACGAGCACCGGCCCCGCCTGACCACCACCGAAGAACGGAGCTTCGACAATGGCTGATACGAATTTTGCAACAACCCGGGCTGCGCCCCGCCAGCGCGTGAAAGCGCGTGAGCTGGTCCCCTGCTACCGGGCGGGGGCCGGGCCGGCTTCCTTTCGCTACGGCATGCCAGAGCATGAACGCAGCGTGATTGATGCGGCCCTGGCCATTCTTCGGCGCTACCTGGGGGAGCCCGGCGCCCTGTTCGACAGCCCCCGTGCGGTGCGCGACTTTCTGAGCCTTCACCTGGGCGCGGAAAAAACCGAGGTGTTCGCGGTGCTGTACCTTGACAGCCAAAACCGCGCCATCGCCTTTGAAACGCCCTTCAATGGCACCCTGGCACAAACCAGCGTGTACCCCCGAGAGATTGCACGCGCAGCCATTGAGCACCACGCGGCGGCCGTGGTCCTGGCACACAACCACCCAAGCGGCGCAGCCTCTCCAAGCCGTGCCGATGAAACCCTGACGCAGTGCCTCAAGGCGGCCTTGGCGCTGATCGATGTTCGCGTGTTGGATCACTTCATCGTGGCTGGCGACGGGTGCACATCCATGGCCGAAATTGGGCTCATTTGAGAGGGAGGATTGAACATGAACGCGAACGAACCCAAACCCCTGAACCTGGCGCCAGAGTGCGCCGATCTGCTGGCCGATGCCTGCGCCGAAATCGAGCAGATGACCCGCATCATTGGCACCATGCCTGCCGATTCGTCGGGCAATGACCTGGTGTTGCGTGGCCTGGCCGTGCGCCTCCACAGCCTCAACAGCGTGATCTATTGGGCGCTGCTGCGTGACGGCACTTTCGATGTTGCAGAGGCTTCCGACACCGTGCATGGGCCGGCGCAATGGAAGCTTGCCGCGTGAGGCAAGACCACCAGGCGGCGAACGATTCGCCGTACTGGCCTGTGTGCGTGCGTGAACCCGGCTTTCTGCCATGGCTGGCTCGGTTTATGGCCATCGTGAACAACACGCACCCCGATACGCCTACCGACCCCCTTGGGAGCATGGCCCGGAAGCCTGGCCACGTGCCCCCGAGTGGGCACTGGCCGTGCTGTTCCTCATGGAGCATGCCCGCGCTGATCGTTGTACGCCAGGCTGATCGGTCATGAAGCGCCTGCCGTCGATACCGCCCGCCGAAGTCGAAAACCTGCGCCTGGTGTGCGCTGAATTGGAGTTGCCCGCCGCTGCCCTGGAGTGGCTGCAATCCATCGTGAAAGGCATCAGGATGAGCGAGGCCATGTCGCGTACACCATCGGCCCCCAAGAGGAAAAAAGAACTTGGCCAGGTTGCCAAACTGGCGCAGCAATTGAACGCTGCATTGCAGGGGCTAGAACATGCAGACCAGGAAGCGATTCACCAGGGTTTCAACGGGGTGCAGATTCGGATGGAACTAGACCCACCAGACCCTGTGCGCGAGGTGTTCATGGGCGCTTTTGGCGACACTGTGTCGGGTGTCGATGGGCGGTCGATGCGTGATGTGATGTGCGAAAACGTGCTGCTGCTTGGCGACGTGCTCCTGACTCTGGAGGGAGTTGCTACGCAGGCCAGAGACGACGTAGTAGGACCTACAAAAGGAGGGCGCCCGCGCGATCTGGAGCGAAGGATTTATCACCTGATCGAGGTTGCACGGTTTGCCTATGTTTACGGCATCCCTGTGGATAGAGGCATCCGCTTCGTGCGTCTCAGCGAGGCGGTCTTTTCTGCGGCGGGTGTCAGTGTCGGTCCTGAGCCGGCGATTCGAAAATTCACATCCGAGCTGCTGCCCTTCTTCTTGGAGAGTTGGTCCATGGATGCCGAGGCAGAGGGCGACGAGGAAGACAACGCCAGCGGCTAGAACTGTCGAAAAATTGCACCGGTTCCTGCCGTGACTGGACGGCAGACAAACGAGAACATGCGCACGTGTTTAACCCACTACGGAGCGCAACAAGTGCAAACCAGTTCAAGCCCCCAGCCCAGCAAACCCGAAAGGATGCTGCGGCTCCCTGAGGTCGAAAGCCTGACCGGCCTCAAGAAATCCAGCATCTATGCGGGCATGAAAGCCGACCCGCAGACCTTCCCCCACTGCGTGCGCCTTTCGGCTCGGGCCGTGGCGTGGCGTGAGTCCGACATTGCCACCTGGCAGGCCCAGCGCCAGCAAACCGGGGGCCAATGATGGGCAAGGCATCGAACCGAAAGAAGGCCGCCCAACCTGGTGCAGGCCCGGACATTCACCAGCAGATCGCGGCCGAAGCTGCGGCTGTGCGTGCCAAGGATCGTTTGGCATTCCAGCCGGCCGAGAAAACGCCCGCCCTGTGTGCCTTGCTGGACAGTGCCAGCGAGGCCTTATCCAAGGCCGTGCCCGCCACCTTCGACCACCAGGGCCGCCCATACTACCTGCGCGTCTCCTTCGCTCAGGTGCATGTGATGGTGTTCGAGACCGCCACGGCATCCGGTCCTATGGCCTTTGCTGTTACCGGCAGCTCCGAAGAGTTCGGGCACGAGCCGTACCACTGAGGGGCCGCCATGACTGCCCCCAAACCCTTGCCCGACGACAGGTCAGCGCAGGCTGTCCGCGTTGCGGACTACCTGGAAACGCACCCCCACAGCACGCAAAAAGAAATCGACGCGGAGTGTGACACCGGGTGCATTTCCAAGGTGCTGTCTGACATGCCGCGCTCCGAGTTGCCGGGCATGGGCTACGGCCTGGCCTATGGCTGGCGCACGGTCCGGTGTGCGAGCGGGAGCCGCACGCGACAGGTGCGCACCTATGCCCTGTTGCACCGCCCACGCGCCCAGCCCGATCTATTCACCCCCACATGACCCCACAGACCCCAATCACGCCCGAGCTGATCCGGCAGGCCCTGGCACACATCCCGGCGAACCTGCCACGCGACGAATGGGCGCGGGTGGGCATGGCCATCAAGAGCGAGTATCCGGACGGCGCCGGCTTCGATCTGTTCGACGCTTGGAGCGCCAGCGATGCCGACCGGTACGATAAAAAGGCCGTGGCCTCGACCTGGCGCAGCATCAAGGCTGGCGGCGGTGTGGCGGTGGCCACGCTGCTGCATCTGGCAAAGGAACACGGCTTCACGCTGCCCAAGAACGGGCAGGCGCCGGCCGCGCCCACGGCGGCAGAGCTGGCCGAACGCGAGCGCCAGCGAACCGAGCGCCAGCGGCAGGAACAGGCCCGCATCGATGCCGGCCACGCGGCAGCATCCGACCAGGCGGCGGCACAGTGGCAAGACGCCAGCGAGGGCGTCGCCAGCCCTTACCTGGTGCGCAAGGGCGTGCAGCCCCACGGCGTGCGCTTCGCCGATGGTGGCGTGCTGCTGGTGCCCCTGCGCGACGGTGCGGGCAAGCTGTGGAACGTGCAACGCATCGCGCCGACCAAACCCGAGAGCGGCGCACCGGAAAAGCTGTTCCTCAAGGGTGGGCGCAAGTCCGGGCTGTGGCACCTGGTGGGTGAGCTGGCCAGCGGCGCCGATGCCACCGGCCCGACCGTGCTGCTGATCGCCGAAGGCTACGCCACGGCCGCCACCTTGCACGAGGCCACGGGCTACCCGGTGGCCGTGGCCTTCGATGCCGGCAACCTGCAGCACGTGGCCCGTGCGCTGCGCCAGCTGCACCCGGCCGCGCTGCTGGCCGTGTGTGGCGACGACGACCAGGAAACGGAAAAGCAGACCGGCACGAACCCGGGCCGCGTGAAAGCGGCAGCGGCGGCCCGTGCGGTGCATGGCCTGGCGCTGTTCCCCAAGGGCTTGCCCGCTGGGGGCTCGGACTTCAACGACCTGGCCGCCCACGTCAACGCCGAACAGGGCGACGGCGCCGGGCTTGAAGCGGTGCGGCGCATCGTGGCCGGTGTGATCAATGCGCACACCGATGCGCAGGCGGCCACACAGCACGCGAAAGGATCAAAGGCAAGGGGGCAGGCAGGCCAGCCCCAGAAAAACGGCGCCAGCGGCCCGCCTGCAGCGCCACCAGGTGCACCACCGGGCGGCCCCGCTGACCCTGGCGACAAGCCCGCCCCAGAACCGGGCCGGGAGTGGGACCGTTTCAGCGTGACCGATGCCGGCGTGTTCTTCACCGGTGTGGACAAGGACGGCGAACCGACGAAACCCGTGTGGTTGTGTTCGCGCTTGGACGTGAAAGCCCTGACGCGCGACCAGGACGGGCAGGGATGGGGCTACCTGCTGACCTTTACCGACCGTGCGAAAAAACCCAAGCAATGGGCCATGCCCGCCCGGATGCTGGCCACTGACGGAGGCGAATACCGCGGCACCTTGCTGGGGCAAGGGCTGGGCATCGCCACCAGCCCGGCCGCCCGCAACCTGCTGACGCAGTACATCCAGACCCGCGACCCTGGCGAGTACGCCATCTGTACCGATCGCATCGGCTGGCACGGCCGGGCCTTTGTGTTGCCACACGAGACCATCGGAGACGATGCCGAGCGCATCGTTTTCCAAAGCGAGAGCGCACAGGAAAACACCTTTCGAGTGAAGGGCACGCCAGAGCAATGGCGCGACCGCGTGGCCGCGCTGTGTGTGGGCAATTCGCGCCTGGCCTTTGCAGTGGCTGCGGCCTTTGCGGGCCCGCTGTTGCGCCCGGCCGGCGTGGAGAGCGGCGGCTTTCACTTCCGGGGTGACAGCTCAAGCGGCAAGACGACAGCCCTCAAGGTGGCGGCCAGCGTGTACGGCGGTGCGTCCTACCTGCAGCGGTGGCGCACCACTGACAACGCCTTGGAGGCCATCGCGGCGCAGCACTGCGACGGGCTGCTGATCCTGGACGAACTGGCACAGGTGGACCCCAAGACAGCGGGCGAATGCGCGTACATGCTGGCGAACGAACAGAGCAAGGCCCGGGCAACCCGCACGGGCACACCACGCGCCCGCCTGTCCTGGCGGCTGCTGTTCCTGAGTGCTGGCGAGCTGGGGCTGGCTGACCACATGGCCGAAGGCATGAAGCGGGCCCGCACCGGGCAAGAAGTGCGCATGGCCGACATACCCGCCGACGCGGGCCGGGGCATGGGGGCTTTTGAAGATCTTCACGACCGCGAAGGCGGGGCGGACTTTGCCCGGCACATCACCGGGCAGGCTGGCACCGTTTACGGGGCTGTGGGCCGTGTCTGGCTGCAGCACTTGACCGAGAACGCGGACGGACTCAAGGCCCGCATTCGAGACTCTGCCAGCAAGCTGGCACGGCAGATGGTGCCCGAGGCTTCAAGCGGACAGGTTGAACGGGTGGGCGCCCGCTTTGCCCTGGTGGGCGCTGCTGGTGAGATGGCCACGGCGGCGGGTCTGACGGGCTGGCCACCAGGCGAGAGCGAACGGGGCGCCCGTGAATGCTTCAATGCTTGGCTGGCCGCGCGTGGTGGCATCGGCAATGGCGAAGTGTCGGCCATGCTGCGACAGGTTCGGCGCTTCCTGGAAGCGCACGGGGAAGGGCGCTTCACCTGGTGGCACCGTGCGGCCGATGACCACAGCGCCAAGACCCTGAACCGGGCCGGGCTGCGCCGGATGCTGAATGATCGAGGCGAGCCGATCAAGACCCACCACGACCACGCCGCGGACTACGGCGACCGGATGCCCTCCACCTTGGGGGAAAACGTGTCGATCGAATACTTCGTCTTGTCCGAGGTGTTCAAGTCCGAGATGTGCCAAGGCTTCGACCCGCAGGCAGTGGCCCGCGTCCTGGTCGAACACGAGTGCCTGATCGTGAAAGAGCCCGGCCGCTACAGCGTTAAAGAGCGATTGCCGGGGCTCGGGTCCGCCCGCTGCTATCGCATCGTGTCGGCGATCTTTGCGCTTGACCTGTGATGCGCGACGACCAGACGCTGCGTGTGCAGCCTGGCCAGCTGCAATGCCTCTTCGTGGGTGTCTGCTGACCCGGGCATCTTGAACGGGTGATTGACCAGTTTCAACCGGTACCAGCCGACGACATGAACGATGGGCAGGAACACCCCTTGCGGTGCTTCCTCTACCCGGGGTGTGTACGTGGTTTGCATGGTTCGCCTTTCAAAGCCGGGGCCGCCCCCGGGTGAAAGGGAAATCTATCTGCGTGGTGTTGCGATGCGTGCATCATGCGCAGCGCTGCGGGCCGCCGATGGGCGGTGGCGGCGGGGGCTTGCTTCGCGCTGCATCGGGCTGTTGAGCGGTACACCAGGCACCAAAACAAGGGCCGCCCGCTGTTGTCTGCACTTCTATGCACTTGTGTGGAGTGAGTTGTCCCCGGTGTCCCCGGTGATTTGAGGATTGTCCCCGGTCCGACCGGGGACAGAAAACCCCAATGATGACAATGGGTTACGAGCGTTTTGCCCATTTGTCCCCGGTGTCCCCGGTGTTTTGAGGTCACAACCCGAAGGAAACCCGGCCGATCAAGTGCCCATGCTGGTCGGCTGCGTGGCCTTGCTGGTGCCTCGCGAGGCAATGCACAAAGACTATTCCTTCGGCCTGCTCTGGCGCCTGTTCCCGGCCGTCTGGTGGCGTGCCTGGGGCTTCGTAGGCCCTGACCCTTGGGGCTGGCATAGGGAGCAGGCTATGGGAGGGGGGCGAAGAACTTCCGGACCCATAGGCCGGAAACCGACCGGTTAGGCAAATTTTTGCGTGCGCAGGTTTTGGGGGGGAGGGGTACCCCCCCAACAGGAACAGCAGCTGCCCCAGCGGTAGCGGTAGTGCAGGGGCGCATTGCCCCATCCCGATGAACAGCACCGCAATGCACTGCAATGGGCTTTAGCGGACACATCAACAAGCCCCACGGGAAAGCCCTTGGCCTGGTGCGCTTGATCGGCCGCGCCTGCAGCTCGGGCCGACGCCAGCACCACCGGCCTGAGCCGGTGCCGCCGGATCGCGACAGGGTGCCCCCAGTCCCACGGGCCGGCCCTCGACCTGGTGCGTCTGCAGCTCGGGCCGCGATCGCCAGCCCTGGCGCCAGCGGCCCCAGCCCAACGGGCCAGCCCTTGACCTGGACCTGATCGGCCGCGCCTGCAACTCAGGCCGGCGCCTGCAACTCAGGCCGGCGCCAGCACCACCGGCCTGAGCCGCTGTCCCCAGCTTGCGACCGGGTGCCCCAGCCCCACGGGCCAGCCCTCGACCTGGTGGACCTGATCGGCCGCGCCTGCAACTCGGGCCGGCGCCAGCACCACCGGCCTGAGCCGGTGCCCCCAGCCCGCGAACACGTGCCCCCAGCCCCACGGCCAGCCCTTCGACTGGTGCGCCTACGGCTTGGGCCGCGATCACCAGCCCGGCGCCAGCGCCACCAGCCCACGGGCAAGCCATCGACGCGGTGCGCCTGATTGACCGCGCCTGCAGCTCGGGCCGGTGCCCCCAGCCCCACGGCCAGCCCTTCGACCTGGTGCGCCTGCAGATCGGGCCCAGATCGCCAACCCCGGCAGCAGCACTAGCCCACGGGCAAGCCCTCGACCTGGTGCAGCTGAGCGGCCGGCGCCAGCACCACCGGCCTGAATTGAAGCCTCCGGCCCGCGACAGGGTGTCCCCGAGCCCCACGGGCAGGCCCTGGCCGGTCATCTTTCGGGCTTGGCAGGGTCAAACGCAGAGGGGGCAAAAATGCCCCCCTGTTTCGCCATAGTGCCCCCAAAGGTGCCCCCGAAATGGTCCGGAATGTGTCAAACTTCCTCGGACCTTGCCGCACTGTGAAAGTGCTGTTTTCATAGGGGAAAAAGGAAAAGGCCGCACGTCTTTGGAACTGTGCGGCCTTGTCTGTGGTGCCCGGGGCCGGAATCGAACCGGCACGCCTTGCGGCGGGGGATTTTGAGTCCCCTGCGTCTACCAATTTCACCACCCGGGCTGGAATCTGGAAGAGGGAAATTATGGCACAGTGGGGTCCATGAACTACCCAACCATTGAAGATGCGATCGGTAAAACACCGCTGGTGGCGCTGCAGCGCATCGGTGCGGCGGACAACCTTGCGCGGGGCAACGTCATTCTGGGCAAGCTCGAAGGCAACAATCCGGCGGGCTCCGTCAAGGACCGGCCCGCCGTGTCCATGATCCGGCGCGCCGAGGAGCGTGGTGAGATCCGGCCCGGGGACACGCTGATCGAAGCCACCTCGGGCAACACCGGCATCGCGCTGGCCATGGCCGCCGCCATCAAGGGCTACCGCATGGTGCTGATCATGCCGGAGGACCTGTCGATCGAACGCGCGCAGACCATGAAGGCCTTTGGCGCCGAACTCATCCTCACACCCAAGAGCGGCGGCATGGAATACGCCCGCGATCTGGCTGAAAAGATGCAGACCGAGGGCAAGGGCCGCATGCTGGATCAGTTCGCCAACGCCGACAACCCGCGCATCCACTACGAGACCACCGGACCCGAACTCTGGGAACAGACCGGCGGACGCATCACCCATTTCGTGAGCGCCATGGGCACCACCGGCACCATCACCGGCGTGTCGCAGTTCCTGAAAGAAAAGAACCCGGCGGTGCGCATTGTGGGCGCCCAGCCCAGCGAAGGTTCGCGCATCCCGGGCATCCGCAAATGGCCCACCGAATACCTGCCGAAGATTTACGACCCCAGCCGGGTGGACGAGCTGGTGTATGTGAGCCAGGGCGATGCCGAAGACATGTGCCGCCGCCTGGCGAGCGAAGAGGGCATTTTCGGGGGCATCTCGGCGGCGGGTGCCTGCTGGGTGGCCCAGCAGGTGGCCCGGCAGGTGGAAAACGCCACCATCGTTTTCGTCGTCTGTGACCGGGGCGACCGCTACCTGTCCACCGGCGTCTTCCCCGCCTGATTCCGTGAGTGCCGACTACCGTTTCTGCCCCTGCTGCGCCACGCCGCTGGCGCTGATCGGCAGCGAAGAGGACGGCGGTTTCAAGGAGCGGCTGCGTTGCCCGGCCTGCGACTTCACGCACTGGAACAACCCCACCCCCGTGCTCGCCGCCATCGTGCAGGTCGGCGAACGGGTTCTGCTGGCGCGCAACGCCGCCTGGACAAACCGCATGTTCGGGCTGATCACCGGCTTCATGGAGGCGGGTGAGACACCCGAAGACGGCATCCGGCGGGAGATTGCCGAAGAAACCGCGCTCGAGGTGACAGCCCTGCAACTGGTGGGTGTGCACGACTTCCAGCGCATGAACCAGATCATCATCACCTACCACGCGCTGGCCCGCGGCGAGGTCCGGCTTTCGCCCGAGCTGGTCGAATACAAGCTGCTGGATCCATCGCAGCTGAAGTGCTGGCGCGCGGGCACCGGGCTGGCCCTGGCCGACTGGTTGCGCGGCCGGGGCATCGAGCCGGTGTTCATGGAAACGCTGCCTTCGGACCCGGTCCAGGGCAACCCGTCTGCGTCGCACTGACAGCCGTTGGCGGCCGGGTATCTCGGCGGGTGCGCTGCCAATCTGCCGAAAACCCGCTTGACATAGAATCGTCCAACCACAGGAATCCCCCCCATGAACGCCGACAAAGAACTCGATGCCCGCGGCTTGAACTGCCCCTTGCCCATCCTGAAAGCCAAGAAAGCCCTGGCCGACATGAGCAGCGGACAGATCCTTCGCGTGGTCTCTACCGATGCCGGATCGGTGCGTGATTTCCAGGCGTTTGCCAAACAGACCGGCAACGAGCTCGTGGAACAGCAGACCGTGGGCACCGAGCATTTCACCCTGCTCAAACGCCGCTGAGGACGTGAACGGTTGTTGCCCTGAACCGCAGCAGCCGGACGCGTTGAAACCATGGAAGTCCTGCTGATCGACCCGCTGGTCCCCGAGGCCTTGGGCTGGTTGCGCGAGCGTTACGAGGTGGCCTTCCGTCCGGAGCTGGCCGACGATGCCGTCGCGCTGCGCAACACCGCCTACAAGACGCGCGCCATCGTCCTGCCGCCCCATGTGGTGGTGTCGCAGGAGTTCCTGGACTTTGCCCCCAAACTGCAGCTGGTTGCCCGGATGCAGATCTCCAGCGACAACACCGATCTGGACGCCTGCGCCCGGCGCCAGGTGCGCGTGGTGCAGGCGCGCAGTGCCACGGTGCGCTCCAACGCCGAATACCTGCTGTATGGTCTGCTGATGCTGTACCGCCGGGGCATGATCAGCGCCTTGCTCGGCCGCCAGATCGCGCAGGTGCGCATGGGGCGGGAGCTGGCGGGCAGCACCGTGGGCCTGCTCGGGCTGGCCCCGGTGGCCCACACGCTCGCGCCCATGCTCAAGGGGCTGGGCGTGCGCCTGCTGGGCTACGACCCGGCGGTGCACCACGCCGCACCCATCTGGGCCAAGCTCGGTGTGGAGCCGGTCCCACTCAACGAATTGCTGGAACGCTCGGACGCGGTGTCGCTCCAGGTGGTCTATGCCTCGCGTTTCCGGGGCTGGATCAACGAGCGCCTGCTCAACCATTGCAAGCCCGGCCAGCTGTGGGTCGGTGTGAGCCGCAGCTCGTTGTTCGATCCGGAGGCGCTGGCCCTGGCGCTCACCGATGGTCGCATCGACGCCTGTCTGCTCGATGGCGCCAATCCGGCCTTCGCGGCCGAGGGCACGCCGCTGTACAACGTGCCCAACCTGCACCTGACGCCGCGCCTGGGTTCGCACACGCGCGAGGCCAAGCTGCGCGCCAGCTGGTATGTCGCCCACCGCATCCACGAGACACTGTCACCCGCCACGGCGAAAGCCGAGTCCAAGCCGAGCGATTTTTCCGAGCTCGACAGCCTGCACCTCCCCGACCAGGAAGACCCCCAGGCGGTTTCGCCGTCGCAGTGGGAGTCGCTGGCGGTGCACCATCGCCGCTGAACGCGGACCGGACCCTCGCGGTGGCGGGTCAAGGGATCAGCGGCCCAGTCGGGCCAGCTGCTCGCGCACCTTGTCGAGGGTGGCGGTGAAATCGGCCACGCGTTTCTTTTCCTGATCGATCACGGCCGGCGGCGCCTTGGCCACAAAGGCTTCGTTGCCGAGCTTGGCGTTGGCCTTGGTGATCTCGCCTTCCAGGCGCGTGGCTTCCTTGGAGAGGCGGGCCTTTTCGGCGGCCACATCGATCTCCATGAACAGGCACAGGCGGGCCTCGCCCACCACGGCGACCGGTGCGGCCTGCGCGGCGGCGGCCCAGGCGGCCTCGTCGGTGAACACCTTCACTTCGCTCAGCTTGGCCAGGCCCTGCAGCACGGCGGCGTTGGCCTGCATGAAGGCCGTGTCGCCCAGCACGTACAGCGGCAAGCGGGTGGCGGGTGAGACGTTCATCTCGCCGCGCAGTGTGCGGCAGGCGTCCACCAGGCCCTTGAGCTTGGCCACAGCCGCTTCGGCGGTTTGATCGATGCGCTCGGGCTGGCTGACCGGGTAAGCCGCCACGCTCACCGATTCACCGGCACGGCCGGCCACGGGCGCGACCTTCTGCCAGAGTTCTTCGGTGATGAAGGGGATGACCGGGTGGGCCAGACGCAGGATGGTCTCCAGCGTGCGGATCAGGGTGCGGCGGGTGGCGCGTTGCTGCGCTTCGTTGCCGGTGTTGATCTGCACCTTGGCGATTTCCAGGTACCAGTCGCAGAACTCGTCCCAGACGAACTGGTAGATCGTGTTGGCCACGTTGTCCAGCCGGTATTCTGCGAAGCCCTGGGCCACGTCGGCTTCGACCCGCTGCAGCCTGGAGACGATCCAGCGGTCGGCGGGGCTGAAGCTCATGTAGCCGTGTGCCTTGCCGCCCACGTCGCAATCGGCCTGGGTGTGCTCCATCAGGCCGCAGTCCTGGCCTTCGCAGTTCATCAGCGTGAAGCGCGTGGCATTCCAGAGCTTGTTGCAGAAGTTGCGGTAGCCCTCGCAGCGCTTGGAATCGAAGTTGATGCTGCGGCCCAGCGAGGCCAGCGCGGCGAAGGTGAAGCGCAGCGCGTCGGCGCCGTAGGCCGGGATGCCCTCAGGGAATTCTTTTTCGGTCTGCTTGCGCACCTTCGGAGCCGTCTCGGGCTTGCGCAGGCCGGTCGTGCGCTTGTCCAGCAGCGGCGCGAGGGAGATGCCGTCGATCAGGTCGACCGGGTCGAGCACGTTGCCTTCGGACTTGCTCATCTTCTGGCCCTGTGCGTCGCGCACCAGGCCGTGGATGTAGACGTGCTTGAACGGCACGCGACCGGTGAAGTGCGTCGTCATCATGATCATCCGGGCCACCCAGAAGAAGATGATGTCGTAGCCCGTCACCAGCACGGTGCTGGGTAGATACAGGTTGTAGTCGTCGGTGGCGCTGTTGTCTTGTTCAGGCCAGCCCATGGTGCTGAAGGGCACGAGGGCCGACGAGTACCAGGTGTCGAGCACGTCTTCGTCGCGCGTGAGGATCTTGCCCGCGCCGGCCTGGGCCTGCGCTTCTTCCAGGCAACGTGCCACGTAGACCTGGCCCTGCTCGTCGTACCAGGCCGGGATCTGGTGGCCCCACCAGAGCTGGCGGGAGATGCACCAGTCCTGGATGTTGTTCATCCACTGGTTGTAGGTGTTGACCCAGTTCTCGGGCACGAACCGCACTGAGCCCGACTGCACGGCGGCGATGGCCTTGTCGGCGATCGAGGTGCCGCTGGTGTTGTGTTCATTGCCCTTGGAGGTCATGGCGACGAACCACTGGTCGGTCAGCATGGGTTCGATCACCTGGCCGGTGCGCGCGCAGCGCGGCACCATGAGCTTGTGCTTCTTTGTTTCGACCAGCAGGCCGGCGGCTTCCAGGTCGGCCACCACGGCCTTGCGCGCCACGAAGCGGTCCAGGCCGCGGTACTTCTCGGGTGCGTTGTCGTTGATGGTGGCGTTGAGCGCCAGCACGCCGATGATGGGCAGCTGGTGGCGCTGGCCGACGGCGTAGTCGTTGGCGTCGTGCGCGGGCGTGACCTTGACCACACCGGTGCCGAATTCGCGGTCCACGTAGGCGTCAGCGATCACGGGGATCTCGCGCTCGCACAGTGGCAGCTTCACGTACTGGCCGATCAGCGCGGCGTAGCGCTCGTCTTCCGGGTGCACCATCACGGCCACGTCGCCCAGCAGGGTTTCAGGGCGGGTGGTGGCCACGGTCAGGTGACCGCTGCCGTTGACCAGCGGGTAGGCGATGTGCCAGAGCGAACCGTCTTCTTCTTCACTTTCCACTTCCAGATCGGACACGGCCGACATCAGCACCGGGTCCCAGTTCACCAGGCGCTTGCCGCGGTAGATCAGGCCCTGCTGGTAGAGCTTCACGAAGGTGTCGGTGACGACCTTGCTCAGCTTCTCGTCCATGGTGAAGTACTCGCGGCTCCAGTCCACCGAGTCGCCCATGCGGCGCATCTGCGTGGTGATGGTGTTGCCGCTTTCTTCCTTCCATTCCCAGACCTTGGCGACGAAGTTCTTGCGCGCCTCGGCAGGCGTGGGGCCCATGTCGTGGCGGCTGATGCCCTGGGCCTGCAACTGGCGTTCCACCACGATCTGCGTTGCGATGCCGGCGTGGTCGGTGCCCGGCACCCAGACCGTGTTGGCGCCGCTCATGCGGTGGTAGCGCGTGAGGCTGTCCATGATGGTCTGGTTGAACGCGTGACCCATGTGCAGCGTGCCGGTCACGTTGGGCGGCGGCAGCTGGATGGCGAAGGACGGCGCGCCTTCTTTCGGTGCACCGGTGCCGCGAAAACCCGCCGCACCGTAACCACGCTGTTCCCATTCGGGGCCCCAATGGGCTTCGAGCGCGGCGGGCTCGAACGATTTGGACAGGGAGAGCAGGCCGGGTTGTTGCAGGGTGTCAGACATGGGGTGGGCGCAAAAAATGCAACGGCGCCCCGCAGGGCGCCGTCAGGAAGAGCGGGGGAAGCGGCTGATTTTATTCCGCCGCGGGGGTGGGTATCTCGCGGGCCGCCTCGATGCACTCGCTCAGCACCCGAGAGTCGCCCACCTGGTTGGCCAGCAGCAGGATCAGCCGGGCATTGAGCAGCTCGCTGTCTTCGCGGCTCAGGCCTTCATGGGCGTCGAGCAACTGCTCGTAGAACGCGTCGGCGTCCTGGAAGTGGATCGCGAGTTTCATGGGGTTTCTCCACGCAGTCCGAGGCAACGTTCGATGGCCGATACCAGCTGTGCGTCGACCGACTCGCCGGTGGCGGCCAGATAACCATCCGGGCGCAGCAGCGCCCAGGCGTGGCCAAACACATGGCAGGCACCCTGCAGGTGGCCCTGAGGGTCGCGCACATGCTCCAGCGCCTGCGCCGTGGCGTCCGGACCGAGCACCTGCACGCTGCGCACCGGCGCATCCAGGCACAGGCGCCGCAATCGTTGCAGAGCCGCAGCCGACAGATCGCCAAACACCAGCACCAGCAGGCTGCCCGCTGCCCAGTCGAGCAGATCGTTGACACAGCCACGGGTACCGTCGGCCCAGGCGAAACGCACGTTCTGCACCGACAACCCCGCACCGCCGCCAGCCCGGTAGGTGCAGGCGCTGGAGTGGCTGTAGGGGTTGGCCACCGCCATGCGGCCGGTGTTGATCAGGCTGCGCGCGAACGGGTACTGCCTGGCCAGCCCGATGGTGGCCTGGCGGAACGTCCGCTCAATCCCGTCGGCCGGTCGCAGGAAGCGCGCGGTGCGGTTGGTCACGCACACGTTCTGCCGGGCTGCCTCGATGCGTTCTTCGTTGTAGCTTGTCAGCAGGGACGGATCGGCCTGGCCTTTGAGCACAGCCGCGAGTTTCCATGCCAGGTTGTCGGCGTCCGCCACACCGGAGTTGCCCCCGCGCGCGCCAAAAGGGCTCATGACCTTGGCCGCATCGCCCATCAGGAAAACGCGTCCATGGCGCATGGCGTGCACGCACTCGCTGCGGTAGGTGTAGGGGCCGACCCAGACAATTTCGATTTCCACGTCGGCACCGAAATGGCGCGCCAGCCGCGAGCGCACGGCCGATTCGCGGCTCACGGCTTCGGGGTCGCTGTCGGGCGCCATCTGGTAGTCGATGCGCCAGACCTCGTCGGCCATCAGGTGCTGCCAGACCGCGCGGTTCTCGTTGAACGGCGCCTCGATCCAGGTGTGGCGTTCCACCGGCGGATGTTTGGTAAAGCGCACGTCAGCGATGCACCAGCGGTCATCGCCCCGGCGGGTGTCAAACGGCACCTGCAGCCATTGCCGCAGCGGGCTGTGCGCACCGGTGGCGTCGACCACGTGTTCGGCCTCGATGCGGTAGCGGCCCGCGGGGGTCTCCACGGTGAGCGTGGCGCAGGTGTCGTTTTGTTCGAAGGCCACCAGACGGTTTTGCCAGCGCAGTTCCGCATGGCCGAGGGTGCGGATGCGCTCGACCAGATAACCTTCGATGTAGAACTGCTGGATGTTCAGAAAGGGGGGCTGGCGCGAGAGGTGGAAATTGCCTTGCTGCTTCAGATCGAAGCTGAAGACTTCGTCCTTGCCCGCGAAGGTTCGCCCCACACTCCACTGCACCCCTTTGGCCACCACACGCTCGTAGATGCCCAGGCGCTCAAAGATCTCCAGCGATTTCTGCGTGTAGCAGATGCCGCGCGAAGAGGCGCCTTTGACGCCCACGGTGTTGTCTTCGTCGATCAGCACCGCAGCCACGCCATAGCGCGCCAGCGAGCAGGCCAGCGTCAGCCCGGTGATGCCGCCGCCGACGATCACCACCGGGTGCCGCACCAGGGGGCCGCCCTGCAACTCCGGGGGGGCTTCAAACGGGTATTCGGGCAGGTCGTAGCCTGCGCCACTGCTGAATTCGTATCCGTTGGAAGGAGCGGTTTCCCGGTATGTGCTCACGCTGCCATTCATGAATGGGTCCTCTTCGGTTCTGTACACGGGCCATCATGCCCGGGCGGTCGTTGTTCAGGACCGCGAAAGTGATTCATCCCATGACAATTTGGTACCAAGCGTAACCGCGCCAGTTTGAGGGTTTCTGGCCGCGCTGTCGATGAGGTTGAGAACCATTATTCGATCTATCAAGTAGATAGCGATAAACAATGTGACACATAGGCCAGAACAATTAGACGGGGTCAGTCAACGGGCGTAAGGTGCCATCTGTCTCAACGGGGTGGTCCGGCGTGGGCACCTTGTTGGGCGTTTCTTCAACCACGACAAGGAGATACCCCATGGCCGCATTGAAAGGCTCGAAAACCGAGCAATGCCTGAAAGACGCCTTCGCTGGCGAATCGCAGGCCAACCGCCGTTACCTGTACTTCGCGAACAAGGCCGACGTGGAAGGCCAGAACGACGTGGCAGCGCTGTTCCGTTCGACCGCCGAAGGCGAGACCGGTCACGCCCACGGCCATCTGGAGTTCCTGGAGCAGTCGGGCGACCCCGCCACCGGACTGCCCATCGGTCCCACGCGCAAGAACCTGGAATCGGCCGTCGCCGGCGAAACCCACGAGTACACCGACATGTACCCGGGCATGGCCAAGACCGCGCGCGAAGAAGGCTTCGACGAAATCGCCGACTGGTTCGAGACCCTGGCCAAGGCCGAGCGCTCGCACGCGAACCGGTATACCAAAGCGCTGAACGAGCTTGTGGACTGACCCCCTGCGCCGCTGACGCGGCTTCCCCCTGAGGGGGACGACACCAGCGGCCCGGCAAAGCCGGTTCCGCGGTGTCCTTGGGTGAACTCCCCCTCACTACGGGGGTGTTTTTGAAAGCGTTGCAATCGAGCGCTTTCAAAAACCCACGATAACAACCCGCACAGACGAGGAGAAGCGACATGGCGACCGAAGGCAACCTGCAGGCACCGACGCGGCACGCACTCGACTGGAAGGGCCCCGATTTCCACGACGAGGAAAAGTGCTTTGTCGAGCTGGAACGCATCTTCGACATCTGCCACGGTTGCCGCCGTTGCGTGAGCCTGTGCGGGGCGTTCCCCACCCTGTTCGATCTGGTCGACGAGAGTTCGACCATGGAGGTGGATGGGGTCGCCAAGGCGGACTACTGGAAGGTGGTCGACCAGTGCTACATGTGCGACCTCTGCTACATGACCAAGTGCCCCTACACGCCACCGCACGAATGGAACCTGGACTTCCCGCACACCATGCTGCGTGCCAAGGCCATCAAGTTCAAGAAGGGTGAGGTCAAGCTGGCCGAGCGCTTCCTCGCCTCCACCGACGTGCACGGCCAGTTCGCCGGCATTCCCGTCGTGGTGCAGGTGGCCAACGCGGTCAACAAGACCAAGGCCATGCGCAGCGTCATGGAAAGCGTGGCCGGGGTGGACAAAGACGCCTGGCTGCCCGAGCTGGCGACGAAAAAATTCCGATCCGGCACGCCGCTGGCCACGTCGTCCAACGTGGTCGATGGTGCGAAGACGCCGGGCAAGGTGGTCATCTTCTCGACCTGCTACATCAACTACAACGAGCCCGGGATCGGCCTCGATCTGCTGAAGATCCTGAACCACAACGCCATCCCGTACGTGATCGTGGAGAAAGAAAAGTGCTGCGGCATGCCCAAGCTGGAGCTGGGCGACCTCGACTCGGTGCAGGCCAGCAAGGAAGCCAACATCCCGGTGCTCGCGAAGTACGCGAAAGACGGCTTTGCCATCCTGGCCGCGGTGCCGAGCTGCGCGCTGATGTTCAAGCAGGAAATCCCGCTCATGTTCCCGGACGATGCCGACGTGCAGCTCGTGAAGGAACACCTGTGGGACCCGTTCGAGTACCTCATGGCGCGCAAGCGAGACGGTCTCTTGAAGACCGAATTCCCGCAGCCGCTGGGCAACGTGAGCTACCAGATCCCTTGCCACGGCCGGGTGCAGAACATCGGCCGCAAGACTGAAGAAATGCTCAAGATGGTGCCCGGCACCACGCTCAACACCATCGAACGCTGTTCGGGCCACGCCGGCACCTTCGGCGTGAAGAAGGCCTACCACCAGCAGGCCATGAAAATCGGCAAACCGGTGTTCAAGGCCATGGCCACCATGCAGGACGGCGCGAAGCCCGACTTCATCAGTTCCGACTGCCCGCTCGGCGGCCACCACATCGCGCAGGGCTTTGAGGTCAATGGCCTGGGCGCACCCGAGCTGCAGCACCCGCTGAGTCTTGTGGCTCGCGCTTATGGGCTCAAGTAAGGAACACACCATGCAACTCACCGGACACATCACCCCCGAAAGCCTCATGAGCCTGGAGGCCTACAGCAAGTGGCGCAAGGCGCACAAGCCCGAGGTCATCGCGCACCGCAAGCTGCGCAGCGTGCAGCTGGGTGAGCACGTCAACCTGCAGTTCGAGAGCGAGATGACCATCCGCTACCAGATCCAGGAGATGCTGCGCATCGAGAAGATCTTCGAAGAAGAGGGCATCCAGCAGGAGATCGAGGCTTACGCGCCGCTGGTGCCGGACGGGCGCAACTGGAAGGCGACCATGATGATCGAGTACACCGACGCCAACGAGCGCAAGCGCGAACTGGCCCGTCTCATCGGTGTCGAAGATCGGCTGTTTGTCGAGGTCGAGGGCCACACCCGCGTCTACGCCATTGCCGACGAAGACCTGGACCGCGAAAACGACGAAAAGACCAGCGCTGTTCACTTCGTGCGCTTCGAGTTCACGCCCGCCATGTGCGCCGCCATCCAGGCCGGCGCGGCGGTCAAGCTCGGCTGCGACCACACCCACTACCCGGCCCACACCCAGATCCCCATGGAAACGCTGGCCAGCTTGGCTGGCGACCTGAAATAACCGGTCCCGTTGGTCATAATCGGGCTTCCTGCGGGAAGCCCTTTTTGTGTTTCCTCCCGCTGCGTCCACGACAACATGCTGTTCCTCATCTCCCCCGCCAAGGCGCTCGATCACGAGACGCCGCCGCACGTCAAGACCCACACCCAGCCGCTGTTCGTGAAACAGGCGGCCGAACTCATCGACGTGATGCGCGACAAGTCGCCGCAGCAGATCGCCGATCTCATGGGCCTGTCGGACCAGCTCTCGGGCCTGAACTTCGCGCGCTACCAGGCCTGGGTGCCGAAATTCACCGCGAAAAATTCCAAGCAGGCGGTGCTGGCCTTTGATGGGGATGTCTACGGCGGGCTCGACGCGAAGAGCCTGGGCGAGGCCGAACTCGACTGGTTGCAGCAGCACCTGTGCATCCTGAGCGGCCTCTACGGCGTGCTGCGCCCGCTCGACTGGATGCAGCCCTACCGGCTGGAGATGGGCACGCGCCTCGTCACGCCCAAGGGCAAGAACCTCTACCAGTTCTGGGGCAGCCAGATCGCCGAGTACCTCAACCAGAGGGCCCGCGCCGACAAGAGCCCGGTCGTGATCAACCTCGCCAGCGAAGAGTATTTCAAGGCGGTGGACCGCCGTGTGCTGCAGCCGCGCGTGGTCAGCTGCGTGTTCGAAGAGCGCAAGGGCGACGGCTACCAGATCATCAGTTTCTTCGCCAAGCGCGCGCGCGGCCTGATGGTGCGCTACGCGGTGAAACACCGCGTCACCACGCCCGAGCAGCTCAAGGGCTTTGATCTGGACGGTTACCGTTTTGTGGCCGCCGCGTCCGACACCGACCGCCTGGTGTTCCGCCGCGAACAGAAGCCCTGACCCATGACGGGCGGAACCATGGTGCAAACCATCACCCCCGAGCTGCGCCGCTGGATCGTGGAGCAGACCGTCGCCGGCTTTTCGCCCGAATCGGTGCTGGATGCCATGGTGAAGGTGGGCTGGCGGCAGGAGCTGGCGGCCGCTGCGCTGGAAGACAGCTTGCGCGAACACCGGCGGCAACGCGGGGATGGCCGAGGCACCGGTGTGGCGCCGGTGGTCGTGCCCGCGCGGTCCCAGGCGGTCGCCGCGCGCCTGCCCGAGATCAGCCTGTCGCCCTCCCTGTTGTGCCTGGACGCCGGCGACCGCCAGGTCCGTGTGCTCGCGACGCTGTCGCTGCCTCGGGTGGTGGTGCTGGGCGGGCTGTTGAGCGACGAGGAGTGCGAAGCGCTCATCGATGCGGCCCGTCCGCGCCTGGCGCGCTCCCTCACGGTGCAGACCCAGACCGGGGGTGAAGAACTCAACCCCGACCGCACCAGCAACGGCATGTTTTTCACCCGCGGTGAAAGTGAGCTGGTGCGCCGCATCGAGACGCGCATCGCCCGCCTGGTGAACTGGCCGCTGGAAAACGGCGAGGGCATGCAGGTGCTCAACTACCCGGTGGGTGCCGAATACAAACCGCACTACGACTACTTCGACCCGGCCGAGCCGGGCACGCCCACCATCCTGCAGCGCGGCGGGCAGCGCCTCGCCACGCTGGTGATGTACCTCAACGAGCCTGCGGAAGGCGGCGGCACCATCTTCCCGGACGTGGGGCTCGAGGTGGCGCCGCAACGCGGCAACGCCGTGTTCTTCAGCTACGACAAGCCCAGCCCGATCACCCGCACGCTGCATGGCGGCGCGCCCGTGGTGCAGGGTGAAAAATGGGTCGCGACCAAGTGGCTGCGCGAACGCGAATTCATCTGAACCGATCTTTCATGAACCTCCCAGAACATTCCCAGCTCGGCAAGGCCTCGGCCTACATCGACCAGTACGACGCGTCGTTGCTGTTCCCCTTGCCGCGCGAAGCGAAGCGCCGCGAGATCGGTATCACCGGCAGCATCCCGTTTCTTGGCGCTGACATGTGGACCGCGTTCGAGCTGAGCTGGCTGAATGCGCGCGGCAAGCCGCAGGTGGCGCTGGCGCACATCACCGTGCCTTGCGAGAGCACCCACATCGTCGAGAGCAAGTCGTTCAAGCTCTACCTCAACAGCTTCAACAACACGCGCTTCGACAGCGCAGACGCCGTGCGCGAGCGCATGCGCCACGACATCAGTGCGGCCATCTGGCACGGCGGACCGGTGCAGACGACCGCAGGTGTGCGCCTGCTGATGCCCGAGCTGTTTGACTGCGAACCGGTGCGCGAGCTGACCGGCCTGTCGATCGACCGCCTCGACGTCGAGTGCAGCCTGTACCAGCCCGCGCCGGAGCTGCTCGGCGCCGCTTTCAACGAACAGCCGGTGACCGAGACCCTCACCAGCGACCTGCTCAAGAGCAACTGTCTGGTGACCGGGCAGCCCGACTGGGGCAGCGTGCAGATTACCTACAGCGGCCCGCAGATTCACCAGGCCGGTCTGCTGCAGTACATCGTGAGTTTCCGCAACCACAACGAGTTCCACGAGCAGTGTGTCGAGCGCATCTACATGGACATCATGGCGCGCTGCAAGCCCACCAAGCTCATGGTCTACGCGCGCTACACGCGCCGCGGCGGACTCGACATCAACCCCTGGCGCAGCAGCCACCCACAGCTGCCGCCAGCAAACGTACGCACCGCGCGGCAGTGAGCGGGTCGCCCTCTCAAAGCATCTTCTGAATGAGGGCTCCCTTGAACAACACCGGTCCGGTCGGACCGGTTTCGCTCGGCACGCCGCCCTTGGGCTCCAGGCTGATCGCCAGCGCCGGCACTTCGCGCACGTCGCGCTGGTCGGCCGCCAGCTGCAGCAGCTTCTCCTGGCTCAAAACACCCAGTGAACGCGGTGCCGCGCCGGGCGGCAGCGCCCAGAGTTGCAGGGACTTGTCGGCCGCTTCCTGGTAGCCACCCACGCGCTGCAGCGTGAGACGGCCGTTCTTCGGGTCGAAGGTCACCAGCATGGACGCGCTGGCCTGCTCGTCGTTGAGCACGGCCACGTATTCGATCTGCGGTTGCGCTGACAGCTGGGCCTGCAGCTCACCGATCTGCGCGCCCATCTCATCGCGCAAGCCCACGGCCGTGACGACCGCCAACACCGTAGCCAGCGCGCCGGCCGCGGTGGTGCCGCGCCACAGCGCCAGGCTGCGCAGCCAGCCGCCCGGGGCGGGTTGCACTTTCGCCGTGCGCGCGGCGGCCATGGCCACTTGTTCGCTCTCTGCACGCACCAGGTTGTGGATGCGGGTCCACACCGCGGGGGAAGGGTCGGTGGGCGCCTGCAGCTCGTTCATGCTGGCCACGCGGCTCTGCCAGATGAGCGCGGCCGCGCGCACCGGCGCCTGTTCGCGCGCCAGCGCTTCAAAACGGCGGCGCGCGCCACCGCGCAAGGTGCCGAGCGCGTAGGCGCTGGCCAGTCGGTCCAGCAGTTCAGGGTGTTGGGGCAAGTTCATGGACAGGCTCTAATTCTTTTACGGCGCCGGAGCACTACCCGCACTGCACGAAGCGGTCCAACCCAGAGGCACCGCCGGGCCGGCTTTGCCGGACGGCCAGTGCCGCCCCCCTCGAGGGGGGTGACGCGAAGCGGCGCGGGGGGTCATGCAAATCCTGCCATGCAGTTGCGCAGCTGGTCCAGCCCGCGGCGTATCCAGGTTTTCACTGTGCCCAGCGGCAACTTGAGTTGTTGCGCCAGCTCGCCGTGGCTCAGGTCGCGCAGGTAGGCCAGGCTCACCACCTCGCGTTGCCGGTTCTCCAGGCGCCCCAGGCACTGGTGCAACGCCCAGGCCTGCTGGCTGGCGAGACTGGTGTCCATGGGATTGGGGGAGTTGCCCTCGAGCGTGTCGGCCATCGCCTCGTCGATTTCATCGGTCAGGTGTTCACGCTCGGCCTTGCGGCGGCGCAGCAGGTCCAGCGATCGGCTGCGCACGATCAGGCCCAGCCAGGCCATGGGCGGGCTCAACGACGCGCGGTAGTCGGGTGCGGTGCGCCAGATCTGCAGAAAGGTTTCTTGCAGCGCGTCTTCGGCCCACCCGTTGTTGCGCACCACCCGCAGCGCGAGACCGTAGAGCTTGCCCGAGGTCTGGTCGTACAGCGCTTTCAGGGCGGGCTCGTCGCGCCGGGCCACGCGGTCGATCAGGGCCATGAGTTCGTCGTCGGGTTGGTCTCGCATGCGCGCATTGTGCGGGAGCGCCCGACCCGCCGTGGACCACAGGGTCTTGAACGGGGCCAGGCCGATCATCATGGCCGCCGCCGGCGGGGCTGTACCTGGGTGGACACGCTCAGGGCGGTCAGCGGCGTCACGTTCAGCGCGGTGGGCGCGGCTTCGACCAGCTGGTCGGTGTGCCACACGCGCAGGCGCGCCGCGCCTTCGGGCACGCCCTGCAGCGTGGCCACGCCCGCGGCGTCGGTCTTGATCGCCCAGGGCGAGTCGGTGACGAAGAGGAAACCGCGCATGGAGCCGTGGATGTGGCAACCCAGCTGCAGCGGGCCCGCCTGGCCGAGCGTCACTTCGGCGCTTTCGGGTGGTAGGCCGTCAGCCTTGCCGCCCAACCGCAGTTCAAAGCCCGCGCCCGGTCCGGCGCTGAGCCCGGCGAGGCCGGCGGGCAAGCCGCGCACATGGTGTTCCCAGCCGTCGAGGTTGGTGAAACGCACGCGCGAACCCACCGGCACCAGGGTCAGCACCGGGTCGAACCGCATCTTCTGCTGGTTGATCGTCGCCTGCACCGGCGCGGGCGCGGGCGGCTTGGCGCCATTGACCGGCTCGACCAGCACCACGGCGTCGGCCAGCGGCTGGCCATCGCGCGCGAGCAAGGTGATCTGCACCGTGGCCGCCTGGGCGGCGCCTGCGAGCAGCGCAATCGCGGCAGCCGCGGCGCCTGACAAGGCACGGGCCTTCATCGCGTGTTCACCACGTCGCGGTGCTTCGGCGCGAGCAGCGCGAGCAACTGGTTCTGGCGTGTGAACGGGATGCCGCGCGCGTCCATGCTCAGCTGCAGCACCTCCACCAGCGCATTGAAGTGGCTGCGCGTCACGTCCATCTCGGCGTGGGCCTCTTTCATGTCGGGGCCCTTGTAGACGCAGGGACCGCCGGCGAGCTGGCAGACCTGGTCGGTCAGCTGCTTGGCCAGGTTGTCGAGCTGGGTGTCCTTGAACTGCTCGCCGATGCGGGCGTCGGCCTTCAGGCGGATCACGAAGTCGTCCATCAGGGCGCGGATGCCGGCCTGTTCGCCGAAGGCCTGGTACAGCCCGGGCGCGGGCGCCACCGGGTAGGCAGAGGCGGGCGTGGCTTTCAGGGGAGCGGCCAGGCTCTGGGCCAGGGCGTGACCGCTGCCCATGGCGAGCAGGGTGAGGGCGGTGGCGGTGATGAGGTGTTTCATGTTGGTCTTCGGGGGGGATGGGATGGGGGATGCTCAGAAGGCGATCTGTGCCGAGAGGTACACGCCGGTCTGCTTCCTGTTGCCGGTGGTGGCGGGCACGATGCGGCCCAGGTCCACATAGGCGGCGGTGAGCGAGACGTTTTTGCTCGGCGCCCAGGCGATGAAAATGTCTTTCCAGTCGTCGGCGCGCAGGCCATCACCCAGGCCCGCGGCGGCGCCCGCGCGCTGCAGCTTGTTGGTCATGGCGCGGTATTCGAAGCCCACGGCCACGTTCTTGCTCAGCAGGTAGGCCACCGAGAGTTCGGGCATGAGTTGATAGCCGTTGTCCGCGCCGCCCAGCCGGGCGCCGAAACCGAGCAGGCCGTTCTGGTTGGCCTTGGTGGCGCGCAGCGTGCCGTTGACCACCACGCCTTGCGCGAGGAAGAGCTTGGTCGCGCTCACGTACAGGTCCACGCCGTCGCGTTGGGCGCCCAGTGCGTCGAGCGTGCCATCGAGCCCGCTGGAGCGCAGGCGCTTGGCCTGGACGCCCACGGCGATCTGCGGCATCAGCGAGTCGCTTTCGAGCACGGCATCGCCGGCCACGCGCAGCTTGGCGCCCAGGATGTCCTGCTTCAGGTGCAGGCCCGGCAGACCGAGCAGCGTGCCGGTGATGCCGGTGTCGAAATCCTGATGGCCGAAGGAGAGCTCCAACCGGTCGTTGAAGCCCACGGCCACGCCCGCCGCGGTCAGGCCGTGGTCCCGGGTTTCGGCGCGGCTCAGGTAGGCCGACACGCCTTTTTCACCTTCGGTGGCCTGGCTGCCGATCACGGCCCAGGGGCTGATGCCGCCGCCGGCCGCGCCTTCCACCGTGCTCACGCCGCCGGTGAGCAGCAGCTTGCCGGTGTCGGCCTGGGCCGGCGCGGCGGCGAGCAGGGCTGCCGTAGCGGCCAGGGCCAGCAGGGTGGTCGATGGGGCCTGGCGGCGACGGGTCTCGGTGAGGTGATTCATGGGGTGGTTCATCGCTTGGTTGGGGTGAGGTGGTTGCTGAGGGGCGCCGTTGCCAGTGCAGCGTCTGCACAGCTGGCACACCCACTACGCAACGCGGCGCCGCGTGGATTCAGCGGTTTGAATCACCTCAAAAATTTGTGGGTTTCTGAATCCACCCGTTGGGGCGTCTGCGTACCCGGGGTGTCGGCAGCGCTGGTCCCACCCGATCAGCACCACCGGCCCCACGACAACCGAACCCACCCCACCTCAAGGAAACACCACCATGTCACGCTCCACCTCTTCCGCTTTCACCGCATCCACCTCGCTGATCGCCGCCACCCCGTCACGCCGCTCCTTCATGGGCACCGGCGGCGCACTCTCTGCCGTCGCCGTGGCCCTGCTCGCCGGCAAAGACGTCATGGCCGCCGGCATGAAGGGCGACATGTCCAAAGACGTGTCCATCCTCAATGTGGCGCTGGGCCTGGAACACGAAGCCATCAACGCCTACCAGCTCGGCGCCGGCAGCGGCCTGCTGCAGAAGCCGGTGCTCGATGTGGCCGTGCAGTTCCAGGGCCACCACAAGACCCACCGCGACGCGCTGATCGCCACCATCCAGAAGCTCGGCGGCAAGCCGGTGGCCGAGATGAAGCTGGAGGAATACGCCAAGGCGCTCAACGCGGCTTCGCTGAAGAGCCAGGGCGATGTGCTCGACCTCGCGGCCCGCCTGGAGCTGGGCGCGACCAACGCCTACCTGAGCGTGATCCCTGCGCTGGGCGACCGCGAACTAGCCAAGGTGGCCGCCCGCCTGGCCGCCGACGAGACCATGCACTTCACGGTGTTGAACAACGCCCTGGGCCGCTCGCTGCCGCCGGGCGCGCTGTCCTTCGGCGCCTGATTCGCGCGTCTTCCGGGCCTGGGCCCCTTGGCCGGCCCGGCTTTTTCGTTGTCACACCCGTTTTTATTTTCAACCGCAACGAGGAGTATTTCCATGTTCATCAAGACCACCCTGGCTGCCACCGCAGCCCTCGCCCTCACAGCTTGCGCCTCCAGCATGAGCGCACCGGCCATGACGTATTCGCAGGCCGGCCTGCCCGCCACCGTGCAGGTGCCCGCCGGCCACAAGGTCGCCATGGAAACCGTGGGTGTGGGCCAGATCACGTACGAGTGCCGCACCAAGAAAGACATGGCCGGCCAGTTCGAGTGGGTCTTCGTCGGCCCCGACGCCAAACTGATGAGCCGCAACGGCCAACAGGTCGGCAAGTACTACGGCCCGCCCGCCACCTGGGAGAGCATGGACGGCTCCAAACTCACCGCCACCCAGCTCGCCGTGGCGCCCGCCATGGCCGGCAGCATTCCCCTGCAACTGGTGAAGGCCAACCCGGCGATGGGCATGGGCGCGATGCAGGGCGTGACCTACATCCAGCGCGTGGCCACAAAAGGCGGCGTCGCTCCGGCCATGGCCTGCGATGGGGCCACCATGGGCAGCAAACAGATCGTCAATTACCAGGCCGACTACATCTTCTGGCGACCTGTGTGACACCCCCCGCGCCGCTTCGCGTCACCCCGGGCGGCACTGGCCGTCTGGCGAAGCCAGCCCGGCGGTGCCCTTGGGTTGGCGGTGCTGCTGGCATGCAGGAGGGGTACCCGCGCAGGCCATGGCTGACGGACCTCAGATTGAGCGGCAGAAACCTTCGAGCAGGTTCACCGCGTTGGTGCCCACCGCGTCCACCGCGTAGCCGCCTTCAAACGTGAACACTGTGGGCAGGCCGGCGCCCGCCAGCGCCTCGCCCACGGCGAAGTAGTCGGCGCTCTGCAGTGTGAAGCCCGAGATCGGGTCACCTTCGAAGGTGTCCAGCCCCATCGGCACCACCAGCGCGTCGGCCTTGAATGCGGCCACCGCGTCCAGCGCCTGGCCGAGTGCCGCGCGCCAGGTGGCGAAATTGGTGCCGCGCGGTAGCGGCAGGTTGAGGTTGAAGCCATCGCCCGTGCCGGCGCCGCGCTCGTCCGCATGGCCGAGGAAGAACGGGTATTCGGTGGCCGGGTCGCCATGGATCGAGAGCGTGAACACGTCCGCGCGCTCATAGAAAATCGTCTGCGTGCCGTTGCCATGGTGGTAGTCCACGTCCAGCACCGCCACGCGCTGCTTGCCACCCTCCCGCAAAGCCTGCGCCGCGATGGCCGCGTTGTTCAGAAAGCAGTAGCCACCAAAGAAGTCCGGTCCCGCGTGGTGGCCGGGCGGTCGGGTCAAGGCGAACGCGCTGCGCGCACTGCCCAACACCTCGCGCGCTGCGGCCAGTGCACAGGCCGCGCCGCCACGCGCCGCCGCCCAGGTGCCCGCCATCAGCGGCGAACCCGAGTCGAACGAGAACAGGCCCAGGCGCGCCGCAAAATTCTGTGGCAGCACGTCGGTGCGGAAGGCGTGGCGGTTGCCGAGTGGCCAGACCGAGGGCAGGGCATCGCGCTGTGCGTTCGCCGGTTCCATCGCCACCCACTCGTCCCAGGCGCTGGCGAGGAATTGTGTGTAGCGCGTGGTGTGCACGCGGGCGATCGCTGCGTCCAGTTCGGCATCGCCAATCTCGGGTGTGTGCAGCGCGCCCAGCGGCCGGCGCTGCAGCTCGGCGAGTACAAAGTCCAGCCGGTCCGGCACCTCGTGGCACGGCACCATTCGGCCGCGGAACATCTCTTCGCGTCCCTGGTGCAGGGCGTGGTGGGGGTTGTGGAAGGTTTTCATGCGCCGCAGTGTCGCATGGGGCCGTGCGGCGCCGGGCACCATTTCAACGGGGCATGAACGGTACCGAACTGTCGTGCGTCGCGAAGCCCGCTACGATGTAATTCACGCGTTGCAGCGGGAACCCGCCTCGCACCCGTGTCTTGAACCGAGCACCTGCACATGACATCGATCCTGCACCCTTCGCGTACCCGCACCCAGCAGCTGATCGGCCTGGCCGGATGGACGGCCCTGTGTTTTGCCACCGCCGCTGCGGGCGCGGTCGCGTCGGCCAATGCCAAATCGTTCTACAGCGGGCTGGTGCAACCGGCGTGGGCACCGCCCGGCTGGCTGTTCGGCCCGGTGTGGACAACCCTGTTCACCATGATGGCCGTCGCCGCCTGGCTGGTCTGGCGCGCGCCGGCACAGCCAGCCGCACGGCGTGCGGCGCTCGGTCTTTTCGTCGTGCAACTCGCGGCCAACGCCTTGTGGAGCTGGCTCTTCTTCGCATGGCAAAAGGGTGGCTGGGCGTTCGCAGAAGTGCTGGTGTTCTGGGTGCTGATCGCGTTCACCTGCGCCGCGTTCTGGCGCATCCGGCCGCTGGCCGGCGCCCTGTTGCTGCCTTATCTTGTCTGGGTAGCGTTTGCCTCGTACCTCAACTGGGTGCTGTGGCAGGCGAATCCGGCGATCCTGGGGTGAAACCCTGCTGCTGCTCTGTCTTCAGCGACCCCGATTCCTTTTCCACCTCCAAGGAGCATCCATGTCATCCGGAAAAATCCTCGTCGCCCAGGGCGGCGGCCCGACCGCCGTCATCAACCAGTCGCTCGTGGGCGTGGCGCTGGAGGCGCGGCGCTTCCAGAACGTGAAGCTGGTCTACGGCGCGCGCCACGGCGTGCGTGGCATCGTGGACGAGAACTTCGTGGACCTCACGCAGGAGACCAGCCACAACCTCGAAGCCGTGGCGCGCACGCCGGCCTCGGCGCTGGGCTCCACGCGCGACAAGCCCGACCTCAAGTACTGCCAGGAAATCTTCAAGGTGCTCAAGGCCCACGAGATCGAGCACTTCTTCTACATCGGCGGCAACGACTCGTCGGACACGGTGCGCATCGTGAGCGAAGAGGCGCACAAGGCCAACTACCCGCTGCGTTCCATCCACATCCCGAAGACGATCGACAACGACCTGGTGGGCAACGACCACACGCCCGGCTTCCCGTCGGCCGCGCGCTTCGTGGCGCAGGCCTTTGCCGGCGCCAACCTCGACAACGCGTCGCTCCCTGGCGTCTACGTGGGCGTGGTGATGGGGCGGCACGCGGGTTTTCTCACCGCCGCGTCGGCGCTGGGCAAGAAGTTTCCGGACGACGGCCCGCACCTGATCTACGTTCCCGAGCGCGTGTTCGAGATCCCGAAGTTCCTGGCCGATGTGAAGGCCATGTACCAGCGCCACGGCCGCTGCGTGATCGCGGTGAGCGAGGGCATCCACGATGCGTCGGGCCAGCCCATCATCACGCAGCTGGCGAAAGACGTGGAGAAGGACGCACACGGCAATGTGCAGCTCTCGGGCACCGGCGCGCTGGCCGATCTGCTGTGCGAAGAGATCAAGAACAAGCTCGGCATCAAGCGCGTGCGCGGCGACACTTTCGGCTACCTGCAGCGCAGTTTCATCGGCTGCGTGTCCGACGTGGACCAGCGCGAGGCGCGCGAGGTGGGCGAGAAGGCGGTGCAGTTCGCCATGTGGGGCAAGGTCGACGGCTCGGTGGCGATCAAGCGCACCGGCTTCTACTCGGCCGACTACGAGCTGCTGCCGCTGGAAGCGGTGGCCGGCAAGACGCGCACCATGGAAGACGAGTTCATCACCGCCAGCGGCACGGATGTGACCGACGCCTTCCGCCTCTACCTGCGTCCGCTGCTCGGCTCGGACATGCCCGACGCCTACCGCCTGCGCAACAACCCGGTGGCCAAGGTGCTGAACCAAGGCTGATGGTCGGGATCTGGCGGGCTCTGGCTGTCGCGCCGATTGGGGCTTGGTCTCTTGTGAACGGCGACAGGGGCTGATAGTCTGTTGTCCAGCCGAAGCACCGCCAGCGCGACCGGTGCACGGCGCACGTCCTGCCCTCTGTGACCCTGTTGTCAGAAAGCGAGCGAACCGTGAAATCTGCCATCCTCCCGACCTTCCGCTTCCCCCAAGGCACCTGCATTGCCCAGGCGCAGCCCCACATGGGCGTGCCTGTGACGCTGAGTTCTCCCGGGCGAGCGGTCATGACCGATCTCACCCATGTGCGCGCGGCCACCATCGCGCCCGACATGGGACTGGACGAGGCGCGCCAGACCATGATCCACCAGGGGGTGCGCCTGCTGTTCGTGGTCAGCGAGATCCCCTGGATGGACGGACTCATCACCTCGACAGATCTGGAGGGTGAACGCCCGATGCAGGTGATCAACCAGCGCGGCGTCCGCTACGAAGACCTGACCGTGGCCGACGTGATGTCGCCCCTGGGCCAGCTGGATGCGATCGACCTCGACGACCTCGCGCACGCCACCGTCGGCAAGGTGGTGGCCACGCTCAAGCATGTGGGCCGTCGCCACATGCTGGTGGTGCAGAAGGGCGAGAACGGCCAGGGTCCGCGGGTGCGCGGTGTGTTCTCGCAAACGCAGATCGAGCGTCAGCTGGGCAAGCCCATCGACGTGATTGAAACGGCGGGCAACTTCGCCGAGATCCGGGTGTCGCTGGCGGCCTGAAACCGCGCGGGCCGGCCGCCGCAGGCTTCAGCCCAGTGCCTTGAACGACTGCAACGCCGAGAGCGGCGTGAAGCTGCCGGCGCGTTTTTCCTTCATGGCGGTGATGGACTCGCGCACGTGTGCGTTGCTCCAGATTGCGCCCTGCAACCAGCCCATCTGGCGCAGGCTGTCTTCCACGCTGTGGTCGCGCGCGTAGTTCACGGCCTGTTTGGTGCCCCAGATCGCGATCGGCGGTTTGCTTGCGATTTCTTTCGCACATTGCAGCGCCGCGGACAGCATGGCTTCGGGCGTGTCGAACACCTCGTTCACCAATCCGTAAGCCAATGCGCGCTGCGCCGGCAGGCGGCGGCCGGTGTAGGCCATTTCTTTCACCACGGCGAACGGGATCAGCTTGGGCAGGCGCTGCAGCGTGCCCACGTCGGCCACCATGCCGATGTTGATTTCCTGGATGCAGAAGAAGGCGTCGGCCGTGGCGTAGCGGATGCAGGCGGCCGTGACCATGTCCACTGCGCCGCCGATGCAGCCACCCTGGATGGCGCAGATCACCGGGATGCGCAGGGCCTCGATCTTCGTGAACGTGGCCTGCATGTCGGTCAGCAGGTCGAAGATGGCGGCGCGGCCTTCGGGGCTCTGGTCGTCCATGGCGATGGCGCCGCTGAACGTCTCCAGCGCCATGCCGGCGCTGAAGTGTTTGCCCGTGCTGCTGATGACCAGCGCGCGCGCCGTGCCTTCGGTGTGGAGCTTCGTCAGCACCTCGTCCAGCTCGCGCCAGAAGGTGGGGTGCATGGTGTTCATCGCCTCGGGGCAGTTGAGCACCAGGTGGGCGACGTGGTCTTCAGTCGAGCTCAGGAAAAAGCAGGTCGGTGTGTTCATCGGAGGCCTTGTCTCTGGCGGTTCGGGTGGAATGGCTTTCACTGTAGCCCGAGGCTTGTTCGCCTTCTGTCCCGGGCTTGACCAGCTTGCCCACGCGCACGCCCAGCAGACGGATGCGGCGGGTCAGATCCACACGCTTGAGGCACAGGCCGGCCTGGCGGCGGATGGTGGCGGCGTCGTCGGTGAAGTGATCGATCGTCACGTCGCGCGTCACGCTCTGGAAATTGTCATACCGCAGCTTGATGCCGATGGTTTTTCCAGCGTAGCCCTTGCGTTGCAGGTCGTCCGCGACCTGTTCGCAGAGTTTCGTGAACACCGCGCCCAGTTCGGCGCGGTCGCGCACCGCGTGCAGGTCGCGCTCGAAGGTGGTTTCGCGGCTCATGCTCACCGGCTCGCTCTCGGTCACCACCGGGCGCTGATCGCGGCCCCAGCTCACTTCGTGCAGCCAGTGGCCGTAGCTCTTGCCGAAATGCTCGATCAGCCAGCCGGGCTCGCGCGCCGCCAGTTCGCCGATGGTGTGGATTCCATACCCCTGCAGCTTCTCATCGGCCTTGGGGCCCACCCCGTTGACCTTTCGGCAGGGCAGCGGCCAGATCTTGTCCTCCAGGTCCTCGGGCCAGACGATGCTGATGCCGTTGGGCTTGTTGAACTCGCTCGCCATCTTGGCGATCAGCTTGTTGGGCGCCACACCGATGGAGCAGGTGATGCCGGTGGCCTGGAAGATGCTCTTTTGAATGAGTCGAGCCAGCACGCGCCCGCCCTCACGCTGGCCGCCGGGCACCTCGGTGAAGTCGATGTAGACCTCGTCCACGCCGCGGTCCTCCATCACCGGCGCGATCTCCAGGATGGTGCTCTTGAACAGGCGCGAGATGCGGCGCACCTCCTCAAAGTCCACCGGCAGCAGGATCGCCTGCGGGCAGAGCTTGGCCGCTTTCATGAGTCCCATGGCTGAGCCTACGCCGAACTGCCGTGCCGCATAGGTGGCGGTGGTGATGACGCCGCGCCCGGTGTAGCCCGAGAGGCGGGGGAAGAAGTCGATCGGGATGCGCGATAGGTCGCCATCGGACCAGTCGCGTTCCGGGTAGGCCTCGCGCAGGCGGGCGAGCACGTCGTCCTCGCGCCGCCGTCCGCCGCCAATGACCACCGGCAGGCCCTTGAGCTGCGGATAGCGCAGCAGCTCCACCGACGCAAAAAACGCGTCCATGTCCAGGTGCGCAATGCGCCGGGGCAGAGGGGCGGGCGGGGTGGCGGGAGCGGTCACACGGTCAAGCATAGCGCCGCGCGTGCGGGGGAAGCCGGGCTAAGATGGTCCATCTGCGCAGCGCCGTCGCGCCGCCGTTTTCGGAGCACCAACATGAACACACTGTCCCGCCTGATCGCCGCCATGCTGGTGGGTGCGGGCATCGCCGTGGCCGGATGGTCCGTCAGCCAGGGCCTGGAGCGCTTCCGCATGTCGGACCGCTCGGTCACCGTCAAAGGCCTGGCCGAAAAAGACGTGGAGAGCGACTTCGCCATCTGGACGCTGAGCTTTCGCCGTGCTGGCAACGAGTTCGGTACGGTGCAGCAGGCGCTGGCCGCCGACCGCGAAAAGGTGCTGGCTTTCCTGAAGGAGCGCGGTTTCACCGACGCCGAACTCGAAGCCCGGCCCCTGCAGGTGCAGGACCTGATGGCGCGCGACTACGCGCAAGGCAATGTGCCGTTCCGCTTCAACGGCAGTGCTCAGGTGCTGGTGAAAACCAGCCGGGTGGCCGACGTGGCCAGCGCCGCGCTGGCGGTGGATCCGCTGATCCAGGGCGGCATCCAGCTCGGCGGCGACGGCGAAGGTGTCAGCGGTCCGCGTTACCAGCTGCGTGGATTCAACGACATCAAGGCGCCACTGCTGGCCGAAGCCACGCGCAACGCCCGCGAGCAGGCCGACAAGTTCGCGGCCGAAGCCGGCGCCAGCCTCGGCCCGCTGAAGAACGCCAACCAGGGCGCGATCCGCATCACCGGCACCGACGGCAACGACTTTGATGACGGTAGCTCGCGCAGCAAGCGGCTGCGCGTGGTGAGCACGTTCGAATACGAGCTGGAGTGAGTCACCCCCGCCGCGCTTCGCGCGACCCCCTCAAAGGGGGCAACCCGATGCGGCCCGGCAAAGCCGGTTCCGCCGGGTTCTCGGTTCGGGCATGTCGCGCCGGAGATGCCTTGGGCTGCACCGCTTCATGTGTCGGGGTGGTGCTCCGGAGCCTGGAAATCTGAGGTGATCGGTCGCAGGCAGGCTACGCCGGGTTGAATAGGCTCAGCCGGTGGGGTCTGCATCGGTGGCAGGCGTCTCTGCCACCACCGTGCTGCCTTCCATGTCCCCGGGAATGCCTGACCAGCTTTCCCAACCCGGGCCGAAGGTTTCTATCGGGTGCTGGGTGCGTTCCGAGCCGTTGCCGCACAGCAGGGCATCGGCGGCGCAGAAGCGGTCGCAACCCCAGCAGTTGCGCTCCGGGTGGGGCGGGTTGACGGGGAAGCGTTTGGCCAAGGGGCGGATCAGATCGACTTCACCACCAGCCAGCCCTTGAACAGCCAGGGCAGGCTGGGGCCGGTGCCGGCGGGCACGCCGCCTTTGTTCTCGGCGCTGACGGCCAGCTCGGTCACTCCTTGCAGATCGGCCTCCTTCACCGGCATCTGCAGCGTCTTGTATTTGCTCTCGATCACACCGAGCGAACGCGGTGCGGCATCGCCCGCGATGGCCCAGACCTGCATGCTGTCTTCGCGGCCTTCTTTCACGTCGTTGAGCCGCTGCAGCAGCAGCGCACCGTCCTTGGGGTTGTAGGTGGCGAGCATGGCGGGCTTTTGCTGGTTGTCCTGCAACAAGGCCACCTGTCGGATCTGTGGCACCTCAACCAGTCGGGCCTGGGCGTGCTGGATCTGCGCCTGCAGCTGCGTCATCAGGCTGCTGTGGGCAGCCCAGCCGATCAGCAGCACGAGCAGCAAAAAAATGGCCAGTGCGCGCCACCAGGGGCTGACGCGGCGATCGGAAATTTCGGTGGAGTTGATGGATGTCATGGCGGTAGCGGTTTTCTTTTTCCCATTCAGGTGAAGTGGGATTACCATCGGCCCCTTTTCGGGAGCTTCAGGCACGGCGCATTCTCCCACGCACCCCCACGTCAGACGACTTCGCTGCGATGTCCATCAACGAATCCGACCAAACCATCACCGACTGGCCCGACAGCGGGTCAGAGGTGCCCACGCTGCCCGTTGGCCGCCTGGTTTATGCCAGTGTGTGTCTGGTGCAGGAGGCGGTGCTGGACGAGATGCGCCGCATCCGCGACCACGCCTTGGCACACAACGGGCCGGAGGGCATTCGCGTGGCGCTGCTGTACATGAGCGGCTGGTTCGTCGAATGGATGGAAGGACCGGAGGGCGCGATCCAGGCGCTGTTGCAACGCGTGGCTCAGGATCCGCGGCATCAGGGGATCAAGGTGATTCACCGCAGCGTGGGTCGGCCCCGGCTGTTCCGCCCCTGGATCGGCTCCATCGTGCAGACGCCCGAACGGCCCGATGCCTTTGGTCTGCGTGTGTTCGAGCAGCTGGACCGGTTCGAGTCGGGCCAGGTGGTGGACCCGGCCAGCGTGTGGCTGGCGCTTTGCTCGCCGGCCGTGGCCGCCATGCCGACACCCTTGGGCCAGTACCCCCGGATCATGCTGCTCTCGGCGCGAGGCGCCCGGGCGTTCGACCTGATCACCTGGCTGGCGCGCGCGCAGCGGCAGCCCCTGGTGCGGCGCCGCTTCGCTGGCGCGGCCGACGATGCCCCCGACGTGGAGAGCGACTACCTCGATCTGCCTGCCCACGGTCGGCAGGGTCTGCGGCTGATCGCGAACGCCCGCAAGGGGCTGGCCATGGGCATGACACACGCATTCCTGCCCGACTACACGGCGGTGGTGGTGCTGCTTGACCAGGATGCGACCGCCAACCAGCGCATCGTTGATCGGGTGCTCGCGGCCTGCCGCCAAGTGCACCATTTGCCGACCATCGTGGGGCTGGGAACGCAAGCGGAACTGACCACCGACCTGATGGAACAGGTCGAGCGCCAGGGGCTGGCCTGGTGCACGGCCCGCACGCGCAGGGGCAAGCCGGATCTGGAGGACTACTGGGCGGCCTTGCTGCCAGCGCTGAACGCGCTGGAGTGAATGGGTCCACCCCCCGTCGCTTGTTCGCTGCGCGTAACCGCTCCGCCCCTCAAGGGGCAGCGCGAGTGGCCCGGCGAAGCCGGTTCCACCGCGCTCTGGGTTGGGCACGTCGCTCCGTCTAAACCCTCAAGCGGCCTTGGGGTAGGTGCCGGGCAGCAGGATGCTCTGGTTCACGTTCTGGATGTTGGTGTGGCCGCAGAAGGCCATGGTGATGTCCAGCTCTTTGTGGATGATCTCGAGCGCTTTCAACACGCCTGCTTCTCCCATGGCACCCAGGCCGTAGACCATGGCGCGGCCAATCATGGTGCCGCGTGCGCCCAGCGCCCAGGCCTTGAGCACGTCCTGCCCGCTGCGGATGCCGCCGTCCATCCAGACCTCGATCTGATCGCCCACCGCGGCCACGATGGCGGGCAGCGCCTCGATGCTGCTCGGCGCACCGTCGAGCTGGCGCCCGCCGTGGTTGCTGACCACGATGGCATCGGCCCCGCTGGCGACGGCCAGCTTCGCGTCTTCCACGTCCATGATGCCCTTCAGGATGAGCTTGCCGCCCCACTGCTGCTTCACCCAGGCCACGTCGGCCCAGTTCAGCGTCGGGTCGAACTGCTCGTTGGTCCAGGACGCGAGCGAGCTCATGTCGCTCACGCCCTTCACGTGGCCCACCAGATTGCGGAAGGTGTGGCGGCGCGTGCCCATCATGCCCAGCACCCAGCGCGGCTTGGTCGCGATGTTGAGCACGTTGCCCAGCGACGGGATCACCGACGCGCGCATCTTGTTCTTCAAATCCTTGTGGCGCTGGCCGATTACCTGCAAATCGAGCGTGAGCACCAGCGCGCTGCACTTGGCCACCTTGCAACGTTCGATCATGCGGGCCATGGCCTCGCGGTCGCGCATCATGTAGAGCTGGAACCAGAACGGCGCGGTGGTGTGCTCGGCCACGTCTTCGATCGAGCAGATGCTCATGGTCGACAGCGTGAACGGGATGCCGAACCTTTCGCAGGCCTTGGCCGCCTTGATCTCGCCGTCGGCGCTCTGCATGCCCGTCAGCCCCACGGGCGCGATGCACACCGGCATCTTCACGGCCTGGCCCACCATCGTGGTGGCCGTGGTGCGGTTCTCCATGTTCACCGCCACGCGCTGGCGCAGCTTGATTTTCTGGAAATCGTCGCTGTTGGCGCGGTAGGTGCTCTCGGTCCAGGAGCCGGAATCGGCGTAGTCGTAGAACATGCGCGGCACGCGTTTTTTGGCCAGCACGCGCAGGTCTTCGATGGTGGTGATCACGGTCATGGGGTTTGTCTCCGGGGTGGCGATGGGTGAACTGCCCGCGATGTTAGCGAGGCCGACCGGAAAAGGCTTGTGAAAGCGGGACAGTGGGGTTTGAAATTTCTGATGCCCCAACCGGAGGATGTCGCCACGCTGAACCGCCTTGGAGGCGTCAGGTGCCCGGCGTATCATGATTTGGGTGGGAGGCCACACACCGGAGGAACACCATGAAGCACCGTTTTTCGAAGCACGCCGTTCAAGTCCTTCAACCCCTGGCGGCAGCCGCCACACTGGCGCTGGCGCCTGTGGTGGCGCAGGCGCAGACGGCGCCCACACAATTGTGGGTTGACCTGTCCACCTCCACCATGACCGGCATGCCCGACATGTTGCAGGGCGGTGTTGGCGGCATGATCGGCGGACTCTTCGGCGGCGGTCGTGGCGGTGGCGGTTCGCAGACCTACGGCCACGCCAGCGGCCGCTTCATCCAGCAGGGCAGCGGACCCAGCCTGACCGGCGCCTTCCCGCCCAACCGCGTGATCGACCTCGCGCTCTACAACCCGCGCAAACCCGGCACCGAGGCGGCGCTCGCGATCCCGCCGACCATGGGCATGGGCGAGCAGCTGCCGCTGGTGCCGCCCAGCCCGAGTTTCAAGGAGCCGGGTGACAGCGCTCCCGGCGAGGTGCCCGAGGTCAAGGGCCGCCTGCTGGTGTACTGGGGTTGCGGCGACAAGGTGCGCCCCGGCCAGCCGAAGGTGATCAACCTCGCCAGCAACCCGGCGCAGTGGGCGCCGGTGCTGGCCGGGCGGCACGCGCCCGAGCGCGCCGCCAAGGTGGGCGCGCAGCACGCGCTCTACCCCAACGAGAAGAACACCGTGAACCCGAAGGCCGACACCTCGCTCGTGGGTGAACACCAGGTGCGCGGCGAAGGCGTGCCCGAGTCCATGCGCTTCCAGCTGGCCGAGCGCCAGGACCTCATGTCCGCCATCCGCCTGCAGAGCCAGGGGCAGCTCACGGAGAGCATCCAGCTGAGCTGGCTGACCGTGCCGCGCGCCCACGCCTACCACCTGCACGCCATGGGTGCGGTGGGACAGGACATGGTGCTCTGGTCCAGCGCCGACAACGGTGACGCCGGGCTCGGCCTGTTCGACTACCTCACCGAAAGCACCAGTGCCAAGTGGGTGAAAGACAAGGTGCTTCTGTCGCCGGGCACCACCGAGTGCGCCGTGCCGCAGGGCATCTTTGCCAGCCCGGGGGGCGAGGCGGGCGGCGCCATGTTGCGCATGATCGCCTACGGCCCCGAGAGCCACCTGAGCCATCCGGCGCGCCCGGCCAATGCGCCCAAGTCCTGGCAGCCGGAGTGGACGGTGCGCGTGCGCACCAAGAGCCAGACCATGGCCATGCTGGGCATGGACATGGGGGGCATGGCCGGCGGCAGCGAGAGCAACAGCGACAGCGCTCCCGCCGAGGAGCAGGCAGAAAAGCCCTCGGGTCTGCCCGGCGCGGCCGGCAGCATCCTGCGCGGCATCTTCGGCCGCTGAACCGGCGGCTGCGCTTCAGCTGGCGGCGGGCAGGGCCTGCGCCCGCTCGGCGTCCGACAGCGGTTCCAGCCAGCCCAGCTGCTGTTCCAGCACCGCCACGGTGGCCTCCGACGCATCGGCGCCGCGCGCCTGCCGCTCGGTGATGCGCGCGCGCAGCACGTCCACCGGCGCCTCGCAGGCGAGGATGTGAAACGGCACGCCCGCGCCCTGCGCCAGCGCCGCGAAATCGGCGCGCTCGGCCGCGCGCAGAAAAGCCGCATCCACCAGCACCGTCCAGCCGTCGGCGAGCAGCATGCGCGCGCGCGACAGCAGCGAGGCGTAGGTGTCGCCGTGCGCCTGCGGGCTGTAGAGCCCGGCGTTCAGGCCCGAGCCGCTGGCCGCCAGCGCGCTCATGCCGTGCAGGCGCTTGCGCTCCACGTCGGAGCGCAGGCGGATCGCGCGTCCGCTGGTCTCGGCGGCGAGCCAGCGGCTGGAGGCCCAGGTCTTGCCGCTGCCCGACAGGCCGTGGGTGATGAGCAGTTGCGGTGCGGGCGGGTGGGCGATGTCGCGCGCCAGCGCCAGGTAGCGCCGGGCTTCGGCCAGACACGCGTCGGCTTCGGGCGAGGCGCCTGCGCCACCCAGCTGCCCCAGTCGTATCGCCGCCACCTTGGCGCGCACCCCGGCGCGGTAGCTGGCGAAGAAGGTCCACACGGTGTGCGAAGACACATCGCCGCTCGCATCGAGCCAGGCGCTCAGCAGCACGTTGGCCAGGCCGGGGCGGCCGTAGGCCAGCAGGTCCATCCAGACAAAGGCCATGTCGTTGGCCACGTCGATCCAGCGCAAGCCGTCGTTGAACTCGATGGCGTCAAAGGGCAGGACCTCGTCGTCGATCAGCACCAGGTTGGCCAGGTGCAGATCGCCATGCCCCTCGCGCACGCGCCCCTTCTGCCGGCGCCGGGACAGCAGCGGTTCGATGGCGTTGAAGCGCTGCTCGGTCCAGTCGCTCAGCTCGCGCACCAGGGCGGCGTCGGCGGGGTCGGTCAGGGCCGTGCGCAGGGTGCTGAAGTTGTCGCGCGGCCAGCGCATGGCCGCGGTCGGGTGGCCCCAGGGGTCGCCGTTGCCGGCCACCGCGGACCGGGCCTGAAACGCCGCCATGCGCCGCGCCAGCCCGCTCATGTGTTCGGGCGTCAGCGCGCCGCGCTCGCACAGGTGGTCCAGCCGGGCCGCCTCGTCGAAGCGGCGCATCTGCACCGCGAACTCGATCGCCTGCCCCGCGTCGGCCGGGCCGGGCTCGCCCCAGCGCGGCGCCTCGGGCGTGCCCACGATGGGCAACACGTCCAGGTAGAGCTGCGTCGCGGGCTGGTCAAGGTTCTGGAAGCGCCGGTTCACCCGGATCTCGGTCTGGCTGGCCTGGCGGCGCAGGGCCAGGGTGCTGAAATCCATGAAGGGAAAACGCACTGGCTTCTTGATCTTGTAGGCGAAATCCCCCGCCAGCAACACCCAGGCGCCGTGCGTTTCCATCAGCTCCACGCGCTCCACCGGGTGCAGATAGAGGGCCGGGTCCAGCAGGGCTTGAATGAACGTGGGCAAGGGGGGCATGTCCGCCACTGTACGGCAGGCCGCAGCGCCGGGTGGCCGATGCGCGTCAGATGACCCGCACTGTGGAGCGCCATCGCCGACCAGGCGCGCCTATGTCCGGGCCGGCACGCTCGGCGACAGATGCCGCACGACCCGGCGCGGGTCCGCCGCCATCCGGTCCAGTGACGTGTTCAGGCGCTCCAGCAGCAGGATCTCGTCAACCGGCTCGTCGGTCGTGTCGGCGGTGTCGGACAAGGTGGCCGACACCAGGCGAAAGCGCAGCGGCAGCCCGGCCGGCAGCGCAGGCACCCGCTCCAGCCCCTTGGCCACGATGTGCTGTGCCAGCAGCTTGAGTTCTTCGGGCCGCAACGGCCCTTCGACCAGCACCGCAAAGCGCGTGTCGGCGATGCGGGACACGGTGTCCACCTCGCGCACCACCGCCGACAGGCGCGAGGCAGCCACCACCAGCGCGCGGTCGCCGGCCTCGCGGCCCTCGCGGGCCACGATCTCGCCGTGGTTGGTCAGCTCCACCAGCACCAGGCCACACGGGTGGCCATAGCGCCGGGCGCGGCGCAGGGCGTCGCGCAGGCGCAGGTGGAGCACGGGCACGATGGTCAGGCCGGTCAGGGGTTCGGTGCTGTCGATGGCGCGCAGGCGGGCCCGGTTTTCGTTGAAATCCTTGGCGCGGCGGTGCAGGATGTACAGCAGCAGCGGGATCTCGATGGCCGAGCCGATCAGCACCGCGTACTGCGTGGCCCAGCTGTCGGGCAGGATGCCCGCGCTGCGCAGCGCGGGAAAGGGGTAGCCCAGGTGCACCGGCAGGAAGCCCAGCGCCATCCAGCCGGCGTAGGTCTCGCCCAGGCGCCAGGTCCAGATGCACAGGGAAAAACTCAGCAGGACCGACAGCAGGCCGTAGACGTTGAGCACCAGGAAGGCCGTGGGGCTCATCCACGCCACGTAGACCACGGCGTACAGCAGGCCAAACACCGACCAGCCCAGCACGAAGCGGTCCACACCGCGGTGGTAGCGCGAAACCGCGCAGACCTCGCGCACGAACCAGATGCCCGAGGCCGTGAGCCAGAGCATGAACACGGCGGGCGCCACATCGTTCCACCACGCCGAGTGGCGCCAGAAAAACAGGCCACCGACACCGGTGAACGCGGCCTGGAAACCCAGCATGCAGGCCACGTAGCAGCAGTAGGCAATGAACACGCGGTCGGCGTAGAGCCGCGCGTGCACCCAGCCCAGGAAGAACACCAGCAGGCCAAAGCCGAGGTAGCCACCGATCATGAGGAAGGTCCAGTACCGCATGTCCTGCAGGCTGTTTTCGGTCAGCAGCAGCAGGCGCGGGCTGGTGGGCGCGGGGGCGTTCACCACCCGCAGCCAGACCGGGCCGGCGCCCTGGGGATCGAGGGCGAACACGGGGGTCTGGCCTGGGTGGTCCCACTGCGACACCGGCAGGTGGTCGCCGGAGCGCTGTTCGCGCCAGGCGCCGTTGGGGTCACGGCTGTACAGGGATGCCTCGTCGGTGAAGGCCGCCGCGCTCAGCATCAGGTGCCAGCGCTGACGGGCGTCCAGGCGGGGCGGCTCCAGGCGCATCCACAGGGCGGTGCCATCGAGCTGGAAGGCGCGGAATGTCGCCATGGGCTGAAAGCTGTTGGGCGGCAGCGCCACCACATCGGCGATGCCCTTGGTGCCCGACTCGTCCACCCAGAAATGGGTCTGCAGGGTGACGTCGCCTTCGCCCTCGGTGGCCCGTGCATGGCCGGACCACAGGGCCAGCCCCAGGCCCAGCAGCAGAGCCACCACCGCCACCACCCGGGTCATGAAAACAGCGCAGCGATGGGTCGGGTTGGGGTGGGCGGTGGTCCGATGCATGGCGGCGTCGTGAATGTTTGTATCGCTCATGAAAGGCATTGATCAGGAAGCGACAGCTTCTGCGTCTGGAACGGGCCGCTTCGTCGTGCCGACACCGTGCGCGGGCCGCCAGTGCCCGGTGGTCGTCCAGCGGTCTTCCAGGCGGTTGAGCCAGCCCGGGGCACCGGGGTCGTCGCTCCAGGCCGCCACGGTGTCTGTCAGGGGGTTGAGCAACTGGTCGGGCAGGTTCAGCGGGCGGGTCTGGTCCAGCAGAAAGTGCGTCAGCAGGTGGTAGCCCACGATGCGGGTGAACATCCGGGACAGCGAGAAACCCGGCGAGAACACCCGCACCACGGTGTCGATCAGGCGCACCAGCAACCGGCCCGCCCCGAACAGCAGCCGGGTGGGCCAGGACACGCGCTCGTCCACGCCGATGGCGCGCGCGGTGTCCGGCCCGATCAGCCAGCGCGTCAGCGGCACCGGGATGCCCCGGACCACCGGCAGGCGGATCGTGCGCTCCATGGTCTGCATGAGCGCGCGGCCCAGGGCCGGCCGCGCGTCCGGGCTCACCGTCTGCCCACGCGCCTGTGCCTGGATGCGCTCGAACAGCGAGGCGGCCTCGTCCATGGTGTCGGCCATGAGCTCGCGCCGCACACCCAGCACATGGCCCATCACGTTCCAGGCGTGCAGGTAGGCCTCTTCGTCGGCGCGCGGCAGGCCCAGGCCCAGCGTGCGCATGCCCTTGAGGAAGCTGTAGCTGAAGGTCAGCAGGGTGTAGGCCAGCTCGATCTGGTTGCAGGGCAGTCCCTGGCGGTCCACGTCCCAGCCGTGCGACATCAGGGCCGCGTGCATGCCGGTGGGCGCGCCGGCCTGCAGCAGCGGCGCCACCTGGCCGCGCACCGTCTGCGGCTCACCGCGCAGGATAAGGTGGCGGATGGTGGCGTGGATCAGCCGCACCTTGAGCACCTGGGCCACACCGGCGCCGCTGGCGTCCATCAGCCCGCCCTTCATCATCACCGGGAACACCATGGCCGCGGTCTGGCGGATGCGGTGCTCGGTGTGCTGCTCCAGCTGGCCCGCGATGTGCAGCACCTCGGCCAGGTTGGGCAGCACGTAACACTCCGGCAGGCTCGAGCAGAACAGCAGTGTGCACGACAGCGGGCCTTGCTCCATGAAGATGGCCTCGGCGCGCTCGACCTTGGCCGCGTCGGCCCAGGCGGGCAGCGCGCGCCCCTCGCTCACATAGACGCGCAACGCCGCCACCACCGCCGGATCGGCCGCCGCGGCTGCGACGTCGTCCTGCCCCCAGTCGGCCAGGGCACCGTTGCTGGTCCAGCCCGCCATGAGCCGGGTGGCGGCGGCGAGCCGGTCCGTGGCCGGGCCGGTGGCCCCGTCGGCGCCGGACCACGGCCCGATGAGCGCCGCCACGGTCTGGTCCGCCAGCGGGTCGGCCTGCAACCCCATCGGCGCCAGCGGCACGCTGTAGACGGGCTGTGCCTGGGGCACCTCGGCGCGGGCCGGGGTCCAGTGCCGCCAGACCACCCACGCGATCAGGGTGGGCATGCCCATGGCAAAAAAGGCGATGGCGCGGATTTCGATCGGATGGCCGAACAGCACCTGGAACACCAGGCCGCTGGCGTACAGCCCGATCGGTACCCAGGCCGCTAGCCGGGTCTGGCGCCCGATGGCCGGCACACGGCGGGGTGCGGCGAGCGCCTGGAACACGGCGACGATCACAAAGGACACCAGCATCCAGCCCGTGAAACCCTGCAGCGTTTCGCCAAACCAGCCACCGTCGGGCTTCTCCATGATCCAGGCCTTGAGCACGTAGACGAAGTACGGGTCGGCTCCCAGATCGAAGGTGGTCACGATCATCGCGGCCAGCCAGGCGGTCAGCGCGCCGCTCTTGAGCGTGGGCGCCGCGTGCACCGGCGTGCGCCACAGCATGAGGCTGGCCAGTACATAACCCACCAGGCACAGGGCCAGCCACATCAGCGGAATCGCCAGCGGCACATCGCCCAGCCGGGGGCCCAGCACGTCGGTGTAGGTGTAGCGGCCGAAGAACCAGCCACGGGACGAACCCATCTGCTCGGCAAACCAGCCCAGCCCCAGCGCCAGCACGGCCAGGACCCGGGCACCGCGGCCGCCCAGCAGCACGGCGGCAGACCACAGCGCGGCCCAGAACATGGCCACCGAGACGGCCACCAGGCCGAGCGTGAGCAGCGGGTAGTTCAGCGCGGTGGCGAGGAGGAGGCCCGCAGAGAGCAGGGCGGGCAACAGGATTTGGAGCAAGCGCGAACGCAGATGGGCCACAGGAGCCTCCCAGAACATCGGTCACAGCCCCCTGCAGGCCTGCATTCTAGATAGCCCGCTCCGCGTTATCGTGGCGGCAACAAGTCACCACTGGAGACAAGCCATGAACCTCGCCCACCTGCTGCTGCGCAGGGCCCTGCAACACCCGCAACGCCCCGCCATCTTCAACGGCACCCAGTGTGTGGCCACCCACGACGAGTGGGCCGCGCGCGCTGCGCGAGTGGGCGCTCACCTGCGTGCGGCCGGCCTGACGCCGGGCGACCGCGTCGTGATCTTCATGCGCAACCACCCGCGCTACCTGGAGCTGATGTTCGGCGCCTGGTGGGCCGGGCTGGTGGTCGTGCCGGTCAACGCCAAGCTGCACCTGAAGGAAGTGCAGTGGATCGTGGACAACTCGGCCGCGCGCTGGGCCTTCGTCACGTCGGACGTGGCGCCCGACCCGGCCGCACTCACGGGGCTGGACGGCGTGATGGACGCCGAATCCGCCGCCTGCACCGCGTGGCTGGAAGCCGGCGAAGCCCTGCCCGCCATCGAAGAACGCGCCGCCGGAGACACCGCCTGGCTGTTCTACACCAGCGGCACCACCGGCCGCCCCAAGGGCGTGATGATCACGCACCGCAATCTGATGACCATGGGGCTGACCTACTTCAACGACGTCGATCACGTCGACCCGGGCGACGCCATTGCCTACGCCGCGCCCATGTCGCACGGCGCCGGCCTCTACGCCATCCCGCACCTCATGGCCGGCGCGCGCCACGTGGTGCCCGCCTCGGGCGGGTTTGAAGCGGCCGAGCTGTTCGCGCTCGGCCGGCAGATCGGGCCGCTGTCGCTGTTCGCCGCGCCCACCATCGTCAAACGCATCGTGGACGAAGCCGAGGCGTTGGGCCTCACGCCCGGGCAGTGCGGTGCAAGTTTCAAGACCGTCGTCTACGGCGGCGCGCCCATGTACGCGGCCGACATCCAGCGCGCCCTGCGCGTGATGGGCCCGCGCTTCGTGCAGATCTACGGCCAGGGCGAAAGCCCCATGGTCGGCACCGCGCTCAGCCGCGCGCACCTGGCCGACGCCAGCCACCCGCGCCACGCCGAACGCCTCGCCTCCGTCGGCGTGGCGCAGACCCCCGTGCGCATCCGCGTCGCGGGGCCAGACGGCGAGCCGCTGCCCGCGGGCGAGGTGGGCGAAGTGCTGATCCAGGGCGACAGCGTCATGGCCGGCTACTGGCGCAACCCCGAAGCCACCGCCACCGCCGTGCGCGACTGCTGGCTCTGGACCGGCGACATGGGCTCGCTCGACGCCGACGGCTTCCTGACCCTCAAGGACCGCAGCAAGGACCTCATCATCAGCGGCGGATCGAACATCTACCCGCGCGAGGTGGAAGAAGTGCTGCTCACCGCGCCCGGCGTGGCTGAAGTGGCCGTGGTCGGCGCACCCGACCCCGAGTGGGGCGAAATCGTGGTGGCCTTCGTGGTGCCGCAGGCAGGGGCCCCCGGGCTTGTGGATTCAAAGGCGCTCGATGCCTTCTGCCTGGATCAGATTGCGCGGTTCAAGCGGCCCAAGCGCTATGTGATCGTGGACGCGCTGCCTAAGAATAACTATGGAAAGGTTTTGAAGACGGTGTTGCGGGATGGACTGCAGATTGGCAAGTGAGCGGTGGAGGCAAAAGGCAAGACCTGACCCCATGCCCATTTCGGGACTGCACCTCACAGCCGAAGAAGCAGAAGCCTGGCTGGTCCAACTTGAAATGGGCAAGGACATGGATCCGCCTGAGAGCCACGTTTGATCTGTGCTCTTCAGCGCGGGTAGCCGTGGGGCAATTGATTTGAGTTGAAATCAAAAGGCAAGATCTGACCCCATTGCGCCGAGTGCACCGAGGGTTGTGGCGTCTAACGCGGCAGCTTGCCACGATCACTTAGCAATAACCAACACGACGGAAGCCTCTCGCTGTTCGATAACTTCTTTCATTGTCAGAGGATTGGCTGCAGCACCTGCCGATGTTTCTATGCTATTCATTTTTAGCAATGGCATGATGTAGTCAGACTTGACTGCATAGTTGACGTTCTGTGGTAGAGATCCGGACGATCTCAGCGTGATGATTTGATCCAACGTCGCAGTCACCACACCAACAACTCTTCCGCTAATGTCGAGAAGAGGTCCACCAGAGTTCCCTGGTTGAATCGGAGTATCAACTTGGAGGAATCTAACATCGTCTCGGATACCTGTTAGGGCGTTGATTCGTCCAAACGTCGCTTTCTGCTCTTGGCCTTGGATAGCGACCAAGGGATATCCCAGCGTGAGGACTTCCTCGCCTTTTGATGGAAGAGATTGCCTAGCAATTGGTATCGGGCGGGTTGTCGCATCAATCTTTAGCAACGCTATATCGTTTGCAGGATCTTTCTGAATCAAACGTGCTTGCACAAACTGCCCAGAAGATGGAAGCTTGATAGTTATCTCGTTGCTGCCATCGATCACGTGGAAATTGGTAACGAGGTGACCTTGGGTCGACACGAAAAATCCAGTACCTGTCGCGAAGCCCTTCTCCTTTCTTGTCTCCTTAGGCTTATAGACAGGCAGCGAAGGCTTAGCATTACTATCAATAGCAATCTTTGCAAGCTCTGATCGGGCTGCATCCTCTTCCAAGCCAAAGACCACGTTGAACTTGGCTCCATTTTGGTCAACTCCGCTCCCATATCCTCTTGAGCAGGCCGTGGCAACGTAGTCAACAACGACCTTCCTTCCGTCTGTGCAGGTCAAGTCGGCTCGCCCACGTTGCCCTGCACAACCAAACGAACCCCCGCCTTGACCGGTTCCATATCCATATCCATGACACCGAACCTTCGACCGCAAAGTTTCCACTTGAATCTCAGAACCACCGGCGATTGGATTGTGAACCACGTCTCCAACAAATAGCTCGTCGTAATCTTCAAAGCTACCAACAGTTTTCAGTTTGACGGAACATGCACTCAGAGCAACCGATAGAAGTAGAACAAAAATTCTCATTTTAAAAAGGCTTGAATTGAAAGTAAAAAAACAGCGTTTGAGCGCAACGGATTAACGTCGAGACCGCCATATCTTACGCCTGCAACCGCGCCCCAAATACCGACTAAACGGATCTTCCCGGTAATCCGCAAACGGCCCGCATTCCACAAACCCGAACCGCCGGTACATCGCCATCGCCGGTTCAAACGCCGGCGTGCTGCCGGTTTCCAGACTGACCCGTGCGTAGCCGCGCTGTCGCGCGATGGCGAGCAGTTTGGTGAGGATGGCTTGTGCGGCGCCCTGGCGCAGGTGGCGCGCGCGGGTCCGCATGGACTTGAGTTCGCCGTGCCCGCCTGCGGTGGCGGTGGTGGGCGCCAGTTCCTTGAGGGCACCCATGGCGAGCAGTTCGTCGTCGTCGCCAAGTGAATCAGAAGGCGCGCGGCGCCAGGCGGTCAGGAACGTGATCTCCGGCCGGCGCAGGCCGTTCAGGTCCAGCGCAAACACGCATTCGGGCGGTGAGGCGGCGCGCATGCCTGCGAGGTGCTCCTCCTGCAGGGCGATCACCTGCGGGTGCGTGAGTTCGCGGTCGATGCGGATGTGGAACGGGCGCGGCTGGGCGTCGTTCATGGCTCCCCTCCCTGGGTGGCGTTGTGGTGGGCTGATGCCTCGGCGGCCATTGTGTACGGTTTGTTACCGGGGTGGCAAGCCACACGAGCGGGGTGGGAAGACGGTGCGGATCAAGTTGTTGGTGCAGGGGGCCGATAAAGAAGGGACACCATTCAAGGACCCACCATGGACATGAACGTCTCACCGGCTTTGCTCATGGATCGCGTGATTCAGATGGGCAACAGCCAGACCACGCAGGAAGCGCAAATCCTCGTCATGAAAAAGGCCATGGACATGCACGAGTCGGCGTCGGCGGCGCTGCTGAACGCGGTGGCGGGCGATTTGCCGCTGGCGAATGGCGGATCGGTGGGGACGCAGGTCAATACGCTGGTTTGAGGCCGTCTAGGTACTCGCTCAGGGCTGGTGCGTGATGCAGCATGGGTCTAAAATGCATCGCATCTGCAACGCACCAGGCCATTCCATGAAAACTGCCACCTTGCCTTCGCTGCGCGTCGAGCCCCAATTGCGCGATGCCGCCCAGAGCGTGCTGCAGGAGGGCGAGACCTTGTCGGGGTTCATCGAGGCATCGGTGCGGGAAACCATCGAGCGGCGACGCACCCGCGCCGAGTTCGTGGCGCGCGGGCTGGCTTCGCGCGAAGAGTCACAGGCCTCGGGGGCCTACTTCGCTGCGGGTGATGTGCATGCCGAGCTGGGCCGTATGCTGACCCAGGCACGTGCCAAAGTGCAGAAGCGGGTGCAGGGTTGAGCTTCGCGGTCCGGTACAGCGCCAGCGCCCGCGACGACCTGATCCGCCTCTACCAGTTCTTGCTGGACCGGGCCAGCACGGTCGAAGACCTGGATGTGGCCGAGCGGGCGCTGAGCGCGATCACCAGCGCGGTTGACAGCCTCGGCCGCTCACCCTTCATCTACCGCAAGGCGGGTCAGAGCCCGTTTCTGCGCGAGCTGCTGATCCCGTTCGGGCACAGTGGCTACGTCGCTCTGTTCGAAATCGAAGACGCCTCGACCGTGACCATTCTGGCGGTGCGCCACCAGCTGGAAGACGATTTCCACTGAGAGTGGGCGGTCACGGTGCTGGCTTGAGGCCAGAGCCGCCGCTACGGTCGCCTCAACATCCGCGCCGCCAGCACGCTGGCCAGCAGCATGAGCGCGCTGCCGGTGAGGGCGGTGAACTGCAGCGCGTCGGTGAAGGCGGCGCGGGCCATGAAGATCAACGCTTGCGCCGCTTCGGCGGGCAGGCGTTCGGCCACCGAGAGGGCGCCGCCCAGGGTGGCGAGCGCTTCCGGGGGCAGGCTGTCGCCGCCGGCCTGCGCGAGCTGCTGGCGGTAGATGAGGGTGCCCGCGCTGCCGAACAGCGCGATGCCCAATGCGCCACAGAATTCCGAGCTGGTTTCGGCGATGGCCGAGGCGGCGCCCGCGCGTTCGGGCGGCGCGGAGGTGATGATCTGTTCGGTGCCGATGGCGAACACCGGCGCCATGCCCAGGCTGACCACGACCATGCCGGCCACCAGCACCCACAGCGCCCAGGGGCCGTCGGCCCACACCATCAGCAGCATGCCGGCCGCGGCCGCCGCGAGGCACCACACCATCACCGGCCCGGGCCCGAAGCGCCGCGCCAGCCAGGGCGCCAGCACCAGGGAGCCGAACACGAACCCGCCCGCCCACGGCACCGTGGCCAAGCCGGCCTGCAGCGGCGAGAGCGCCAGCACCATCTGCAGGTGCTGGGCGATGAAGATGTAGATGCCGAACATGGCCAGGCACGACAGCCCGTAGGCCATGATGGCCGTGCGGAAGGTGGGAATGGAGAACAGCCGCAGTTCGAGCAGCGGGTAATCGATGCGCTTCTGGCGCCGCACGAAAGCCACGCCGAGGGCCACCCCGGCGAGCAGCAGCGCCAGCCGCCCGGGGCTGGGCCCATATTCGGCCATGGCCTTGATGGCGTAGATCAGACTGAGCACGGCGGACAGCGACAGCAGCACGCTCGGCGCGTCGATGCGGCCGGCGTTTTCATCGCGGTACTCGGGCAGCAGGCGCGGCCCGAGTACCAGCAGCAGGGCCATCACCGGCACGGCGGGCAGGAACACCGAGCCCCACCAGAAGTGCTCCAGCAGCCAGCCGCCCACCAGCGGTCCGATGGCGCTGCCGACCGAGAACGCGGTGATCCACACGCCGATGGCGAACTGGCGCTGCGTCTCGTCGTGAAACATGTTGCGGATCAGCGAGAGCGTGGACGGCGCGAGCGTGGCGCCGGCGATGCCCAGCAGCGCGCGCAGCACGATCAGCTCGTTGGGGGTGCGCGCGAACGCGGCCAGCACCGAGGCCACGGCGAAGAAGGCCGCGCCGATCAGCAGCAGGCGGCGGCGCCCGATACGGTCGCCCAGCGTGCCCATGGTGATCAGGAAGCCGGCGACGAAAAAACCGTAGATGTCGATGATCCACAGCAACTCCGAGGCGCTGGGCACGAGCGCCCGGCTGAGCGCGGGCACGGCCAGGTTGAGCACCGTGAGGTCCATGGCGTAGACCAGACAGGGCAGGGCGATCACGGCCAGCCCGAACCATTCGCGGCGGGTGGCCTTCGCGGGCGGGGCGGTCGAAGCGTCAGGCAGGGTGGGCGGGGAATGGCTCATGGGATCGGCGGCCTCTGGCACTGGCCTGGTCTGGCCAGGGCGGCGGCCGGTGGCCTGTGCGAATGATAGGGACGGCGGGCGGCTGGCGCCCCGGCGCTCAGAGGCTTTTGCCGTCGAAGCGGTGCACAGGAATGGCCGCGAGGTCGATGCCGTCGATGCAGCGCAGGTTGATCGCCGCCATGGCGTTGCCCTTGGGGTCGGTGCCTTCGCCATAGGGGTGGATGCCGCAGACCGGGCAGAAGCGGTGGCGGATCACGTGTTTGTTGAACAGGTAGGTCGAGGCGGCGTCCTCGGGCGTCTTCAGGACCAGGCTGGCGCGCGGCACGAACCAGAGCAGCGAGCCCTTGCGCGAGCAGATGGAGCAGTTGCAGGCGAGCGCACTGTCGATCTCGCCCTGGACTTCAAATGCGATGCGGCCGCAGTGGCAGCTACCGGTGTGGGTGGATGCGGTGGTGGTCATGGTGTCGGATGGGTTGGTTCGGGGACGGCCCCCGAACAACACGACGATCACCGTAGCCTGTTTTCGACATCGGGGGCCAGCAGTTCCATCCAAAGCCGACGCTGACGGCCGTTTAGACTATTTGCGCCTCCGCGATGCCCGGTGCGGTTCAGCCGCAGTGGGTGCCTTCAAATGAGGGCCGACCGAACCTAGGATTCTCTGGAAACCCTGCTCATGAAAAAAATCGTCCTCCACGTTGGGATGCACAAGACGGGATCAACCGCCATTCAGGCCTCGCTGGCCGGTTACCGGGATGGTGTTTTCGAATACGCGCCGTTGCCGCCCGTGGTGGAGGTGGATCGCACGCATGAATACAACCACTCATTCCTGATCAACACCGCGTTTGACAAGGACTACAAAAGAACGGGCAAGTTGCTGCGGGTCGGCGTGGCGGCCTGCGACTTTGACCGGGTTCGGGCGCACTGCCGTGATGCACTGGAAGCCTGCCTGAGGACGAGTGAAGCCGAAGTATTGATTCTGTCGGCGGAAGCCATCACGAATTTCGATCCGGATTCCACGCGGGAACTGGCGACGCTGCTGCACCAGTACGCCAGCGACATTCAGGTCTACGCCTATGTCAGGGATCCGTTTGACTATGTCAAGGCCGTCACTCAGGAAGCGATCAAATGGGGTCATGCAGGTGATGACCTGCACCCACTTTCATACTGGGACAACTTTCACCATATCGAAGACGCCTTCGGGGTGGAGCGCGTTGCCTATCGGCTGTACCGTCGTGAGAAGCTGCTGAATGGTGATGTGATCGCAGATTTTGCATCGTGGCTCGGGTTGAAGAAAGAGCCTGCCCACCGCCTGGAGGTGAATGCGACCTTGTCGACGGACGCAGTCAGATGCATCTACGCCTTGAACAGTTTTCCGATGTTCTCGTCCAGGAACGACCTCTTGCACCACGCTTGGCGTGAATTGCTGCGTGTTTTTGGACGCCTGTTTCCTGGCCGGTTTGAAATACCCGCCAGATTGGTGACCCGGGAAATCGATATCTGGGACATGGGCTGGATGGAGGCTCGCCTGGGGCAAAGCCTGCAACTACCGCCCTATTCCGAGCAAGATATGGACTGCACGGGTCTGAAGGATTGGCTGGGGCGCACGACGCCTGAGATGCTCACGGTGCTTCGCAGGGAATTAACGGACCGTGGCGCCGATGTGCCTGAAAACGCCAGCTTTGTCGAGCTGGTGTCCCAGCTGTACCTGGAGTGCATACGCAACAAGAGTGATCTGCAGCTCGACTACCGGAAGTTTTCCGCAGACCGGTATCTTGAGCGGAACCCAGATGTCCGGCAGGCGGGCCTGTATCCCTTTGGACACTATGTGCTCCACGGCCACGGAGAGGGGCGGGACGGTTCTTAGGCGGCGGGCGATTCGCTTTACCAGCTCACTTCCCGGTCCGGTGTGGCGCTGATGCGGTGGATGGTCAGGTCGGCGCCGTCGTATTCCTCTTCCTGGCTCAGGCGCAGGCCCATGGTGGCCTTGAGCGCGCCGTAGACCACCGCGCCGCCGAGCAACGCCCAGCTCACGCCCAGGGCGGTGCCGATGAGTTGCGCGCTGAAGCTGACGCCACCCAGGCCGCCCAGCGCCTGTTGGCCGAAGATGCCGGCAGCGAGGCCGCCCCAGGTGCCGCACAGGCCGTGCAGCGGCCAGACGCCGAGCACGTCGTCGATCTTCCAGCGGTTCTGTGTCAGCGTGAACATGCCCACGAACAACGCGCCCGCCACCGCGCCGACCACCAGCGCGCCCAGCGGGTGCATGAGATCGGAACCGGCGCAAACAGCCACCAGGCCGGCCAGCGGGCCGTTGTGCACGAAGCCGGGGTCGTTCTTTCCGGCCAGCAGTGCAGCCAGCGTGCCGCCGACCATGGCCATGAGCGAGTTCACAGCGACGAGACCCGAGATTTTTTCCAGCGTCTGCGCACTCATCACGTTGAAACCGAACCAGCCCACGCAGAGGATCCAGGCGCCCAGCGCGAGAAAGGGAATGCTCGATGGCGGGTGGGCCGAGATGCCGCCGTCCTTGCGGTAGCGGTTGGCGCGGGCGCCCAGGAAGATGACCGCGGGCAGCGCGATCCAGCCGCCAACGGCGTGCACGACGACCGAGCCCGCGAAGTCGTGGAAGGCGGCACCGGTGGTTTCGGTGATCCAGGCCTGCACGCCGAAGTGGCCGTTCCAGGCGATGCCTTCAAAGAAAGGGTAGACGAAACCGACGATGACTGCCGTTGCGATCAGTTGTGGCCAGAACCTGGCGCGTTCGGCGATGCCACCGGAAATGATGGCCGGGATGGCGGCTGCGAAGGTGAGCAGGAAGAAGAACTTCACCAGCTCGTAGCCGTTTTTCTGCGCCAGGGTCTCGGCGCCGACAAAGAACGAGGCACCGTAGGCGACGCCGTAGCCGACGACGAAATAGGCGATGGTGGAGACCGAAAAGTCCACCAGGATCTTGACCAGGGCGTTGACCTGGTTCTTCTTGCGAACCGTGCCGAGTTCCAGAAAGGCGAAACCGGCGTGCATGGCCAGGACCATGATGCCGCCAAGCAGGATGAACAGGGCGTCAGCGCCCTGTTTGAGTGCGTCCATGAAAAATCTCCGTGCAGAAAAACGTGTTTTGGTGCGTTGAAAGCGCCAAAACAGGGTCTGCATGGCGAATCGCACCAATCCATAGCAAGAAACGCACCAGTATGGAGGTATTGATGCGTTTGGCTGGTGCGATAGCGCGAAATCGGTGCGGCGCGAGCGCTGTCGCGCGGCCGCCTGGCTGCCGCCGGTGCCGGGGGAGATGCCTCAGGCAGCCAGCACGGCGTTGCCCGTGGGGAGCGTCACCGTCGGGATGGTGGTGGCGTCCTTGATCACCTGCCGCTGCGGCATGTAGTGCAGCAGCACGTCGGTTTCCTTCTTGACCACGCCGTAACACTCGCAGCTCAGGGCCTCGAGCTGGGGCCGGTCGAGGACCTTGATCAGGCCGCGGGAGTACGAAATCACCCCGAGCTGCTGCAGCTTCAGCGCCGCTTGCGTCACGCCCTCGCGGCGAACGCCGAGCATGTTGGCGATGAATTCCTGCGTCATCGTCAGGTGGTTGTTCGACAGGCGGTCCAGGGACAGCAGCAGCCAGCGGCAGAGTTGCTGGTCGATGGCGTGGTGCCGGTTGCACACGGCGGTCTGAGCGACTTGCGTGATCAGTGCCTGCGTGTAGCGCAGCATCAGCAACAGCAGCTCGCCGTGGCGCTTGAATTCTTCCTTCACCCGCGATCGGGGCAGGCGGTAGGCGTGGCCGGCGCTCTGCACCACCGACCGGCTGGGCGAGCTGTCGCCGCCCATGAACAGGGTGATGCCCAGCAGACCCTCGTTGCCCACCACGAGGATCGCGGTGGACGCACCGTTTTCCATCACGTACTGCAGCGACACGATGGCGTCGGTGGGGAAGTAGACGTGGCGCATGGGGCGCCCCGATTCGTACATGAGTGCGCGCAGCGGCAACGCCACCAGTTCCAGATAAGGGAACAGACGGTCTTGAACTTCAGGAGAAAGGGCGGCCAGCAGGTGATTCTGCCGGGGATGAGGCGGGGGCTTGGGGGACATGCGGGTGCTGCGGTGGCTGGAGCTTGGGTGACACCCGCTCAAAGTGCAGCGAGCTTACCGCACGGGCAGCGTAGGGGTTTCGGATGGCGCACCGACCTTGAAACAAGGTGTGCGCCACCGTGCCGCTGTTGGCGGCACGGTCGCGTTCAGCTGCAGCTGACGCTGCCGCAGCCGCTCATCGTCGCCGGGCGCACCCGGTCGGGATCGGCCAGGGTTTCGGTGCGGGAATCGAATCCGACGTCTTTCAGGTGCAGGGCCAGGCCGGCGTCCATGCTGGCGGCGTGCTGCGGGAACCATTCGACCAGCGCTTCGGCCAGGCGGGTGATGATTTCCGGGTCGTCGTTTTGATAGTGGGGAATCACCGCGTGCAGCGTTTCCATGATGGTCGCGTGGTGCGAGGCGTGGCAGTTGTCGGCGGTGAAGCCGGTGGCGAGCATCCAGCGTTCTTCTTGCGCGAAGTGGGCGGCGGTGTGTTCGACGAATTCGCGGTAGAGCGGCAGCTGCTGGGCTTGCGGGGTGGCGAGCAGCTGGTTCAGCATGGTGACGAACTCTTCGTGCGTCTCGTCCATGCGGTCGTCGCCGGTCTGCAGGCTGGGGGCCCATTCCAGGCCGGTGGTGGTGGCGGGGGCTTCGGGCGTGGCGATGGTGTTCATGGGGCGCAACTGTACGGGGTGGGTGGACCGGGAGGCTTGATGAAGGTCAAGTGCCGCCGGACCCCGATTGTGCCGCGGAGGGCGCCGTCTATGATGGCAACGGCGCACCCGCCGGGCTGCGCTTTCCAGCCACCACAGCCTGGGAGGAACCCATGGGATTCGTTGACGCGATCAAGACCTGTTTTTCCAGATACGCCAGTTTCAGCGGCCGCGCAACGCGCTCTGAATACTGGTGGTGGGTGTTGTTTGTGGTGCTGGGCGGTGTGGTCACGGGGATCGTGAACGATGGCCTGAACGCTGTTTTCGGCCTCGCCATCCTGGTGCCCTCCATCGCCGCGGCGGCTCGCCGCCTGCACGACATCGGCAAGAGTGGCTGGTGGCAGCTGGTGGGTTTCATTCCCTTGCTGGGACTGATCCTGATGATCTACTGGACCGTGCAGCCCAGCCAGGGTGACAACGAATACGGTTCGGCCGCGCCGCTGACCGCCGGGATCTGAATCAGGACTCGACCGGCTCGCCCAGCATCTGGCGCACGGCGGCTTGCAGTTCGGGCGATTGCAGCGCAGCGGGCAGGCGCGCGAGCAGGGGGTGGGCCAGGCAGGCGCGCAGGTGGTGGGTGTCCACGCCGTCGCCGATGGTGAGTGCCTCGGGCGACGGGATGCGGCCTTGCGCCAGCCCTTCGCCCAGGTGGGCGCAGAGATAGCCGAGCGCGATGCGCGGCAGGCGCTCGGGTTCGATGGCGGCCGGCGGGGTGACCAGCAGGCGGCCCATGTCGTTCACATCGTCCACCAGTGCGGCGGGCAGTTCCCACGACTTCATGAGCAGGCCGCCGATTTCCACGGCGTTCAGGCCCAGCAGCTCCTGCTCCAGCCGCGCGCGTTCGAGCCGGTCGCGGCCGAGCCACCGCGGCATGCCGGCGGTGGGGATGAGCGAGGCGGTGGCCAGCTGGCCCACGAACCCCAGAACCACTTGCGTGGACATCGACGCCTGGTCGGGCAGGTTCAGCATCTTGCCCAGGCGCACGGCCAGTTCGCTGGCGATGGCGCTGGCTTTCCAGATGGCATCGAACGCTTTTTGCGCCTCTGCCTGTGTGGGTTTGAAGGCTTCGGTCAGCATGTATTGCAGGCAGAGGCTGCGCACGCTGCTGATACCCAGGAAAGTGACGGCCTGGCCGATGTTGGTGACGGGCCTGTGCAGGCCGTACAGGGGCGAGTTCACGGTGGACAGCACCTTGGCCGCGATGAGCGGTTCGCCCATCACGAGATCGCTGAGTTCGGCGGAGCTGGCCCGGGCCACGAATTCGGGCGACAGCAGCTGCTGCAAGGAGCGCGGCGGGCGCGGGATGCCGCGCACGGCAGCGATCAGGGTGGCGTGGCGTTCGCTATCGAGATCGGATTCTGTGCGCCAGTGGAAACCCGCCAGCGCGTCCGGCAAGGGCTGCACGGTGGCGACAAAGGCAGGCGCCGGGCGCGGCGAGGAAGCCGGCACGGGACCGAGGGCACTGCGCAGGGTGGCCAATTCACGGGGTGCACTGGCTGGGGCGCGCCCGACCGGGCGGCGGAGCAACCACCACGCCATGGCAGAAGCCAGCACAGCAGCGATCCACAGAAACTCTGAAGACATGGGGGAACCTCCGATTCAAGGGTTGTCGCCCGCGTGCAGCGGACTTTCGTTATGACCCTGTGTATCGGCGCCCTTGGCGCGGTCTTGAGCCAGCCCAAGGGTGGCTGCCCGGCCGACAGCCGCCCGGTGTGAACGCTCAGGCCAGGCGGGTGCGGTGGCGCGCGATCTGGCTCAGCACCTGGGCCGGCGCGGTGCCACCCAGGGTGTTGCGGGCGTTCAGGCTGCCGCGCAGGCTCAGGCACTCGTAGACGTCTTTCTCAATGCTGGCGTTGAAGCCCTGCAGCACCGTGAGAGGCAGTTCGGACAGGTCGCAGGCGTGGCTGGTGGCGGCCTTCACGGCGTGGGCCACGGTTTCGTGGGCATCGCGGAAGGGCAGGCCTTTTTTCACCAGGTAGTCGGCCAGGTCGGTGGCGGTGGCGTAGCCCTTCTTGGCGGCTTCTTCCATGGCCACGGCGTTGACGGTGATACCGCCTTCCTTCTGCCCCGTGGCCGGGTTCGGCTGGCCACCCACCATCTCGGCAAAGATGCGCAGCGTGTCTTTCAAGGTGTCCACGGTGTCGAACAGCGGCTCCTTGTCTTCCTGGTTGTCCTTGTTGTAGGCCAGCGGCTGGCCCTTCATGAGCGTGATCAGGCCCATCAGGTGGCCGACCACGCGGCCGGTCTTGCCGCGCGCCAGTTCGGGCACGTCGGGGTTTTTCTTCTGCGGCATGATCGACGAGCCGGTGGTGAAGCGGTCGGCGATTTTCACGAAGCCGAAGTTCTGGCTCATCCACAGGATCAGCTCTTCGCTGAAGCGGCTGATGTGCACCATGCACAACGAGGCGGCGGCGGTGAATTCGATCGCGAAGTCGCGGTCGCTCACGCCGTCCAGACTGTTCTGGCAGACCTGCGGGTGGCCTTGTTCGTCGACCATGCCCAGGCTGGCGGCCACGCGCTCGCGGTCCAGCGGGTAGGTGGTACCGGCCAGCGCGGCACTGCCCAGCGGCAGGCGGTTGGTGCGGCGGCGCACGTCATTCATGCGCTCGGCGTCGCGCGCGAACATTTCCACGTAGGCCAGCAGGTGGTGGGCAAAGCTCACCGGCTGCGCCACCTGCAGGTGGGTGAAGCCGGGCATGATGACTTCGACGTTCTGCTCGGCCACGTCCACCAGCGCGGTCTGCAGCTCCACCAGCAGGTCGCTGATCAGGTCGATCTCGCTGCGCAGCCACAGGCGCACGTCGGTGGCCACCTGGTCGTTTCGGCTGCGGCCGGTGTGCAGGCGTTTGCCGGCGTCGCCCACCAGCTGGGTCAGGCGCGCTTCGATGTTCAGGTGCACGTCTTCCAGGTCGAGCTTCCATTCGAAGCTGCCGGCTTCGATTTCGCTGCGGATCTGCGCCATGCCGCGTTCGATGGACGCGCGGTCGTCGGCGCCGATGATGCCCTGGGCGGCCAGCATTTCCGCGTGGGCCAGGCTGCCGGTGATGTCGGCCAGCCAGAGGCGTTTGTCAAAAAACACGCTGGCGGTGTAGCGCTTGACCAGTTCGCTCATGGGCTCCGAGAATAGGGCGGACCAGGCTTCGGATTTCTTGTCGAGTTGGTTGGTGGACATGGTGGTGCCAGCGGCTGGGTAGGGAATTGGAGGGCGGCGGGTGCGCCGGGCCGGGCTGGCCGGGTTTTACAAACGGATCTGTGCTGCCCATCTTCGGGCGGTCGCAGCCTATAGTGCGAGCCATGCAAGACTCCCGAATTTTATCGAGCTTCCAGGACCTGGCGCCAGCGGCCGGCATGCGGCCCTTGCGGCGCATGCCCGAGCCGGTGCGCGCCAGCGAACTGGTGTTCGACACCTGCAAGGTCGGCGTGGTGTTGCGGGCGGTGCTGTTCGTGCAGTCCGTCGTGTGGGTGGCGGCGCTGTTCGGCGCGCAGGGCTTGTGGGCCTGGACCGGCCAGATGGCCATGCTGACGGGCGCTGCCCTGCCCGCGACCCTGGTCTGGTTGCTGGGCGTCTGCGCGCTCAAGCGCCCGCTGGGCGCCCTGCCGATGCCGGCGCAGTGGACCGCGGGCGTCACGCTCGGTGCGCTGGCCGCGCTGTACGGCTGCGCGCTGTTGCACTGGATGGGGCTGGTGGATCCGGCGCCCTGGCTGGCCAGCGCGGCCTCGGGTGCGTTGTTGGCGGCGGTGCTGGTGGCGGCGCTGGTCTGGCGCGCCCGCGCCCGAACACCGGCGAGCACCACGGCTCGGCTGGCGGAGCTGCAGGCCCGCATCCGGCCCCACTTTCTGTTCAACACGCTCAACAGCGCGATCGCGCTCGTGCGCGCCGAGCCCGCCCGGGCCGAGCGCCTGCTCGAAGACCTGAGCGAACTGTTCCGGCACGCGCTGGCCGACTCCAAGGAAGCGGTGCCGCTGAGCCAGGAACTGGAGCTGGCCCGGCACTACCTGGCGATCGAGCAGGTGCGTTTTGGCGCCCGCCTGCGGCTGGAATGGAGCATCGACGAGTCGGCCTCCGAGGCCCGGCTGCCGCCGCTGATCCTGCAGCCGCTGGTGGAAAACGCGGTCAAGCACGGCGTGGAGCCCAGCCCCACCGGTGCCGTGGTGCGCATCAGCACGCAGCGGCGTGGCAGCGTGGTGGTGATCAAGGTGACCAACACCGTGCCTGCGGGCAGCGGCACCAGAGGCAACGGGCTGGCGCTGGACAACGTGCGCCAGCGCCTGACCCTGTTGCACGACGTGCAGGGCCGGTTTCAGAGCGCACTGGTCAATGATGTGTTTCAGGTTCGCCTTGAAATACCGGTATAAGCTGTTGTTTCGAGCCTGACAGCAAGGGAGCGTGGCATGGCATTGAAGGTTTTGATCGTCGACGATGAGACACTGGCCCGTTCGCGGCTGCGCACGTTGCTGGGCGATTGCGCCGATCCGCGCACCGAGATCGTGGGCGAAGCGGCCAACGCGGTGCAGGCGATGGAGCAGATCCAGCGCACGGCCTGCGATCTGGTGCTGCTGGACGTTCACATGCCCGGCGTTGACGGCATGGCGCTGGCCGCCAGCTTGCGCCAGATGGCATCGCCGCCGCAGATCATTTTTGTCACGGCTTACGCCGAGCATGCGGTGCAGGCTTTTGACCTGGAAGCCATCGATTACCTGACCAAGCCGGTGCGGCTGGAGCGTCTGCAGCAGGCGTTGCAGAAAGCGCAACGCCTGCGCAGTGTGGGCGGCGAGGGCGCAGAAGCTTCTGGCCCCGTGGACAGCCTGCTGATCCAGGAGCGCGGGCGCAGCGAGCGTGTGGCGCTGTCGGACGTGATCTACCTCAAGGCCGAGCTGAAATACATCACGGTGCGCACGGCGGAGAAGGAGCACATCTACGACGGCGCCTTGAGTGATCTGGAGCAAAAATACGCGCACCTGTTCGTGCGTGTGCACCGCAATGCGCTGGTGGCGCGCCGCGCAGTGCGGGCGGTGGAGAAGCACAACGATCCTGTGGACGGCGAGGGCTGGACGGTGCGGCTCGATGGCGTGGACGAGCGGCTGTCGGTTTCGCGCCGTCAGCTGGCGGCTGTTCGTGAAGCGTTGATGAGCTGAGTTTTTGCTTGCGTTGCTCCGGTTCTTGAGCTGCTTCGGTCTCCGATAGCACCGGTCATCGGCAAACGGGGTGACCGATTTCGCTCATGTCCCCCGGCGGCTGAAGCCGCCTCCTCCTTTACTTCGCTGCATCAGTCACCCCGTTTGCCGATGACCTCCATGGTGAACGGACTGCTCAATGCTGGAACGCCCACGCGGCTCTGGCTGGCGAGGACATGGCGTTCTGCATAGCGAAGTAAAGGAGGAGACGGCCGCAGGCCGTCGGGGGACATGAGCGGCGCAGAGCGCCATGGTTTCGCCAGCGTGCGAGGTGCAACGCAAGAGGCTCAGACCTCAGCCGCCTCAATGAGGAAGCGCACGCGTCGCTGACCCTGCCACTCATCCGCATCCAGCCGGAACGCCAGCTTCACCCGTTCGGGCAACGGCTCGGTATGGCCGAACCAGATGCCGTCCACCGGATCGCCCTGGTGCTTCATCTTCAGCGCCAGGTGCTTCTCGCCCACGAGACGCTGGGACACGATCTGCAGCTCTTCGCAGAACACCGGCGGCGCAAAACCCTGGCCCCACACTTCGTGGTGCAGCGTGTCCACCAGATCGGTGCGGCGGTACTGCTTGTCCAGCGCGCCGTCGGCCTCCATGCGGCGTTGCAAGGTGGCGGCGTCCAGCCATTCGTGGGCCACTTGCTGCAGCGCGGCTTCAAAGATGTCCAGGTGTTCTTCGTCGATGGTGCAGCCCGCCGCCATGGCGTGGCCACCAAAGCGCAACAACACGCCCGGGTGCCGCTTGGCCACCAGGTCCAGGGCGTCGCGCAGGTGAAAGCCGGGGATGGAGCGGCCCGAGCCCTTGAGCTCGTTTTCCTTGCCCTCGGCGCCGCTGGTGGCGAACACGAAGGTGGGTCGGTGCATCTTGTCCTTCAGACGTGAGGCGACGATGCCGACCACACCTTCGTGGAAGTCCGGGTCGAACACGATCAGCGCTGGCGGCGGCTCTTCGGATTCGTCAAACATCTCCTCGGCCAGTAACAGCGCCTGGTCGCGCATCTCGCCTTCAATCGCCTTGCGCTCGCGGTTGATGCCGTCGAGCGTGCGCGCGAGTTCGTCGGCGCGCAGACCGTCGTCGGTGGTCAGGCATTCGATGCCCAGCGTCATGTCGGCCAGGCGGCCTGCAGCGTTCAGGCGCGGGCCGAGGGCGAAGCCGAAGTCGAAGCTGGTGGCTTTTTGCGGCTGACGAGCAGCCACGTTGAACAGCGCCGTCATGCCCGGCGGCATGGCCCCGGCACGCACGCGCTTCAGGCCCTGCGCAACGAGGCGGCGGTTGTTGGCGTCTAGCTTCACCACGTCGGCCACGGTGCCGAGCGCCACGAGGGGCAGCAGCGTGTCGATCTTCGGTTGTGACTTCGCATCAAACACGCCGCGCTCACGCAGTTCGGCCCGCAAGGCGAGCAGTACGTAGAACATGACACCCACGCCGGCGATCGACTTGCTCTCGAAATCGCAACCAGGCTGGTTGGGGTTGACGATCACGCAGTCGGCGGGCACCACGACTTCGCCGCCTTTGAGCGCGGGCAGGTGGTGGTCGGTCACGATGACCTGCAGGCCGAGCTCGCGCGCGGCGCGCACGCCGTCGATGCTGGCGATGCCGTTGTCCACCGTCACCAGCACGTCGGCACCCTGCGCTTTCACGCGCTTGGCGATGGCGGGTGTGAGGCCGTAGCCGTCGGTCACGCGGTCGGGCACCAGGTAGTTCACGCGGTCAAAACCCATGGGCGCGCCCAGCAGGCGCAGGCCGCGCAAGCCGACCGCGCAGGCGGTGGCGCCGTCGCAGTCGTAGTCGGCCACGATGCAGATGGCTTTGTTCGCGGCCATCGCGTCGGCCAGCGCGCGGGCGGCTTCCTGAGCGCCTTTCATGGAGGCGGGTGGCAGCAGCAGCGAGAGCGCGTCATCGAGCTGCTCCTTGCTGGTGATGCCGCGCGCGGCAAACAGGCGGGCCAGCAGCGGGTGCACACCGCCTTGTTCCAGCGCCCAGGCGGCGCGGGGCGGTACATCGCGGGTGATGATCTTCATAGGGTTTCGAGGGCTTTCCAGGCCGGGGGCGTGCCCAGCAGGTTTTTGAACAGGCGGCCGAGGCGTGCGCTGGCGTTGCGTGGCGCGCTGACCCAGGTTTGCGCACCACGCTCGCCGCACAGTGTGAGTGTGACCGGGTCGCCGCGGCGGGCGGCTTCCAGCAAGGCTTTGATGGCGGTGGCGTCCAGCTGCGCCCAGGCCTGTTGCCAGGCGGCCCAGTCGGCGCGCAGCGCGGCCTGGCGCAAGGTGTCGGGAACGGTCGGTGCCGGCTGCAAGGGTGTGGGCGTTTCCAGGGCACCCGCGCCGCTGACCCAGAAGCCGTTGACCGGCAGCAGGCCGCGCGCGGTGCGCGCATCGTGCACCGGGTGGGTGTAGAACAGCATTTGTGCTTCGCTTTGCAGGCGCTTGAGCAACTGGCTGCCGGCCGGGTTGGCGGGACTCTGGGGCATCCAGCCGTCCACCGGGCGGCCGCTCACGCGGTCCAGACTGGCGCAGGCGATGCCGCGCAGCGGTTCGCCGCTGGCGTGCCAGCGCGTGGCGCTCTCAAAGCGCAGGGTGATGCCGTCTTCCGCGCAATAGGGCGCGAACGCGTCGAACAGGTGGCGGGCGTCTTCATCGGTCAGGCCGATCTGCTCGCTCGGCAACAGGCTCACATGGTCCGTACCGATCTGGAAATGGCAGGGGTTGAACCAGGCTTGCGGCGTGGTCGGCTCGGCGCTTGCTGCGGCGGCCCACGGGATCTGACCGTCTTTGCAGGCCGAGCCGTCCGCTTTCACCAGCCCTAGCGCCCGCGCCAGCGCGCGCTCGTGCGGCAGGCTCAGGCTGTGGTCGTCGCCGTTGTCGGTGGTCGCGGACTCCAGTTCGGCCAGCAGGGCCTGCAGGTTCGGCAGGCGCAGGCTGCTCAGCACCGCCAGGCACTCTGGCGCACTGGCGCTGGCAAACGGGATCAGCAGGCGGTTGGGCAATGGGGGCGGAGCTTCTGGGGCCATGGGGGCAACGGGCATGACGCGATTGTCGGGGATGCCACAATCCCCGTTCGATGCAAACCCCTTACGAACTCATCCTGGGCTGGCGCTACACGCGCGCCGGCCGCGCCACCCGGCGCAATGGCTTCATCTCCTTCATCTCGGGCGTGTCCATGCTGGGCATCGCGCTGGGTGTGGCCGCGCTCATCATTGTGCTGTCGGTGATGAACGGTTTCCAGAAAGAGGTGCGCGACCGCATGCTGGGCGTGCTCTCGCACATCGAGGTGTTTGAACCCGGTGGCCAGGCGATTCCCAACCTGGCCGACACGCTGGCCACCATCGAACGCCACCCCGAGGTGCTGGGCGCGGCACCGTTTGTGGGGGCGCAGGCGCTGATCGCGCGCGGCGAAGACATGAAGGGCGCGCTGGTGCGGGGCATCGACCCGGCACTGGAGCCCAAGGTGACCGACCTCGTGGCCGACCTGGCCGACACCGTGCTGCCGCGGCTGGTGCCGGGTGAATTCGGCGTGATCCTCGGCGGCGAGCTGGCGCGCAGCCTCGGTGTGGGCACCGGTGACACGGTGACCCTGATCGCGCCCAGCGGGCAGGTCACGCCCGCGGGCGTGGTGCCGCGCATCCGCCAGATGACGGTGGTCGGGACCTTCGATTCTGGCCACTTTGAGTACGACTCGGCGCTGGCCCTGCTGCACCAGGAAGATGCCGCGCGCATCTTCCGTGTCGAAGGGCCGACGGGGGTGCGCGTGAAGATCAAGAACCTGCACGAAGCGCGCGAGGTAGCCATTGCCATCGCCGCCGACCTCGATCCCGGCCTGCTGGTGCGCGACTGGACACGCCAGAACCGCACCTGGTTCGCCGCCGTGCAGCTGGAGAAACGCATGATGTTCATCATCCTCACGCTGATCGTGGCGGTGGCGGCGTTCAACCTGGTGTCCACGCTGGTGATGACGGTTACCGACAAGCGCGCCGACATCGCCATCCTGCGCACATTGGGTGCGAGCCCGCAGAGCATCATGGGCATCTTCATGGTGCAGGGCGCGATGGTGGGCATCATCGGCACCGGCGCCGGCCTGCTGCTGGGCCTGGGTGTGGCCTTCAACATCGATACGCTTGTGCCTGCGCTGGAGCGCCTGCTGGGCGCGAGCTTTTTGCCGCAGGACGTGTACCTCATCAGCCGCATGCCCAGCGACCCGCAGCAGGGCGACATCCTGCCCGTGGGGCTGATTTCGCTGGCGCTCTCTTTTGTGGCCACCATTTACCCGAGCTGGCGCGCGAGCCGCGTGAACCCTGCCGAGGCACTGCGCTATGAGTGAAGTTGTACTTCAGGCCGCCGGCCTCACCAAGCGCTTCACCGAAGGCCGGCTGGACGTGACCGTGCTGCAGGGCGTGGACCTGACGGTGCGCAAAGGCGAAACCGTGGCCATCGTCGGCGCTTCCGGCTCGGGCAAGAGCACGCTGCTGCACCTGTTGGGCGGCCTGGACGCCCCCACCAGCGGCAGCGTGCAGCTCATGGGGCAGACGATGTCGGGCCTGAGCGCGGCACAGCAGGGCGCGCTGCGCAACAGGCACCTGGGCTTCGTCTACCAGTTCCACCACCTGCTGCCCGAGTTCAGCGCACGCGATAACGTGGCGATGCCGCTGTGGATCCGCCGCCTGCCCCGCGCCGAAGCGGCCGAGATCGCCACCCAGACCCTGACGCGCGTCGGACTGGCCGGCCGCCTGCACCACCGGCCTTCGGAACTCTCGGGTGGCGAGCGTCAGCGGGTGGCGATCGCGCGCGCGCTGGTGACGCAGCCCGCCTGCGTGCTGGCCGACGAGCCCACCGGCAACCTCGACCGCAGCACCGCCGACGGCGTGTTCGAACTCATGATGCAGCTCGCCCGCGACCAGGGCACGGCCTTCATCGTCGTCACGCACGACGAAACCCTGGCCGCGCGCTGCGGGCGCGTCCTGCGGTTGACTACCGGCGTGCTGACCTGACTATTCAGGGCGCGGTCTGGGCGAAGCGCAGCGGCTGCGCCATGCCGTTCACGTGGATCAGCAGCGTGCGGCCCTGCAGCTCGTAGCGCTCGGCCTTCTGCAGGGCAGCGAGATAGCGCGCCTCCTGCTCGTTCGCCGGCCCCATGCAGGCCATCTTGGTCGAACCCACCTGGTCGAAGCCGATGTGGCCCTGCGTGATGCGGACCGAACCGAAGAAGCGGTTGCACGAACCGTTGCCGGCGACGCGACCCGCCTCGGGGAAGGTCAGCGTCGCCTGCGAGCGCTCCATCACGGCGCTGTCGCCCAGGGCTTCCAGCCGCCACTCGGTGCCCGTGAGCGAGGGCGCGGCGGGCTGTCCGGCGCAGGCGGCCAGCGAGAGGGAGATGGCGAACCAGGCGAAGGGGCGGACGAAACAAGAGGTCGAATGGGACATCGGGGGCTCCGGGGCCGCACGGTGTGCCCCAAATCGGGCACGCTTCAGGCGGCACAATCAAGGTTATACCGCCATGTGGATCGACACCCATTGCCACCTCGACGCTCCCGAATTCGGCGCTGACCACGCGCTGGCGGTGCAAGCGCGTGAGCGGGCGCGTGGGCTGGGTGTGGGCTTGTGCGTGATTCCGGCCGTGATGCGGCAGAACCTCGATACGGTGCGCCTGCTGGCGCACCGCCTGGGCGACGCCTACGCGCTGGGCATCCACCCGATGTGCGTGCCACAAGCGCGGGACGAAGACGTGGATGCGCTGGACGCGGCGCTGACCGAACACCGCGACGATCCGCGGCTGGTGGCGGTGGGCGAGATCGGGTTGGACTTCTTCGTGCCGGCGCTGTGCGAGCCTGCCATGCGCGAGCGCCAGACCCGCTTCTACCGTGCGCAGCTGCGGCTGGCGCGCCGGCACGGCCTGCCGGTGATCCTGCATGTGCGGCGCAGTGCCGATGCCTTGCTGGGTGCGCTGCGCGAGCTGCCGGTGGCGGGTGGCATTGCGCACGCTTTCAACGGCAGCGCGCAGCAGGTGCAGGCCTTTCTGGACCTCGGTTTCAAGCTCGGGTTCGGTGGCGCGGTGACGTTCGAGCCGGCGCTGAGACTGCGCCGGCTGGCCGCCGAGTTGCCGCTGTCGGCGCTGGTGATGGAGACCGATGCGCCCGACATCCCGCCGCACTGGCTGTATGCGATGGCGGCCGAGCGCGCGGCCGGGCGCTCGCAGGGCGTGAACACACCGGCCGAGTTGCCGCGCATCGGGCAGGTGGTGGCGGATCTGCGGGGAGTGCCGGCCGACGCACTGGCGCGGGCGACCAGCGCCAACGCCCTGGTGGCGCTGCCGAAACTGGCGGCTTTGGCGACTGGTGGGGCCGTGGCTTGATCCGCCTGCAGGGTTTGCCGCCGGTGCTGGACGCGCGCACGCGCCTGCTGGTGCTGGGCAGCTTTCCGGGCGTGGCTTCGCTGCGCGCGCAGCAGTATTACGGCCATCCGCAGAACCATTTCTGGAAAATCCTGGGCGCGCTCTGGCAGCAGCCACTGATCACGCTTCCGTATGCCGAACGCATCGCCGCGCTGCACGAGCATGGTCTGGGGCTGTGGGACGTGTACGGCGCCTGTGAGCGCGAGGGCAGTCTGGACGCCGACATCCGCGCCGCCGAACTCAATGACTTCGCAGCGGTGCAGCGGCAGTGCCCGATGCTGGAGGCCATTGCGCACAACGGTGGTGAGAGTTACCGGCACGCCAAGCACACGTCGGCGTTCGGACTGCCGGTGTACAAGTTGCCATCGACCAGCCCGGCGAACGCGAGCTGGTCGTTTGATCGCAAGCTGGTGGCCTGGGCTGAGGTGTTGCGGCGGCATGGAGTGACGTAGGGCTTCTGGGTAGACCTCGCGGGCTTGCTGCGCCGGCGCGCTCTGCGCCACTCGTGTCCCCCGGGCCGTTCCGGCCCTCCTCCTTTACCTCGCTATGCCGAGCGCACCGCCGCAGCAAGCTGGAGACCTGTGGGTATTCCTGCGTCGGGTAGCCGTAGCTTTGTTGTGACGATGACGTCGGGTGGCCGACACAGCGAAGTAAAGGAGGAGGGCCGCAGACCCGGGGGACATTCGCAGTGTCGGCCGCGCGGCGGCGTCTTGGCGGGACGCAGGCGCTGACTGACTTCGCGCCCAAAAGAAAAAACCGCCCGGAGCGTACACCGGACGGCTTTTGAAAATCAGGGTCAGCGAATCACACCCTTCGATGCGCCATCGGCGTTTCGGGAACCGGGTAACCGGCCGCACCAAAGGTCGAAACAATGGCCTTGTGCGTATCGAAGTACACCTGCCAGTAGTGGTCGGTGTGGGTGTAGGGGCGCACGCAGAGTCTGGGACCTTCGGGGGTGAATTCCAGAATTTCGATGTCGGGCGCGGGGCTGTCCTTCACGTTCGGGATCGCAGCGATGGCCGGGCGCAGGCGCGCGATGGCGTCTGCCACGTCCACGCTGTTCGCCACCTTGGCCACGCAGTCCACGCGACGGAAAGGCTCTGCGCTGAAGTTCTGGATGTTGTCACTGAACACCTTGTTGTTGCCCACCACGGTCAACACGTTGTCGGGCGTGAGCACGGTGGTCGCAAACAGGCCGAGCTCCTTCACCGTGCCCAGCGTGCCGCCTGCGCTGATGAAGTCGCCCACCTTGTAGGGCCGAAGCACTTGCAAGAACAAGCCGGCTGCAAAATTTCCCAACATGCCGCTCCAGGCCGCGCCGATGGCCAAGCCCGCGCCGGCCAGCAGCGCCGCGAACGAGGTGGTCTTGATGCCGAAGATGTCGAGGATGGCCAGCACCAGGATCAACGTCAGGCCCACCGAGATGATGGACTTCAGGTACTGGATTAGTGTGGCGTCGATCTTCTTGCCATTTTCCAGCGCCCGGCCGATCAGGCCGACCGCGATGCCGATCAACCAGCGGCCCACGATCCAGGCCGCGATGGCACCCAGGATCTTCAGACCGAAGTCGGCCCCCTGGGTCGAGAGAAAAATCCAGACGGCTTCCATGTTCATAATGTTCCTTTTGCAGTTCCAGAAAAAACGAAGATGCAATATTGGTTGTCAGCCCGTCGTGTGCGAGCCCATGAGGCTTCGCATGTGTGCCACTCTGTGGCTTTGTTCCCCCGGTTGTGGCGTGATGACCGCAAGGGTGTGAACGCATGAAGAGCGGAGCCAATGCGGCCGCCCGGCGCCGCGCCGGGCCGCAGACCTTGCCCGACGTGACCATGTCCGAAGACGGCGAGGTGCGTTTTCTGCACCTGGGGACCGAGTGGATTCAGGGCTCGATGATCATCGACGCGCCGTTCGACATCGAGCTCGACTATGTGCAGCGCATGATGGCCTGGCTGCTGTTCGTGGAGCCCGATTCCGTGGGCAAGCGCCGCGCCATGCAGCTCGGGCTGGGCTCGGCTGCGCTCACCAAGTTCCACTACAAGCAGCTGCGCATGGACACCACGGCCATCGAGATCAACCCGCAGGTGCTCGCGGCCTGTCGCGGCTGGTTCAAGCTGCCGCCCGACGGTCCGCGCCTGCGCGTGCTGCTGGCCGACGCGGAACAGGAAATCCGCAACCCCGCGCACACCGGCCAGATCGACGCGCTGCAGGTCGATCTGTACGACCACGAGGCCGCAGCGCCTGTGCTCGACAGCCCCGATTTCTACGCCGACTGCCGCTCGGTGCTGACCGACGAGGGCGTCATGACGGTGAACCTCTTTGGCCGCGATGTGAGCTACGAGCGCTCGCTGCAAAGCATCTGCGCGGCGTTTGGTGAAGACGCGGTCTGGGCTTTCAAGCCCACGCGCGAGGGCAACACCATCGTGCTCGCGCAACGCACCGCCGACCGCCCCACGCGCATGGCGCTGCTGGCGCGGGCCGAAGAGATCCAGTCGCGCTGGCGCTTGCCAGCGGTCAAATGGTTGCGCATTTTCAAACCGGTTGACTGAACTCCCATGAAGACCACCACCAAGGCCTCCGCGCACAAGCCCGCACATCAACCCGGACCGCTCGACTGGCGCACGCTGGTGGGCTGGCTGCGCGAAGATGGCGTGATCTCGGCGGACGAGGCGGCCCGAACGGTGGCGCGTTGTGCCTCGGCGCACAGCGCTCAGCACCCGTTGCAGCGGCTCGCGGTGGTGGGCGTGGCGCGCGAGGCCGATGGCCATGTGCTCGACATCGAGCAGCTCACGCAGTGGCTGGCGAAGCGCAGTGGCATCGACTACTTCCGCATCGACCCGCTGAAGGTCGACGTGGGCAAGGTGGCCGACGTGATGAGCGCGGCCTACGCCGAGCGCCACAAGGTGCTGCCGGTGCAGGTGGGTGTGGCCGAGGTGGTGGTGGCCACGGCCGAGCCCTTCATTCTCGATTGGGTGCCCGAGGTGGAGCGCCAGACGCGCAAGAGCGTGCGCCTGGTGCTGGCGAGTCCGCAGGACGTCGCGCGCTACACGGCCGAGTTTTTTGCGCTGGCCAAATCGGTTCGCGCGGCGAGCAAGCTCGGTGGTCAGGCGGGTTTTGGCAGCTTTGAGCAACTGGTGGAGCTGGGCAAGGCCAACAAGCAGCTCGACGCCAACGACCAGCACGTGGTGCAGGTGGTGGACTGGCTCTGGCAATACGCCTTCGACCAGCGCGCGAGCGACATCCACCTGGAGCCGCGGCGCGAGCAGGGCGTGATCCGTTTCCGCATCGACGGCGTGTTGCACCCGGTGTACCAGATGCCCATGGGCGTGATGAACGCGATGATCGCGCGCATCAAGCTGCTGGGCCGCATGGATGTGGTCGAAAAGCGCCGGCCGCAGGATGGCCGCATCAAGACGCTGCGCCCGGGTGTGGGCGCGGTGCGGGGCGACGAGGTCGAAATGCGCCTGTCCACGCTGCCCACCGCTTTTGGCGAAAAGCTGGTGATGCGCATTTTTGATCCCGAAGCCACGGTGAAAGACCTGAGCGCACTGGGTTTTGCACCGCACGATGCCCAGCGCTGGGAGTCGCTCACCAGCAAGCCTTACGGCATCGTGCTGGTGACCGGCCCGACCGGCTCGGGCAAGACCACCACGCTCTACGCCACGCTCAAACGCCTGGCGACCGAAGAGGTCAACGTGAGCACGGTCGAAGACCCGATCGAGATGATCGAGCCGGCGTTCAACCAGACCCAGGTGCAGCCGCACCTGGACCTCGATTTTGCGCAGGGCCTGCGCGCCCTGATGCGGCAGGACCCGGACATCATCATGGTGGGCGAGGTGCGCGACCTGCCCACCGCCGAGATGGCCGTGCAGGCCGCGCTCACCGGCCACCTGGTGTTCACCACGCTGCACACCAACGATGCGCCTTCGGCCATCATGCGGCTGATGGAGCTGGGCATCCCGCCGTACCTGATCAACGCCACCGTGCTCGGTGTACTGGCGCAGCGCCTGGTGCGCACCCTGTGCCCGGTCTGCCGCGTCCGCGAGGACGATGCCGACACCACCGCATCGCGCGAAGCCTTGACCGAGCTGGTTAAACCCTGGCAGGTCAGCGGCAAGTACCGGCCCTACCGGCCGGTGGGCTGTGTCGATTGCCGCATGACCGGCTACCACGGTCGCATGGGCCTGTACGAGTTGCTCGTGGTCACCGAGACCTTCAAGAGCAAGGTGAGCCGCGAGCCTGTGCTTGAAGCCCTGCGCAGCCAGGCGGTGAAGGACGGCATGCGGCCGCTGCGCCTGGCCGGCGCTGCGCGTGTGGCCGAAGGCCTGACGACGATGGACGAGGTGCTCGCCTGCACGCCGCCTGTGAACGGTTGAGTGGGTTTGATGAGGCCCCCGCGCTCCGCCGCTGCGCGGGTCGCTGCCCCCCGAGGGGGCTGTTTTTCCTTGGGGCGGCCCGGCGGAAAAACGTGGCCCCCACGCTCCACCGCTGCGCGGGTCGCTGCCCCCGAGGGGACTGTTTCGCCTTGGGGCGGCCCTGCGGCGAAACTGCGGCCCCCACACTCCGCCGCTGCGCGATGTGCCAAACGTTTGACCGGATCGTTGTCCATGATTTTCAGCAAGGGCTTATATTCCGGTCTCCACACGTCCGCTTGCTGAAATATCCGAGATGATCCCGATCAAGACCGAATCCGCCTGGCGCGGCACCGCCGATTGCCGCAACTGTGGCATCCGCGAGATGGTGCTGTTTGCCGACCTGCGCGAAGAGGACTTCAACCTGATCCACGCGCCCATCGATGACCTCGAATTCAGCGCGGGTCAGCCGCTGGTGCGCATGGGCGAGACGGCCACCTCGCTCTACACCCTGCGTTCGGGGGTGATCAAGCTGGTGCGCAACACGGTGGACGGGCGCCAGCGCATCGTGCGCGTGCTGCGCTCGGGCGACGTGATCGGTCTCGAAGCCCTGATGGGTCCGGTGTACGACTCCGATGCCATCGCGCTGACCAACATCAAGGTGTGCCGCCTGCCGCTGCAGGTGATCCAGCGCCTCAACCGCGAAACGCCGCGCCTGCACCAGCGTCTGATGGAGCAATGGCACCACAGCCTGAAAGAAGCCGACGACTGGCTGGCCGAGCTCAATTTCGGCAACGCGCGCCAGCGTGTGGCCGGCCTCATTCTCAAGATGCGGGCGGAGCACGATCCCACGGTGGCCAACCTGTTTTCGCGCGAAGACATGGGCGCGATGCTCGACCTGAAGCTGGAGACGGTGAGCCGCACGATCTCCGCGTTCGAACGCGAGGGACTGATCGAACCACTCGACAAGCAGGGCCGCACCTACCGCGTGGTGGATGCCGCGCTACTGTCAGCGCCCAAAGCCTGAACGGTTTTATCCTGGCGCGACAGCGGGCCGCGCGGGGTCTATCGATAATCGGAGCAATGCCTGCTCCCTCCGTGCCTCCCGCCCCCCACCTCGCCACCGGTCTTCTGCTCGCCAGCGCAGGCTCCATCGCCTTCAGCGGCAAAGCCATCATTGTCAAACTGGCCTACCGCCACGGCGTCGACGCGGTCACGCTGATCATGTACCGCATGCTGTTTGCGCTGCCGCTGTTCCTGGCGCTGGCCTGGTGGGCCAGCCGGGGCAAGGCCGCGCTCACCGGCAAGGACTGGCTCGGCATCGTCGGCCTGGGGTTCGCCGGCTACTACCTCGCGAGTTTTCTCGATTTCTGGGGTCTGCAATACGTCAGCGCCAGCCTGGAGCGGCTGATCCTGTACCTCAACCCCACACTGGTGCTGGTGCTCGGCTGGTTCATCTACAAGCGGCGCATCAGCGGCCTGCAGGCGCTGGCCATGGCGGTGAGCTACGCCGGCGTCTTGCTGGTGTTCGGCCACGAGGCCGGTTTTCAGGGGCCGAACGCGGTGCTGGGCGCGCTGCTGGTGTTCGGCAGCGCGATCAGCTACGCGATCTACCTGGTCTACAGCGGTGAGCTGGTCAAGCGCCTGGGCTCGCTGCGACTGGTGGGGCTGGCCACCAGCGTCGCCTGCGGCCTGTGCCTGCTTCAGTTCGTGATCTTGCGCCCTTTGAGTGCGGCCGACGTGGCGCCGGAGGTCGTCTGGCTCTCACTGCTCAACGCCACCCTGTGCACGTTTGCGCCGGTGTTGATGGTGATGATGGCGATCGAACGCATCGGTGCAGGTCTGGCGGCGCAGACCGGCATGATCGGCCCCATGTCCACCATCGCCATGGGCGTGCTGATCCTGGACGAACCGTTCAACGGCTGGATCGTGGCCGGTACGCTGCTGGTGCTCTCGGGCGTTTTTCTGGTGACACGCTTTGGCTCGGCCGGCGCGGCGAAATGAATTTCTGAAAGGAGACTTCGAAATGGACTTTGGCATCAAGGGTAAGTGGGCGCTGGTCTGCGGCGCGAGCAAGGGCCTGGGGCTGGGCTGCGCGCAGGCGCTGGCGGGCGAGGGCGTGAACGTGGTCATGGTGGCGCGTGGGCGCGAGGCGCTGGAAGCTTCGGCCGCCGGCATCCGCACCGCGTCGCCCGGCGTGCAGGTGATCGCCGTGGCCGCCGACATCACCACCACAGAAGGCCGGGCCGCGGCGCTGGGCGTGGCCGGCGGGCCGGGCACGGCCTTCGACATCGTGGTCACCAACGCGGGCGGCCCGCCGCCCGGCGACTTCCGCAGCTGGGACCGCGAAGCCTGGATCAAGGCCGTGGACGCCAACATGCTCACGCCCATCGAACTCATCAAGGCCACGGTGGACGGCATGGCCGCGCGCGGTTTCGGCCGCATCGTCAACATCACCAGCAGCGCGGTGAAGGCGCCGATCGACATCCTGGGCCTGTCCAATGGCGCACGCAGCGGCCTCACCGGTTTCGTGGCCGGCGTGGCGCGCAGCGGCCTCGCGGCGCAGGGTGTGACCATCAACAACCTGCTGCCCGGCAAGTTCGACACCGACCGCCTCAAAGGCACGTTGGCGGGCGCCGCCAGCAAGAGCGGCAAGAGCGTGGACGAGGTGCGCGCGGTGCAGATCGGCCAGGTGCCGGCCAAGCGATTCGGCACACCGGAGGAGTTCGGCGCCATCTGCGCCTTCCTCTGCAGCCAGCAGGCGGGCTACCTCAACGGCCAGAACATCCTGCCCGATGGCGGGCTGTACCCGGGGACGTATTGATCAGCGCCGCGAGCTGACCAGAATCCCGCCGACGATCAGCACAAACCCGGCCGCGTGGTACAGCCGGGGCATCTCGCCCAGCAGCGTGGCCGACATCAGTGCGGCGAACAGCGGCGTGAGGTTGTTGAAGAAGCCTGCGACCGTGGGACCCACGCGTGCCACGCCGATGCCCCAGCTGCGGTAGGCCAGCAGCGAAGGGCCGACCGCCACGTAGGCCAGTGCCGAGATCAGCGGCCAGCCCCATTGCATATGGCCGGTGGTTGCGGGCGGCAGGGTCAGCCATTCGGCGCCGGTCATCACGCCCGACCAGCCCAGGCCAAAGACGATCTGCGCCAGCAGGAAGGCGGCCCAGTCGGCCTTGATGTCGGGTGGGTAGCCGCCCGCGGGCGGGCGCACCAGCAGCCAGCTGTACCAGGCCCAGGTGAGCGCGGCCAGCAGCATCCAGCCGTCACCCGCGACCAGCCGCAGCGCGCCCAGCTGCGCCAGTTCGCCACGCGAGAGCACCACCGCCACGCCGGCCAGCGAGAGCGCGGCGCCCACGGCTGCGCGGCGCGAGACCGGCACGCCGTAGTGCACGCGGCCGAGCAGCAGCATCCAGATCGGAATGCTGGAGGCCACCAGCGTCACGTTGATCGGTGTCGAGGTCTTGAGCGCCATGTACTGCAGCGCGTTGTACATGCCCACGCCGAGCAGGCCCAGCAGCGCGAAACGCCTGCGTTGTGGCCACAGGCCGCTGCCCGGGCGCAGCACCCAGGCGGCCAGCGGCAGCAGCAGCACGCCGGCGAGCACCCAGCGCAAGAGGTTGAAGGTGATCGGTGGAATGGCGCCCTGCATCATCCGCCCGACCACGGCGTTGCCGGCCCACATGAGCGGCGGGATCAGCAGCAGGGCGATGGTGGACGGCGTGAGGCGCGGAGCGGGTGCGGACATGCGGCGACTGTACCCACACGGTCATGTCCCGCGCTGGAGCGGGGCCTGTGCATCTGGCCCGCAGGCGACACGGCCGTTTCGTGGCAGCATGTGGGTCGTTTCAAAAAATGCAGGAGATTCCCATGACCCAGACCAGCCGCGCCGTGCGCATCCACGCCACCGGCGGCCCCGAACAACTGGTGATCGACACGCTGGACGTGGGCGAACCCGGCCCGGGCCAGGTGCGCATCCGCCACAAAGCCATCGGCCTGAACTTCATCGACGTGTACCAGCGCAGCGGCCTGTACCCCAACACCATGCCGCTCGCGCTGGGCATGGAAGGCGCGGGCGTGATCGATGCTGTGGGCGAGGGTGTGACACACCTGAAGGTCGGTGACCGCGCGGCCTACGCCGCCAACCCCCCGGGCAGCTACAGCGATGTGCGCTTGATGCCGGCCATGAACGTCTGCCAGCTGCCCGATTCGATCAGCTTCGAAACCGGCGCGGCCATGATGCTCAAGGGCCTGACCGCGATGTACCTGCTCAAACGCTGCAAGCCGGTCGAGGGACTGGAGCGGGGTGATTTCGTGCTGTTCCACGCTGCGGCCGGTGGCGTCGGACTGATCGCCTGCCAGTGGGCACGGGCGCTGGGCCTGCGCCTGATCGGCACCGCGGGTTCGGACGACAAATGCGCGCTGGCACGCGAGCATGGCGCCGAGTTCACGATCAACTACCGGACCGAGGACTTCGCCGCCCGCGTGAAAGAGATCACCGGTGGCCAGGGCGTGAAGGTGGTGTACGACTCGGTGGGCAAGGACACGTTCGACAAGTCGCTCGACTGCCTCATGCCCTTTGGGCTGATGGTGAGTTTCGGCAACGCCAGCGGCCCGGTGGCGCCGTTCGCGCCCGGCATCCTGGGCCCCAAGGGTTCGTTGTATGTGACGCGCCAGACGCTGTTCACCCACATCACCAGCCGCGAGCGCACGCAGGCCATGGCCGACGAGCTGTTCGCGGTGGTGGGCAGCGGCGACGTGAAGATCCGCATCGACCAGCGTTTTGCGCTGACCGACGTGCAGGCCGCGCACCGCAGCCTGGAGGCGCGCCAGACCACGGGCTGCACCATCCTGCTGCCATAGCCTGGCCGCCAGGGGCGATCAGCCCCTGGGTGAGGATCGGTCGGTCTTGAGAGGCGCCGCCTTGCCTTGGGGCGCGGGTGGCGGCTGGTGCCGTGTGGCCAGGTAGAAACCCAGGATGCGCGCCACATAGGCTTGCGTCTCGGGAAAGGGTGGCACACCCTGGTGGCGATCGACCGCGCCTTCGCCGGCGTTGTAGGCGGCCGAGGTCTTGACCACATCGTGATCAAAACGCAGCAGCAGCCAGCGCAGGTAGGCGAGTCCGCCTTCGATGTTCTGCTGCGGGTCCAGCAGGTTGCGCACCCCAAACCGCTTGGCCGTGGCGGGGATGAGCTGCATCAGCCCCTGGGCGTTCTTGGGCGACACCGCGAGCGGGTTGAAATTCGACTCCGCGCGCACGATGGACACCGCCAAGCGCGGGTCCACGCCGTAGTAGGGCGCGCGTTCCTGCACCCGCTGGGCCCAGCGGCGGCGCTCCCGGTTCAGCTGGTCCAGATAGCGCTTCACCACTTCGTGGCTCACGGGCTCGGTGCGGTCTTCCAGCGACCCGGCGGCCGGCTCGGGCAGGCACTGCGGGCGCTGCCCGTCCATCGGGACCCGGCCGGGCTCGTCGAAAAACTGGAGGGCTTCGGCGTGGCCATTCTGGGCCGCCAGCGCCAGCATGAAACGTCCCTGGGCCTGCGCTTTCGGCACGCTGCGCTGCTGCAGCAGCAGGCGGCCGAGACGGTACTGTCCGTCCACGCTGCCCTGGCGCGCAGCGCTGCAGTAGTGCTGCGCCGCCAGATGAAAGTCCAATGCACCCATGGCCGCCTGGCCTTGCTCCAGCAACTGGGGAAGGGCGAGCCCGCCGTCGGTGGCCATCTCGGGGCTGTGGTCACCCAGGGTGCGCAAGGAAACGACGATGCCGGTGTCAGCGCCCACCGCCGGCACCGCGCCGGCCAGTGTGGCCAGCGTCAGCAAGGTCTGCCGCCAGCGCACCGTGTTCTCCCATCAGGCCAGCGCCGCCGCCGGTTGCGGTGCCACGGTCCGCAAGGCTGTGCGCAGGTGGTCCAGGGTGCTGTCCACGTCGTGCCACTTGTCGAGACCAAAGAGGCCGATGCGGAAGGTCTTGAAGTCCGCGCCTTCGTCGCACTGCAGCGGCACGCCCGCGGCGGTCTGCAGGCCGGCGGCGAGAAATTTTTTGCTCGACTGGATGTCGGGATCGGTGGTGAAGCTCACCACCACACCCGGCGCCTGGAAGCCCGGCGCCGCCACGCTGGGGAAACCGTGTTCTTCCAGCAGCGCGCGCACGGCGCGACCCAGGGCGATCTGTTCATCGCGCACTTTGGCGTAGCCGTAGGCCTCGGTTTCTTTCATGGTGTCGCGCAGCCGCAGCAGGGCGTCGGTCGGCAGCGTGGAGTGGTAGGCGTGGCCGCCGCCTTCGTAGGTCTCCATGATCTGCAACCACTTCTTCAGGTCCATGGCGAAGGTGGTGCTCTGCGTGGTGTCGATGGCTTTGCGGGCGCGCTCGCTCAGCATCACCATGGCGCAGCAGGGTGAGCTGCTCCAGCCCTTTTGCGGTGCGGAAATCAGGATGTCCACGCCGGTCGCCTTCATGTCCACCCACATCGCGCCCGAGGCGATGCAGTCCAGCACGAACAGGCCGCCCGCGGCATGCACCGCGTCGGCCACTGCGCGCAGGTAGTCGTCGGGCAGCATCATGCCGGCGGCGGTTTCCACGTGCGGGGCAAAGACCAGCGCAGGTTTTTCCTTTGCGATGGCGGCCTTGACGTCTTCAATAGGCGCCGGTGCCCAGGCGGTTTGCGCGCCCTCGGCGATGCGGCGGGCTTTCATGACGGTGTGGCTGGCAGGAATCGAGCCCATGTCGAAGATCTGCGTCCAGCGGTAGCTGAACCAGCCGTTGCGGATCACCATGACGTGTTGGCCGTGCGCGAACTGGCGCGCCACCGACTCCATGCCGAAGGTGCCGCTGCCCGGCACCAGCACCGCCGAATGCGCGCCGTAGACGCGCTTGAGCATGGCCGAGATGTCGGTCATTACGCCCTGGAAGCGCTTGGACATGTGGTTGAGCGCGCGGTCGGTATAGACCACCGAAAATTCGAGCAGGCCGTCGGGGTCGACGTGGGGCAGCAATCCGGGCATGGGGTGTCTCCTGGCAGGTCGCTCTGGAAGCGGGTCTGCCAGATTAGCACAGGGCAGTGAAGGCCGCACCCCCCAAATGGTCAGCCCTGTTGGGGCAACGACCCGCGCAGCAGCGGAGTGGGGGTCGCGTTTTTCCGCCGGGCCGCCCCAAGGAAAAACAGCCCCCTCGGGGGGCAACGACCCGCGCAGCGGCGGAGTGTGGGGGCCTGTCTATCTGCTCCGGCGCACGCGCAGGATTTCGTCCAGGATCAGGGCGATGGCGCCAATGGTGATGCCCGCATCCGCCACGTTGAACGCCGGGAAATGCCCGCCTGGGAAGAGGCCGGACAGGAAGGACCAGTGGAAGTCGAAGAAGTCGACCACGTAGCCGTGCAGTACGCGGTCGATCACATTGCCGATGGCGCCACCCAGGATGCAGGCCAGCGCAAACGCAAAGAGCTTTTGCCCCGGGTGCGAGCGAAGCATCCAGACGATGAACACCGCCGCCGCCACGCCCACGGCGGTGAAGAACCAGCGCTGCCAGCCCCCGGCCGAGGCCAGGAAGGAGAACGCGGCGCCGGTGTTGTGCACGCGGACCACGTTGAAGAAGCTGGTGACGGTGGTGCTGTCGCCGAGGCGGTAGTTGCCGAGGATCAGCACCTTGGTGAACTGGTCCAGCAGCACGATGCCGACCGCCAGGCCCAGCCAGGGCCAGATGGAACCTTTGATTCTGGCCATCAGGCGATCACCCGCTGTTCACCGCCGCCGTGCAGGTTGCTCACGCAGCGGCCGCAGAGCCTGGGGTGGGCCGTGTCGGCGCCCACGTCGTCGCGGTAGTGCCAGCAGCGTTCGCATTTCTGCGCCGCACTGGGCGCCACCGCCACCTGCAGTTCGGCGCCGTCCACCACCGTGGCGGCGGACGTGATGGTGACGAACTTCAGGTCGTCGCCCAGCGAGCGCAGCAGGGCCGCATCGTCGGCGCCGGCGGTGATCACCAGCGTGGCCTGCAGCGAAGCGCCGACCTGGCCCGCGGTGCGCAGGTCTTCGATGGCCTTGTTGGCCACGTCGCGGATCGCGCGGATGCGGTTCCACTTGGCGAGCAGCGCTTCGTTGGCTGATGGCAGCGGCGAGAAGGTCTCGAAGAAGATCGAGCCCTGGCTTTTGCCGCCCGCGAAATGGCCCCAGGCCTCCTCGGCGGTGAAGCTCAGGAACGGTGCCATCCAGCGCAGCATGGCGTTGGTGATCTGGTGCAGCGCGGTCTGTGCCGAGCGGCGCGCCAGGCTCTTGGGCGCCGTGGTGTAGAGGCGGTCCTTCAGCACGTCGAGGTAGAACGCGCCCAGGTCTTCCGAGCAGTAGACCTGCAGCTTGCTCACCACCGGGTGGAACTCGTAGACGTCGAAGTGCGCCAGGATCTGGGCTTGCAGCTCGCTGGCGCGGGCCAGCGCGTAGCGGTCGATCTCCAGCATCTGCTCCAGCGGCACGGCGTCGGTGGCCGGGTCGAAGTCCGACACGTTGGCCATCAGGAAGCGCAGCGTGTTGCGGATGCGGCGGTAGGCGTCGACCACGCGCGCGAGAATCTTGTCGTCGATGTTCAGGTCGCCCGAGTAGTCGGTGCTGGCCACCCACAGGCGCACGATCTCGGCGCCGAGCTTGCTCGTGACCGACTGCGGCTCCACCGTGTTGCCCAACGACTTGCTCATCTTGCGTCCCTGGCCGTCGGTGGCGAAGCCGTGGGTCAGCAGGCCCTTGTAAGGCGCGCGGCCTTCGAGCGCGCAGCCCAGCAGCAGCGAGCTGTGGAACCAGCCGCGGTGCTGGTCGTGCCCTTCCAGGTAGAGGTCGGCCTCGGGACCTTGCGCATGGCTGGCGCCGTTCGGGTAGGCCTTGGCGTGGCTGCCGCGCAGCACGTGCCAGAAGGTCGAGCCGGAGTCAAACCACACTTCCAGGATGTCGGTGCTCTTGGTGTACAGCGGGGCGTCGGCGCCCAGGATCTCTTCGGCTGTCACGCGGCTCCAGGCTTCGATGCCGCCTTGTTCCACGATGTCGGCCGCCTGGTCGAGGATGGCCATGGTGTTGGGGTGCAGCTCGCCCGAATCCTTGTGCAGGAAGAAGGGCACGGGCACACCCCAGCTGCGCTGGCGCGAGATGCACCAGTCGGGCCGGTTGGCGATCATGTCGCGCAGGCGGGTCTTGCCGTTCTCGGGGTAGAAGCTGGTGTGGTCGATGGCGTCGAGCGCGAGCTGGCGCAGGGTCTTGGGCGCCTTGTCTTTCGTGAACACGCCATCGCCCTCGTCCATGCGCACGAACCACTGCGCGGCGGCGCGGTAGATCACCGGCGTCTTGTGGCGCCAGCAGTGCGGGTAGCTGTGGGTGATCTTCACCGTGGCCAGCAGGCGGCCGGCGTTCTTCAGCGCGTCGAGGATGACCGGCACGGCCTTCCAGATGTGCAGGCCGCCGAACAGCGGGAAGTCGGGCGCGTAGGCGCCGTTGCCCTGCACCGGGTTCAGGATGTCGTCGTAGGCCAGGCCGTTGGCCACGCAGGAGTTGAAGTCGTCCACGCCGTAGGCTGGTGCCGAGTGCACGATGCCGGTGCCGTCGCTGTCGCTCACGTAGTCGGCGACGTAGACCGGCGAGAGGCGCCGGTAACCGGCGTCTACGTCGTACAGCGGATGGCGGAAGTTCAGGCCACCGAGCTGGTCGCCCTTGGTGGTGGCGAGCACGTTGCCTGTCAGGCCGAAGCGCTCCAGGCACTTCTCGACCAAGGACTCGGCCAGCACCAGGCAGCCCATGGGCGTGTCCACCAGCGCGTAGGTGAATTCGGGGTGGGCGTTGAGCGCCTGGTTGGCGGGGATGGTCCAGGCGGTGGTGGTCCAGATGACGGCGAAGGCGCTTTTGCCTGCGGGCAGCGCGGACAGGCCGAAAGTGGCGGCGAGCTTGGGCGCATCATCGGTCTCGAAGGCCACGTCCAGCGTGTCGCTCTGTTTGTCGGCGTATTCGATCTCGAACTCGGCCAGCGAAGAGCCGCAGTCGAAGCACCAGTACACGGGCTTCAGGCCGCGGTAGACAAAACCGCGCTCGATGACGCGCTTGAAGGCACGGATTTCGCCGGCTTCGTTGCCGAAGTCCATGGTGCGGTAGGGGCGCTCCCAGTCGCCGAGCACGCCCAGGCGCTTGAAGTCCTCGCGCTGCTGGTCGATCTGTTCGGTGGCGAAGGCGCGGCTCTTGGCCTGCATGTCGTCGCGGCTCAGGTTGCGGCCGTGCAGTTTTTCGATCGCGTTCTCGATCGGCAGGCCGTGGCAGTCCCAGCCAGGGATGTATTGCGCGTCAAAACCGGCGAGCTGGCGCGATTTGACGATCATGTCCTTCAGCACCTTGTTTAGCGCGTGGCCGATGTGCAGCTTGCCGTTGGCGTAGGGCGGACCGTCGTGCAGCACGAACAGCGGAGCGCCCTGGCGGGCGTCGCGCAAGCGCTTGTAGAGGCCGCCGCCGTTCCAGTCGTTGACCCAGGCCGGCTCACGCTTGGGCAGGTCGCCGCGCATGGGGAACGGCGTGTCGGGCATGTTCAGCGTGGCGCGGTAGGCGCTGGCTTCGGGCTTGGCCTCGTTCTTCGGGGCAGCAGGTTTTTCAGACATGGTGGTCGGCTTTCGAATTCGGGATCGGCAAAGGCGGGCTCGGAGGTGCGGCGTGGCGCACGGGGGTGGGGCGGGTCGCCCTGAGCCTGTCAGAGGGCGCGCGGCCCGGGGCTCGGCGCCCCGGCAGCGGCGTTAAATTCGGTCGCGGGTGGTCTGGCGGTGCGTCTGGGTGTGCAGCGACGCAAAAAACGCACGCGCATCATCGCGGTCCTTGGCAATGCCCCGGGTGAGGGCGTCCAGACCGTCGTACTTCAGCTCGTCGTGCAGTTTGTGCAGCAGTTCCACGCGGATGATTTTACCGTAGGCCTCTCCGCCGGGCAGTCTGGCGGCCATGTCGGCTGGCCAGTCCAGGCAATGGGTTTCCAGCAGCACGCGCCCGCCGTTCACGTCATCGGGGTCCAGCGAAGGGCGAACACCGAGGTTGGCCACGCCCGCCAGGGGCTGGCCTTGGGGCGTGAGTCCGTGCACATGCACGGCAAAAATACCGCTAGCGGCCGGTTTCCAGTGGGAAAAGCGCAGGTTGAGCGTGCGAAAGCCGTCGCCAGCGCCGGGGCGGCTTTCGGCCAGCTGGCGCCCGAGCTTGCGGCCATGCACCACGTGCCCGCTGACGGCGTAGGGGCGGCCCAGCAGGGTGGCCACGCGGTCCATGTCGCCCGCGACCAGGGCTTCGCGCACGGCGGAGCTGGACACACGGATGCCATGGACTTCGTAGCTCTGCATGCGTGCCACATCGAAACCCAGCCGGGAGCCCGCCGCATCCAGCATGGCGTAATCCCCCGCGCGCTGGGCGCCGAAGCGGAAGTCGTCACCGACCAGCACGTAGCGCACGCCCAGGCCGGCGACCAGCATATCTTCGATGAAGGCCTGCGGCGGTTGCCCGGCCAGGCGGGCGTTGAAGGGCAGGACCACGCACTGGTCCACGCCGCAGCGTTCCAGTTCTTCGAGCTTGTCGCGCAGGGTGGCGATGCGCGCCGGTGCCAGGTCGGGCTTGTGGTGCAGGGCGGCAAAGTAGTCGCGCGGGTGGGGTTCGAAGGTCATCACGCAGCTGGGCACATCGCGGTGCCGGGCTTCGTTGTTCAGCAGTGCCAGCATGGCCTGGTGGCCCCGGTGCACGCCATCGAAGTTGCCGATGGTGAGCGCGCAGCCGGGTGGCGACCCGCTGGTGGCGCCGTGCTGCAGGTTCCAGAGTCCTCGGATGATTTTCATGGGCGATGCCCGCCCCATGCCGGGTGTTGGGCGCGGTTCAAGGTGTTTGTCACAGAAGCGCTGTATATTGACACATGACAGGCGGGCCCCAGGTGGCGCGGGGCCTGACCTGAAGACAGATTGTCCGGTTGAATATCAACGTGGAGGTGGGTCTTGAAGGTCTTGAAGTTGTCTGCGCAGGGGCTGCCCCAGTCCTGGATCAGCCTGGAAGAAGCGGTGCTGCACTATGCCGCGGATGAGGTGCGCTGGGAAATGGGGGCCGAGGTCGCGGTGTTTCACGGCGGTCACAACGCCGTCACCGGGCGGCAGTCGATCATCACCGTCAATTCCATCATCGGCACCCAGGGCGTGCCGCGCATCAACCCTTTCGACCTGCGGCCCACGCTCACCAACAGCAAGCTCTTCGCCCGCGACCGCTGCCTGTGCGGCTATTGCGGCGGACATTTTCACGAAGAAGAGCTTACGCGCGAGCACATCATGCCGCTGGGGCAGAACGGTCGTGACACCTGGATGAACGTGGTGACGGCCTGCCGTTCGTGCAACCACCGCAAGGGCAACCGGACGCCCGAGCAGGCCAACATGCCCCTGATCTACACGCCTTACGTGCCCAGCCTCTGGGAGGACTTCATCCTGCGCAACCGGCGCATCTTGGCGGACCAGATGGAGTTCCTGATGTCTCATTTGCCCAAGACTTCCCGTCTTCACGCCTGACTCTGTTGGGCTTGCTTGTGCTTCTTCGATGGCCTGAGGGCGCTGGGTGAGTAACTACGCTCATGTCCCCCGCCAAGGGCTGCGCCCTTGTCTCCTCCTGTACTTCGCTGCGTCACTCACCCAGCGCCCTCAGGCCGCGACCGCCCGGGCGTGCCAGCGGTGGAGCGCACACGTGTCGGCGGATCGGTGAGGTGTCAGGTCTTGCGCAGCGAAGTAAAGGAGGAGGGGCCGCGCAGCGGCACCGGGGGACATGAGCGGAGTAAGGCCTGGCATCTCACCGATCCAGCAGAAACCGTAGAGCGAAAAAAATGCCCCGCAAAGCGGGGCACCACAGAAACACCCAACAGGAGAAGATTCAGGCGAACACCCCCGCCGTGTCTTCCATCCGCGCCGACACCTCACCCAGGTGGTGCAGCGTGTCGCCAAAGGTCAACTCCAGCTGGGTCAGCTTCTTGAAATAGTGGCTGCCGATGTACTCGTCGGTCACGCCGATGCCGCCGTGCAGCTGCACCGACTGCTGGCCCACGAAACGCATCGATTGACCCAGTTGCACCTTGGCGCGAGCCATCGCGCGGCGGCGCTCGGTCGCCGGGGCATTCAGCTTCAGGCAGGCGTAGAAGCTCATGGAGCGGGCCAGTTCCAGCTGCATCTTCATGTCGGCCACGCGGTGGCGCAGGGCCTGGAAGCTCGCGATCGCCACGCCGAACTGCTTGCGCGTGTTCATGTAGTCCACCGTCAGCGCCACGGTCTTGTCCATCACGCCCACCGCTTCGGCACAGACCGCGGCGATGCCGATGTCCACCGCGTGTTCCAGCGCGGCCATGCCGTCGGTGGTGATCAGGCTGGCGGGGGCGTTCGAAAGGCTCAGCTCGGCCGCGCGGCCGCCGTCCTGCGTGCCGTAGCCCTGGGTGCTCACGCCGGCAGTGTTGCGTTCCACCAGGAACAAGGCGATCTGTCCGTTGGCCGCGGCGGGCACGATGAAGGCGTCGGCCTGGTCACCGGCGGGTACCACGCTCTTGGCGCCACTCACCGTCCAGCCACTGCCGGCCGGGGTGGCGGTGGTCTTGCAGGCATCCAGCCGGTAACGCGCGCCGCGTTCCTGCTGCGCCAGCACCACCAGCGCCTCGCCCGAGGCGATCTTCGGTAGCCAGGCGGCCTTGACGTCCGCGCCGGCGTAGCCACCGATCACGCCGCCCGCGATCAGCGTCTGCGCCAGCGGCTCCAGCACGATGCCGCGGCCCAGCTCTTCCATCACCACCATGCCCTCGACCGGGCCCATGCCCAGGCCGCCATCGGCTTCGCTGATGTACAGGCCCGCCAGGCCGAGTTCGGCCAGCTCGTTGTAGGCACTGCGGTCAAAGCCACCGGCTTTCACGATGGTGCGGCGGCGCTCGAAGTCGTAACCCTTGTCCACCCACTTGCGGACGGCGTCGCGCAGCTGTTCCTGGTCGTCACTGAAATCGAAATCCATGTCTGTCTCCTTAACCAAGGACCGTCTGGGCCACGATGTTGCGCTGCACTTCGTTCGAACCGCCATAGATGGTGGTCTTGCGCAGGTTGAAGTAGGTGGAAGCGAGCGGCGCGTTGCCCACCTCGCCACCCGGGAAGTCGCCCTGCCAGCCGGCTTCCATGGCTTCTTCGATGAAGGGCGTGGCAAACGGGCCGGCGGCCAGCATCATCAGTTCGGCGTAACGCTGCTGGATCTCGCTGCCCTTGATCTTGAGCAGGCCGGCGATGTCGAGCGAGTTCTTGCCCGACTTTTCGGCACTCAGCACGCGCAGCACCAGCATCTCCAGCGCCACCACGTCCACCTCCAGCAGGGCGATCTGGTCGCGGAAACGGCTGTCGTCCCAGACCCCTTCGGCCTTGGCGATGCGCTTCAGGCGCTCCAGCTCGCGCTTGGCGCGGTTCACGTCGGCGATGTTGGTGCGCTCGTGGCTGAGCAGGTGCTTGGCGTAGGTCCAGCCCTTGTTCTCTTCGCCGATCAGGTTCTCGGCCGGCACCTTCACGTTGTCGAAGAAGACCTCGTTGACTTCGCACTCGCCGTCGAGCAGCTTGATCGGTCGCACGCTCACGCCGGGTGACTTCATGTCGATCAGCAGGAAGCTGATGCCGGTCTGCGGTTTGCCCTCGGTGCTGGTGCGCACCAGGCAGAAGATCCACTCACCGTACTGGCCTAGCGTGGTCCAGGTCTTCTGGCCGTTGACGAGGAAGTGGTCGCCCTGGCGCTCGGCGCGGCATTTGACCGAGGCCAGGTCCGAGCCCGAGCCCGGCTCGCTGTAGCCCTGGCTCCACCAGACCTCGCCGCTGGCGATGCCGGGCAGGAAACGCTCCTGCTGCTCCTTGTTGCCGAAGGCCATGATGACCGGCGCCACCATCACCGGGCCGAAGGGCACGATGCGCGGCGCGCCGGCCAGCGCGCATTCTTCTTCAAACAGGTGTTTCTGCACCGCGGTCCAGCCCGGGCCACCGAACTGCTGCGGCCAGCCGTAACCCAGCCAGCCCTTTTTGCCGAGGATCTTTGCCCAGCGCTGCATGTCGTCGCGGCTCAGGCGCAGCGCGTTGTGGACCTTTTGGGCGATGTCGGCGGGCAGGTTGTCCTTGACCCAGGCGCGAACTTCTTCGCGGAACGCCTGCTCTTGCGGCGTGAATGCCAAATCCATGCTTGTCTCCTTGTGTGCGGCGCGGCCCAGGTGGCGGGTTCTCGCTCAACGGCGCACAGTTTGGCACGACCGTTCGTTTTATCCCTGTCCGGGCTGCGACAAGCCGAGTTGCTCGTGCAGGTTTTGCAGCTGGGCCCGCAGTTGCTCCACCGTCTCCTCCAGGCTGGCCACACGGCGGGTGAGGGCGATCACTTCGTCTTCGGTGGCACTGCTGCCGCTGTGGCTGGAGGGAACGCTCAGCGCGTTCACGTCCACGGGGCCGCAGAGCAGGTGCGCCCAGCGCTGTTCCCGGGCGCCCGGCGCGCGCGGCAGCTTCACCACCAGCGCACCGCCCTTTTCAGGTGAACGGTCCTGCATCTCTTCAAGGAACGCGTCCACCGAGGCGATGTCGAGGAACTTGTACCAGCGCTCGGTGTTCAGGCGCAGCTCGCCCGCGGTCTGAGGCCCACGCAGCACCAACATGCCCAGCAGCACGGCGGACTGTTCGGGCACGCCCACGGCGCGCTGGACGTTGTGTTCGTAGCGCGTGACGCGGCCACCGCTGGTCTCCACCACCATGTGCAGCTGGCGCAAGCCGTCGATGGCCTCGCCGATTTCACCCTCGGTCAGCGAGAGCACCGGTTCACGGCTCGACTTCTGGTTGCAGCCGCTCTGCAGGCTGTTGAGCGTCAGCGGGTAGCTGTCAGGCACGGTGCGCGCCTTTTCCATCAAGGTTCCCAGGACTCGGGCCTCGGTGATGGACAGGGGGCGCTGGTCAAAGCGGTGCACGCGGGGACCGGCGGGAGAGGTTGGGTGTTCCTGGGTCATTACACTTCGTGGCCATGTCAGCCGTTCATAAAAACATCGTTATTCTGATCTCAGGCAGTGGCTCGAACATGGCCGCCATCGTCAGGGCCGCCGAGCGGCGTCATTGGGGTGATCGGTACGGCGCCCGCGTGGCGGCCGTCATCTGCAACAAGGCCGATGCCGCAGGTCTTGAATTCGCACGCAAACACCAGATAGCCACAGCCGTGTTCGATCACAAGGCCTTCGCGTCGCGCGAAGCCTTCGATGCTGCGCTCATGACCGAAATCGACCACCACGATCCGGCGCTGGTGGTGCTGGCCGGCTTCATGCGCATCCTCACGCCCGGGTTCGTTCAGCACTACGAAGGCCGGCTGATCAACATCCACCCCAGCCTGCTGCCCGCTTTCACCGGCCTGAACACCCACCAGCGTGCCATCGACATGGGCTGCAAATTCGCCGGCGCCACCGTGCACCGCGTGACGACCGAACTCGACCACGGCGACATCCTGGATCAGGCCGTGGTGCCCGTGCTGCCGGACGACACCGCGCAGGCGCTGGCCGCGCGGGTGCTGACGCAGGAACACATCATGTACCCGCGCGCAGTGGAGCAGCTGCTCGCCGCCGGCTGATCAGACGCCTTTTGCGAATACCAGGCCCGCGTGTTCCCGCATGGCGTGGAACTTGATCTTCGGCCAGTTGGCCTCGACCGCGCGCAGCGTGGCTTGGTGGTCCACCAGCAACGTGGGCGCGTCCACGGCGTCCAGCGCCACCCGGTGGCTGTTGGCATCAATGAACTTCTTGAGTTCGATCTCGCCACCGTCTTCGGGTGCACAGGTGACCCAGCGAGCCACCTGGTAGGGGCTGTTCATGATGCGGGCCTTGACACCGTATTCGTGTTCCAGCCGGTGCGCCACCACTTCGAACTGCAACTGGCCCACGGCGCCGAGCAGCAGCACGCTGCCCGCCACCGGGCGGAACACCTGGATTGCGCCTTCTTCACCCAGTTGGGTCAGGCCGGCGCGCAGCTGCTTGCTGCGCAGCGGATCGGCCACTTCCACGCTGCGGATGATTTCCGGCGCGAAGAAGGGCAGACCGGTGAACTGCAGGCTTTCACCCTCCGTCAAGGTGTCGCCGAGCTGCAGCACCCCGTGGTTCGGGATGCCGATGATGTCGCCGGCAAACGCCTCGTCCAGCAGCTCGCGCCGCTGCGACAAAAAGCTCACCACGGTGTTGGGCCGCAGGTCCTTGCCGCTGCGCACCACCCTGAGCTTCATGCCGCGTTCAAAGTGGCCGCTGGCCACGCGCACGAAGGCGATGCGGTCGCGGTGCGCCGGGTCCATGTTGGCCTGGATCTTGAACACCACGCCGGTGAACTTCGGCTCTTCGGGGTGCACCACACGCTGGATGGCGGGGCGGTCGCCCGGAGGCGGTGCCAGGTCCACAAGCGCGTCCAGCACCTCGCGCACGCCGAAGTTATTGACCGCCGAGCCGAACAGCATGGGCGTCTGTTTGCCCGCCAGAAACTGTGCTTCGTCGAACGCGGGCGAAGCGCCTTCGACCAGTTCCAGCTCGCCTTTGGCCTGTTCGAACTCGGCGCCAAAACGCTTCAGGCTCTCGGGGTTGTCCAGGCCGGCCAATACGTCTTCATCGCCGCCACGCCGGTCTTCGCCCGCAGCGAACACGCGCATCTGGTCGGTGCGCCGGTCGTACACGCCGCGGAACGTCTTGCCCATGCCCACCGGCCAGGTGAACGGAACCACGGTCATGCCCAGCTCACGCTCGATCTCGTCCATGAGGTCCAGTGGGGCCTGCACCTCGCGGTCCATCTTGTTGACGAAGGTGAGGATGGGCGTGTTGCGCGCGCGGCAGACCTGCAGCAGGCGCCGCGTCTGCGGTTCCACACCGTTGCCGGCGTCGATCACCATGAGGGCCGCGTCCACGGCGGTCAGCACTCGGTAGGTGTCTTCAGAAAAGTCCTGGTGACCCGGGGTGTCGAGCAGGTTGATGACGCAGTCGCGGTATTCCATCTGCATCACGGACGACGCCACGGAAATGCCGCGCTGCTTTTCGATTTCCATCCAGTCGGACGTGGCGTGGCGCGCGGCCTTGCGCGCCTTCACCGAACCGGCGATGTTGATGGCGCCCGAGAACAGCAGCAGCTTCTCGGTCAGGGTCGTTTTACCCGCGTCAGGGTGGGAGATGATGGCGAAGGTGCGGCGACGCTTCACCTGATTCGAAATTTCGGACATAGCCCATGATTATCGCGGGTGGGACAATAGGCCGATGCACCCCAAAGCCCTTCTGGATGAATGTTCCGCCCTGATCGAACAGGTTTTCAAGTTCGACCACCCCACCGACGCCGTGGTCGCGCGCCATTTTCGCGAGAACCGCTCCCTTGGCCCGCGCGAGCGCACCACGCTGTCGGACACGATCTACGCCATCCTGCGTGAGCGCCTGAAGTTCGAATGGCTGGCCCGTTCAGGCACCGGCTCCAAATGGCGGCGCCTGGCCATCCTCGGGTTTCCGGGCGATCGCGACTTCCTCAAGAGCGCGTTGACCGAGGTTGAAAAGACCTGGTGGGACCACTGTCTGGCGGTGAAAGATGCCGACCTCATGGCGCAGCATCGCCACAACCTGCCCGACTGGCTGGCCACAGCGCTGGGTGATCAGGTGGGCAACGAGTTTGATGCGCTGGTGGCCAGCCTGAACCAGCCCGCACCACTGGACCTGCGCGTCAATGTGTTGAAGAAAAAGCGCGAAGCGGTGTTGGCCGAGTTGCGTCAGGCCGGTCTGGTGTGTGAGCCCACGGCCTATTCGCCGCTGGGCATCCGCCTGCAGGGCAAACCCTCGCTGGCGAAACTGCCGGCCTTTATGCAGGGCGATGTGGAGGTGCAGGACGAAGGTTCGCAACTGCTGTCCCTGTTGCTGGACGCCAAGCGAGGCGAGATGGTGGTGGATTTTTGTGCCGGTGCCGGCGGCAAGACGCTGGCCATCGGCGCGGCCATGCGCAACAGCGGCCGGCTTTACGCCTTCGACACCTCCGGCCATCGGCTGGATGCGCTCAAGCCGCGGCTGGCGCGCAGCGGCTTGTCCAATGTGCACCCGGTGGCGATTGCGCACGAACGCGACGACCGCATCAAACGCCTGGCCGGCAAGATCGATCGCGTACTGGTCGATGCGCCGTGCTCGGGCCTGGGCACGCTGCGCCGCAGCCCTGACCTGAAGTGGCGCCAGACGCCGCAGACGGTGGCGGCACAGGCTGAGCTCCAGCAGGCCATTCTGAACAGCGCGGCCCGATTGCTCAAGCCGGGCGGGCGGCTGGTGTACGCCACCTGCAGCCTGCTGCCGGCAGAGAACGAAGCGGTTGCCGCGGCCTTTTCAGAGGCCCACCAGGACTTTGAGCCCGTGCCGGTGGCAGGCCTGCTGGCCCTGGCTCAGGTGCCTCAGGCAGACAGCCTGTGCCAGGGCGAGGATGGCCAATGGCTCCGTTTGTGGCCACATCGGCATGCAACGGATGGCTTTTTTGCTGCCGTCTGGCGGAAAAAGTCCTGAAAGACCGGCAAATGAGCTATTTCGCCTGAGCAGATCCCCTTCGGGGAGCTGTCTGGCGATTGTTGATTGACACCCCCGGCTTTAAAATCACAGGTTGCTTCGCCCCTGTCCTGAACGGGGGGCGTTTGGCAGCCTGACGCCTCCGTGGGCGGTTGAATAGGACCTTGATGATTGCTTCTGATTTCGAGTTTTTTGCCAGTTTGTGGGATGGCCTGATCCAGTTCCTGGCCCATGGTCTGACCGGTGCGGCCTGGTGGCAGGTGCTGCTGGTCGCTTTGGTCTTCACCCACATCACCATCGCCAGCGTCACGATCTACCTGCACCGCCACTCGGCGCACCGTTCGCTGGATCTGCACCCCATTCCCTCGCACTTTTTCCGCTTCTGGCTCTGGATGACCACCGGCATGGTGACCAAGGAGTGGACGGCGATCCACCGCAAGCACCACGCCAAATGCGAGCGCGAAGGTGACCCGCACAGCCCGGTGGTCTTCGGTATCAAGAAGGTGTTCTTCGAAGGCAGCGAGCTCTACCGCGCAGAAGCCAAGAACCAGGAAACCCTGGACCGCTATGGCCACAACACGCCGGACGACTGGGTGGAGCGGCACTTCTACACCGGTCGCTCGCGCCTGGGTGTGAGCCTCATGCTGATCATCAACGTCGCGCTGTTCGGCGTGCTGGGGGTGTCGGTCTGGGCCTTGCAGATGATGTGGATCCCGATCACGGCCGCCGGCATCATCAACGGCATCGGCCACTGGTGGGGTTACCGCAACTTCGAAGCCACCGACGCCAGCACCAACGTGTCCCCGTGGGGCATCCTCATTGGTGGCGAGGAACTGCACAACAACCACCACACCTACCCGACGTCGGCCAAGCTGTCGGTCAAGCCCTACGAGTTCGACATCGGCTGGATGTACATCACCATCCTGAAGTCGGTTGGACTGGCCACTGTGAAGAAGCTGCCACCCAGGATGGCGTTTGGCGACGTGAAGCCCGTGGCCGACGAAAAGACCCTGGAAGCGATCATCGCCAACCGCTACGAGGTGATGGCCGGTTACGCGCGTGAGATGCGTGCCGCCTGCCAGCGTGAGGTTGAAGGCCTGAAGGCCCGCAGCGCCGACGCTTCGGTGCTGGATGCTGCCCGCCGCTGGCTGCACCGCGATGACGACAAGGTGCCCGCTGACATCAAGCCACAACTGGCCCTGGCACGGGCGGAACACCCGGTGCTCGACAAGATGGTCACCATGCGCGAAGAGCTTCGCGCCCTGTGGTCCAGCACGAACGCCACCCGTGAGCAACTGGCCGGCGACCTGCAGGCCTGGTGCCGCCGGGCGGAGGAAAGCGGCATTGCCGCGCTGCGCGACTTCTCGATTCGCCTGCGCTCCGCGCACGCTTGAGCTTGACCCACCCCCGCCGCGCTGCGCGCGACCCCCTCAAGGGGGCAACGCTGGCGGCCCGGCGGAGCCGGTTCCGCGGCGTTCTGGGTTAGGCACTGAGCTCCGGAAAAGGGGTGTGTCTTCTGGACCGGCAACAAAAAAAGCCGCTGTTTTCACAGCGGCTTTTTTGTTGGGATCCGGCTGAATTACTTCAGCTTGATTTCCTTGTAGTCCACGTGCTTGCGAGCTTTCGGATCAAATTTCTTGATCAGCATCTTCTCGGGCGTGGTCTTCTTGTTTTTGGTCGTGGTGTAGAAGTGGCCGGTACCCGCAGTGGATTCCAGCTTGATCTTTTCGCGTCCGCCTTTGGTTGCCATGTTGGGTGCTCCTTAAGCTTGGCCGCGTGCGCGCAGGTCTGCGAGCACGGCATCGATGCCGTTTTTGTCGATCAGGCGCAGGGCTGCACCCGACACGCGCAGGCGAATCCAGCGGTTTTCGCTTTCGACCCAGAAACGGCGGTATTGCAGGTTCGGCAGGAACCGGCGCTTGGTTTTGTTGTTGGCGTGGGAAACATTGTTCCCGACCATGGGCTTTTTGCCCGTGACGTCGCAGACGCGTGCCATGAGGACACTCCGATACTTCTATACAGCCGGTCACGCAGGACACTGGAGACGGTATTCCCGTTCCGCATCTGGTAACCCAGCCTCACCTCGCCAGAAAAGGGTGGCGGTAACCCGAATCCGCTGCGCATGACCAAAACTGGCCAATCGCAGCAAAGCTTTGAATTATAGCGCGGGCAGGCTGGTTCGGCCAGCGCCGCCCGGCGGGAAGCGCTCAGGCCTCGTTTTGCTCCAGAAAACGCTGGGCGTCGAGTGCCGCCATGCAGCCGGTGCCGGCGCTGGTGATGGCCTGGCGGTACACGTGGTCCTGCACGTCGCCAGCGGCAAACACGCCAGGCACGCTGGTCATGGTGGCCATGCCCTTCAGCCCGGATTGCGTGACGATGTAACCGTCTTGCATCTCGAGTTGGCCTTTGAAGATATCGGTGTTGGGGCTGTGGCCGATGGCGATGAAACAGCCCTTGAGCACGAGGTCTTCGGTCTCGCCGGTCTTCACACTTTTCAGGCGCACGCCGGTCACGCCGCTCTGGTCGCCCAGCACCTCGTCGAGCGTGAAATGGGTCTTGAGCTCGATCTTGCCCGCGGCGACCTTCTCCATCAGCTTGTCGACCAGGATGGGTTCGGCCTTGAACGTGTCGCGGCGGTGCACCAGGGTGACCTTGCGGGCGATATTCGACAGGTACAGGGCTTCTTCGACGGCGGTGTTGCCGCCGCCCACCACGGCCACGTCCTGTTCGCGGTAGAAGAAGCCATCGCAGGTGGCGCAACCTGACACGCCCTTTCCCATGAAGGCTTCTTCCGAGGGCAGGCCCAGGTACTTGGCCGAAGCGCCGGTCGCGATGATCAGCGCATCACAGCTGTATTCACCACTGTCGCCCTTGAGCACAAAAGGCCGCTTGGAAAAGTCGACCGCATTGATGTGATCGAACACGATCTCGGTCTTGAAGCGTTCGGCGTGGGCCTGGAAGCGCTGCATCAGCTCAGGGCCCTGGATACCGTCCACGTCGGCGGGCCAGTTGTCCACGTCGGTGGTGGTCATGAGCTGGCCACCCTGGGCAATCCCGGTGATGAGCACCGGATTCAGGTTGGCCCGTGCCGCATACACTGCAGCGGTGTAGCCCGCGGGGCCGGAACCTAGAATAAGTACTTTGGTGTGCTTCATGGTGCAAATCCCCGTCAGAGAGTGGGGGTGTGTGGTTTAGAGTCGAGAGATGCTGTGTTGCGTTCGGGGCCTGGCGTCGTTTGCCAGGCGGGCGATCGGCTACTCAAAGCATTGTATGGAAGAGCGCTGCGGCAGCAGTCTGACCAGAGGTATATACGCATGTCCATCCTGTCCAATCTGGATTTGATTCGCCGGGTCCCGCTGTTTTCCACGCTGACGCAGGCGCAGGCCGAGTCCGTCGCAGATGCGGTCACCAAACGGCGTTTCAAGCGCGGAGAGTGCATCGTTGAGCAGGGCAAGAAGTCCAATTTTCTGGCCATCGTGCTGACGGGGCGCGCCCGCGTGGTGACCACCGATGCCCGTGGCCGGGAAGTCATCCTGGCCACCATGAACCCGGGCGACTATGTGGGCGAGATGAGTCTGATCGACAACCAGCCGCATTCGGCCACGGTGCGTGCCGAGGTGCAGACCGATGTGCTGATCCTGGGGCGCCCTGAATTCGCCCGTTGCCTGCCCGAGAACACATCCATGGCCTACGCCGTGATGAAGGGTCTGGTGCAGCGCCTGCGCCACGCCGACCGCAAGATCGAGTCGCTGGCGTTGATGGACGTCTACGGCCGCGTCGCCCGGGCCTTGCTGGAGTTTGCGCGGCCCGACAAGGATGGGCAGCTCGTGATTCGGGAGCGGGTGTCTCGCCAGGATGTGGCCAAGATGATCGGCGCATCGCGAGAAATGGTCAGCCGGGTCATGAAAGACCTGGAGGACCGGGGCTTCATCGAGGTGGGCGAAGACGGGGCTACCGTGATCAAGGAACGGCTCAGCTCGCTGGGCTGAAGTCCGGCGTGGCCGCTCCGGCCGCACCCCGGATTCTCCCCGCCCGCGCTACACGTGTTACCGGTTTGCCGGTGCCTGTCTCGTGTGGCCTTGGGGTAAGCTTGCTGCCGAACCGCAGCGAGGACCATGACCTATTCACTCAACACACTGAACGCCGATCGGGCCCAAGCCGCGCCTGGTGGTGTGGCCCGTTTCACGCAGGAAATCGGGCTGGTGGTGGGCGCTGCGGCGCTGGCTTTCTGGTTGCTTGCGTTGTTGAGCCATTCGCTGGTTGATCCGGCCTGGAGCACGACGGGGGCGCGGTCCGAAGTGGGCAACTGGGGCGGCCAGCTGGGTGCGCTGCTGGCCGATGCGAGTTACTACCTGTTGGGCTGGTCGGTCTGGTGGTGCTTTTTCGCCGGTTTGCGGGCCTGGCTGTCGGCGTTGGCAGGGCGCTTGCGTGGCCAGCAAGCCCAGTCGGTCTCGCGGGATGAGCCCGGGGCTGTGCGCTGGTGGCAAACGCCTTGGGCGCGTCGTCTCGCCTACGTGCTGGCGCTGCTGGTCTTGCTGAGCGCCAGTGCGGTGCTGGAATGGAGTCGCCTGTACCGGCTGGAGCCGCACCTGCCGGGCACGGCGGGCGGCGTGCTGGGTCATGCGCTCGGGCCTGTTGTTGTGCGCTGGCTGGGTTTCACCGGTTCGGCGTTGGGCATGCTGGCGTTGCTCGTGATCTGCCTGCCGAGGGTGTTCCGGTTTTCCTGGGGCCAGTGGGCCGAACACCTGGGCGCCTGGCTGGACAACTGGTTTGAATCGCGCCGCGAAAAACGCGAGGCGGTCGAAGACCAGCGCATCGGGGAAATGGCGGCGCGCGAGCGCGAAGAAGTGGTCAAGGTCGAGCGCGTCGAGAGTGAAGAGCACCATCCCACCCCGGTGCTGATCGAGCCCACCCTGGTGGATGTGCCGAAAAGTGAGCGCGTGGCCAAGGAACGGCAGAAGCCGCTGTTCGTCGAAATGCCCGACAGCAAGCTGCCCCAGGTGGACCTGCTGGACAGTGCGCCGCTGCACCAGGCGGGCGTGGACAGCCAGACGCTGGAGATGACCAGCCGCCTGATCGAGAAGAAACTCAAGGACTTTGGCGTCGACGTGCGCGTGGTGGCTGCCGCGCCCGGCCCGGTGATCACCCGCTACGAGATCGAACCGGCCACGGGCGTCAAAGGCTCTCAGATCGTGAACCTGGGGCGTGATCTGGCCCGTTCCTTGTCTCTGGTGTCGATTCGTGTGATCGAAACCATTCCGGGCAAGAACCTGATGGCGCTGGAGCTGCCCAACGCCAAGCGGCAGATGATCAAGTTGAGCGAAATCCTGGGCTCGCCGGTCTACAACGACGCCAAGTCGCTGCTCACCATGGGTCTGGGCAAGGACATCGGTGGCCAGCCCATCGTGGCCGATCTGGCCAAGATGCCGCACTGCCTGGTGGCCGGCACCACCGGTTCGGGCAAGTCGGTCGGCATCAACGCCATGATCCTGTCGCTGCTTTACAAGGCCGATGCCAAGGATGTGCGCCTCTTGCTGATCGACCCCAAGATGCTGGAGATGAGCGTCTACGAAGGCATTCCGCACCTGCTCGCGCCCGTGGTCACCGACATGAAGCACGCGGCCAACGGTCTGAACTGGTGTGTGGCCGAGATGGAGAAGCGCTACAAGCTCATGAGCAAGCTGGGTGTGCGGAACCTCGCGGGCTACAACGTGAAGATCGACGAGGCCAAGGCGCGCGGCGAAATCATCGGTAACCCGTTCAGCCTGACCCCCGAACAGCCCGAGCCGCTCGAACGCCTGCCCTACATCGTGGTCGTGATCGACGAACTGGCCGACCTGATGATGGTGGTCGGCAAGAAGATCGAGGAACTGATCGCCCGCCTGGCACAAAAGGCGCGCGCCGCCGGCATCCACCTGATTCTGGCGACACAGCGGCCCAGCGTGGACGTGATCACTGGCCTGATCAAGGCCAACATTCCCACCCGCCTGTCGTTCCAGGTCAGCAGCAAGATCGACAGTCGCACCATCCTCGACCAGATGGGCGCCGAAAGCCTGCTGGGCATGGGCGACATGCTTTACATGCCTTCCGGCACCGGCTTCCCGGTGCGGGTGCACGGCGCTTTTGTGAGCGACGAAGAGGTGCACCGCGTGGTGGCCTATCTGAAAGAGCAGGGCGGTGAGCCCAACTACATTGATGGCGTGCTGGAAAGCCCGGTGAGCGACGGCGAGGGCGGCGACATGTTCGGCGAGGGCGGTGGCGACGGCAGCGAAAAAGATGCGCTGTACGACCAGGCGGTGGAGATCGTGCTGAAAGATCGCAAGGCCAGCATCTCCTACGTGCAACGCAAGCTGAAGATCGGCTACAACCGCGCCGCGCGCCTGCTCGAAGACATGGAAAAAGCCGGCATGGTCAGTGCACTGACTTCCAGCGGTCAACGCGATATTCTGGTGCCCTCGCGCAGCGAATGATGCACGGGCCTGAACCTTGTGGCCGTGGCCGGGTCCCATCCAACATGATCAATAAATTGCTTTCAACTGTGGCCGCGGTCACTGCGCTGACATTCGCGGCCCTGCCCGCACAGGCCGACGGCCTGAAAGACCTGGAGCAGTTCCTGCGCGAGGTGGGCAGCGCGCAGGCCGGCTTCACCCAGGTGGTGACCTCGCCGGTGCGCAACGGCGAAACCGTGGCGCGCCGCAAGACGTCCAGCGGGCGCTTCGAGTTCCTGCGCCCGAACCGTTTCCGTTTCGAGTACACCAAGCCGTTTGAGCAGACCATCGTGGCCGATGGCGAGACGCTGTGGCTGTACGACGTGGACCTGAACCAGGTGACCGCGCGCAAACAGCAGGACGTGCTGGGCAGCACGCCTGCCGCCCTGATCGCGGCGGGTACCGACCTGCGTGCCCTGTCCGAGGTGTTTGAACTCAAAGCGGCGCCTGCTGCGGATGGCCTGGAGTGGCTGGAAGCCCGCCCGCGCAACAAGGACGGGCAGTTGCAGAGCGTGCGTGTGGGGTTTCGCACCGGTCAGTTGGCCGCGCTGGAGATCGCCGACAGCCTGGGCCAGCGCTCGGTGCTGACGTTCAACCAGTGGCAGGACAACGCGCCGCTGAAGGCAGAGCGGTTTCGCTTTCAGCCGCCAGCCGGTGCCGACGTGATCCGTCCCTGAGCGCGTCCTCTGTGATGGAAACGACGCCTTGAGTCCACCCGCCGCGCCGCACACGCCGTTGGCCGAGCGCCTGCGCCCGCGCACGCTCGCCGAGGTGATCGGGCAGCAGCACCTGCTGGGCGAGGGCATGGCGCTGCGACTCGCGTTTGAGTCGGGCCAGCCGCACAGCTGCATCCTCTGGGGCCCACCCGGCGTGGGCAAGACCACCATCGCGCGTTTGATGGCGGACGCCTTTGACGCGCAGTTCATCACCATCAGCGCGGTGCTGGGTGGTGTGAAAGACATCCGGGAGGCGGTGGAGCAGGCGCAGATCGCGCGCGATGGGCTTCAGACCCAACACACCATCGTGTTCGTCGACGAGGTGCACCGTTTCAACAAGAGCCAGCAGGACGCCTTTCTGCCGCACGTGGAGAGCGGGCTGTTCACCTTCATCGGTGCGACCACCGAAAACCCCTCGTTCGAAGTCAACTCGGCGCTGCTGTCGCGCGCGGCGGTCTACGTGCTGCAGCCGCTGGGTGAGGATGATCTGCGCCAGCTCATCACCCGGGCGCAAGGCATCGGGGCGGTGCCCGCGGTCGAAGCCGCTGCGGCGGACCGCCTGATCGCCTACGCCGACGGCGATGCCCGTCGCCTGCTCAACACGCTGGAGACGCTGGCGGTGGCGGCCACGCGCGAAAAACTCGCCGAGGTGACGGATGCCTGGCTGATGCGTGTGCTGGGTGAGCGCATGCGCCGCTACGACAAAGGGGGCGAGCAGTTCTACGACACCATCAGCGCCCTGCACAAAAGCGTGCGTGGCTCCGACCCGGACGCCGCGCTCTACTGGTTCGTGCGCATGCTCGACGGTGGTGCCGATCCGCGCTACATGGCGCGCCGCTTCATCCGCATGGCCAGTGAAGACATTGGCCTGGCCGATCCGCGCGCGCTGCGTCTGGCGCTGGACGCGGCCGAGGTGTACGAGCGCCTGGGCACGCCGGAAGGCGAGCTGGCGCTGGCCGAATGTGTGGTCTACCTGGCCGTGGCGCCCAAGTCCAACGCGGTCTACAAGGCCTTCAACGAAGCCAAGGCCTTTGTGAAGAAGGACGGCACGCGACCGGTGCCCATGCACCTTCGCAATGCACCCACCAAGCTCATGAAAGAGCTGGACTATGGAAAAGGCTACCGGTACGCCCACGATGAGGCGGGTGGCTTCGCCGCGGGCGAACGCTACCTGCCCGATGGCATGGCCGGGCCTGATTTCTACCGTCCGGTGGAGCGCGGGCTGGAAATCCGCATCGCCGATAAGCTGCGCGAACTCAAAAAACTGAACAATCAAAATAACTAATGAAACGCGAATCGCGCTGATGCAGCCGCGCCGGGAAATCAAAAATCAGGGTAAACCCGCGCCGCATAAGGGCTTACACGCATCTGACCCCCAGAAACGCCTAGCTACAATCCGCCCACCAACCCGCAGTCTGTCCTGTTCCAAGGTCGAGCCTGGCGGGTTTTTTGCTAACTCAAGGCAGACAGACCGGGCACCCGCCCGGCTGGAAAAAACACGGAGAAGTTTGTATGGACGTTTTGCTGCAGCAGATCATCAATGGTCTGGTTCTGGGCAGTATGTATGCGCTGGTGGCGCTGGGGTACACCATGGTGTACGGCATCATCGGCCTGATCAACTTTGCGCACGGTGACGTGCTCATGGTGGGTGCGCTCACCAGCTGGACGCTGATCGGCTGGATGTCGAGCGCCTGGGCGGACATGCCGGGCTGGCTGCTGTTGCTGGTGGCCACGCTGATCGCCATGGTGGTCTGCGGAGCCCTCAACTACGCGATCGAAAAGCTGGCCTATCGGCCACTGCGCAACTCACCGCGGCTAGCGCCCCTGATCACCGCCATCGGCATGTCGCTGCTGTTGCAGACCTTTGCCATGATCATCTGGGCGCCGAATCCCAAGTCGTACCCCTCGACCCTTTCGCGTGAGCCGATCGAGTTCGGGGGCGCCGTGATCTCGGTGACACAGATCACCATCCTGGCCACGACGGTCATCACGCTGGCGTTCCTCATGTGGCTGGTCAACCGCACCAACCTGGGCCGCGCCATGCGTGCCACGGCCGAGAACCCGCGCGTGGCCGCCCTCATGGGCATCAAGCCCGACGTGGTCATCTCCGCCACCTTCATCATCGGCGCCATGCTCGCGGCCATCGCTGGCGTGATGTGGGCGTCGAACTACGGCACGGTGCAGCACGCCATGGGCTTCATGCCCGGCCTGAAGGCCTTCGTGGCCGCGGTCATGGGCGGTATCGGCAACCTCGCGGGTGCCGTGGTGGGCGGCGTCGCCCTGGGTCTGATCGAGTCGCTGGGCGCGGGTTACCTGGGCCAGTTGACCGGCGGCGTGCTGGGCAGCCAGTACACCGACATCTTCGCCTTCATCGTGCTGGCCCTGGTGCTGACGCTGCGTCCGTCCGGTCTGCTGGGCGAGCGTGTGGCCGACCGGGCCTGAGGGCCGAGGAACACATCATGATGAACACCAAATCCGGAAAACTCATCGCCTTCCTGCTGGGCGCTGCCGCGTTGCTGCTGCTGCCCATCCTGCTGCAATCGACCGGAAGCAATTCCTGGGTGCGCATTGTCGACATCGCCCTGCTCTATGTGCTGCTGGCGCTGGGCCTGAACATCGTGGTCGGCTACGCCGGCCTGCTGGACCTGGGCTACATCGCCTTCTTCGCCGTGGGAGGCTATATCTTCGCGCTGGTGGGTTCGCCCCACCTCACCGACACCTTCCCGGCCATCGCAGCCATGTTCCCCAACGGCATCCACATCAGCATCTGGCTGGTGATGATCCTGGCCGCGGCGATCGCGGGCTTCGTCGGCATCATCCTGGGTGCGCCCACGCTCAAGTTGCGCGGTGACTACCTGGCCATCATCACGCTGGGCTTCGGCGAGATCATCCGCATCTTCCTGCTCAACATGGACCGCCCGGTGAACATCACCAACGGCCCCAAGGGCATCAGCCAGATCGACACCATTTCGGTGTTCGGCCTCGACCTGGGCAAACGCCTGACCATCGGCGACTACACCTTCCAGCCCGTCACGCTGTATTACTACCTGTTCCTGTTTTTCGTCGTCGGTGCGGTGATCCTCTCCTACCGCCTGCAGGACTCGCGCATCGGCCGCGCCTGGATGGCCATCCGTGAAGACGAGATCGCGGCCAAGGCCATGGGCCTGAACACGCGCAACCTGAAGTTGCTGGCCTTCGGCATGGGGGCCACGTTTGGTGGTGTCTCGGGCGTGCTGTTCGCTTCGTTCCAGCGCTTTGTGTCGCCCGAGTCCTTCTCGCTGATGGAGTCTGTGATGGTGGTGGCGATGGTGGTGGTGGGCGGTATCGGCCACATCCCTGGCGTTATTCTGGGCGCCCTGTTGCTGGCCGGCCTGCCCGAGGTGCTGCGCCACGTGGCCGGGCCCCTGACCGAGTGGACCGGTGGTCGCCTGGGCCCTGAAATTCTGCGCCAGCTGCTGATTGCGCTGGCCATGGTGGTGGTGATGCTGATCCGTCCGAAGGGCCTGTGGCCTTCGCCGGAACACGGCAAATCGCTGGCGAAATGAGCAGAGAGAACACGCATGTCTGAAACCATTCTCAAAGTCGCCAACGTCTCCAAACGCTTCGGTGGCCTGCAGGCCCTGAGCGATGTCGGCATTGAAATCCAGCGCGGTCAGGTCTATGGCCTGATCGGCCCCAACGGCGCGGGCAAGACTACCTTTTTCAACGTGTTGACCGGGCTGTACACGCCCGACAGCGGCACGTTTGAACTGGCCGGAAAACCCTACACGCCCTCGGCCGTGCACGAGGTGGCCAAGGCCGGTATCGCACGCACCTTCCAGAACATCCGCCTGTTTGCAGAAATGACGGCACTGGAAAACGTGATGGTGGGCCGCCATGTGCGCACCCACTCCGGTCTGATCGGTGCGGTGTTCCGCACGCCGGGTTTCAAGCGCGAAGAGGCGCAAATCAGGGATCGGGCTCGCGAGTTGCTCGAATACGTGGGCATCGCCAAGTTCGCGGACTACAAGTCGCGCACCCTGAGCTACGGCGACCAGCGCCGCCTGGAGATCGCGCGCGCCCTGGCCACCGATCCCCAGCTGATCGCGCTGGACGAGCCGGCCGCCGGCATGAACGCGACCGAAAAGGTGTTGCTGCGCGAACTGATCGACCGCATCCGCAAGGACAACCGCACCATCCTGCTGATCGAACACGACGTGAAGCTGGTGATGGGCCTGTGTGACCGCGTGACCGTGCTCGACTACGGCAAGCAGCTGTCGTCGGGAACCCCGGCGGATGTGCAGCGGGATCCGAAGGTGATTGAGGCCTACCTGGGCACGGGCGGCAGCTGAGGACACAAGAACATGGCAAACACACTACTCAAAATCAGCGGCCTGAAGGTCTCTTACGGCGGCATCAAGGCGGTCAAGGGTGTCGATCTGGAAGTGCGGGAAGGCGAGCTGATCTCGCTCATCGGCTCCAACGGCTCGGGCAAGACCACCACCATGAAGGCCGTCACCGGTTCGCTGGCCTTTGAAGGCGGCGACATCGAATACCTGGGCCAGAGCATCAAGGGCCGTGGCGCCTGGGATCTGGTCAAGCTGGGCCTGGCCATGGTGCCGGAAGGCCGCGGCGTGTTCACCCGCATGACCATCACCGAAAACCTGCAGATGGGCGCCTACATCCGCAAGGACAAGGCGGGCATCGCCAACGACATCGAGCGCATGTTCGGCATCTTCCCGCGCCTGAAGGAGCGCAAGGACCAGCTCGCCGGCACCATGAGCGGTGGCGAGCAGCAGATGCTGGCGATGGCGCGTGCACTCATGAGCCAGCCCAAGGTGCTGCTGCTCGACGAACCGTCCATGGGACTGTCGCCCATCATGGTGGACAAGATCTTCGAGGTGGTGCGCGATGTGTCGGCCCAGGGCGTCACCATCCTGCTGGTGGAGCAGAACGCCCAGCGCGCGCTGCAGATCGCCAACCGAGGCTATGTGATGGATTCGGGTGAAATCACCATGACGGGCACCGGCCAGGATCTGCTGGTGGATCCGAAGGTCCGCGAAGCTTACTTGGGACACTGACCCCCGCCGCGTTGCGCGCGACCCCCTTGCAAGGGGGCAACGCGATGCGGCCCGGCTAAGCCGGGACCAAAGCGTTCTGGGTTGGGGGCACTTCGCTCGGGAACTTACAATGACGGGTTGCGCTTTTTGGGCGCAAGCCGTTCTTCATTGCCCCACACCATGACCACCGAACACGCCCACGCCACCCCCGCCACCGACGACAACCAGCTGATTGCGGAGCGGCGCGAGAAGCTCAAGGCCCTGCGCGAGGCGCAGCAGCGTGGCGAGGGCGTGGCGTTCCCGAACGACTTCAAGCCGGTGGACAAGGCCGAGGCGCTGTTTGCTACGCACAGCGAGGCCACCAAGGAAGCGCTCGAAGCCAACCCGGTGCGCGCCTGCGTATCGGGCCGCATGATGCTCAAGCGCGTCATGGGCAAGGCCAGCTTCGCCACCTTGCAGGACGCATCGTTCGGCCCCTCGGGTGGCCGCATCCAGATCTACCTGAACACCGACAGCGTCGGCGAGGTCGCTCTCAACACCTTCAAGCACTGGGACCTGGGCGACATCGTGGCGGCCGAAGGCGTGTTGATGCGCACGCGCACCGGCGAACTCACCATCCACGCCGACAAGATCCGCCTGATCACCAAGAGCCTGCGCCCGCTGCCGGACAAGTTCCACGGCATCCACGACCAGGAAATCAAGTACCGCCAGCGTTATGTGGACCTGATGACCGACGAGAGTGCGCGCAAGCGCTTCGTCACGCGCAGCCATGCGCTCTCCAGCATCCGCGACTTCATGGTGAGCCACGGTTTCCTGGAAGTGGAAACGCCGATGCTGCACCCCATTCCCGGCGGCGCCAACGCCAAGCCGTTCAAGACGCACCACAACGCGCTCGATCAGGAGATGTTCCTGCGCATCGCGCCCGAGCTGTTCCTGAAGCGCCTGCTGGTCGGCGGTTTCGATCGCGTCTTCGAGATCAACCGCAACTTCCGCAACGAAGGCATCAGCGTCCGCCACAACCCCGAGTTCACCATGATGGAGTTCTACGCGGCGTACTGGAACTACCACGACCTGATGGACTTCAATGAGCAGCTGATCCGCCACGTGGTGAAGCAGGTGCACGGCGACACACCGCTGAGCTACAACGGCAAGCCGGTGGACGTGTACTCGCCGTTTGAACGCCTGACCATCCGCGAAGCGATCCTGAAATACACCGAGGCCGGCGAAGGCGTGGACAGCGCCGAGTGGCTGATTCCTGCGCTGAAAAAGCTGGGCCTGTCGGAACAGAAACACCAGCTCAGCGGCCGCAGCCTGGCGAGCCTGCAGGTGCTGTATTTCGAAGAGACGGTGGAAGAGAAGCTGTGGAACCCGACCTTCATCATGGAGCATCCGACGGAAATTTCGCCGCTGGCGCGCGCCAACGACGACCGTCCGGAAGTGACCGAGCGCTTCGAGCTCTACATCACCGGTCGCGAGTTCGGCAACGCCTTCTCCGAGCTGAACGACGCCGAAGACCAGGCCGCGCGCTTCCACGCGCAGGTGTCGGCCAAGGACGGCGGCGACGAAGAGGCGATGTACTACGACGCCGACTTCATCCGCGCGCTCGAATACGGCATGCCGCCCGCCGGTGGCTGCGGCATCGGCATCGACCGCCTGATGATGCTGCTGACCGACAGCCCCAGCATCCGCGACGTGATTCTGTTCCCGGCGCTGCGCCGCGAGGCTTGACCCAAGTCGCAACATGCCGCCCATGAGTTGGGCGCTGCGCTGGGTCTGGCGGCTGTTTGTGCTGGGCCTGGTGCTGGCGCTGGCCGTCAGCCTCTGGGATTACCGGGACCGCTGGCACACGCCGGGTTTCTGGTTGCGCAACTTGGTGATGCTCTGGCTCTACTGGGCGCCCCGGCTGGCCGGGCCTTTCCTGCTGATCGGCCTGGTGGGGGTCACAGTGACGGGGCGCGGGTTCCTGCGCTGGAAAGCCGGGGTGGCGGCCTTGCTGGTGGTGGTGGGCCTGTGGTCCTCGCTGGTGGAACCCGGACTTTCACGGGTGCGGCAGACGACGATCACCGGCTTGCCCCCGGGCGTCCAGCCGGTGCGCCTGGCCGTCATTGCCGACATCCACTGGGGACTGTTCTTTCGCGATCACCAGCTCGAACGCCTGGTGCGCCAGCTCAATGCGCTGGAGGTGGACGCGGTGCTGGTGGCTGGCGACTGGACCCATGAACCCCCCCTGGACTTGAAGACCGGTCTGGCCCCGCTCGCAGGGATCCGGCATCCGGTGTTCGGCGTGCTCGGTAACCACGATGTCGAGGCTCCCGGCCCGGACCTGACCGAACCGCTGCGCGAGGCGCTGCGGACCCATGGCGTGCAATTACTGGAAGGCCGGCGCGTCGCCTGGAAGGGCTGGGAGCTGGTGGGCCTGGACGATGGCTGGGGTGGCCGGCCCGACGCGCAGATTCGCGCGTTCTGGCCTGAGCCGTCCGGATCAGCCACCGGTCCGGGCAACCGCCTGGTGGTGACCCACCAGCCGGACACGGTGGCGCTGCTGCCGCCGGGTGCGGCCCACCTCTCGGTGGCCGGACACACGCACGGCGGACAGATCTGGATTCCGGGTCTCACCCCCTGGGTGCTGCGCAACACGAACACGCGGCAACCCTGGTGGAACGGCCTCTACAACACCCCGGCGGGGACGCTGCTGGTCACGCCTGGCATCGGGACGATCGGTTTGCCGGCGCGTCTGGCTGTCATGCCGACCATCGAACTGGTCGAGCTCAAGCCCTGAAGGGAAACACCCCCCTGCGCCGCTGCGCGGCTTCCCCCCTCCCTGGCGCCTTCGGCTTGGAGGGGGGACGGCCCCTTGGGCCGGCAAAGCCGGACCTTCGGCGCCCCTGGGTGGCGCTGTTTCATGCGTCGCGGGTTGCGCTCCGGTGCAGTGGAGCAACTGATGCCGTTTTGCCTTCAAAGCGATAACGGCGTTGTTCAGCCTGGTTTTCACGCTGAATGCAAAACGGCATGAGCGGCCTCAGCAGTTCAACGTCTGGATGCTCTTGCGCGGGGTGTTCTTCAACTCGTCCAGTGTGATGCGCAGCCAGTCCAGGTGTGCCTGGGCGTTTTCCTGAAGACCCAGCGTCTCTTCGGGCAGCAGGGCCACCACCACCTTGCAGCGCAGCGTGGTGCCCACGGGCAGTTGCGAAGACGGGCGCAGGCCGCCCGCCACGATGCTCGTGGCCGCGGCCACCGCCTGCGCCGACCGGACCGGTCCTTCCATCAACAGGGCAAAGCTGCGGTCATCCACGCGGGCGGCGGTGTCCACATCGCGTGCGACCGAGCGCAGCAGCGAGCCGGTGAGCACCAGGGCGCGGTCGGCCACCTCGCGGCCGTGCTCCTGCACGAACCAGGCGTGGTTGTCCAGGTCGATCAGCAGCAGCGCGCTGTGGTGGCGGTAGCGCTGGGCCCGGATCAGGCTCTCGTGCAGGCGCAGCATGAAGTTGTGGCGGTTGGTCAGGCCGGTGAGCGGTTCCGTCAGGGCGAGCGCCTTGGCCCGCGCCTGCGCCTCGTGTTGCATGGACGAGCGTTGCAGCAGCGCGTACATCAGCAGCGGGGCCTCGATGGCGGCGGCGATCACCATGCCGTACTGGGACAGAAAGCCCGAGGACATCAGGCCGAAGTTGCGCAGCACCGGCAGCGCGCCGGCCAGCAGGACCGGCAGGATGCCCAGTGCGATCCAGCGCACCCAGCGGTCCCCGGTGCGCCAGGCGGCCCAGAGCATGGCGTAGACCACGGCCATGGTCAGCGACCCTGCCACGTTGATGGCCTGAAAGCTCCACTGATCGAGCACCAGTTGGTCCCAGACCACCAGCACCAGCAAGACGGCCGCCAGCGCCAGCGAGATGCGGTCCAGCCAGCGGCCGATGCGGCGTGGCTGCACGACATGGCGCACAAACAGCAGGCCTGCAACGGCCGCCAGCGGCAGCAGAACGAACTCGGCCGAACCGTTCAGGTATGGTGCGTTGGGCCACAGAAATTGACCCCCCACCCCCAGAGACGCCGCCAGCGACAGCCCGAGCAAGGTGATGTAGATGGCGTAGGCCCCGAAGCTGGTGTCCCGAAACACCAGCCCGTTGACCACCGCGATGGCTGTCAGCAGCATGGCCATGCCGAAATACCCGCCGAGCAGGAACTGCTGCAACATGCGTTGCTCGCGCAAGCGGCTGTGGCTGTGCACGACCAGCTCACCCGAAAACGGGACCCGCGCGTGCTGGATCCGCACCCAGTAGGTCACCGGGCCGTCCACTCGGGGTTCCAGCGCAAACACCGGATAGCGGTCGGGCGACGCCCAGTCCTTCACCGGCAGGCTGTCGCCCGCGTGCTGTTCCAGCCAGCTGCCGTCGGCGCGCTGGTGGTGCAGGCTGATGCGGTCGGTGCCCGAGCGGGCCAGTTCCAGCTCCCAGTGCGAACGGCTGTCTTGCGTCCAGGCGTCGAAGCGCACCCACAGCGCCGCATCGCCGGTCAGGCGCACGCGGTGCAGGCTGTCGCGCACCACAAAGGGCAGTTCAGCGTACCGCTGCGCGACCTCCCGCACACTGGATTGGCCCGACGCATCCACCCACCAGGTGCTGCGCCCCGCCAGCGGCACGCTGGACTGCTCGCCGTCGAGCACCACCACCGGTGTGGAGGTGCTGCCGGGGGTGTGCGCTGCGAAGGGCCCGCCCGATGGCGACAGCGCCAGCCAGACCAGACAGGTCAGCAGAAAAAACCAGGCCCTTCGCGGTCTGGAAAGAGGAGCGCTGGAGGTGAGAGGTGCCTGGAGCGGGGTCGGCATGCCCGGATTGTGGCGTGCGGCCGGAAGCGCGCAGCGTGCAAAGTTGGCGTAGCCCCCGCTTATCGACGCGGTTGCAGCCGTTTGACCACAGGGTCAGACAGAAAAAAGCCCCGGACGGCACGGTGGCCATCCGGGGCATTCTTTGAGTGTGGAGCCGCTGGCGTCAGGCGAAAGCGGCCAGCGCCTTGCGCATCTTCTTCATGGCCGCGACCTCGATCTGGCGCACGCGCTCGGCGCTCACACCGTATTCGGCCGCCAGTTCGTGCAGCGTCATGCCGCCCGAGCCGTCATCGTTCACCTTGAGCCAGCGCTCGGTCACGATGCGGCGCGAACGGTCGTCGAGCTCGCTCATGGCGGTGGCGATGCCTTCGGTGGCCAGCACGTCGCGCTGCGCCGACTCGATCATTGCCGTGGGTTCGTGCGTCGCGTCGGCCAGGAAGGCAATGGGACCGAAGCTGTCTTCACCGTCATCGCCCGGGCTCGGGTCCAGCACCACGTCGCCGCCGGAAAGCCGTGTTTCCATTTCGCGCACTTCTTCCGGCTTGACCTTCAGGTCGCGAGCGACCAAGTCCACTTCGCCATCCGAAAACGCTTCACGGTGCGTGTCGCCGTCCAGCGCTTCGGCACGGAAGCCCTGTTTCATCGAGCGCAGGTTGAAAAACAGCTTGCGCTGGGCCTTGGTGGTCGCCACCTTGACCATACGCCAGTTCTTCAGGATGTACTCGTGGATCTCAGCCTTGATCCAGTGCATGGCGTAGCTCACCAAGCGCACGCCCTGTTCGGGATCGAAGCGCTTGACCGCTTTCATCAGGCCGACGTTGCCCTCCTGGATCAGGTCGCCGTGCGGCAGGCCATAACCCAGGTACTGGCGGGCGATCGACACCACCAGCCGCAGGTGCGACATCACCAGCTGCCCGGCAGCGTCGATATCGTTGTGGTCGCGCAGGCGGCGCGCAGCGCCCTGTTCCTCTTCCAGCGTCAACAGCGGCATGCGGTTGACGGCCGAAATGTAGGCGTCCAGGTTGCCCAGCGCGGGCAGCGTCAGCGAACGGCTCGCCCACGGGCTGGCCACGGCCAGTGTGGCGGACGGCAGGGCGGTGGGTGCAAGTAGTGCAGTGGTCATATAGAAGAACCCTCCTCAGGTTGGTCTTTCTCAAATATTAGCACTCCATATGAGTGAGTGCTAATTGAATAGTTCCATGGCCTCCATGCCAGGGGGCTATCGGGGGTTGAAGGCCACCCGAGAGTTGGCCATCGACCTGGGTGTTCAGTTTGTAAGTCGTTGATTCAAAACAACTTCCATCTCGCATCGAGCGGAGTCGGGCGGGTCCGGGACATCGGGGCCACGGTCGATGCCGGCGGCAAGGCGGCGACGGGTGGTGGTGTGGGCAGTGGCACCGGACTGCCCGGGCGGCCCCGGAAGCTGAGGCCGGGTGGCGGAGACTGTGAGATTCGAACTCACGGACGGTTGCCCGTCGGCAGTTTTCAAGACTGCTGGTTTAAACCACTCACCCAAGTCTCCGGATGCGGTTGTTGCGACCGGGATTTTAGCCTGTGGCCTGCCGGATCGCAGACCCACGCCCGGGAATCAGGCGGTGGTCGTTTCGCTGACCGGGGTTTCCTGGCGCAGCATGCCGCGGGTCTCAATGAAGCGCACCACCTCGGCCACGCCTTCCCGGGTCTTGAGGTTGGTCATGACCCAAGGGCGGCGTGCCGCGTCGGGCCGCATGCGGGCGGTGTCGGCCTTCATCACCTCCAGGTCGGCACCCACGTGGGGCGCGAGGTCGGTCTTGTTGATGACAAAGAGGTCGCTCTTGGTGATGCCGGGGCCGCCCTTGCGCGGAATCTTTTCGCCCGCGGCGACGTCGATCACGTAGATGGTGAGGTCGCTCAGTTCGGGGCTGAAGGTGGCGGCCAGGTTGTCGCCACCGCTCTCCACGAACACGATGTCGGCGTTGGGGTGTTCCGCCAGCATGCGGTCGATGGCTTCGAGGTTGATGGAGCAGTCTTCGCGGATCGCGGTGTGTGGACAGCCGCCGGTCTCCACACCCATGATGCGGTCCGCCGGCAGTGCGCCGCTGACGGTCAGCAGGCGCTGGTCTTCCTTGGTGTAGATGTCGTTGGTGATGGCAATCAGATCGTACTGATCGCGCATCGCCTTGCAGAGCATTTCGAGCAACGTGGTCTTGCCGGAGCCGACCGGGCCGCCAATGCCCACGCGCAGCGGGGGCAGGTGTTTGGTGCGGTTCGGGATGTGGTGCAGGGCGCTCATGGGATGTACCTTGGTGGGGGCTTCGACGGGCTCAGGCCGAACGGGGAAATCAGGACCGGAAGAGTCTGGAGTATTGGACTTCGTGGCGCGCCGAATGGATGGCGAGCAGGGGCGTGAAGGCTTGGCGCGTGTCGTCGGTCAATCCGAGCGCGTGGTCCACCGCGATGGGGATCTCGCGCGCCAGCCGCGCCAGCATGCGCTGGCCCGCGCTCTGGCCCAGCGGCACGGATTTGATGGCCGCCTGCACCATGTTTTCGGCCCAGCCGAAGGCGAATCCGATGACGCTGTCGCGCACGCTGGCATCGGTGCTGGCGGCGGCACAGGCCATGGCCACGGGGTAGCTGGCGGGGTTGAGCCCGGCCGACTGCAGGCGCTGAAACACGCCCGCGCCGAGCTCGCCCAGATTGCGCGCCCACTCCAGCAGTGAGCGGCCCATCTGTTCGGTCTGCAGGCGGAACTCCGACGTTTCGCGGGTTTGCAGCACCCAGGCGTTGAGTGCCTGGATGCGGGCCAGATCGTCGGCGCGCCAGGCGGGGATGGCCTGGGCCACCACGGCCAGGTCGGTCCTGGCCAGGCCCAGGTGCAACTGGTCGATGAGCCATCGGGCTGCGCTGGCCTCGTCGCTCACCAGGCCCGCGTCGACCGCGGCTTCCAGACCTTCGGAGTAGGAGAAACCGCCCACCGGCAAGGCCGGTGAGGCCAGCCACAGGATCTGCAGCAAACCCGCGGCCGAGCGCGGTGACGAGCCGGCGCCGGCCTCAGCCGTGTCCATGTCCAGCGGCGTGGTCGTGCCCGTGCGCATGGTGGTCGTGACCATGGGTATGGGTCTGGTCGCCATGGGCATGGCCGTGCCCGCCGGCGTGCTGCTGCCCGTAGGCGCCGCCCTCGGGTTCGAACGGTTCGCGCACCTCGGCCACGGTCAGGTGCATGGCCCGCAGCATGTCGGCCAGCACGTGGTCGGGTTCGATCTTGAGGTGGTCGGGTTGCAGTTCGATGGGCACGTGGCGGTTGCCCAGGTGGTAGGCGGCGCGCATGAGGTCGAAGGCGCCGCTGTGTTCGTGGTGGTGATCGTGCGCGGTGCAGGCGGTGATCTTCAGCACGGTTTGCGGCGCGGCGACCACGCGGATGAGTGAGCCGTCCTGCGTGATCAGCACGTCACCGCCGCGCACCACGCTGCCGCGCGGCAAGAACACGCCCACCGTTCGCCCGTTGGAGGCGGTGGCGTCGAAACGGCTTTTCTGGCGCACATCCCAGTCCAGCTCCAGGTGCGCGGCGCGGCGCACCAGCACCGGGGCGAGACCCTGGCCTTGCGGGATGAGCTTGGAAGCTTGAAGCATAAAAATACGAGCGATAAAGTTCTAGAACAGGAAGTATCGCTGAGCCATCGGAAGTTTGCTGGCGGGCTCGCAGGTCAGCAGCACGCCGTCGGCGCGCACGGTGTAGCGCTGCGGGTCGATCTCCATCTTCGGCAGGTAGCTGTTGTGCACCATGCTCGTCTTGGTGACGCTGCGGCAGTTCTGCACCGCCACGGTGGCTTTCTGCAGGCCGTAGCGCTCGCCCACGCCCGCGCGCAGGCCGGCCTGCGAAACGAAAGTGAGGCTGCCTTTCGCGAGTGCGCTGCCGAAAGCGCCGAACTGCGGCCGGTAGTGCACCGGCTGAGGTGTCGGTATCGAGGCGTTCGGGTCGCCCATGGCGGCCAGCGCGATGCTGCCGCCCTTCAAGACCAGGGCGGGCTTGACGCCGAAGAAGGCGGGTTTCCAGACCACGAGGTCGGCCCACTTGCCGACTTCGAGCGAACCCACGATGTGCGACATGCCGTGCGCGATGGCCGGGTTGATAGTGTATTTGGCGATGTAGCGCTTGACGCGGAAGTTGTCGTTGCGTGAACTGTCTTCGGGCAGCGTGCCGCGCTGGCTCTTCATCTTGTCGGCCGTCTGCCAGGTGCGGATCACCACCTCGCCGACGCGGCCCATGGCCTGGCTGTCGCTGCTCATGATGCTGATCGCGCCCATGTCGTGCAGGATGTCCTCGGCCGCAATCGTCTCGCGGCGGATGCGGCTTTCGGCGAAGGCCAGGTCTTCCGGAATCGACGCGTCCAGGTGGTGGCAGACCATCAGCATGTCGACGTGTTCGTCGAGCGTGTTGACGGTGTAGGGCATGGTCGGGTTGGTCGAGGAGGGCAGGAAGTTGGCCTCGCCGACCACGCGGATGATGTCGGGCGCGTGGCCGCCGCCCGCGCCTTCGGTGTGGAAGGCGCAGAGCGTGCGGCCCTTGGTGGCGGCGATGGTGTCTTCCACGAAACCCGATTCGTTGAGCGTGTCGGAGTGGATCGCCACCTGGGTGTCGGTCTCCTCGGCCACGTCCAGGCAGTTGCTGATGGCGCTCGGCGTGGTGCCCCAGTCTTCGTGCAGTTTGAGGCCGATGGCGCCGGCCTCGACCTGCTCGCGCAGCGGCGCCGGCTGGCTGGCGTTGCCCTTGCCCAGAAAGCCCAGGTTCATGGCGAAGCCGTCGGCCGCCTGCAGCATGCGCTCGATGTGCCAGGGGCCGGGTGTGCAGGTGGTGGCGAAGGTACCGGTGGCCGGGCCGGTGCCGCCGCCGAGCATGGTGGTCACGCCCGAGGCCAGGGCCTCGTCGATCTGCTGCGGGCAGATGAAGTGGATGTGGCTGTCGATGCCGCCGGCGGTGACGATGCTGCCCTCGCAGCTGATGACCTCGGTGCCCGGGCCGATGACGATGTCCACGCCGGGCATGGTGTCGGGGTTGCCCGACTTGCCGATGGCCACGATGCTGCCGCCCTTGAGGCCGATGTCGGCCTTGACGATGCCCCAGTGGTCGATGATGAGCGCGTTGGTCAGCACCGTGTCCACCGCGCCTTCGGCACGGGTTCTTTGCGACTGCGCCATGCCGTCGCGGATGGTCTTGCCGCCGCCAAACTTGGCTTCTTCGCCGTAGCCGCCCGCAGCCAGGGTGAAGTCTTTTTCCACTTCCACGATCAGGCCGGTGTCGGCCAGGCGGACACGGTCGCCGACGGTGGGGCCGAACATGTCGGCGTAGGCGCTGCGAGGAATGCTTGCCATGGTCTCAGCTCTTTCTGTGTTCTCTTAAACGGCGCCAGCCGCCGGGCCGCCCCAAGGCAGGCGCGCGCCCCCTCGGGGGGGGGGCAGTGAATACACGCAGTGATGAAAGTGGGGGCGTCATGCTTTGCCTTGCACCAGCCCGCGAAAGCCGATGACGACGCGGTCGCCCGCAAAGTCCACCAGCTCCACCGTGCGTTGTTGTCCGGGCTCGAAGCGCACGGCGGTGCCGGCCGCGATGTTCAGGCGCATGCCTTTCGCGGCGACGCGATCGAAGCTCAGCGCGGCGTTGGTTTCGGCAAAGTGGTAATGCGAGCCCACCTGCACCGGCCGGTTGGCGGTGTTCTGCACCACCAGCGTGAGCGTGCGGCGGCCGGGGTTGAGGTCGTGTTCGCCCGCGTCCACCAAGTATTCACCGGGGATCATGGCCGCCCCTCACTTCTTCGACAGCCAGACCGCCAGCGCGATCAGGCCAGCCACCGCCACAAAACCCAGCGCGTCGGTGGGGTGCCAGTGGCTGCCGAACAGGCCATGACCATCGTGGGCGAAGGCGGGCAGGGCGGTCAAGGCGGCGATCGCGAGCAGTGATTGAGATTTCATCGAGTACTCCAGAAGAGATAACAGTCGAGGGAAGTGTCTGGTTCAAGGATGCGGTGGAACCGGCTTCGCCGGTCCACTCGCATCGCCCCCTTGAGGGGGGCGCGCGCAGCGCGGCAGGGGTGGGTCAAATACTGCGGCGCGGGGAGTTAAACGATCGGATCGTGCACCGTCACCAGCTTGGTGCCATCCGGGAACGTGGCCTCCACCTGAATGTCCGGGATCATTTCGGCAATGCCCTCCATCACGTCGGCGCGCGTGAGCACGTTGCGGCCTTCGCTCATGAGCTGGGCCACGGTCTTGCCGTCGCGGGCGCCTTCCATCACCGCGGCGCTGATCAGGGCCACGGCCTCGGGGTAGTTGAGCTTCAGGCCACGCGCCTTGCGCCGCTCGGCCAGCAGGGCGGCGGTGAAGATCAGCAGCTTGTCTTTCTCTCGGGGGGTGAGTTCCATGGGGCGTTCGGCGGTCGGTTGATGATGCTGTCGAGCAAATTCCGTGCCCTTCCCCTCAAAGGCGGGCCAGCAGCTCGGCCTTCTTGGTGCTGAATTCGGTGTCGGTCAGCAGGCCTTTGGCGTGCAGGCCGGCCAGGCGTTCGATGGCTGCAAAGATGTCTGGCGAACCGGTGTCGGGTGGGTTGTTGGGTTGGAAGCCGCCTGACAGCGGCGCCTGGGCTGGCACGGCCATGCCGTCGCGCGAGACCACGGGCAGGCTGGCCACGTCGATCAGGCCGTACTGGCTGGAGAACGACAGCGTGCCGCCGGCGGATTGCTGCTGCGAAAAACCGCCGATCTGGTGGTCCATCGTGTCGTACACCGTCACCGAGCCATGGACTTCGATCGCCAGGCGCCGCGCCTGCGCGAAATAGGCGTAGCGCACGTTGTTCTGGGCGCCGGTGCTGTTGGGCCAGCGCAGGTCGGCGGGCCACCAGTCGCCGCTGGTGCCGGGTGCGGGCGGCACAAACAGGCTGTTGGCGCCAAAGCCGTTGTCGCTCTGGCTTTGCAGGCCATCGCCAGCGTGGTTGGCCTGGATCTGGTTGTAGGCGCTGCCGCCCTGGCTCTGGCTTTGAAAGCTGCCGCTGCGCAGCAGGTCGGGCTGGTTGGCGATCAGGTCGGACAGCTCGCTGCACAGGTTGTCGACCCGGCCCTTCAGGTAGTTGTTGAACATGTCCGACACCATGGTCATGCCGCCGCGCATCCACTGGCCCGAACCGCTGAATTCGGGGTGGTTGAACTGGGCCATGCTGCCGTTGCCGTTGATCACGGATTCGAGCATGGAGAGCGTGGCTTCAAAACTGAAGCCGTGGCGCTGGGCGATGTCGTTGAGGGTCTGCTGACCCTGGGGGGAGAGTTGTCGCATGCTGAAGGTGTCCGACCGGTGATGGACGTTGCAGTTTCGCAGAAGCCTGTGATGCAAACAGCCGTGGCATGAAAGCTGCACAAAGCCCCGGGTGAATTCCGAGCCCGCCATCACTGCCCCCATCGATCCACCGCCGGGCCGCCCCAAGGTGGATCAGCCCCCGCGGGGGGCAGCGACCCGCGCAGCGGCGGAGAGTGGGGGCAATGACCCGGCGCCACAACGCATCATCAAGGTGCGCCGCGACTACAACAGCTGGGTCGGCAGCGAGACGATGGAAGACTACGCGCTGCGCTACACACCGCAGCGCTTTCGCAAGTGGAGCGAATGGCGCGTGGCCAACACGGCGTTTGGTGCCGCCTCGTTCCTGATCCTGGAAGCGGTGGGCGCCACGCTGCTGGTGCAGTACGGCTTTGTCAATGCGTTCTGGGCCATCCTGGTCACAGGACTGATCATCTTCCTGGCCGGCCTGCCCATCAGCATCTACGCCGCGCGCTACGGCGTGGACATGGACCTGCTCACGCGCGGCGCTGGCTTTGGCTACATCGGCTCGACCATCACCTCGCTGATCTACGCCTCGTTCACCTTCATCTTCTTCGCGCTCGAAGCGGCGGTCATGGCCTACGCGCTGGAGCTGGCGCTGGACATCCCACCGGCCTGGGGCTACCTGATCTGCGCGCTGGTGGTGATCCCGCTGGTGACCTACGGGGTTTCGGTCATCAGCCGCTTCCAGGTCTGGACCCAGCCGCTGTGGCTGGTGATGATGCTGGTGCCCTTCGTGGCGGTGTGGATGCTCGATCCTGGTGCATTCTCCAATGTGGTGCATTACGGTGGCGAGTCTGGTGCGGGCGCAGTCTTTGATTGGCACCTGTTTGGTGCCGCTCTCACGGTCGGCATCGCGCTTATCACGCAGATGGGCGAGCAGGCCGACTACCTGCGCTTCATGCCGGCGCCCGAAAATGGCAAGGCCTGGCGCTGGTGGGCCGGCGTGCTGGCCGGCGGGCCGGGCTGGGTGATCCTGGGGGTGCTCAAGATGCTGGGCGGCGCGCTGCTCGCCTACCTGGCCATCAGCCACATGGTGCCGCCCGACCGCGCCGTGGACCCGAACCAGATGTACCTCGCGGCCTACGAGTACGTGTTCCCGAACTACGGCTGGGCGGTGGTGGCGACGGCGCTGTTCGTGGTGGTGTCGCAGCTCAAGATCAACGTCACCAACGCCTATGCCGGCTCGCTGGCCTGGAGCAACTTCTTCTCGCGCCTCACGCACAGCCACCCGGGCCGCGTGGTCTGGGTGGTGTTCAACACCCTGATCGCCTTCATGCTGATGGAGATGAACGTGTTCCGCGCGCTGGGCGAGGTGCTGGGGCTCTACAGCAACCTCGCCATCGCCTGGATCATGGCCGTGGTGGCCGACCTGGTGATCAACAAGCCGCTGGGCTGGAGCCCGCCGGGCATCGAGTTCAAACGCGCGCACCTGTACGACATCAACCCCGTGGGCGTGGGCGCCATGGGCCTGGCTTCGGCGCTGTCGATCACGGCCCACATGGGCCTGATGGGTGACACGGCGCAGGCGTTTTCGGCGGTGATTGCGATGGTGACGGCGCTGGTGGCGTCGCCGCTGATCGCATGGGCGACGCAGGGGAAGTACTACATCGCACGACAAAGCGAAACCTGCGGAGGAAGATCGTGCGAAGGATGCGACGTGAAAGGGGGAGGCCACCCAGAAACACCGCGGAACGGGCTTCGCCCGGCCGCGGGTGTTGCCCCCCTGGAGGGGGATGACGCCGCAGGCGGCGCGGGGGGTGCATCCAAGTCCAGCGCGGGGGGTGTTCTCAAGTGCGTGATTTGCGAGCGCGAGTACGAAGCGCCCGACATGGCGCACTGCCCAGCGTATCAAGGCCACATCTGTTCGCTCTGCTGCACGCTCGATGCGCGCTGCGGCGACCTCTGCAAACCCCACGCGCGCCTCTCCGAGCAGTGGCAGGGCGCCTTGCGCACGGTGCTGCCGCAGCGTATGTGGCCTTACCTAGAAGCAGGCCTGGCGCATTACCTGTTGCTGATGCTGGTGGTGGCGCCGGTGCTCGCGGCGGTGCTCGGGCTCTTGTACCGGCAGCAGGTGCAAGGCCTCGGGCAGGGGCTCGAAGCCGTGGCCGACGCGAGCCTGCTCGATGCCGCGCTGCGCACCGGTTTCTTGCGGGTCTACGCCGTGCTGCTGCTGATCGCGGCCACGGTGGCCTGGTGGCTGGTGCTGGCGCACAAGAGCCGCGAGGTGGCGCAGGAAGAGTCGAACCGCCAGACGCGCCTGCTCATGCACGAGATCGAGTCGCACCGCCAGACCGATCAACAGCTCCAGCGCGCGCGCCAGGCCGCCGACCTGGCCAACCAGGCCAAGAGCCGCTACATCAGCACCATCAGCCACGAGCTGCGCACGCCGCTCAACAGCATCCTCGGTTACGCCCAGCTGCTGCAGGAAGACGACGACATCGCGCCGCACCGCGCGCAGGCCATCAAGGTCATCCACCGCGGCGGCGAACACCTGCTGTCGCTGATCGAAGGCACGCTGGACATCGCGCGCATCGAGTCCGGCAAGCTCAAGCTCGATGTGAAACCCATGGCCTTTGCCGACGCCATGCAGGAGGTGGCGAGCATGTTCGAGCTGCAGGCCGCGGCCAAGGGCCTGCGCTTCACGTTCGAAAGCGGCAGCCGCCTGCCCGACGCCGTGCGCGCCGACGAGAAGCGTCTGCGCCAGATCCTCATCAACCTGCTGGGCAACGCGGTGAAGTTCACGCGCCAGGGCGAGGTGCGGCTGCGTGTGGCGCACGCGCGCGAGATGGCCGTGTTCGAGGTGCACGACACCGGCCCTGGCATGGCCGCGCAGGAACTCGACCGGGTGTTCGAACCCTTCGCGCGCGGCCAGGCCGAGGCCGCTGCCGCGACCGGTACGGGCAGCACCGGCACCGGCACCGGTCTGGGCCTGACCATCGCAAAAATGCTGACCGACCTCATGGGCGGCGAGATGACGGTGCGCAGCACCCTGGGCGAAGGCACGGTGTTCAGCGTGCGCCTGTTCCTGCCCGAGCTGCACGGCGCCGTGGTGCGGCGCGAGACGGTGGCGCCTTCGATCACCGCCTACGAGGGCGATCGCCGGCGCGTGCTGGTGGTGGACAACGAAGAGAGCGACCGCGAACTGATTGCGCGCTGGCTTCAGCCGCTGGGCTTCGAGGTGCTGCTCGCCACCAGCGGCCACGACGCGCTGGCCATGCTCGACGCGCTGAATCCGGCGGGCGAGGGCGCACCCCACGCCATCTTCATGGACCTCGCCATGCCCGGCATCGATGGCTGGGAAACTCTGCGCCGCCTGCGCGCCCGCGACTGGGGTGGGGTGCCGCTGGCCATCGTCTCGGCCAACGCCTTCGACAAGGGCCTGGACAACGACCTGGGCCACAGCCCGCAGGACTTCTTCGTCAAGCCGGTGCGGCGCGACGACCTGCTGGCCTGGCTGGGGCAGCGCCTGGGCCTTCAGTGGGTCACTGCGGAGGGTGCAGTGCAGACTGGGCAGCGGGCGCATGCGCCCCAGGCACCGGCGGCCAGCAGCGCGGCCGAGCTGGCGCCGCTGCTGGAGCTGGTGCGACTGGGTTACTACAAGGGCATCGTCAACTGGCTCGACGACTGGGTGCGCCAGCGCCCCGAGCAGGCCGACTTTGCGCAGGGCCTGCGCACGCTGGCGCGCGAGTTCCGTTTCGAGGCCATTGAGCAACGTCTGCAACAAAGCGCCACGCTTCCATGAGCACCGATACCCCCTTCCCAGAGCGCCAGTCGGCGCAGCTGCCGCCGCCAGACGCGCTGGTGGTGCTGATCGTGGACGACGTGCCCGACAACGTCGCCCCGCTGCACGACGCGCTCGACGAAGCCGGCTACACCGTGCTGGTCGCACTTGATGGCGAGTCCGCCATCCGCCGTGCGCGTCAGGCCCTGCCCGATGTGATCCTGCTCGACGCGGTGATGCCCGGCATCAACGGCTTCGAGGTCGCCCGCCGACTCAAGGCCGACCCGGCCACGGCTGCCATTCCGATCATCTTCATGACCGGCCTCACTGAGACCGAGCACCTGGTGGCCGCGCTCGACGCCGGGGGCGCGGACTACGTGACCAAGCCCATCAAGCCGCGCGAGGTGATGGCGCGCATGGGTGTGCACCTGCGCACCGCGCGCCACGTGCGCCAGGGGGCGGTCGAGCGCAGCCAGGCGCGCTACGCGCTCGACGCCTTCGGCTACGCCACGATCACCGTGCGCGAGCGCGACGGCCGCCTGATGTGGCAGACGCCGCTGGCGCGCGACCTGCTGCAGCGCTACTGCGGCACCACCGCACCCGAGACACCGGCCGTGGTGCTGCAGTGGCTGCGCCGCCACCTGGGTGAAGCGCAGGCCCAGCGCGAGCCGCCGCGCCTCACGCTCGACCACGGCCCGCGCCGCCTCACCTTCCGGCTGCACCAGCGCGTGGGCGACCAGGACGGTTCCGATGCCATCGAAGCGCCGGGCGAGGGCGGCGACTGGCTGATCGTGATGCAGGAAACGTCGGACGCCAGTGTGCTCGAAGCCATGGGCCAGGCCTTTGGCCTCACCGCGCGCGAGGCCGAAGTCCTGTACTGGGTGGCCAAGGGCAAGATCAACCGCGACATCGGCGACATCCTCGGATCGAGCCCCGCCACGGTGAAGAAACATCTGGAGCGCATCTACGCCAAGCTCGGCGTGGAAACCCGCACCGCCGCCGCCGCCATGGCGATCAACCGCGTGCCGCTGCTGCAGCCGCAGCACGGGGGCTGAGGCGTCCATACGCCCACATACGCCACCCGGCGTACATACGCCGATCCGGGTTCTCCCTAGCATCCGTCTGTCCGCTGTGAAACGCCCGAACAAGGGAGACAACGGCGGCAAGAGTCACCCCCTCAACGGAAGTTTTCGAACCTGGAGAAGTCTTCATGATGCAACGTCGATTCACCCTCAAAGCCCTGACGGTCGCAACCGCCCTGGGCGCGTTTGGTCTTTCCGCCCACGCTGCCGACACCATCAAGGTCGGTGTGCTGCACAGCCTGTCGGGCACGATGGCCATTTCGGAAACCGTGCTGAAAGACGTGGCCCTGATGGCCATCGACGAGATCAACGCCAAGGGTGGCGTGATGGGCAAGAAGCTGGAGCCCGTGGTGGTCGACCCAGCTTCCAACTGGCCGCTGTTCGCCGAAAAGGCCAAGCAACTGATCGACCAGGACAAGGTCGCCGCCGTGTTCGGCTGCTGGACCTCGGTGTCGCGCAAGTCGGTGCTGCCGGTGTTCGAAGAGAAGAACAACCTGTTGTTCTACCCGGTGCAGTACGAAGGCGAAGAGCTGTCCAAGAACGTGTTCTACACCGGTGCTGCGCCCAACCAGCAGGCCATTCCCGCGGTGGAATACCTGATGAGCAAGGACGGCGGCTCGGCCAAGCGCTGGGTACTGCTGGGCACCGACTACGTGTACCCCCGCACGACCAACAAGATCCTGCGCGCCTTCCTGAAAGCCAAGGGCGTGAAGGACGAGGACATCATGGAGGAGTACACCCCCTTCGGTCACTCCGACTACCAGACCATCATCGCCAACATCAAGAAGTTCGCCGCTGCGGGCAAGAAGACGGCTGTGGTCTCCACCATCAACGGCGACTCCAACGTGCCGTTCTACAAGGAACTGGGCAACGCCGGCCTGTCGGCCAAGGACGTTCCGGTGGTCGCTTTCTCTGTGGGTGAAGAAGAGCTGCGTGGTGTGGACACCAAGCCGCTGGTGGGCCACCTGGCCGCCTGGAACTACTTCATGAGCGTGAAGAACCCGACCAACGCCGAGTTCACCAAGAAGTGGGCCGCCTACGCCAAGGCCAAGGGCATCGCCGGTCACAAGGACAAGCCGCTGACCAACGACCCGATGGAAGCCACCTACATCGGCATCAACATGTGGGCGCAGGCGGTCGAGAAGGCCAAGAGCACCGACACCGACAAGGTGATCGCCGCCATGGCCGGCCAGACCTTCAAGGCCCCGGGTGGCTTCACGTCCACCATGGACAAGGAAAACCACCACCTGCACAAGCCGGTGTTCATCGGTGAAGTGAAGGCCGACGGCCAGTTCAATGTGGTCTGGAAGACGCCAGGCCCGGTGGTCGCGGATCCGTGGAGCGACTACATCGCCGAAAACAAGGGCAAGAAGAACGTGCCCATGATGAAGTAAACCGGGGCTCCGGCCCTGGAGGGGCCGGGGTGCGCAGGCGCCGCCGTGTGGTGGCGCCTGCGGGCAACCCGGCCCTGATTTTTCCGTTGTTTCCCCCGAGTCTTTCTGCCCCTTGCGCAGCCAACCGAGAAAGACGGACCCATGCGTCCTTGCCCCCATTTTTCTGGCCGATTGCTGCACAGCGCCCTTCGCCTGCTGGCGGTGGGCTGCCTGGCAGCCAGCGGCCTGGCCCATGCGCTGACCCCCGCCGATGCCCAGGTGCTCGCCACCGGCGAGAGCGACGAGCGCATCGCCACCCTGAACCGGCTCGCTGTGGCGACCGACGACAAGGCCGCAGCGACCCTGATCCAGGCCATGGCCGACGAAGCCGTTCGCGTGCAGGGCACGCAGGTGCTGATCGTGCGCGATGAAGCGGCGGTTGACGCCGTGACCGGTGAAGCCGTGGCGCTCACCGACGAAGCGCAGGACGTGACCATCAACAACCGCATGCGCGGCGCGCTCGAAACCGCGCTCGCCGGCATGCAGCTCGTGGGCGGCGATCCCGAGCGCCAGCGCGAAGCGGCGCTGAGCCTGCAACGCGGCAGTTTTGACGAACCCGATGTGGCGCAGCTGCCGCTGATCGAACGCGCGCTGGTCGCTGATCTCGACCCCCAGGCCCGCCAGACGCTGGAGCTGGCGCAGGCAGCCGTGCTGCTGGCCAGCGAGGACGAGGCGCAGCGCCTCGCCGCCGCGCAGAAGCTGGGCGAGACGCGCAAACCCGAGGTGCGCCCGCTGTTGCTGCAACGCCTGGAAAGCGAAACCAGCACCGCCGTCAAAGGCGCCCTGCAATCGTCGCTGGAGGCACTGGACCGCACGCTCGCCATCGGCAGCGCACTGGCGCAGGCCTTCACCGGCATCAGCCTGGGCAGCATCCTGCTGCTGGCCGCGCTCGGCCTGGCCATCACCTACGGCCTCATGGGCGTGATCAACATGGCGCACGGCGAGCTGATCATGATCGGCGCCTACGCCACCTGGGGTGTACAGGCGCTGTTCCGCAACTACCTGCCGGGTGCGTTCGACTGGTACCTGCTGGCCGCGCTGCCGGTCGCTTTCATGGCATCGGCCCTGGTTGGCGCGGCGATGGAGCGCACCGTGATCCGCTTCCTCTACGGCCGCCCCCTGGAAACCCTGCTCGCGACCTGGGGCATTTCGCTGGTGCTGATGCAGGGTGTGCGCAGCCTGTTCGGTGCGCAGAACGTGGGGGTTGAAAACCCGAGCTGGATGAGCGGCGGCGTCACCCTGCTGGGCAACCTGAACCTGCCCTGGAACCGCATCGTCATCATCGGTTTTGCGGCGGCCGTGCTGATCGGCGTGACGCTGCTGATCACCCGCACGCGGCTGGGCCTGTTCGTGCGCGGCGTGACGCAGAACCGGCCCATCGCTTCGTGCATGGGCGTGAACACCGCGCGCATCGACACCTACGCGTTTGCATTGGGCTCTGGCATCGCCGGCCTGGCGGGCTGCGCACTGAGCCAGATCGGCAACGTCGGGCCGGACCTGGGCCAGAACTACATCGTGGACTCGTTCATGGTGGTGGTTCTGGGCGGTGTGGGCCAGCTCGCCGGCACGGTCTACGCCGCACTCGGCCTGGGCCTGCTCAACAAGTTCATCGAAGGCTGGGCCGGCGCCGTGCTGGCCAAGATCGCGGTGCTGGTCTTCATCATTGTCTTCATCCAGAAGCGGCCGCAAGGGATCTTTGCCATGAAGGGCCGGAGTGCCGAAGCATGACCAACATGACCACACCCCCCGTTCCCGCGTCCGTCACGCTGCCGCACGCCGGCCCGCTGCTCACCCGCACCGGCTGGAGCGCCTTCGCCGTGGCACTCCTGGTGGTCTGCGCCGTGGCGCCGCTGCTCAACCTGTTCGTGCCCGAAGGCAGCGCCTTCCACCTCTCCGACTACATGGTGGGCCTGCTGGGCAAGATCATGTGTTACGCCATCTGCGCGCTGGCCATGGACCTGATCTGGGGCTACACCGGCATCCTGAGCCTGGGCCATGGCCTGTTCTTTGCGCTCGGCGGCTACGTGATGGGCATGTACCTCATGCGCCAGATCGGCACCGACGGCAACTACAAGAGCGAGCTGCCCGACTTCATGGTGTTCCTGGACTGGAAGGAGCTGCCCTGGCACTGGGCGCTGTCCGACAGCTTCATCGCCACGCTACTGCTGATCGTGCTGGTTCCGGGCGCCGTGGCCTTCGTGTTCGGCTACTTCGCCTTCCGATCGCGCATCAAGGGCGTGTATTTCTCCATCATCACCCAGGCCCTCACCTTCGCCGCGCTGCTGCTGTTCTTCCGCAACGAGACCGGCCTGGGCGGCAACAACGGTTTCACCGATTTCAAGCGCATCCTCGGCATGCCGCTGGCCACGCAGAACATGCGCATGACGCTGTTCGTGCTCACCGGCCTCACGCTGCTGGGTTTCTTCCTGTGGGCGCGCTGGCTGGTCAACAGCAAGTTCGGCCGCGTGCTGCAGGCCGTGCGCGACGCCGAGAGCCGCGTCATGTTCTGCGGCTACAACCCGCTGCCCTACAAGCTCACCATCTGGACGATTTCGGCCGTGATGTGCGGCATCGCCGGGGCGCTGTACGTGCCGCAGGTCGGCATCATCAACCCCGGTGAAATGAGCACCGCGGCCAGCATCGAGATCGCGGTCTGGGCCGCGGTGGGTGGCCGCGCCACGCTGGTCGGCCCCATCATCGGCGCCTTCATCGTCAACGGCGCCAAGAGCTGGCTCACCGTGACCTTCCCCGAGTTCTGGCTCTACTTCCTCGGCGCGCTGTTCATCGCGGTCACGCTGTGGATGCCGCAGGGTGTGGTGGGTCTGGTGAAGAAAATCCGTGGAGCGAGAGCATGACGCCCGACCTGATGGAAGAAGGCGCGCAGCGCTACGAGAAACTGCAGACCGCGGGCGTGCTGGGCCGGACCGAATCGGGTGGCCGCACCGCGGCTTACGGCCGCATCCACACGCCCGGGGAAGTGGACACCACGCACGGCCGCATCCTGTACCTGGAAGACGTGCACGTCAGCTTCGACGGTTTCAAGGCCATCAACGGCCTGAGCCTGGACATCGCGCCCGGCGAGCTGCGCTGCATCATCGGCCCCAACGGCGCGGGCAAGACCACGATGATGGACATCATCACCGGCAAGACCCGGCCCGACAGTGGCCATGTGTTTTTCGGCAGCACGATCGACCTGCTGCGCTACCGCGAGCCGGAGATCGCCGCCCTAGGCATCGGCCGCAAGTTCCAGAAGCCCACAGTGTTCGAGCAGCTCAGTGTGTACGAGAACCTGGAGCTTGCGCTGGCGACCGACAAGCGCGTGCGCCACAGCATGGTGTTCCGCCCCAGCGGCGAAGAGAAAGACCGCCTCGGCGAGGTGCTGACCACCATCCACCTGGCCGACAGCGCCGCGCGTCTGGCGGGCAACCTGAGTCATGGGCAGAAGCAGTGGCTGGAGATCGGCATGCTGCTGATGCAGGACCCGAAGCTGCTGTTGCTGGACGAGCCTGTCGCTGGCATGACGGACGAGGAGACCGAGCGCACGGCGCAGCTGTTCCTGAGCTTGAAAGGCAAACATTCGCTGATGGTGGTGGAGCACGACATGAGCTTCATCCGGACCATTTCGGAGAAGGTCACGGTGTTGTGTGATGGGTCGGTGCTGGCTGAGGGGACATTGGATGAGGTGCAGGCGGATGAACGGGTGATTGAGGTTTATCTTGGGCGCTGATCTGTTGTCTCCGGTTGCCTGGTTTGGCCGGGGCGAGACCCGGCACCTCACTTCAGCCACCGAGCATGAGGAAAGAAACATGAGCCTCCTGGAAGTCAAACAAGTCAACCAGTACTACGGCGGCAGCCACATCCTGCGCAACGTCAACCTCACCGCCGAACTCGGCAAGGTCACCGTGGTGCTGGGCCGCAACGGCGTGGGCAAGACCACGTTGCTGAAATCGCTCATGGGCCTGGTGCCCATCAAGAGCGGCAGCATCACGCTCGACGGCGTGGCCATCGACAAAGCCACGCCCTACGAACGCGCCCGCATGGGTGTAGGCTTCGTGCCGCAGGGGCGCGAGATCTTTGGCCGCCTCACGGTGCAGGAAAACCTGCAGATGGGCCTGGCCTACAAGAGCGGCGGCACGCCGATCCCGGCGGAACTGTTCGAGCTGTTCCCGGTGCTCAAGCAGATGCTGGGTCGAAGAGGCGGCGATCTCTCGGGCGGTCAGCAGCAGCAGCTGGCCATCGCGCGTGCGCTGGCCGCCGGGCCGAAGCTGCTGATCCTCGACGAACCCACCGAAGGCATCCAGCCCAACATCATCAAGGACATCGGCAAGGTGATCCGCATGCTGGCCGACCGCGGCAACATGGGCATCGTGCTGGTGGAGCAGTACTACGACTTCGCCGAAGAGCTGGCCGATCAGTACGTGGTGATGGAGCGCGGCGAAGTCATCGCCAGCGGTCCTGGCAGCGAGATGCAGGCCAAGGGCGTGCGCCAGCTCGTTGCCATTTGATGGTTCGATGTCTAGCCGGAGCGCGTGCCTGAACCGGGAACAGCGTGGAACCGGCTTCGCCGGGCCGCTGCTGTTGCCCCTTGAGGGGCGGAGCGGCTACACGAAGTGAGCCGCGATGGGGGTGGGCATGTCTACCCGGTGGCATTGACTTTCGCCAGCAGACCTTCGGTTTTCGGCGGCGGCTTGTAGCCCGCTGGCAGCGACATGCCGCCCGCCGCCCGGCCCGTGGCCGCCTGTTCGCCCAGTCCCGCGTGGATGTCGGTCGTGCGGTAGCGCTCACGCAGCATCTGGGCCCGCTGCTTGAGCTCAACATGGTCCGCGATGCGGCCTTCGTAGCGCAGCAGCACCAGATGGGCCGACTCGATGAGCTTGGCGTTCAGCGTGCGCTCGCCATCGGCCAGCAGGTGTTCCACCGCGCTTTGTGGGTCGCCCTTGAGGCTGAGTGACATGGCTTCTTCGGTGAGCTTGAGGATGTCCGCGTGGGCAGCCCGGATGCGGTTGATGAAGTCCGTCCGCCCGGTGGCCGCGCAGGCCAGCAGTTCGGTGAGCGCCCGGCTGGTACAGAACCGCAGACCCATGGTGTCCACCGCAGCATCCACTTCGTAGAGCTGGATCGATCGGTTCGCGAGCCGGGTCATGAGGGCGAGCAGGTTGCTGGCGGACTCGAAATCGAACCCGGGTTCGAGGATGGTCTTGGCCATGCGCCGGACTTCATCGAGCGCGCGGGCGGTCTGGTATTCCTGAAGGGCCACCAGGGCCTGAACGACGTCGAGCAGACGGGGGATCCGGGGCTTGTCCGGGTTGCGCTCCCGCAGGCGTTCCAGATGTTCGACGCAGTGCAGCAGGCGCCGCTGGTCATTGTCGTCCAGGCGCGCAAAGGCGAGCAACACCAGGGCCTGCGGGTCGTACATCTTGGAGTCCAGGCCTATGCGGGTGGCCCGGTCGAGCAGTTCGATGCCTTCCTCGCGTTCACCGGCGTACCAGGCCATCATGCCGTGCTTGAGCAGTCGGTTGACCGACGCGGGCGTCAGCTTGGTGGACATCTTGAACGTGGCCAGCGCATTCTGGAAATTGCCGAGCTCAAACTGCGCGCGCCCCATGACGTCGTAGGCATCGGTGTAGCCCGGATCGGTCTCGATCAGGCTCTCCAGGGTGGTGGTGGCGCGTTGCGGGTAGCCGGCTTCGAGCTGCGCGCGCGCCACGCCGAGCTTGGCCCAGGGCAGGGTCTTGGCCTCGACCACGGCTTCGTAGAGTTGCTGGGCCTCGCTCAGGTGGCCGCTGCGCAGCATGAGTTCGGCACCAATGCGCGCGGCATACAGCCAGAAGGGTTTGCGCGATTCGAACCGCTGCTTGCAGAGCTGACCCGCCAGTTCGAAGTCTTCGGCCTCGATCGCGGTGAAGATGTCCTTGAGCGCCATCTTGCGCTTGCGCGCCTGGTAGATGCGTTTGACCAGGCCCATGGCGGTGTGGGGTTTGAGCAGGTAGGCGTCGAGCGCCGACTCGGCCGCCTCGGCGACCTTGCTGTAGGACGACTCCGACGTCACCATCACGAACACGGTGAAGAAGGGCAGCAGCTGGTTGCGCCGCAGGTCGTCGAGCAGGTCCTGGCCCGTCAGCTCCTCGCGCTCGAAATAGTGCTCGCAGATGACGACGTCGAAGGTGCCCATCTCCAGCTTGGTGCGGGCATCCACCAGCCTGGAGCATTGCACGATGGTGCCGACGCCGAACTCCTTGAGTTGCGACACCAGGATCGAGCGCGAGCGCGGGTTGCCGTCAATGACCAGGGCACGCGCATCGTGGAGATCGGTGTGGTGGGCGGGCATGGGCGGAGGGCGGGCGTGGATGGACGTGTGCGGACGAGGTCTTGGTGCATTTTGCCCAGCCTCGGGCGCGCGCAATCGCCGGAATTACCCGACCATGCGGGTGTTTTTCTCAGACCCGCCAGATGCGAGGCGGGGTGCCGTCCAGGCCCCAGGCGAGCGGGCGCAGGGCGGTCCAGACCTGCTGCAAGGCCGCCATCAGGGGCTCCACCAGCGGCGCCACGGCGCGCACCACCAGCATCTGCGGGTTGGGGCAGGTGGCTCCGGCCTGCACGCTCGCGGGTGCGGTGTCGAGCACGGCGCGCACCCCGTCAAGCAGTTGCTCGCGGCGTTCGCGGCTGAACGGCGTGCCGCTGGCCAGCCACAGGGTGCCCAGGCAGCGCTGACCGCCCAGACCCAGCGGCGATTCGAGCAGGCGGGTGTCGGCCGCGTCGATGCGGGCCTGCTCCAGCCAGAGGCCGGGGATCTCCAGCCGCTGGTTGAAGCGGCCCTGGTCAAACGCCTGGCCGGCGGTGGGCAGGCCGAGCGCCGTGACATCCCAGGCCAGCAGTTCGGCGCCCTCGGCGAGCGTGGCGCTCAGGCTGTTGTGGGCCTGGCAGCCGGGGTAGGCGATGGCTTCCAGCGGCAGCCATTCGAGCCGGGCACCGGCGTCCAGCACGAGCTTCACCTGCTGGGTGGTGGGCAGGCCGTCGGAGGCGTAAAAGCGCGTGGCGCCCGGGGTGCTGATGAGGCCGTGGGCACCGCGGCCCACGTGCACCTGCACATCCAGCACATCGCCACCCACGAGCCCGCCGGGCGGGTGGATGATGACGTTGTGGCAGATCGCGTCGCCTTCGGGGTAGAGGCTCTTGAAGATGCGCAGCGGGCCGTTGTGTTCGTGGCGGAGCACGGTGCGCTGGGCGTCGAGGCGGTAGTCGAGATTCAGTTGGGCGTGCCAAGGCATCGGGGGAGTTTAAGGGGGCCTTTGTGCGCTCTGGCGACTCAGACCTTCCAGAAACCCTGGTGCGGCCCGCTCGCTTCGTCGATCAGCGCCGGGCCGATGCATTCGATGGCGTGCGGCGAGGCGGCGAACACGTCGCGGCACGACAGCTCGGCGTCGCGCTGCTCGCCGCGTTCACCGCGGAACACGCGCAGACGCACGGCGTCGATGCCGAACACCACGCGCCCGATGGCGCTCCAGAAGATTGCGCCGGCGCACATCACGCAAGGCTCGCCCGACGAGTACAGCGTGGCGCGCGACAGCGTCTCGCGGTCCACCACCGTGCTGAGCTGGCGCACCGCGTTGGTCTCGGCGTGGCCGGTGCAGTCGCCCGTTTCGCTGGTGTTGCACCAGGCCTCGGCGAGCACGCGGCCGTCGTCGGCCACCACCACCGCACCGAAGGGCCGGTTGCCGCGCTCGCGTGCCACGCGCGACCAGGCGATGGCCTGGCGCAGGTAGGCGCCGTCAACGTCGTTCAGCGGGGTCTCGGCTGGTGTCATGTCTTGACGATGCGCGCGCGGGTCGCGGGCAACATGGCGCGGTTGAACACGTTCTCCGTGCCCGGGCGCGATTTCAACCCAAACACCTCGACCACTTCGTCCACCTGCTGCTCCAGCGTGCGTTTGAAGATGTCGCCCAGGCCGTGGCTGCGCGTGTCGGCCGCGGCGATGTACTGCTGCGTGATGCGCCAGCGCTCCAGCTCCACGGCCTCATTGATGATGGGTTCGCGCACTTTGGTGGCGGCCATGGCGGCGGCCGGGTCGGCCATGCTCTCCTGGATGGAGCGGTTGGTGGCGCGCAGGAAGGCGGCGACCAGCGCCGGGTTCTGCGTGGTGAGCGCTGTGCTCGCCAGGATGGCGTTGCCGTACAGGTTCACGCCGGCCTGCGTGTACTGCAACACCGAGAGTTCTTCGGGCTTCATGCGCGCGAACAGCGAGACGGCGGAGTCGTGGAAATAGGTGGCGCCGTCCACGTCGCCACGCACCACCACGTTGTCGCGCGAAGCGAAGTCGGTGGTGGACCAGGTGAACAGGTCGTTCTTCACGCGCAGCTTGCGCGCCACCATGGGCCAGGCCCGGCGCGTGGACTCGACCGCCGCGGCGGCGATCTTTTTGCCTTCGAGGCTGCGGAAGTCGGTGGTGATGCCCCGGTCCTTGCGACCGACGATCACGAACGGCGCGCGGTTGTAGTACTGGTAGACCGCCTGCACCATGGGCGTGCCGGGGTTGCTGGCCTGGAACTCGATCAGCGAGCTGATGTCGCCCAGGCCCATCTGGTAAACGCCGCTGGCGATGCGCGTGATGGACGCCACCGAGCCCGCACCCACGTCGATGCTCACGTCCAGGCCTTCGTCCTTGTAATAGCCACGCTGCTGCGCGAGGAAGAAGGGCGAGGTCTGGCCGGTGATGCGGAAGTCCAGCGTGAACTTGATGGGGGTGAGTTTGGGGGTCGCCTGGCTCCAGACGGCGGGCGCAGCCAGCGCCGAGACGGCGGCGGCGGAAGAGGACAGGAAATGGCGGCGTTGCATGGCGATGCTCCGGTGTGGGCTTGTTGAAAACCCTGGCGAGCGGGACCGCCACCAGGGAAACACAAGAGCAATTTCCGGGCGGGTGCGGCGGATGCACCACGCTGAACGCTTCTACTCTTCGGGGCGGGAGGAATGCACGAGGCGTGCCAGCGTTTGATCCAGATCAACGCACGGTTTTGGTGTCGGACAGATGGCGGTCAGCGGCTCGACGAACCTGTTCAGACTGGCCCGGGATTTGCATGAATCCGGCTGAGAGTAGAAGCGTTCACCAGCCTTGTGCAGCCCGCATGCACAGGCACCCCGCCTCTTCAGGCTGGCCGGAAATTGCTCTTGAAGTGTTCAACTTTCAGGAGTCTCCCATGACCAACACCATCTACTCATTCACCGAACTGCAAAAAGAATCGCGCATGGGCGCGCAAGGAACGGAAACCACCCAGCGCGAGGTTCCCGTCATCGACCTCTCCGACTTCGAGGTCCGCCGCGCCGAGATCACCGAACAGCTCTGGAACGCCGCCGTCGACGTCGGCTTCTTCCAGCTGTCCCACCACGGCGTGCCGCTGGCGCAGGTGCGCGAAGCCTTCGCCATGAGCGAGCGCTTCTTTGCGCTGCCGCAGGAAGTCAAGGCGCAATACCCGCTGTCGCGCAATTCGGGCTGGGAGAGCCTGGCGCAGGTGCGGCCGTCCACCGGGGTTCCCGATCAGAAGGAGAGCTACCAGATGACCCGGCCGCGCATGGCCGGCCTGTACCCCAGCGAAGCCGAGTTGCCCGGTTTCAAGGCCACCATGCTGGCCTTCGAGCAGGCGAGCTGGGCCGTGGGCATGAAGGTGCTGTCGTGTTTTGCCGATCGGCTCGGTTTCGAGCGGGACTTCTTCACCCAGGCCCACGATCTGTCCAGCGAGACCTACCAGAGCACCTTGCGGCTGCTGCACTACTACGCTATCCCGGCCGATGTGCAGGACAAGCTGGACTACGTGCGCGGCGGTGCGCACACCGACTTCAACTGCCTGACCCTGCTTTACCAGCGCGATGGCCAGGGTGGCCTGCAGGTCTGCCCGGGCAAGGATTTCGAAGCGCAGGAATGGACGACGGTGCCGCCGCGCGAAGAGCTGATCACCTGCAACATCGGCGACATGCTCATGCGCTGGAGCGACGATCGCTTGCTCAGCAACTTCCACCGGGTGCGCAATCCGCAGCCCGGTGAATACATGGGCGGACGCTACAGCATCGCCTTCTTCTGCCAGGCGAACACGGACGCTCTGATCGAATCCAGCGCCGGCAAATACCCGCCGATCACGGCCGGGGACTATCTGGCCGAGCGCATGCGCGCGAACTACAAGAGGTACTGACCTCCCCCCGCGTCGCCTGCGGCGCGCCTTGCAGGCCGCGCCACCGTCGGAGCCGGTGTCACTTCGGGCTGTCCAAGTCTGCGCAGGCAGACTTGGAGCCGCGGCCCTCAGCCCCCCAGAGGGGCGACACTGGCGGCCCGGCAAAGCCGGTTCCGCGGTGTCCTGGGTGGTGCAGCTGTCTCCGGCTGCTCTATCTGGTTTTCCAGAAATCTTGGTGCGGGGCGAGCATCTCGGCTTGGAGCTCGGGGACCGGGCCGATCACTTCGATGGCTTTCTGGCCACGCGCGATCACTTCGCGGCAGGGCAGGGCCAGCGTGGGGTTTTCTTCGTGGCTGCCGGTGAACGCGAGCAGGGCTTCTTCGCTGGCGCCGTAGACGATGCGTCCGATGTTGGCCCAGTAAGCGGTACCGGTGCACATGGCGCAGGGCTCGAAGGTGGTCACCAGCGTGCAGCGCGCGAGGTATTCCCCCGGCCAGTTGTCCGCCGCCGTGCGCGCCAGCGTGGACTCGGCGTGGTTCACGGTGTCGATGTTGCCCTGCTCGGCCAGCACCGTCTCACCATCCGGTGCGACCAGCAAGGCTCCGAAAGGGTGGCGGCCCATGCTGGCAGCACGCAGCGCCACCTCGTTGGCGCGGCGCAGATGGCGAAGGACTTGATCGGGGTTCATTCAGCTCTTCTGTGTGCCCAGCCCGTGGTGTGTTTTTCCACAAAGCTGAACAGCTCGTACATGGCCATCGCCATCGCGCCCACCACCAGCAGGCCGCTGAAGGCCAGACCCATCTGCATCGAACTGCCGGCGGAGATCAGCAGGTAGCCGATGCCTTCGTTGGATGCCGTCATCTCCGACACCGTGGTGCCGACAAAGGCCAGCGTGATCGCGACCTTGAGCGAGCCGAAGAAATAGGGCATGGAGCGCGGCAGACCGACCTTGGTCAGCACGTCCCAGCGCTTCGCGCCGAGCACGCGCAACACGTCTTCCAGCTCGGGCTCCAGGGTGGCCAGGCCGGTGGCGATGTTGACCATGATGGGGAAGAAGCTGATCAGGAAAGCCGTGAGGATGGCCGGGCCGACGCCGATGCCGAACCAGACCACGAGGATGGGCACGAAGGCCGCCTTGGGCAGGGCGTTGAAGGCCGTCATGAGCGGGTACACCGCGGCGTAGGCCAGGCGCGAGCTGCCGATCAGAAAGCCCAGCAACACACCGACCACGATGGCGATGCCAAAGCCCGCCATCGTCACCCAGTAGGTGCGCCAGGCGTGGCCCAGGATGGTGACCTTGTGCTCCAGCGTCTGCTCCCAGATGCGCGAGGGGCTGGGGAAGATGAATTCCGAGACGCCGAAGCCGCTGGTGATCACTTCCCAGATCACGATGATCGCGATCAGCAGCAGAAAGGGCGACCAGCGTTCGACTTGTTTCTTGTTCATAGGGAGAACTCCAGAGCGAAAAGAGAAAATTCAACGAGCGAGGTGCCTTCAGCCAAGAACACCGCGGAACTGGCTTTTCCAGGCCGCAGGTGTTGCCCCTTGAGGGGCGGAGCGGCTACGCGCAGCGAGCAAGCAATGGGGGTGGTTCAATTTTTTCGCATCGCACCGATGTGGCCCCTGAGTTCATGAACGATGTTGGTGAAATGCGGCGTGTAAGTCACCTCCAGATCGCGCGTGCGCGGAATGTCGATCTCGCGCCTGACGACGAAGCGCCCAGGGCTTTTGCTCATGCAGTACACCGTGTCGGCGAGGAACACACTTTCGCGCAGGTCGTGCGTGACCAGGATGACGTTGAAGCGCTGCGCCTCCCACAGGTCGCGCAGCGTGCACCAGAGTTCTTCGCGCGTGAAGGCGTCGAGCGCGCCGAAGGGCTCGTCGAGCAACAGCATCTTGGGCTCGTGGATCAGGGCGCGGCAGATGCTGGCGCGTTGCTGCATGCCGCCCGAGAGCTCCCAGGGAAACTTCTTCTCCATGCCACCCAGGCCCACGGATTCCAGCAGCTTTTTCGCGCGTTCCTCGAATTCCTTGCGCCGGTCCTTGAACTGGCTGCGGAAAGGCTCGACGATCTCCAGCGGCAGCAGCACGTTGTCGAGCGTGGTGCGCCAGGGCAGCAGCGACGGCGCCTGAAAAGCCATGCCCGATATCTTGAGCGGACCGGTGACCGGCTGGCCGTCGATCAGGATCTTGCCCATGCTGGGCATCTTCAGCCCGGTGGTGAGCTTCATGAAGGTGGACTTGCCGCAGCCCGAAGGGCCGACGATGGCGATGAACTCGCCCTTCTTCACCTTGAGGTTGATGTCTTCAACCGCGAAGATGTTCTTGGCCAGCAGGTCGTCGTTGTAGGCGAGCCAGACCTGGTCGAAATCGACAAAGGGCTTGTCGGTGGTGGTGGCGTTGGACATGCGGGTTTCCGAAAAAAAGGCCAGCCGCTCCGCAGAGTGTCTGGCCCAGGTCCTGGTCTGGAAAGGGCTTATTTTTTGGCCGGCGGCAGCACGTTGAGTTCGGCGGCGCTGGGCAGCAGGCTTCCGTTCCACACCGCCTTGGGATCGACGCGGGTCTTGGTGCCGTAGGCGTCCGACACCTGCGAGGCCATCAGCGAAAGCCGGCCGGGGTTGACCTGGCCGAAGCCTTCCTTGCGCGCGTCGGGGCTGGCCAGCACCGAGTCCACGGCCAGTTGCAGGCGGCGCGTTTCCAGCGCCACGTTGATGATGCCGTCGCGCTCCTTCACGGTGCCGATGGTGCCGGCCGGGTTGGCCATGACTTCCTTGGCGCCTTTGGCGAACGCGGTCAGGAAGGCTTTGATGGCGGCCGGGTTTTCCTTGATCAGTTTGGGGCTGGCGATGATGGCGTTGCCGTAGAGCTTCACGCCGTAGTCAGCGTAGGGCAGGATCACCACGTCTTCGGCCTTCACGCCGCGCGCTTCGAGGTTGAGCAGCGAGGTGAACGAAAAGCCGGTGATGGCGTCGATGTCGCCACGCACCAGCATGGTTTCGCGCAGCGGCGGGTCCATCGAGGTCCAGGCCACGTTGCTCACGGCGTTGGCCTTCTGGAAGATCGGGAAGCCCTTGCGGCCAGCGTCGAACACCGGGGCACCGAGCTTCTTGCCGTTCAGGTCGGCGGGTTTGGTGATGCCGCTCTTCTTGAGCGCCAGCACGGCGGCGGGCGTGTTGTTGTAGACCATCATCACGGCCACCGGCTTGTTGGGCGCATCCGGGTTGTTGGCGTGGAACTCCATCAGCGCGGCCATGTCGGCGAAGCCCATGTCGTAGGTGCCCGAGGCCACGCGGGTGACGGTGCCACCCGAGCCGTTGCCGGAGTCGATCGTTACGTCCAGGCCGGCGGCCTTGAAATAGCCCTTGGCGGCGGGTTGCAGGAACAGCGCGGCCGGGCCTTCGAAGCGCCAGTCGAGCTGGAACTTGAGGGCGGTCTGGGCCTGGGCCGAGCCGAATGCGGCCCAGGTGGCGAGGGCGGCGGTGGTCTGGATGAAGTAGCGCTTGTTCATGTTTTCTCCGTTGGAATGCGGTGGAGGCACGGGCAGGCAGCCCGTGCGCTCCAGCCAATCAGCAAAAACGATGCCAGCAGCGGTTGGGGCGATCAGGCGCACACAAAATGTGTATACAGATTTTTGGCCGCGCGACGCCCGGCGTCATCCTGACTAACCCTGAAATGGTGCATTCGCCCGCTCGTCCGCACCAAAACAAGAACTGAATGCGCACAAAAAAGGCCCCGAAGGGCCTTGCTCAATGTGCGTCCGCGTGTTTGGCCGCTTCGATCGCCGCCGAGGCGTCGCCCCGACCGCCGTTGAAATACAGGTTCAGCGCCACCGCCGAGATCGAGGCCAGCAGGATGCCGGACTCGATCAGCGGGTGGATAGCGTGCGGCATCCACTGCTTGAAGTTGGGGGCAATCAGCGGGATCATGCCGACGCCGATGGAGATGGCGACGATGAAGAGGTTGTTGCGGTTGCTCTTGTAGTCCACGCCCGCCAGGATGCGGATGCCGGTGGCGGCGACCATGCCGAACATCACCAGACCCGCGCCACCCAGCACGAAGGTCGGCAGCGACTCCACCAGCGCTGCCATCTTGGGCAGCAGGCCGAGCACGATCAGGATCACGCCGCCGGCCACGCAGACGAAGCGGCTTTTCACGCCGGTCACGCCGACCAGGCCGACGTTCTGAGAGAAGCTGGTGTAGGGGAAGGTGTTGAAGATGCCGCCGATGAGGGTGCCCAGGCCGTCGGTGCGCAGGCCGGCGGTCAGCATCTTCTGGTCGATCTTCTTGCCGGTCAGGTCACCCAGCGCGAGGAACATGCCGGTGGACTCGATCATCACCACGATCATCACCAGGCTCATGGTCAGGATCAGGATGGGGTCGAACACCGGCGCGGCGATTTCGAACGGCAGCACGATGTCGAACCAGTTCGCCTTGGCCACTTTCTCGAATGTCATGAGACCGGCGGCGGTGGCGATCACGCCGCCGACGACGATGCCGAGCAACACCGAAATGTTGGCGACGAAGCCCTTGGCGAATCTGGCGATCAGCAGGATGGCCGCGAGCACGATGGCTGCGATGCCGATGTGCGAGAGCTGCGCGTATTTCGGGTTGGGCACGCTGCCCACGATGGCCAGGCCCTTCGGCATCGCGGGCACGGCGCCGGTGGTGGACGCCTGCTTCACGCTCTCCAGCCAGGCCAGGTGTTCGGGGCTGGGAATGCTCGGCGCCGTGGGGCCGAAGGGGTTGCCGAAGATCCAGTTGATGCCGACGCGCATGAGGCTGATGCCGATCACCGCGATGATGGTGCCGGTGACCACGGGCGGGAAGAAACGCAGCATGCGGCTGACGATGGGCGCGATCAGGATCGAGACCACCCCCGCGCCGATGATGGAGCCGAAGATCAGCCCGGCGCCCTGCGTGCCGGGGTTGCTGTTGGCCATGGCCACCATGGGCGCGACGGAAGCGAAGGTCACGCCCATCATCACCGGCAGCTTGATGCCGAACCACTGCGTGGCCCCCAGCGACTGGATCAGCGTGACCAGGCCGCAGCAGAACAGGTCGGCCGAGATCAGCATCGCCACCTGCTCCGGGCTGAGCTTGAGCGCGCGGCCCACGATCAGCGGCACCGCCACCGCGCCGGCGTACATCACCAGCACATGTTGCAGGCCGAGGGCGGTGAGTTTGCCGGCGGGCAGTCGTTCGTCAACCGGGTGAACGGAGGTGGTCATGGGCGGCTCCTGGGCGATGGGGCTGGGGTGGGGGAAGGCGATGTTCAGGGTCGGCGTTGGGAACGCATCGCATGCAAAACTGTATACAAATTATGTGTACATTTAAATGAGCATTGCACCGGGAAAACCCTTGCAAGCACCGTGCCGCTTGTGACGAGACGAAAAAATGGACGCCGAAGCGTCCATGAGCACCGGGCTCGCGGTCACACCACCGCTGGTAGCAGCGCTTCGCGATGTCCTGCCGGGTTCTCGCCCATATACTGGCAAGTCGTCAGCCATAACCCACGAAATCCGAAGGGCGATTTCGGCGCTGGTTCAGCAGGCGGTTTGTGCGCTGGCCATCCAGTGTCCATTGCCCCGGTTTGATCCATCGGGGTTTTTCGTGTCCCTATCGTCCAGGAACGACAGCGCTCCCATGCAACGGTTCAAGGTTGACATTCACGAGCCCCTTTGGCGAACCGGTCAAGCCCTGAAAGACGCGGCGTTTCTTCCGTTGTCGCTGCCAGACAACCGGTATGCGTCCTGGCGCGAGTTCCGCATCTTCGTGGACTTTTTCCGCCGCGGCGATCATTTGAACGCGGACATGACCGGCATCTTTTCGCCCAAGTTCCAGCTCAAATCGAACATCACAGGACAGCAATTCCTGGCCTTTGCCCAATCGCACGCCGAAGCAGACGTGTGCTTCATCAACGTATTCCCGACCCTCCCCTACTATTCCTACAACGTCTGGATGCAAGGCGAGTCGGCGCATCCGGGCTTGTTGCAGCGGGCACAAGCGCTTCTCACGGCCACGGGCATCGATTGGAATCTGTCTGCGGCGCCCCGGCACAACCATGCCAACCTGTGTTACGGCAACTTCTGGGTCGGCACGCCCGCGTTCTGGCAGGCGTATGTGGGGGACGTGCTGGACCCGATCGCGCATTTTCTCGAAACCAACCCGGATGCTCCAGAAGCCAGGGCCGTGTTTGATGCAGCTCCCCACACGGTCGAGGCGCCTTTTCTTCCCTTCATCACGGAGCGGCTTTTCTCCACCTTTCTGTCCTTGCATCCCGAGCTCAGGGTGGTCCCTTTTCACGACGCTGGAAGAGATCCTTTGCTCCATTGCACGACGGAGTTCCGGCGGGAAGTGGTCTGCCACATGCGGTCCCGGGTTGACCAGGCGGATGCCTCGAACAGCTTTACCCTGGAATTGATTCAGGAACAGGCGCTGTTTTCACGGCTTGCAGCGCTGTATCACAGCGTTCATTTCCAGCTGCACCGCCATCCGCATCTGGTGCCTGAGGAGGTGCCGCTGGCCCGTTCAGGCCGGGTCCCGTCCTGAACCCATGAGCCTCTTCTTCTTCAAGAGAACAGACCGGCGAGACGTTGCCAACCCGAACCCATGAACAGGCTTCCCACCGTCGGCGTTGCCGCCATCTTCAAAAACGAGAAGCCCTATGTTGTCGAATGGCTTGCCCATCACCGCCTGCTGGGCGTCGAGCGCTTTTTCATCGCCGACAACGACAGCGATGACGGGACCGCCGAGTTGCTGCAATCGCTGGCTGCCTGCGGCTTCCTGACCTGTCACCACTTTCCCAGCCCGGTCGGCACCGGGGCTCAGTTGTCGGCCTACAGGATGCTGATGCGTGAACACGGCCATGAGGTGGACTGGCTGGCTTTCATCGATGCCGACGAATTCATCTGGCCCATGGGCGAGGAGCGTTGTTTGCCCGCCTTTGTGCAGGGTTTGGCCCAGCGACACCCCGACATGGGCGCGCTGGTGCTCAATTGGGCTGCCTATGGGTCAAGCGGACAGCTGCACCAGAAGCCGGGACTGGTCGTTGAACGTTTTACCTGGCATGCGCAGCAGGACCACTTCGCCAACGTGCCCATCAAAACGGTTTTGCGTCCGAGCGAATTTGCGGAGTTCACCTGTTCCCACAATGTGCTTCTCAAGCCGGGATGCCGCCATCTCCACGCGGATGGTGGCCCCAGAAAAACCCACCCGGACTATGCCGACATTCCTGAAAAGCGCTACATCCGAAGTGAGCGCGTTTGCTGGGAAGGGTTCCGCGTCAACCACTATGTGGTCAAGTCTTACCAGGAGTTCGATCAACGCAAGCGGAGCAAGGGCCGGGCATTTGTCCCCCGCATCCTGAGCCAGAGCTATTTTCTCTGGCATGAAAACGATGAGGTCCAGACACTTCCCGATCCGGCTTATCTGGAGCGTTTGCACGCCGAGATCGATCACATCGAGGCGGCGTTGGCCAAGGCAGGATGGTCAGCTCCGCCAGCCGGGGTATCTGGCCACCACCGTCTCCCTTTGGGTGGGCGCGTGGGCGTTGTCGAACGCTCCAGGCAGGGCATGCTGATCCGGGGCTGGTGCCATGCGTGGCGGGGCCACCAGATCGGAAAGCTGGTGGCGGTCATCAATGGGCAGATCCATGCCGTTCAGCGATTCGAGCCTGCGCCATTGCTCGATGCGCACAAACCAGATCCGGAGCTCAAAGGACCGCAGCGATACCTGAGTCCCCAGGCGCCCGAAGGTTCGGGTTTCCAGGCCTTCGTTCCACTCGATCCCGAGGTGGTCGTCGACACACTCGACATTGTCGGTGTGACCGAAGAAGGCGTCATGACCGAGCCCCTTGAGCGAGACCTGCCGGTCGGCCAGTGTCCTGTTCCGCAAACATTTGCTTGAAATGAAACCGATAGATTCGCGCCCAGGGCAAGGCGCAAACCGCAGCGATAGCTTGTGCTATCGCGAGGATTTGCAACGCCGCCATGGGTGTGAAGACGCGGTTTCGTAGGCAAGTCATTTGCGGGACAGGACACTGGATCAGGCGAAGAGCTCTGCAATCTGCTCCGGTGACCCCTGCCATTGAAGCCGGGGCATCGGGTGTCTGACGTATCGGGTGTCGGATGGCGGAGGCAGGAGGTTGACGTCCGGCCGTTGGTGCGGGTCGAACAGGCCCGCCACCGGAATGTGAATGGTGCGTGCATCCGAAAGCCAGGCACCCAGCCAGGAAAAAGAGCTGATGGCCAAGGCGATGTGCGACGACCCCATGAGCGTGAGGAAGTCCTCTTTCGGTGTCCTCGTGCCGGTGAACACCGCGTTGGGGAATCGACGGTGCAGGGCTGCTTCATAAGCCTTGTGGCTGCCGGTTTCACCGACAAACACGGGCTTCAGCCCCGTTTCCTTGATCAGCTTTTCATAGTAGGAAAGCGGCAGCGGCCGGTAGTCCGGGTGCACGCCTTTGTACATGTGGTCGGCACCATAGAGGCCACCATAGCCCAGGGAAACCAGGTCGGGGTGAGGCCCGTTGAAGATGTCACCAGCGCGGATGTTGATGACCAGGAACTCCGGTCCGAATCCCGTGCCGGCACCCGCCTTCATGTTGAGCAGGTGCTTGCAGAAGGCGCGGTCGTAGTATTCGAGACGCATGGCAAAGCCACGAAACGTCGCTCCCGTGTAGTCGCCATCGCGCAGCGTTGCGGCCAGGCTGGCGATGTCGAAGTCGTGCAGGCCTTCGATGCCGAAGAGGTTGCCGTGCTCGGCTGCCTTGGTGTCGCTTTCGATGCCCAGGTCCGGAATGTAGACGTCTGCGACGTAGTGATTTCCGGAGCGCCTGGCCAGTTCCGCACAAAAGAAATACTGGAAAAGCCGATTGCCGGCACGGCCTTTGTGCCGGACGATGAGCGGCTTTTTCATGCGCGGTTTTCGTTGCTGTCAGGCCTTGTGGCTCGCGGCGGCCAAGGCCGTCATGTTGAGCACGCGGCGCACGGTGGCGGCGGGTGTGAGGATGTAGGCCGTGGCTGCCGCGCCCATGAGCACCGGGCCCACGGTCACGCCGCCGCTGGTGGTGGTCTTGAGCACGTTGTAGAGGATGTTGGCCGAATCCAGGTTGGGGCAGATCAGCAGGTTGGCCGAACCGGTGAGCGTGGTCTGCGCGTCGTAGCTGCGGCGGATTTCTTCCTGCAATGCGGCGTCGCCGTGCAGTTCACCATCGCATTCGATCCCGGGGTGCTGCGCCACGAAGAGGTCGCGCGCGGCGCGCATCTTCTTGGCCGAAGCCCGCTTGCTGGAGCCGAAGCTCGAATGTGAGAGGAAGGCGACCTTGGGCGGGATGCCGAAGCGCTGCACCTGCTGCGCGGCCATCCAGGCGATCTCGGCCAGCTGTTCGGCGCTCGGGTCGTCGTTGACGTAGGTGTCGGAGATGAAGATCGGGCCGCGCTCGGTCATGAGGGCGTTGACGGCGGCGTAGTTGCTCACGCCGGGTTGCTTGCCCAGGATCGCGTCGATGCGCTCCAGGTGGGTGTTGTAGCTGCCCACCAGGCCGCAGATGAGGGCATCCGCATCGCCCAGCGACACCATCAGCGAGCCGATGATGGTGTTGGAGCGGCGCACGGCGGCCTTGGCAACCTCGGGCGTGGCGCCGTTGCGCGCCATGAGCTTGTGGTAGTGCTCCCAGTACTGGCGGAAACGCGGGTCGTCTTCGGGGTTGGTGTTCTGCACGTCCACCCCCAGGCGCATGCGCAGGCCGGCTTTTTCGATGCGCGCGGCGATCACGGCCGGGCGCCCGATCAGGATCGGCACGGCCAGATGGTCGTCGATGGCCATCTGGGCGGCCCGCAGTGCACGTTCGTCTTCGCCGTCGGCAAAGGCCACGCGTTTGCGGTCGTCGGGCAGGGCCTTGGCCGCGTTGAAGATCGGCCGCATGAGGATGCCGGTCTGGTAGACGAAGCGACCCAGGCTCTCCTTGTAGGCCTCCATGTCGGCGATGGGCCGCGTGGCCACGCCGGAGTCGGCCGCGGCTTGCGCCACGGCGGGCGCGATCTTGAGGATCAGGCGCGTGTCAAAGGCTTTGGGGATGATGTAGTCGGGGCCGAACACCAGCTCCTGCCCGGCGTAGGCGGCGGCCACTTCGTCGCTGATCTCGCTCTTGGTCAGGTCCGCGATCTGGCGCACGCAGGCCATCTTCATCTCTTCCGTGATCTTGGTCGCTCCACAATCGAGCGCGCCGCGGAAGATGTAGGGGAAACACAGCACGTTGTTGACCTGGTTCGGGTAGTCCGAACGGCCGGTGGCGATGATGCAGTCCGGGCGTGCGGCTTTGGCGATCTCGGGCCGGATCTCGGGCTCGGGGTTTGCCAGCGCCAGGATGATGGGCTGCGTGCCCATGCTCTTGACCATGTCGGCGTCCACCACGCCCGCGGCGGAGCAGCCGAGGAACACGTCCGCGCTGTTCATGGCGTCGGCCAGGGTTCGGGCGTTGGTGTTGCGGCAGTAGCGCTGCTTGGACTCATCGAGCTTGCCGGCGAGCGCGTCGGCGCGCTCGGTGTGGATCACTCCCTTGGAATCGCAGACGAGGATGTTCTCGATGTTCACACCGAGGTTGACCATCAGGTCCAGGCAGGCGATGGCGGCGGCGCCTGCGCCAGACACCGCCATCTTCACCTGGCCGATGTCCTTGCCCACCAGCTCCAGGCCGTTGATCAGGGCGGCGCTGGAGATGATGGCCGTGCCGTGCTGGTCGTCGTGGAAGACCGGGATCTTCATGCGCTCGCGCAGCTTCTTCTCGATGTAGAAGCACTCGGGCGCCTTGATGTCTTCGAGGTTCACGCCGCCCAGCGTGGGTTCGAGCGCGGCGATGATGTCCACCAGCTTGTCCGGGTCGCGCTCGGCCAGTTCGATGTCGAACACGTCGATGCCGGCGAACTTCTTGAACAGGCAGCCCTTGCCCTCCATCACCGGCTTGCTCGCCAGCGGGCCGATGTCGCCCAGGCCGAGCACCGCGGTGCCGTTGGTGATCACGCCGACCAGGTTGCCGCGCGCGGTGTACTCGGAGGCCAGGGACGGGTCGGCCTCGATGGCCAGGCAGGGGTAGGCCACACCGGGCGAATACGCCAGCGAGAGATCGCGCTGGTTGGACAGCGGTTTGGTCGGCGTGACGGAAATCTTGCCCTTGCCGGGCGAGCGGTGGTATTCGAACGCGGCGTCGCGCAGGGCTTGTTCAGCGGGGGTCATGTTGTCTCCAGAATCGGGCCGCCCGGCGTGGGCGGGCGGTCATTGTGGCATGCAGTCAGTCGGCCATCTGCTGGGACATTCCACAGGTGGTTCAGGCGGCCTGCAACACATCCAGCAGGGTGCGGGCAACCACCTTGGTGGCGCGCCGCAGGTCTTCCAGCAGCAGGTTCTCGTCGGCGCGTTTGGCATTCGACTCGCGCACCGTGCGCGGGCCGGCGCCGTAGATCACGCCCGGGATGCCGTGTTCGCCGTAGATGCGCACGTCGGTGTAGAGCGGTGTGCCGACGGCCGGAATGGGCTCGCCGAAGACGGCCTGGCCGTGTTTCTGGATCGCTTCGACCAGCGGCTGGTTGCCGGGCAGGGGTTTGAGCGCGCGCGCCAGCAGGATGCGCTTCACGTCCACGCTGATTGCCCGGCCACCGCGCGGCGGGTTGAAGCTGGCGGCGGCCTCGGCGATGGTGCGGCGCAGGGCTGCTTCGACCTCGGCCGGGTCCTCCTCGGGGATCATGCGGCGGTCCACCTTCAGCACCACCTTGCCGGGGATCACGTTGGTGTTGGTGCCGCCGCTGATCTGGCCCACGTTGAGGTAGGGGTGGGTGATGCCTTCGACGCTGGACGTGATCTTCAGGTAGTCGGCGTTGAGTGCGTAGAGCGCGCTGAGGATGTGCACCGCGCCCTGCAGCGCGTCGGTGCCGCTGTCGGGAATGGCGGCGTGTGCCATGTCGCCGTGCACCGTCACTTCCAGCTGCAGGCAGCCGTTGTGCGCCACCACCACCTGGTAGCTGAAGCCGGCAGCGATCATCAGGTCGGGTTTCGTCAAGCCCTTCTTCAGCAGCCAGTCCGGGCCGACCTCGCCGCCGTATTCCTCGTCGTAGGTCACGTGCAGTTCGACACCGCCTTTGAGTGGGGCGCCGAGCGATTCGAGCGCGCGGATGGCAAACGTGAAGTTCGCGATGTCGCACTTGCTGACCGCGGTGGCGCGGCCGTAGATCCGGCCGTCCACGATTTCGCCGCCATAGGGGTCGTGCGTCCAGCCTTCACCGGGCGGCACCACGTCGCCGTGGGCGTTGAGCGCGATGGTCCGGCCACCCTCGCCGAAGCGGCGGCGCACGATCAGGTTGGTGATGGTCTCCAGACCGGCGGCCTTCACCTCGGCTTCGGGCACGGCGTGTTTTTCGACGTTCAGGCCCATCGCGGCCAGCAGCTCGGCCGTGCGCTCGGCGTGGGGCGCGTTGTTGCCGGGCGGCGTGTCGGTGGGCACGCGCACGAGTTCCTGCAGGAACTTCACTTCTTCGTCGAAGTGGGCGTCGATCCAGGCATCGAGTTGTTGTTGTGGGGTGGTCATGGATGGTTCAACCTTGGTGTTCGGTGGCGAGTTGTTCGAGCAGGTGCGCGAAAGCGCGCACGCAGAGGTCCATGTCGTCGCTGGTGCTGGATTCGAGCGGGTTGTGGCTGATGCCGCTGTTGAGACCGCGCACGAACAGCATGGCTTGGGGCATCACTTCGTGCAGCTTCATGGCGTCGTGACCCGCGCCGCTGGGCAGGCGGTACAGCGGCATGCCGAGCGCGTTCACAGCCGCTTCCCAGCGCGCCTGCCAGGCGGGGGCGCTGGGCGCGGCGGCGGCGCGCATGGTTTCTTCCAGCGTATGGTGCACACCGCGGCGCTCGCAGATGGCCCGCAGCTGCGCCACGATGTCTTGCGCCAGCAAGTCGCGCTGCGCATTGTTCGGCGCACGGATGTCGAGCGAGAAGCTGCAGCGGCCCGGCACCACGTTGATGGAGCCGTTGGGCACCTGCAGCATGCCGATGGTGGCGACCGAGTCGCCGTCGGCCGCGGCGCGCTGCTCGGCGTAGAGCGCCAGCTCGGCCACGGCGCAGGCGGCGTCGCGGCGCCGGTCCATGGGCGTGGTGCCGGCGTGGCTGGCCATGCCGATCACTTCGCCCAGGTAGCGCACGCTGGCGTTGATGGAGGTGACGATGCCCAGCGGCAGATCGAGTTCGTTGAGCACCGGGCCCTGTTCGATATGCACTTCGACAAAGCCGAGGTATTTCGACGGGTCGCGTTGCAGTGCGGTGATGGCGTCCAGCGTAGCGGGAAGGCCTGCGTGCTGCATGGCCGCGCGCATGGTGATGCCATCGGCATCCTGCTGGTCGAGCCAGGCGGGGTTGAAGTGGCCGGTGAGCGCACCCGAGCCGAGGAAGGTGGCTTTGTAGCGCTGGCCTTCCTCTTCGGCGAAGCCCACCACCTCGATGGCAAAGGGCAGGCGCTTGCCTGCCTGCTTCAACTGCTGAACGCAGGCCATGGGCACGAAGATGCCGAGCCGCCCGTCGTATTGGCCGCCGTTGCGCACGGTGTCGTAGTGGCTGCCCGTGAGCAGGGTGGGCGCATCAGGCGTGTGGCCGTGGTAGCGGCCCACCACGTTGCCCACCGCGTCGATGTGCGCCTCGTCAAAACCCAGCGCCAGCATCTGCCGCTTCAACTGCGCCGCACAGGCCCGGTGCGCGTCGGTCAGGTAGGTCACGGTGAGCTGGCCGAGCTCGGCGTAGCCGGGGTCGGTGTGGCGCGCCAGGTCTTCGTGCCAGTCCCAGACCGCGTTGCCCAGCGTGGGCTCGAAACCGAACTTGTCGTTCAGGCGGATCTCGGCGATGCGGTGGATGTTGCGCAGGCACTCGGCGCGCTCGAAGTCCACCGGGTTGTGCAGGCGGCGCTCGAAGGTGGCGATGATCTCCGCTTTGCTCAGGCCGGTGCCACGCGGGCCGCGCACCGCGAGGATGAAGGGGAAGCCGTGTTTCGCGTTGTAGTCGGCGTTGAGCCGCTGGATGCGCGCGAACTCCTCGGGCGTGCAGTGGGTCAGGCCCGCTTTCGACTGCTCGTTGGTGGACTCGGACGTCAGTGTTTTGCTGACCATGGCCTTGCCCGCGAGCTCGGGGTGGGCGCGGATCAGGGCGAGCTGCGGCTCGACGCCAGCTTCGTTGAGCACGCGCACCATGGCGTGTTTCAGCGCGGCGAGCGAGGCGAACGGGCGCTGTTTCAGCGCCGCCTCGGCGATCCAGGGCGAGTGTTCGTAGAGGCCGTCGAGCATCATCGCGGCCTCGGCCTGTGGCGCGGTGTTGAGTTGGTCCAGGTTGATCGGCATGGCGGCGGCTCAGGCGGAGTGAAGGGGGTGCGTGGCCTTCCAGTGCCGCGCGATGTCCAGCCGGCGCGCCACCCACACGTGGTCGTGCGACTGGATGTGGTCCAGGAAGCGCTGCAGCGCGGTGATGCGGCCGGGCCGGCCGAGCAGGCGGCAGTGCATGCCGATGCTCATCATCTTGGGTCGGTCCAGCCCCTCGGGGTCGCCCTCGGCGTAGAGCGCGTCGAAGCTGTCCTTCATGTACTGGAAGAACGGGTCGGCGTGCGAATAACCCTGGGGCAGGGCGAAGCGCATGTCGTTGCAGTCCAGTGTGTAGGGCACGATGAGCTGGTGCGCGTCGCTGCCGTCGCTCTTGCGGACCTTCATCCAGAACGGCAGGTCTTCGCCGTAGTAGTCGCTGTCGTATTCGAAACCGCCGAAGTCGGCCACCAGGCGGCGCGTTTTGGGGCTGTCGCGGCCGGTGTACCAGCCCAGCGGGCGCTCGCCCGTCAGGCGCTGGATGATCGCCATCGCCTCGGCCATGTGGGCGCGCTCGGTGGCCTCGTCGATGGCCTGGTAGTGGATCCACTTCAGGCCGTGGCAGGCGATGTCGTAGCCGAGTTCCTGGAACGCAGCGGTCAGCTCGGGGTGTTTTTCCAGCGCGGTGGCGACGCCAAACACGGTCAGCGGAAGCCCCCGCTTTTCAAACTCGCGCAGCAGCCGCCACACGCCGGCGCGCGAGCCGTATTCGTAAATGCCTTCCATGCTGATGTGTCGGTCCGGGAACGAGGCCGGGTTGAACATCTCGGACAGGAACTGCTCCGAGCCCGCGTCGCCGTGCAACACACAGTTCTCGCCGCCTTCTTCGTAGTTCAGCACGAACTGCACGGCGATGCGCGCGCCATTCGGCCAGCGCGCGTGCGGCACGTCCCGGCCATAGCCGACCAGGTCGCGGGGGTAGGGGGCGGTGCTGTCGTAAATCGTCATGTCAGTCGGAGCGAAGTGTCTTGTCCAGGAACACCGCGGAACTGGCTTTGCCAGGCCGCTGGTGTTGCCCCTGGAGGGGCGGAGCGGCTACGCGAAGCGAGCAAGCGATGGGGGTGGTCTAAGAAAGCGCCAGGGAGATGTCGTTGCTCGGGAGCTTGCGGTCGAAGGTCAGGTTTTCTTCCACATGCATCAGGTGTTCGTTCATCAGCCGAACGGCGGTTTCTTCGTCTTTGGCGGCGAGGGCCTTGACGATGGCGACATGTTCTTCGTTGGAGTGTTCGGCCGCGTTGGTGCTCTGGTACATCAGCGTGATGAGGGCGCAGCGTGAGATCAGCTCGCGCAAGAGTTCGGCCAGCACCTGGTTGCCCATGAGTTCGGCCAAACGCACGTGGAAGTCGCCCAGCAGTTCGGTGCGGCCCGGCACATCCTGGTTGTCCACGGCCCGTTTTTCCTGCGCCACGTGTTCGCGCAAGGCCTTGATCTTGCTTGGCGTGACCTGGCGCACGAAGGCGCGCGTCATTTCGGTCTCCAGCATGCGGCGCACGGCGAACACCTGTTTGGCTTCTTCCACCGAGGGCGCCGCCACAAAGGCGCCGCGCGCGGGCTCCAGGCGGATCAGGCGGTTTTGCGAGAGCTGGAACAGCGCCTGGCGCACCAGTGTGCGTGAGACGCCAAAGTGGTCCGCGAGTTTCTGCTCGGCCAGTTTGGTGCCCGGATGCAACCGGTGCTCCACGATGGCCTTGGTGAGGGACTCGACGATCTGGCGCGTGCTGGAGGTTTCCATGCGGTCATCATATCCAGAAAAACAAAAAGTGTATACACTTTCAGTCGACTGCAATTGAAAGGATCTGCGATGGGTTTGAGTACACACGTTCTGGACACCATGCATGGCTGTCCGGCCGCCGGCATGGCCGTGGAGCTTTACACCACCGAAGGCGAGCAGGCCACGCTGGTCAAGCGTTTCGAACTCAACGCCGACGGCCGCAACCCCGATGGCCCGCTCTACGACAACGCCAGTCTCAAGGTAGGCACCTACCGGCTGGTGTTTGATGTAAAGGGGTATTTCGCGGCCAGGGGCGTGGCGCTGCCCGAGCCCAATTTCCTCAACCGCGTGGCGCTGGACTTCGGCGTGGCCCACACCGACCAGCACTACCACGTGCCGCTGCTGGTGAGTCCGTGGAGCTATTCGACATATCGGGGCAGCTGACGTTGCACCCCCCGCGCCGCTTCGCGTCACCC